>JAABUP010006314.1_pt1 | contig 17020 bp, 19 predicted proteins | sample 5559201 | NCBI WGS metagenome assembly JAABUP01 (sample SAMN10711887, study PRJNA513373) | rock metagenome | isolation source: Antarctica rocks | place: Antarctica
CGCCGGCGGCCGCCAGATCGAGGAGGGCCGCTTCGCCGAGCTGAGCAACGAGCTGGTGCTGCCGCCGGTGGACGACCTGCGCCAGGCCGCGCTCTACCTGCCCTACGCGCTGCTGCCCTCCGACGCCGACGCCGCCCTGGCGGCCAAGGCGCGGCGCGCCCAGCGCGGCGGCCCGGTCAGCACCTGCATGCACAGCCTCGTCCCCCTCTCGGCCGCCGTGCCTGCGCGCACAGCCGCTGCCGCCCGCCGGGGCCACATACCTGCCTTGCTCCAGGGCCAGCTGGTCCCCACACCCATGATCTGCAGTCGCCTGGTGTCAAGCAGGTTGCGGTGTGCGCGAGGGCCGGGAGCTATTCTGCACCTGTGCACGCGCATGTGCTGGCACGGTCTGTGGTGTGGGAAGCATGCTCTGGACTGCTGGCAACACGGGCAAAAAGATGCACATGTCGACGCAGAGGCTGCCTTGTCTGCAGCGGGACTTGCAAACTGGGCGCCTAATCTACATGTCCGTGCACGATTGGGCGCACATGCCAAGCTGGACGATAAGCCGGGGAGCGCAGAGGCCTGATGCGGCGGCCGGCGCGCGGCCAGGACGCGTACGCCGTGTTCCTGGCGCGGCTGAAGGCGCTGGACGGCGCGGCGGCCGCGGCGGCGCGCTTCCAGGCGGACGAGCCCGATGTCGCGGCCGCGCTGGGCGCGCTGGCGGCCGCGCTCGACGGCGTCGTGGCGGCCGCCTCCGGCCGGCCGCCTCAGGCAGCGCTGCGTTGAGGCGCGCCGGCATACCTGCTGCCTCGTGTGCTTGACCGGCATGCCCCGCCGGTGTTGGGCCTGTCGCAGCCTGCTGCTTGAGCCACGCGCCTATCGGCCTGCTGGCCCCGCCGCTGGGGCGCGGCACCGTTATGGCCAGCCTCCAGTCCGCACTTGCCTCAGGACGCGGCCCGGCTGTGAGGTGCCCTGCCTTGCGCAGTCCTGGCCTGACATGACGTCATGCGCGAGCGCGGTTGCTGAGGCATATCTGCACGCCGCCGCTGCAGTGCCTGCGTAGCATCTGTACGCGGCGCAGCGCGGGCCAGGGATGGCATGCAGCCTGCACGGTCACACAGTGACTGGCGCCGGCTCAGTGGAGGTGGGCGCTGAGGTGCCAGGAGAGGGCTGGCACTGTTCTCGTCCCGGTGGGAAGTGTACCACAACAGACAGACGCGTGAAGCAGTGCATGTCAGCAGCATGACACTGCCAATTTGCAAAGTATTGTCCGCTGTCCAACGCGTTGCCTGGGTTGCTCCACATTATGCTATAGGTTCTGCACCGCTTTGTAACAAGGTATGGTTGTGGTTGATTTGTCCTGGCAGGGCTCTCCATGAAGAGATGCCCATCACCATGCACTGGGAGAGCCCTGCCAGGACAAGCCAGCCAAAGCATGCCTTGTTACATCGCGGCGCAGCATATAGTATAGCTCACGCGCTTCAAAGCAACCCAGGCAACGCGTCAGACAGCGGATATCATCTTGCTGGCCGACAGCGTCACGCTGCTGGCCTTTGCTGCTTCATGCGTCTGTCTGTTGTGACACACTTCCTTCAGGGTCTGGACCGTGGCCTGCCCTCTCCCGGCACCTTGAGTCTCACGTCTGACCAGCCGCCGCCAGAGTCTCTGTGTGACCATGCAGGCTGCATGCCGTCCCTGGCCCGCGCTGCGCCATGTACAAACCGTGCTCGCAGGCGCTGCAGCGGCGGCGTGCATGTATGCTCCGCAACCCCGGTCGCGCAGGTAGCGCCAGGACTGCACAAGGCAGGGCACCTCATGGCCGGGCTACGCCGGGCGGCATGCCGAGGTGCGGGGGAGCAGCACTTGACCTGCTGGCAACAATCGCAACAGCCAACCCCGCACACCGCCCCTTGCCGCAGCCCGCCCAACGGCGGGTCGCTCGCGCTGTGGCCAGCGCGCAGGCGGGCCAGCAGCGCGCTGGCGCGCAGGCGCGCCGCAGCCTGCAGAATGTCTAGGTTGGGGATAGCACGGGATGGCGTGTTGACGTGCCGGGGAGGCCCCATTGTAGCCTCGTCAAGAGGATGCATGACGGGTGCTGGCCGTTTGCATGCAACCGAGGCGGCACGATGTGAAGTGAAGTGGGGCCTGCCCCCCTCTAGAGTAAGTTGTAAAAGTAGGAGTGTGGACTCACTGCATCCTGCCTGCCTGACTGCAGCCTGGCAGAGGAGAGCACGCACAACTGCAAACGAGCGCCGCGATGTCAACGCGCGCGGTCGTCATCAAGCTGCGTCTGAGCAAGAAGCGCCGCTGCGCAGTGCCCGCACAGCGGCGCTTCTTGCTCAGGCGCAGCTTGATGACGACCGCGCGCGTTGACATCGCGGCGCTCGTTTGCAGTTGTGCGTGCTCTCCTCTGCCAGGCTGCAGTCAGGCAGGCAGGATGCAGTGAGTCCACACTCTGTGCAAGCACTGCTGCCAGAAGGGTGTGCTACAACGTTGCAGGGTTTCAGCCCTTGTGCTCCTTCTGCCTGGCTCCTCCTGGTCCGCGCAAGCAGGCCATCACTTACAACCTGGCAGCCGGCAGGGAGGCCTCTGAGCAGCTGCTCACCCTGCCGTGCACGGCAGGCGCCTGCCGCGCTGCAGCGCGCCTCCGCGTGCGTCCACGCCTGCTGCCGGCGCCACGCGCTGGCAGCGAACATCCCCGCTGCAGCTGCAAGCGCTGCATGCCGCGCGCGCCGCCAGCAATCTCCAGCAGGCGCGGGGACTGCCAAGCGGATACCAACAACCAGCACTGCAGGCCGCTGTACTTGGTATGCTGACATGCAATCATGCACATGCATGGCCAGCATGCATGGCCAGCATGGTCAAGCTCCTGCTCCTGATTGAGCTAAGCTGCACTGCAGGCTGTCAGCCGTGTGGCATGCCGCCCTGCTCACTTGGCTGCAACTCTTGTACACCAAGGCAACCGGGCATGCGCATGCTCTTGGAGTCGATCGTGTGGTCCCATTTTTGGCAATGACGTGCTGGCAGATAGGCAAAACTAAATGGATTTGCCGTGCAGGGCCGCTCGCATGCGCAGGTCAGCGCATGCCCTGCTTCAGGGTATACGCTGCAGGAACGGCGCAGGTGCAGGCCGCACGTGCCCGTCATAAGGGCACGCACGATGCGCCAGGCCTCCGGCCTGGCCCGCGCGAGCACCCTGCACGAGCAAGCGCGCTGGCTCCGCGCCGGCGGCCGCCAGATCGAGGAGGGCCGCTTCGCCGAGCTGAGCAACGAGCTGGTGCTGCCGCCGGTGGACGACCTGCGCCAGGCCGCGCTCTACCTGCCCTACGCACTGCTGCCCTCCGACGCCGACGCCGCCCTGGCGGCTAAGGCGCGGCGCGCCCAGCGCGGCGGCCCGGTCAGCACCTGCATGCACAGCCTCATCCCCTGCTCGGCTGCCGCACCTGCATGCACAGCCGCTGTAGCCCGCCGGAGGCACATGCCTGTCTTGCTGCAGGGCCAGCTGATCTCCCACACCTGTCACCTACAGTCGCCTGGTACTGAAGCAGGTTGCGATGTGCGGGAGCTCCGGTAGCTGTTGTGCACATGTGCATGGGCATGCGGCGGCACGGTCTGGTGTGGGATGTGGGGAGCATGCTCAGGACTCCGGGACAACACCTGCGTGAGACGCACATGCGAATGCAGACGTGGCTGCCTTGTTGGAGCGAAATTGCAATTTTGGCGCATAATCTGCATGTCCGTGCATGCTGGGCCAAATTGGATGGCAAGCCGGGGAGGGCAGGGGCCTGACGCGGCGGCCTGCGGGCGGCCAGGACGCGTACGCGGTGTTCCTGACGCGGCTGAAGGCGCTGGACGGCGCGGCGGCCGCTGCGGCGCGCTTCCAGACGGACGAGGCCAACACCGCGGCCGCGCTGGGCGCGTTGGCGGCCGCGCTCGACGGCATCGTGGCGGCCGCCTCCGGCCGGCCGCCCCAGGCCTCGCTCCGTCGAGGCGCGCTGGCGAGCCTGCTGCTGCATGTTCATGATGGGTTGGCCCTGCTGTTGTCGGGTCTGTCGCAGCGTGCAGCTTGAGCTATGCGCCGACCGGCATGCCGGCCCTCAGCCCCGGCAGCACCAGCACAGGCTGCATGCGGGAAGCACACAGCCGGCAGCCTCCGCCCGGCCCGTGCGGGCCAGGCAGGACCAAGCCAGGGCGCGCGCGGCGGCCACGCACCGGTGCCGGCGCGGCGGCCTCCTGCATGATCTCGTCGTACTCGCGCCCGGCGACGACGCTGTCGCCGGCGAAGCGCGACTGCGCCCTGCGCTTGCGCGCGGGCTTGCCATCGTCCTGCGCGCCGCTGGGCACATGCGCCGTCGGCCAGGACCGTGGCGCGCGCAAGCGCAGGGCGCAGCAGCGCTACGCATGCGACAACATCATCGCCGGGCGCGCGTACGACATCTTCATGCAGGAGGCCGGCACGCCGATTTTGGCGTACATGGGCCGCGCGCCCTCGCTTGGGCCTGGGTGGCTCGCACAGTGGCCGGGCGGAGGCCGCTGGCTGTGTGCTTCACCGTGCCGCGCACTGCCAGGGTTGTGCTGCCGCGTGCGCATGCCGCCCCGCTGCACGCCGATCATTTGCCATGCAGCCCGCTCTCACCGACGCGCCTGGCGCGCAGGCTGCCATGCCGGCCGGCGCCGCGCCCGCGCCCGCGCCCGCGCGCGACCGCAAGCGCGCCGTGCCCGCGCGCGCCACGGCCCAGGCCGCGGCGGCCCGCCAGCGCGCGAGCGTCGCGGCGGCCGCCGCGCAGCTCGACCGGCCTCCGCTGAGGACGCCCAGCTCTAGGCGCAGGCGGTGGCGCGCCTGCGCGCCAGCGCGCTGCTGGCCGCCTGCGCGCTGGCCAGCGCGTGCGACCTGCCCTAGGGCGGGCTTCGGCGAGGGGCAGACATATGCGGGGTTGGGGTGTTAAGCTCGTTGGGTAGTTGCATTTGGTTGGTTGCTGTACGTGGAGCAAGGCAACTGCTGGGCTCCACCACATGTCGGCGTGCCCTGGTGGAGCCCGGCTTGTCGCCGGCTTGTCGAGCCGCACTGGGGACTGCGCCTATAGGGCGTCCACGGCACCTGCGGCAAGCTGTGCCCGGGTGCGAGCGAGTCAAGCGCTGCTCCCCCGGCACAGCTCGCAGGAGGTGCCATGGACGCCCTGTAGGCGCAGTCCCCAGTGCGGCTCGACAAGCCGGCGACAATCCGGGCTCCGCCGGGGGGCACGCCGACGTGCTGTGTAGCAGCACGTGCGTGCCCTGCTCGCACCAACTGCGACTCCCCAATTGCAACTACCCAACGAGCTTAACACCCCAATCCCGCACACCTCTGCCCCTGGCCGCAGCCCGCCCTACGGCAGGGCCCTGGCGCTGGCCAGCGCGCAGGCGTCCAGTAGCGCGCTGGCGCGCAGGCACCCCGCCGCCTGCTCGGCGGGTCGACGGGTCGAGCTGCGTGGAGGGCGCCGCGGTGCTCGCGCTTTCGCATGCCGCGCTTGCGGCCTGCAGGCGTGCGAGCAGTGCGGTGGCCGCTACGCAGCACGGCCTGCCGGCCGAGGACGCCGTGCTTTGGTAACACGTTGGCAGGCGGAGGCACGCGCGCGCGCCGGTGCGCTGCTGCACGCCTGCACGCTGGCCAGTGCTGGGGACGCAGCTTGGCAAAGGAGCAGCGGCACTGGCCAGCATGCAGGGGTCCTTGTGATGGCTGTTAAGGACAGCAACAGCCGTGGAGTCCAGGGCGCCCGCTCGCCATCACTTGGCTGCATGCTGGGACCATGCGGGTGCGTGTGCGATGCACTCGTGCAGCCAAGTGGGCGGGACGGTGTGGAGTTGTCTGATGCACTCAGTCCCAGGACCCTGACTGCCGTGCTCGGCGACTCGCGGATGTCACTGCGTTGTAATTGTAGAGTCATTGCACGACAGAAGGTCAGCAACAGGCTGACAGTGCACTACTCGGCTGCATAAGTACATTTCTCAAATGATATACACGCAGACCTTTTAATGTGTACAGCATATGTATGCATGCGCTATGTGTTTGCAGGCGCCGCTTCGCGGAGAGCCCCTGCCCGGACAAGCCAACCGCAACCACACCATGCTTTACACTGGTGCGGCACCGCCAGCACAAGTGGGGCTCAGACCAAGCCAGGCCACACACCGGCCGGCGGACAACGTTCTCGCCTGCAGCGTCACGCTGCTGGAGTGCTCACGCCTCCATGCATTTGTCTCTTCTCTTTGTCTCTTCTCTCATACCAAATCAGATGTTCTACATGGACCGCCCCAGTGTCTGCCCCCTCCCGGCACCCCAGCTTGCGCGTCCGCCCAGCTGGCGCCAGGTTTTGAGCAACGAGGCAGGCTGCATGCCGTCCCTGGCCCGGGCACCAGCGCTCGGCTCGCTCGCACCCGGGCACAACTTGCAGGACGCGCCCTATGTGCGCAGTCCCCAGCGCGGCACCCAACCGCAAGCACTCAACCTCAACTATCCAACCGCAACACCCAACCCCGCATGTCGCCCGCTGCCGCAGCCCGCCCTAGGGCAGGTCGCGCGCGCTGGCCGCCGCGCAGGCGGCCAGCAGCGCGCTGGCGCGCAGGCGCGCCGCCGCCTGCGCCCACAGCTGGGCGTCCTCGGCGGATGGCGCATCGAGCTGCGCGGCGGCCGCCGCGGCGCTCGCGCGCTGGCGGGCCGCCGCGGCCTGGGCCTTGGCGCGCGCGGGCGCGGCGCGCTTGCGGCCGCGCGCGGGCGCGGGCGCGGGCGCGGCGCCGGCCGGCATGGCAGCCTGCGCGCCGGGCGCGTGGGTGAGGGCGGGCTGCACGGCGGGACCGTCGGCAGGCAGCGGGGCGCCATGCGCACGCGGCAGCACAGCCCCGACAGCGCGGCACAACGCCAGGCAGGACCCAGCCAGGGCGCGCGCGGCGGCCACGCACCGGTGCCGGCGCGGCGGCCTCCGCCATAACAGTGTCGTACTCCGCCCCGGCGACAAAGGCGTCGCCGGCAAAGCGCGACGGCGCCCTGCGCTTGCGCGCGGGCTTGCCATCCTCCTGCGCGCCGCCCGGGCGCAGGCGCCGTCAGTCGGGGCCGCGGCGCGCGCAAGCGCAGGCGCGAGCGCCTCGCACGGCCTCAGCAGATGCACCGCGAAGCAGCGGCCTGCAGCGGGCCGCCGCGCAAGGCAGCGACGCGCCTGCGCCGCCCACGGCGGGCCGGCGGCGCGCCGCAGAGCCAGGGGCAGCTGGCGCTGCAGGGCGGCCAAGGCACGGCGCGCTGCAGCGCTGCAACTGCAGCGGGGGAGGCGCGCACGGAGGTCACGGGCGACGGCGGCTGCGACCCCTCCGCGCGCGGCGGCGCAGCGCGGTCCGGGCTCCCGGGCGCGCCCGCGGCGACGCCAGCCCGGCCTGCCGCGCAGCACAGGCAGCCTCGCACCGGCTGCACCCCACGCCGGAGCGGCCCCGCCTGCCGTCAGGGGACGGCGAGGCCCTCGCGCCAGCACCTGCCCGCTGGTGGACGCTTGCGGGCGGTCGATGATTTCTCGTTGATGTGCTGCAAAACCCTACACAAACCCTCCTCGAGCGCCTATCCGCGACCTACCTGGGGCAGCCCCACGCCCAGGCCCTGGCCAGGCCGGGCCTGCCGGGGCAGCGTGCGGCGCAGGCCGCCGCGCCCCCCCTGCGCCCGGGGCGCAGTGCCGCGGCAGGCTGCTGACGCTCTGCGGGCAAGCCCGCTGGACGCGCAAGCGCAGGCGCCAGCGGCAGAACGCCCCCGCAGCCGCCCAGCGCAGAGCGCAGGCGCAGGCCGGGCGCGCCGGGCGCGCCCGACCGCCAGATCCTGCAGCAATGGCTGCGCCGGCCCGCCGAGAAAGTCGCCGGGCACCACCCCCAGACAGGGTAGAAGGCAGGCCCCTGCTCGCGCGGCCGGCCCAGGAGAGGCCCTGCTGCAGCGCAGCGCTCCACAGCCCGCACCGGGCAGCCCGCACCAGCGCGGGCCGCGCGCCCCAACAGCCCGCAGCAGGTCAGGCCAGGCTGCGCGGGGAGCGCCAGTGGCCAGCCCCCTCCCCTGCCCCGACCAGCAGCAGGCCCCGCCTGGCTGGGGCAGCGCACCGCGGCGCTTCTTGGTGCTGAGGCGCAGCACAATCTTCTCCGCGCGCGTTGCCATCGCGGCGCTGATTTGCGGTTGCGCGGGCTCGCCTCTGCCAGGCTGCAGTCAGGCACGCAGGCAGCTGTGAGTCCACACTCTGTGCAAGCACTGCTGCCAGAAGACTGTACTACAACGCTGCAGGGTTTCCAGCCCTTGTGCTCCTTCTGCCTGGCTCCTCCTATTCAGCGCAAGCAGGCCATTGATTTCAGCCTGGCAGCCGGCAGAGCAGGCGGGAAGGACTGCCGCGCGCCTGTCGCGCCGGCAGGGAAGCCTGGCAGCAGCTGCTTCACCCCGCCGCGCAGGGCAGGCGCCTGCCGCGCGGCAGCGCGCCTCCGCGCGTCCAGGCCTGCTGCCGGCGCCACGCGCTGTCAGCCAACAGGCCCCGCCGCAGCTGCGAGCGCTGCAGGCCGCGCGCGCGGCCTGCAATCTCCAGCAGGCGCGGCGATTGCCGAGTGCACATCACGCACCTGCGCAGAGCTGCCCTGCAGAGAGCTTACGGCTGCAAGGCGCTGCTGCAGGGCCACGCAGCACGCTGCTCACCTCCACGGGCAGGACAGCGGGGGCAGTGCGTGCCGGCAAGGCCATCAGCGGCCCGCCGGCTTGAGCGCGCTCGACCGCGCGGCATGCCCTCAGCGGGCTGCAGGTGAGCTCGCCTGCTGGTGCATTGGTGCTCGTACGCACGCATCCAGACCTGAGCGCCAGGGCTCACCGCTCAGAGCGGGTCGCGAGCAACTGATGCGGCAATGTACGCTCGGCTGCACCGGCGCGCGGCTGCACCAGGCCGCGTCCCCCGGCGCGCGCGCTCGCACGCCTCACCCCCAACCTGGCTGCAGGCATCACGCGCCGAGCCAGCAAAGCTTGCCAGCAACACTGAACATGAGCTCTTGGATTGGCTGCGGGTGCGCGCGTCGCACGCATCACTCGAGTGCAGTTCAAACGTCACTGAAGCGTGAAACACTTTTGCAGCCTCGCGAGCGCAGGCAAGCAAGGCCGAGGTGGAGCGCCGTAGACCCAGGCTGCTGGCGGCTTGAAGACGGCTGTGGGTGACGACGCGTATGGCAGCGTATGTGGTGCAGGCATGAGCTTCAGCGCGGGCTGGCCGCACGCGTGCCTTTCGAGCGGGTGCCCTCCGTGTCTGAAGCACACACAGTGGCCTGTGCTGCTACTCGTCCTGACCTCTCTTCGCAGACCGACTGTGCCTGCCACGGCAGATGCTGCGCAGCGGGGCGCGCACATGGCTGCGCCAGGCCCAGGGCGCACGCGTGACTGCACGGCGCGCTCCGCCGACCTCGCACTCGCGGCGCCGCTGGCGAGCCGCGCCAGCGAGCCGCGCCAGCGTCTGCGCGCGCACCCGGATCCGATGAGATCCGGAGCACGACGCAGGCCTGACTGCTACACGCACTGGCTAAACAGGCCGACCCGCAGCGCGGCCTGCTCGAGCCGCCGACGGCGGCGGCTCGTGCAGCGGTCCATCTCCGAGACCAGGTTTGCAGCACCAGGCTGCGCCGGCGCCTCTCCGCAGGCCAGCTTGCCCGTCAGGGCGCCGCGTGCGCGCTGTGTGTCAAGCACACCCTGCAGAGTGTCGCTGGTCGCGCTGACAGGGCGTCGCACCGGCGCCCGCGCGACGATGCCGCGCCGCTCGCGCCAGGAACAGCCTCACGGCGGCTGCCGGGCTTGCCTGTCCTGTCCTGTGGCGGCGGGCTTGCCAGCGCTGCCGTCTCCGAGCCGGCAGCGGCGGACGCCGCGTCTTTGTTAGCCTGCTGCCTCGCTCGGTTCCCAGGGTAGCGGCGCAAGGCCCGAGGCTGCTGCCAGGCGACACGCCCTTCACGCCTCCGCGTGAGCTCTCCCGCCCAGCGCACGGACAGCGCCCATGTCGGCGACCGCGCCGGACCGGGCCAGGGCCCGCTGCGTCGCTCATGCTCGCAGCGACGCCCTCTTTGCGGCCGCCCGGCAGCGCCGGTTCAGGTGCTGGGGAGCGGCAGGCATGCATGCCAGGCTGCCGAATGGCCCTGCATGCGCCAGCAGGCTCATGCAGCCTGCGCAGTCTAGAGGCTGCCGCGGCAGAGTACTTGACTTGTGTAATTATAACTTAGGGTGAGTTCGCTTTCGAGGCGGTCAGGCAGCAACAGCCGAGCTCCACCAACCCTCTGCACAATCATGGGTCTGCCTCCCATGTCTGTAATGCAGAAATTGCAGCTTGAGGTGGTCTGTCCGAGCATTCGGCGGGGGCGGGCGTCGGTTTTGTCAGTTGGCAAGGCAGCCCGTGCAATGCGCGGCGCGCACAAAGCGCCAGGGGCGCCCGCGCCCCGCTGACGGCGCTCGGGCGTGCACTCCCGCCATGAAGGCGGGCATGCAAGGTGCCGCATGCAGATTGTCCCCTAGATTGTCGGGGCCAACGGCTGGTGTGAAGAAGCTTGCATGAGTTCGGCCGGTCACGGGCCGTGGGGGGCCGATGGCATTATGTAGAGGGCCTCTAGCCCAAACCACCGGCTGCGGGAGAGCGGATAGGACTGGCCCAGAGCTCTGTATGAGCAGAGTGGAGCTTGAAGTGGTGTGGCAGCTTCCATGCAGTAAGTGGGGCTGCACCTGGGGGTGTAGCGTTGTCAAGACGAGGCACGACGCACGAGTGCTGGCCATTTGCATGCAAGTGAGGCCACACATGGCGGGTGTGGCCTCAGAGACGCATAACATGACAGGTGCCTGGCCTCAGATCCAGCCAGGCAGACTGCCTGGCTGGATTTTGCTCATGTGAACACCTCTGACCTCCTTTTGCCTTAATCATTTAATAATCATGCAAGTCATCGCTTAATGAAAAAGAGAGGAAGGAAAAAAAAACACGAGTCGTATTTTACGGCCCAGCTAAGCAGTGTATCCTATCGTGCACACTGCAAAGCAAGCGTCGTGCAAGGCGGCGCAGTTGCAGCCAGCAGCGATGCTCCAGCGCCTGGTGCGGCGCAGCGCAGGCGCGCCTGTGGCCCTGGCGCGCGCGGCACTGTCGGGCGCAGCCGCGCCCTGCGCGTGTGCGAGCGTGCAGGAGCTCGTGCCCGCCGCGCCGGGCACGGTGACACCATATAGCCACCATGTCTTCATACGCTGCGCGCCTCCGGAGGACCTGGCGCCTCCGGAGACAAGCGGCCGCGAAGGCCTGGCATGGTGGCCGGCGGTGGTGGAGAAGTGCGTGCTCTCCGCTCAGAATAATGACAGCCGTATGGTGCTAAGCTGTGATGTGTTCTTCACCCGGCACTCGCACGCAGGCTGCCGGTGCTTGTGCGTGCGTTCATGAGCGTCGCCAGGCAGCGCGCTCACATCGATGGTGCGCCCAGGCGCGCTGCCCGCACAGCTGCGCCGCTTGCAGGCGCGGCGTGGCGCGCCCTGACAGCGCGCTGCGCAGGGACTGTGAAGGTGACTGCATATGACGCGCTCGCCGGCGCCGCGCCGCGCTTGGGGAGCCAGGAGTGCGACCTGATGGTGTTCCCGGACGGTGTGCGCACCCGTCCGTATTTGGTCTTTTCAAGCACCGCGTCGAGTTTTGCAGCTTGTACTGCCCTGTCAGGAGCGCGGTGTGTCCTGCGCGACTCGCCGACCGCCGCCGCTGCGCTCACACGCGCGCGCGGCCGCAGGCGTGGAGTACCGCGGCCTGCCGGTGGTGGCGGTGGCGGACGTCGTCGCCGCGCACGTGACCGAGCCCACCGAGGACGACCTCGCCTTCCAGCCGCCGCCGCTGCCGCCCGGCGCGGAGCAGCTGGCGGCCGCCGTGGAGGGCCTCTGCCTCTTTGTGTGCGCGCTCGGCGCCACCCGCCAGCGCTGGCATCGCGGGCCGCGTGCTGACTGCTGTGTGCGCACGTGTGTGCATGAGGGTCGTGCTGCCTTTCCTGGGTGCTAGCAAGGAGTTGGGCGCACTCGCGGGTTTGCGCCAGTTCAACGCTCTGGCGAGCGTGCGCAGGGTTGGCTATATGTTTGCCAGTGGGCACGCAGTGCGAGGGTTTGTACAGTGCTGCTTCACTGGCCCAGAGTGTACGCGGTAGTGCGCCGGCGCACAACAGACGCATGGCAGGACAGGAGAGGCTCTGACAACAGCTTTGCATGCAGCGCTGAGCAGCAACTGCTGCAATGCCCAGCGACGCGGCTCTGGCTGGGCCAATTGCAGCTGGCAGCAGCCGACCGGCAGACGGCGCGGGCGCGCCGCAGGTGCTGCCACGGCTCGCGCGACGCGCGTTGCGGCGCACTAGGCGAGCCGCTCGCGGCGCGCCTGGCGGCCGCGGCGCGCGAGCTGGGCCTGAGCGAGGCCGCCGTGCGCGTGCTGCGCTGCTCCCACATCGGAGGGCACAAGGTGCGGCGCAGCGCGCGCCAGCCGGGCTCGGCCCCCGACATGCATGGTATGACTGGCCGCGCGGACGGCGGGCGGCCCCGCGCGCACAGCGGCGAGCGAGTTAACATTGTACGGGGAACAGCAGGCTTGCGCCTGCTGCGGCTGCGGCTGCACGCTCCCGGACGGGGTCGTGCGCAGGCCTACTCATGCTGCACAGCGTGTGAAGGGGCAGAGCGGCCGAAAGCACGCCTGGTCACGGAGGCGCGACACGACCGCCGTCGCAGCGTGTGCCGGGACAGCGCGCTGGCGGTGAGGCATGCTGTCGCCGTGGTAATGTATCAGGCACCCTACCCTGCCCTAACCTATGCATGGCGCGGCAGTACGCGGGCAACGTGTGCGTGTACGGCCCCGCCTCGCCCTGCGACGGCGACTGGTACGGCGGCCTGCGCGGCGCCGACGCGGCCGCCTTCCTGGCCGCGCTGCTGGACGCGCGCATCGACTCGGCCGGCGGCCCGGCCGAGCCGCTGCTCGCGCGGCACTGGCGCGGGCGGCTCGGCCTGACCAAGGACGAGCAGGCGCGCCGCGCCAGGCGCTCGCCCTGAACAGGGCCCTGCCTGTGGCCGGCTGGCGCTGAGAGCCTCGTGCGGCGCGCGCCGCTCTGCGGCGGCGCGGATTGGCCTGGACCGGCAGCCCGCCGCGACCCTGCTCGCTGCGGCCACGGGCAGGCCATTGGGAGCAGGGTTGCCTTCTGTTGGCGCGCTGTGGCAACACCGCTTGCAGCCTTGGTTGCAGGCGCATGTTGCACCGTGTCTGTCTCAGCATCAAGCAGGCGCCGGCGTGCCTACCCCTGCGTGCGGACGGCTTGCAAGCCGCCGCGAGGCGGCGCGCCGGAACCGGCGGCCCACCAGGCCCGGCGCACGTAGGTGCGCCTGGCCGCGGGCGAGCGCCTGGACGACGCGACCAGCGAGGACGAGCTGGACGAAGCCGAGGGCGACGTGACGGACGGCGAGGATTTGCCGGAGCACAGGGTTAGGGTTGCGGGCGGCGGCGCGGACGGCGCCCCGCCGTCCCAACGGCGCCGCGGCTTCGCGCGCCTGCTGGACGGCCGCGGCGGCGACGACGACCGGGGGGCCGACGGCGAGGATGACCAGGAGAGCAGCAGCGACTATGATGACGACTGGGACAGCGACGAGCCGGGCGGCAGCGAGTCCTCAGACGACTCGAGCTCCGACGATGTGGATGCGGGGCCGCCGCTGCGCTAGCGCCGCGGACGGGGCACCGGTCTTGGAGCACGGCAGGGCGTGAGGGTGAGGTAATTGCTGCGGGATGCTTTTTGGGTGAGATCACACTGCAGGACGCGCTTGGGCAACCCGGGGGCCGTGGCAATGTCTGCAGCATTGTTGGTCTCAGGTTGCTTCCTCAGATGTACCCGCACATCGCGTCTGGCAGTGTGCCTCCTGAATGTATGCATATGCATGTATGCGATGTGCTGTGTTGAGGTACTGGTCTCCAGAGACATGCCAAGACACCAGGTCTGCTCGTCAAAGCCGCGCTGGCAAGCGCAACCAAGCACCGAGGCGTGCTCGCTCATCGTGTTGTAACTCAGAGGCTGCTGGACAGCCTGAAACCAGGCACAGTTCCGCTGAGGTTCCCGCGCGCGGTTCGCATGTTCAGACAAACGCAGCCCTGCCCGCCACAACCAGCGCGCCGCCCGTGCATTTAGCACAGCTACGCGGGGCGGCGCCCTGCGGCGGCTGTCCCGCCGGCCCGGGCCGTCACTCTGCCGAGTCTGGCGCCGGCTGCGCGGGGAAGGTCGCCTGCGCCTCCGCCCAGGTGAGCGTCATGCTGGTCAGCCGCTGCAGCAGCGCCGGCGCCTCCGCGGTGCCCACGCGCACCTGGCTCCGCGCGCAGGCCTCGCGTGAGCCCCTGGCTGGCGGGCACGCGCAAACACCCTATCCTTACACCCTATCACACACACGAGCCCTCAGCGCCGCCGCCATCAGCACACGGTGCGGCATGACAGGCGAAGCGCTCGCGCTGGCCGCGTTCGGCTCAGCAAGCGCTCAGCGCTCAGCGGCCACGCGGCAGGTCGTGTGCCGCAGGCGCCCGCAGCAGCAGCGCCTAATTACAGAGCCTGGAACGTGGTCAGACATAGGGGCGGCTTGAAGGCTTTCTTTGCTGGAGTCATGCGTGCAAAGATCCCCTGCGTCCAAGCAGCACGGACAGGCGATAGATATAAATCATTTATCATGAATGCGCAGCCGCCGCCGCTGCGCCCCGCTGCCAGCGGGCGCGCCTGCGCGGTGGAGTCGCGCTCGCGCAGCGTGACCGTGCCGTCCTCCAGCGTCCGCCCGTCGACGGTGAGCCCGAACGGGACGCCCAGCTCGTCGGTGCGCGCGTACCGCCGCCCGATGCTCACGCCTGCGCGCCGGGCCCGCCGTCAGCAGCCCGCCCGAGCCTACATGCATCCAGCTGCCGCTCCCCTTCGCGTACAAGGCTCCCTGTAGCGCGCCCGCACGGGCTGCACGGCAAGGCTACACACCGGTCGTCCCTCGACCAAGCGCTGCAAAGGCCCACTGTCGATGCTCCCGGGGAGCGTGCCACAAGGGCACGCGTCCGCATGTCCCCCCTGACGCCGCTCCGCCCCGCCCATGCCAATAGCATGGCCGGGAGCGGACTGACGTCATGCACGCCGCTGCTGAGATGGGTGCAGCGACGGCCGGACCACGCTGGGTCGCCCGGCCGCGCCCGCCGTAGGCCAGCGCTCGCAAGTCTTAGACTGCTCAATCTTTTTTCTTGAAACAAGACAGACGGCAGAATTGGCACATGGGCAAAGCGGCCCCGCGGCGCGCCGGTCGTGTCCACCACGTTGGCGAGGCCAGCGGCGGTGAGCGCGGCCGACAGCGCGCGCGCGGCGTCCGCCAGCCCGTCCTTATTCACCAGCGGGAACACCGACGCCTGCGCACGGCGCGCGGCTCGCGGCTGGGCAGCGCCGACCGCTGCTGTACTGTGTTGTGCTTGAAGATAAAGATACTGTTCCTTAGCAGCATGAACCCGTCACTCATGCAGAACAGCCCGAGTGCATGTCAGCATACCCATGGTTCGGGGTGGGCAGTCAGAATCCAGGATTAGGTCGGTGAGTACATCCGCCTTGGGCAGAGGGCGGCACACCTTGATAGGCGCAATGAGCGGTTCCAGGCCAAACACGGCGCGCTTCTCGTCGCCCTCGCGCGTGTAGTAGCAGTGCTCCAGCAGGCAGTAGATGATGCGCCCGATGCCGAACGAGGGCTCGATCACGGAGGGCGTGAAGCTCCTGCGCGCTCCGGACACCCAGGGCCCTCAGCCAGCCAAGCTCGCATTGGCCTAATGCCACAGGCGGCAAGGGCATCAGAGGAGTGGCCAGGCCTCTGGAAAACCCTCCCACACGCCGCCGTCGCTGCCAGCCGCTCGCAAGCCCCGTGCTCAGCTCCCGCTCAGGCTGCTGGCGGCGGTGCGGCGCGGGGCGCGCGCCGGCCCGAGACGCGCTTCTGCGCGCGGCTGATGTCCACCATGGCAGGCGTGACCTCGAACGCCTGCCCCTCCGCGCCCGTCACCTTCCCGGGCCCGCCCGCCGCCAGCTGCGCCTGCAGGCACGCCGCGTCCTCCTCGCCCAGCGCCTCCAGCGCGTCCTGCCGCGCGCCGCGCGGCCCCGTCTGCGGCCGTCCAACGCACACTCCCACAGCCCCAGCGTGTTTCAAGTTGCGATCTCACGTGCTCCAGCACTGTGAGGCAGTGCTCTCATACGGTGCTGTGCGAACTCCCGCCACCGCACGCACGCCGCTGCACGTCACGCGGCAGTCGCATGCCGTTCACCCCGCCGGCAGACCAGCCGCGTCCGCGCTTTCCCGCGCACCCCGGCGGCCCCAGCGCAATAGCTTTCGCGCAATCGGGCTTGCGGCGCGCACCTGGACCGCGCGCGCGTCGCGCTTGAACGTTTTGCCGATGAGCTGCTTATTGGGCGCGACCACGGTGACGTCCACCGTGCGCGCCTCCGGGAATTTCTCAAACGCGGTCAGGTCCTCGCCGCTCTTGGCCGAGTGCGCCTGCGCGCCCCGGCAGCACCGTCTCGCGGCGGCAGGCGCCTTTCGTGCAGAGCGCCATCCAGCCCTGCGCTGGCACGCGCTGGCGCGGGGCGCGGGCGGCGATGCGAGGCGCAGCAGGCGCCGCGTGCGATGCGCTTGGGCAACCGTGAAGTGCATCGCACACGCCCTCCTGTCTCCTAGCAGCCTAGCAAGTCTCCGGCGGGCTCGCGGGCGGGCGTGAAGCCCTGCGCAGACGCTTCAAACACACGCGCTGCACCGCACTCCCGCGCGCACGCCAGCGGCGCCCCCGCTTCTGCGCCTCAGACGCTCGGGCGCGCTCCGGGCGCGAAGGCGTGGGCGGGGCGGGCGCGCGCCCGCAGGTCGTACGCGGAGCGGTCCGCCAGGCCCGCGCACTCGATCCAGCCATAACTGCACTCCACCTCGGCGTCCCAGCAGTCCTCCGCGTAGTGCGCCATCTCGTGCGTCAGGTGCTGCCGGAAGCGCAACCGCGCCGGGCGCACGCCCGCGCGC
>JAABUP010006317.1_pt1 | contig 17014 bp, 21 predicted proteins | sample 5559201 | NCBI WGS metagenome assembly JAABUP01 (sample SAMN10711887, study PRJNA513373) | rock metagenome | isolation source: Antarctica rocks | place: Antarctica
CACTCACTCACTCACTCACTCACTCACTCACTCACTCACTCACTCACTCACTCACTCACTCACTCACTCACTCACTCACTCACTCACTCACTCACTCACTCACTCACTCACTCACTCACTCACTCACTCCTCATCAAGCACGTTTCTTCTTCTGTAAATAGGTACGTACATTTCTGAGTCAGCCTTTGTATAATTTTCCTGTTTTGGCAGTCAGCTGTACCAATGATAGCATGTATTGATGTATTTGACATCAGACTAAACAACTTCACGCTGGCGTTTGCAACTACAACCATGGCATCTTTTGTCTTCAGATCAATGCAATAAAAGCTTCTTAGGCAGCCATACACAGCTACAAACTCCTGATGTCATCTTTTCAAGGCTGCCAGGGGCTGACATGCTTGCTACATGCACACAACAGCCCTGCACACAACAGCCCTGCACACAACAGCCCTGCACACAACAGCCCTGCACACAACAGCCCTGCACACAACAGCCCTGCACACAACAGACTCCTGCGGCAGCCCCCATTGCTTATACCTAACCCTTACTCACCCTGACGCCTAAACCATACTAGAAAACGCTGAAAGCCTAAGGTGTCCAGCCTACTTGACACAGCACATGAAACTAGAAATTCAAACCCTGAATTGTCACTGCAAATCGTAATCCCAAGTTTGAATGAAACATGTGCAATGGGGCTGCAGCACGTGTACCTGCAAATCAGTTGTAGATTTGGTTGCTTGCTTACTAACTTGCATGTGTCAGACGCAGCTTTGCCTGTGTAGATGAGCGTGCATGACATATATGTCGTGCATGATGATCCTATTGGCCTTGAAAGGGGGGGCAGACTTTCCCCATTCAAGCTGCCGTTTTGTGCAATCCTGCCAGAAGCTGCCTTGTCAATTCACCTGGCAGCATCATGCTTGATACTGCTGTCAGTGACTAAACCTGCCATGTGACCCGGCTGATCATGCCAGCTTGCTTGCCTACAGATTCGTGGAAGAAGCTGAGTCACGTCTGTGTACCGTTCATAGACTACCGTGATGGTGATTCAGCCCTCATCACTATGAAGCTCGGGACGAGTGGTAACCTGTCAGAACACATGCTGGGATTTGAATCCCGCAGTGATGCAGAAGAGTTGCGGTACCTGTTTCAGGCAAACATGAATGAAGCGGAAGCCATGGTGCATATTGTGCCCATGCCTCCTGGCCAGATAGCCCAAATGGCAACAGACCAAGATTTGGCTGTTACGGTGTACGCTCCTGGCGAATTACGACTGAAACCAGGCATGACAGTTGATCAACTGCAGGAAGCAGCCGCGGAAGTATTTGAAAATCTTGGTGTGTCTTAGCGTGACCCAGCGCCACGGTTTGTGTTTGTGTTTGTGTTTGTCTTTGTCTTCACTCAGACTCAACAAGAGTAGGTATGCATGTGTAGGTGTTGTATGTTGTGTGTTCTGTGTTTCACCTGCCTTAGAACCTCAGTGACATCAGATCTTCCTGTTCAGAGCTGCTCTTCCTTAATAATACGCTTATTTCATCGCCCTTGCTTTTGTGTCTCCTGCTTAATGCTCCCATCAAGCTGATCCAGGAAATGTTGTGCTGGTGTGTTTGCCCAAGCCCCCAAACGATCATGCAGGATCCTCATTTAGCAAATTATGCTACTATATGCCTACATATGATATGCAACGTGATTGGCCATGTGTAGTGTCTTGACAGAAATAGACACATTGACCTGATAGCAGATGTGCATTCATGCAATATCCCAGGCACAAGGCTGAATACCTTCCGTGATGCTTTAGGCAAAGCAATGACTTTTTGACAATAGGCTTACAAAGTGGCTGGTATGATTGATGAGAAACATACGATTGCCTGGTATTTTACCCATTGTACAGTGACCATGTTGCTGCCTCAACACCTTCCATGTGCATTGTATGGTATCAACCACATCATATACAGTAATTACTACAATGTTGCGCTCATGGCAGACAGCGCTGTGCTAAGCAGAAACGTAAGGTGTAGGCAATTGCAAACATCACTTACTAGCATTCACACCGTCTAGAAATATGTACATTGAACGCAACTATTGCCACAATGAGTACATCTGGATTAGCAGCAATCCTATGTACAGCGTGCGTGTGATGTACAAGACTTGATCTCTGGAAGCACAAGCGCCAACTCATCAACAGATACAAAAATAGCACAGGTAATGTTTCAGATGGAGAGGCGCATTGGCCGCTGAGCTATGCCGTACACACAGCTTGTCCCTCTGACTGCCTGGTCAAGGAAATGTGAGACAATATCGTAGTTCAAACGCTGGTCTGAGTAACACAGCGCAGAACATATACACCATGCCATGCTAAGCCTGCTATCCCAGCCTTGGTTAGCCACTACGGCCTCAGTGACTGCCTATATAGGCTCATCTTTAGCCCCAGCGGTTGATGCTTGGAGGAGAGCCTATGTGCTTGTTGGCTTGCCAGTTGCCTTGAAGCGATGCATTCCAGCCACACATTCTGCCATAGCTGCAGCAGCCTCTTTAGCCTGGCAAGCAGCTTTCTCTTCCTCATCTTCAGCATCGTACACAGCATCACTCAATTGTTCGACATGTGCTCTCATTTTATTGACATGGTCAACAAGATCGGCCAAAACACATAGAAGGTGTTCAACCTTGGCTTGCTGATTTTCTGCTTGCTTCAGAGCATCTTTGCTGTCGGCCCACTTGCGGCCGCGTATGCTCATTGCCTTGACCAGTTCTTTCAGCTCTTCTTCTGCTGCTGCCATCCTGTCTGAATCGGAGTCTGGCACAGGTGCTCCTGCAATTTGCAGTCAGTCCTGCTCACAAATGTTTCAGAGCTGTGAGCTTGAGCACAGAGCAGCATAGCAGGTAACAACACAGCACAGATTAATGAGCAACAGCACAGCACAGCACGGCATAGCCCAGCTCCGCCCAGCCCAACACAGCAGCTTGTTGTGTTGACTCACATATGTTGACTAACTTGTGTTGATTACAGGCCACAAGCATGCAAGCCACATGGTGGACATCACTTCAAGAAACCTCACCAGCTTTCAAATCATTGGAAAGAGCTGAATGGATGAGTTTCGATACTGCATCAGGTTCTGCTGAAGCTTCATGAACCTCACATCCTGACTCATCTCTGGAGGTAGCATCACTGTCTGATGTGTCGGTCCGTTCTGAATCACTGTAGTCTTCTTGCTCACTTTTGGAGATGTTAAATGCGTCATATGCCCAACACGATGGCGCCTCACCATCGCTAATTACATCATCAAATGCCAAGTGGCGCCCTGGGCCCTGCGCCCAGTCCTCATATGCAGTCTGAGCCTTTTTGAGCTCAGCACACAACCGCTCAACTTGCTTTTGACCAGGCGAGAGGTCCTGTCTGCTGTCCTCGTCCTTTCCAGACTCGTTTTGCCCACTATCCTTGGCCTGTCCAGACTCATTCCGCCTAGTGGCTTTGGCCTTCTGCCCGCTATCTTTGGGCTCTTGAGGCCCCTGATGCCGCCCCTCAGGCTGCTCGAGCACATCTCCATAGTCATTCCGACTGTCATGGTACATGTACATATTCCACCAATGCTTTGCCTCGGCTTTCAGATCCTCAATCTGTTCATAAGCCTCCTCGCGGTCCTCTCTCAGCAGCCTCAACTCGTGGCCACTGCGCCAATTGGGCTTAATGATACCATCAAGGTGCTTGCCAGCCATTGCTTCACTGGTATGGGTCTTGCTCATCTCCCTGGCTTGCTCCAGATCACTGACAGCTGCATCGCGCTGCTGTTTGATTTCACTCATTTGGCTCTCAGTGCCTCTGTAGGCACTTAACAGCCAGAGGTGAATGTCGATGAAGTCGCGCAGGTCCCTTGGGATGATCTTCAGCTGATCAGAGATGATCTGACTGAGCTTCACGGCAATGTCAAGCTCACGGCCGATGAGGTGGTTGACCTCAGGGTGCTGTGATGCTGACTGGAGCTGACAAGTCACATGATGCAAAAGCTGTGCTGAGTCTTCCTGAGCAGCTTGCAGCTTGCGAAAGACCTCCTCACCGTCTGGTCCTGGCAATGATTGAGCACCCCAGTTACCTGAATCATAAAGGGCCTAATCAGCAAAACAAACTAATAAAGAAGCATGAAGGGAAATTCGCCATCATGACTCCGGCTCTCTTTCAGCTCTTTCCCATGAAGAGCTTGCTGTCAGTACATTTTGACACATGTCAACAGACACAATTGCATGACAGTCTGATTCCCTGCTGACACAACATGCAGCCTTAGTCATGACACGATTTGAAATGCTGTCTGCAGCTGAGAGCATGCAGGTTAAGCAAATTGAAGCAAATGATTCTGAGCATTTAATATCAGGCTGTATCCGAACACGTGGAAAATCATCTCAGGCTGTCGGATGAAGCTGAAGGCAGCCTCTGTCACTTGTGCTGTTGCGCTGAGCCATGTAAAATTGATACATTCAGTAGAGATGACTGCTTGCTTGGCTGTATACATGCATGATTTGATGCAGCTATGCAAATGAAGCATACTTGCCCTACAGCAGCTAGCACACGTGGCTGTTGCCGATGCAGTGGAAGTTAACATTCTGTGTTTATCTTATGTGCTTTGACTGGCAAGTGAACAATGCAATGAAAAAAATGCATGCAATACGCTCAAGTGCACATGATGTTTTGGGCAACACATGCTTGACCATCAGGGAAGTCATTTGACAAACAGCATGCATGCGCTATGCCTGATGTTGAGGCATAGATTGTACCTGTGACCGGAGAAGCTTGAGGAGAGGTCTGATCCCGAGATTTGATTTTGCCTGATGTCTGTCTGTCCATCATGTCTCCGCCTGCCTGTGCACAAACAAGTGACGCCCTTTGTCAAATAGTGTGACAAGTATAGTAAATAGACAGTGTACACTGTTACACTGTACCAGTGTACAAATACACGTGTGATTGTGGATAATGTGATAGTGTAGTAACACACAAAAATAGTAGATAGTGTAATTGTCCAATAGTGGTAGTGTCAGCCCAACCGCAAGCAAAATGGCAATAGCTTGTCAACACCTGCCAATTGCAGCAGCAGCAGTGGCTCATGGGCATGCACAGCAACTGCTATTGGCAATGTTCAGACTAACACCAGCATCGACTCCCCCTTGTGGCAACAGAAGAAGCCACAGTGCAACATCAGATGCATTTCATCACGCAAGACGGTCCGCCAAAGGCTGTTATCAGTGATCAGGAAAGACACAAATAGACGTGCAGCATCTCTGGCCGGTCCTCCGAGCCGCTTCATGCTCCTTCAAGCATGGGTGCAAAAAGCAAAAGAAAAGCACAAAGCTACACTATGTGTCAAACAGCACAATGGAGAACAGAATGCAGGATGAAAACATCACTCCACCTGAGAGCTCAGCTGCTGCTGCAGCTCAGCTAGTTTCTGATGCGCATGCAGAGCTTCATCATCAGCGCGCTTGGCTGTCACAGATGCCGCAGCACGCAGCTGTGCCTCTGTCATCTTGCTCTGCTGCTTAGCACTCGCCTGCGCCAGACTTTGCCTGCTCAGGCTACGCTCTCTCGTTCAGTACTTTACGGTCTGAGTGTGCAGGCAAATGTGACTCATCAGAGGTCCTGGCTTAGAAGCACAGGCGAATGGGATGAGCAACAAAATCAAGCTGGTCAGAACTCTCAGCGCAATCAGGGACGTGTAAGCCTAGGCCTTGAGGTTGCGTGCAATGCATAGCTGAGAAAGCTTTGACACTTCAAGACAATCAGTCGAGGAGCAGCGTTTGTTCTACTATCCAAAGTGTCCTGTACTATGCAGCATTGCTGTTTGTCTGCCAGATTCTCTGCTACAACGGCCATTGTTTGTGGCTGAGCATGGTCTTCAAGTTTCTTCGGAGGCAAAGCTGAGCATGCAAGTGTGACCTGGGTTGTCTGCATGAGGTGATGTGTACCCCAGACATGCAGGTAAGAATGCAGGTAAATATGCAGACACAGTGTGTGATCTCACCACCAAATGCTGATGATCCATCATCCATTTGTCCCTGTCAGCAGTCATAGCACGCAGCTGTGAAGCCTGCTCCTGCAGGACCTTCTCCTTCTCACCCAGCTCCTGAGTCAATCTCTGATGCTCATGCTTGTGAGCTCTTTCAACAAGCCTCTTGACTAGATTCCCCACGCTACCCTGAGTTGGAGATTGGAACTCCTGGAGAAAGGCTCTGTACAGTGAGGGGCCGACCTTTTGGGCCTCCCATGACATGTAGGAGGGGGCCTGTTGGGTTGGGTTGTTGGGGGTGGCTGCTGCAGCGCCATTGGCCTCTGATGCAGGCTGACTGGCTTTTGCTGCAAGTCGCAGTCTGTCATTAGCAGGGCAATACTGGGTGGACCTGTCATGTATACTTGCTGGCAGACAGTGAGATCTGCCTGATGCAAGATGAGCAATGTTTGCAGGTGCACGAGTGCTTGGAGGTTGACACGTTATCCATCAAGCAGTACAGATGCATGTGAGGTGCAACACAGGCTGCCTACTGTGAGGCGAGCTAGTAGGCATCGTTGGAGAAGAGCAGAGACCGATGTACAACCACACCTTCAGTTTCTTGTCCTTGCGGCTCATGCTGTGACATCATTTTGCTCCAGTTGGGCCAGATGTCCTGCTTCAATTTTGCTGCTTGCTTGAAATAGTCCTCGTAGCCAGTGAGGTCAAGACTGACCCGAACGTTTGGCTTCTCTGCCGACACGCCTGCATGCATCGAGTGTCATTGAAGTTTCTAGCAACATTCAGAGCTGTCTTCGCATTCTGTTTTGTAAGTCTCTTTACCTGCTCTAGCCGCAGGGTCACTTTTGTCCCCTGATGGTGAGTCGTGAAAAACGCGGAACGACGTGTCCATTCCTTCATAGCTGATGCGAAGAGCGCTTGGATGTGCTGAACTATGGAAAGACACCAGTCGTAGACCACGAAGGGATCCGCGGCGGGGAGCAAAAGCGTTCAACATGACTGATCCGTTACGAGCAACCAGAAGTTGCTTGGTGACCAAAGACCGCCAGTTCCCTGCTTGCGGGTGTCATGCTAGACATTGAATAGAGCAGATGTCTTCTGCAGATCCCCAAGAAGGCCTCAACAGCGTAAGCTTCCTCTAGTCTGTATGCTATCAGTGATCAGGCTGGATTCGGAGCTCAACAAACTGCTTCTTCTCCTGTGGCTTTGTCGCAGAGCGCATTCACCAAAATCGCTGGCGAGGCAAATGCAAACATGTTTGTTTTGTGATTGTGTCTTTGTTATTCTAAGACAAAAGATGCGGTAATTCGCAGCCAAGTATAGGCTGTTGACTATAATCGTCTGCCATGCTTCAACTCGTCAGAACACCCAGTCTCACCGTGAGAAGGATGATGTCCTCCAGAAGCATCCCACGATGTTTGAGCAGGTGATCGCCAAGTGCTCTGCTATCGGGCCCAAGTAAAGAATGTCACATGAGATAAGTAGAGCCGTGCAGCTGCAGGAACGTCCGTCCTGATCACAACGCTGCTAGGCCGGCCTGTATCGGCACGCACAGCTTGTCCAACACAGGCTACAGGCATTGTTTGCAATCATCCATGCTGCAGTGCCGGTACAGCATATATCCAAAGCTTGCACTATGCTTGCCAGGTTTTGCCTTTTGCCTATTGCCTTGCTGCTGGGGTGCAAGCCATTTGGCACGAGATCTTGCCAGATGTCCAGCCTACCATCAGCTCTTGAATACTCAGCAGCTACTGCTACAGCAGCACTAAGGCTGTCCTGGACAGCTTCAACTCTGTCTCATCATGCAGGTCTTCAAATTCCTCTGTTTTAGGCAACAGTGATCTGTTCCTCATCATCTACAGCAAGCCTGGCTGTCACCTTTGTGATGGCCTGAAGGTCAGATACGCTGCTTGATGCCCACAATAGGGTCTGCAGTAAGGATGCCACTGCATCATTGCCAGGTCAACAGTGTTATGTTGTGTTTTACCTCAGTGAAATGCTGAGGTGGTGCGTGCCTCACAAAGCCGTTGCATGTTGTGTACTGTTGCTGTGTTGACGCATCACAAAGGACACACCATGCATGCAATTTACATGCTACGCTGTGTATACTGTGGTACTTTTGCCAATTGCTTGTCATTGCACGACGTATATCTGTTTGCAATCCAAGCTGTGCATTGTGAGACTTCTTGCTGGCCAATGCTGCCATTAGCTTGCAGGATAAAGTTCAGGCAGTTCTGGACAAAGCCATGTTTCAGCCATCCCCTCTTTCCACGGCTAGCTTGCAGGTCTGCAGCTTCTCGCTCATGCTTGGCTGTGGCCATGCGCTGCTACATGTTATCTGTCTATCAAGCATCACAGCCCATGCACATTCTGCTGGCAAGTTCCTTTTTGTAGATGGCCTTACATTCCTGCACGTTCATGCAGATACGCAATATCTTGGAAGAGCCAGAATGGGAATCTGCATACGGGATGGTCATTCCAGTCATGACAGCGTAAGCTTATCAGCCTGCAAGATGAACATGTATATGGACGATGTTACAAACTCCATGATAAGCGCGAGAAGTGCTGTCTGGATGGCTTGTTGTTGTTGTTGTTGCAATGCACAGCTGTCGAGCTGATGTAGGATAAAGAGTGGTGAGTCAGAGGAGGTCAAGATACCGCGTGCTCCTCCTCGTATCAGTGCAGACCGCCTCAGTGACCATATTATCAAATCTCTGAAGCTATGAGCGATGAACGTCCTGAAGGCTCTGATGCAAGCTAGCGTGACTCACAATATCTGTCAGACTGGTCCCATCTACATATGAGTGTAATGGTATACTGGACCTACTTGCAAGCCTATCAATTGATTGCACTGTCAGGCAGACCGTGCTGTTGTCGCGTACAAAGTGTTTTACTGAGCAAGCACTATTTTGGGAACAGATTGTTCCGACCGCTATACGCCTGCTATAACAAACTGCCCATAGTGCATGTCATTGCACTGGCAACAGCTGCATTCTGAATAATATTTGAATTTCTCGTATATATTTACGGGGAAACTGGATTCCACAATCTTTGTGTAGCCGCTCAAAGCATTAAGGTGCCGTTGCGCTGATGCATCGACAATTAGTGCACCTGGCCATTTCAGATGTGCTTTGGCATACGTCTCGCTGCGCAGAACAAGAGCATCGGTGTTCCAGTGCAATTGATTATTTTTCCGATCAGTGCAGATCACTCGGCGTTCGCGTATCACCGTACGTTGAGAATGCTGCAGAAAGGTCTGAAAGGCATCTGATGTGTTGTGCAAGCCGGGCAAATTTGAAAACACAGCTTACGCACCTCATCCATCAAGCGACGTAAGCTAGGCCGCGAGACCATCAGCGCAGTGCCGATAGCACTATACTCACAACCACCGGCAAATATGATGGGGTAGACGTGTGCTTGAGGCCGTCTACAAGTTTGTATAGTCAGATCAATATCCAGTATAAGTAATTGTATTGCCCCAAAATGCTAGCTTCATCTGATTTCTTGGGACATATCAAACTGATACCAACCATGCCTTGCTCTTTGGGAGCAAGACACCTCCAGCAACTTCCTCGGGTCAAGCAAAACGTCGTGTGCATGCAAAGCATAAAGGCACGTAAACTTCAGAAACAGCATGCACCTCCTCAGCAGGGTCTTCCTTTTGAGGGAAGAAAGAAAGCACTGCCAGCGTCTCCCATTCAAGATGAACAGGCAGCGCAAGATGTGACTGCCAGCGACAGAACACTCAGTGTCATAATCAGGGTAAGCACAGCTTCTGCTTGCTTGATTCATTGCAAAAAAGTCTGTTGCATACCAGCAAGGTCATAATACTAAGACGCAAGTCTTCACATGTCAATGAGAGCTGTTCACACCGTTGCCATGCACGCCATGTACATCGCTTCCAGCCCTCCCTTTATTGTCAGTCACCACATAAGCCACTGTTTGACTGCATGTCTCCATACACTCTGCAGCCCATGTGTCATGCAGTGCTGCATCAACACTGCGTACAACAGCAGCTCTGTCTGGCCTATAGGACCGCGGTGGTACTTTGCCAAAAGAGATGCCATCTGCCCAACAAAGGCTAAAGGCAATCCTGACAGAAGATAGGCAAGATGCTCCACCACCAGGCAGCCAAATCAGAGAAGGTCATCAGGTATACTCGGAGTTCTGGCCAATTGCAGCTGCGCTGCAACCAGCCAGGCCCATGTGATGTTGCATACCCATTGCAACATGTTTGTTTCCTTGGTGCTTTGTTCTCTCCTCCTTCCGTTTGTTCATACCTAAATGTTTTCACTTGCTCATGTTTTCATCCATTTGATCACTCAGTCACTTGTACGACCACTCACTCATGTGTCCCACCATGCAGGTTGTGGCTACTGTCATATACCCCCATGATGAGCCCCCTGCACCCCTTCCCAGGGCTGTTGAGGCCATGCTGGCACAGCACTTCAGCAGCGTGACTGCAGCCAAGAAAGCTATCCGGCGGAGGGAGGTACTGGTTGCTGGCAAAGTGTGCAACACTAGCAGGTACGCTCTTCAGCTGCCGTATGTGTTGGCAGTCATGGTCAGCAGCCAGTGGCAAAACATGACAAATCATCTAGTCACAACAGTGGCAAAATCATCAGTAACCCCCCATGTGCACTCATTCCTACGTTTCTCCATTCATACATCCATTCATCCCTTTCATTCACTGCATCATTCCTTCATCCATCAAACCATGGATCCACTCATTCGTCTGTTCATTCCTTCCTTCCTTCATTCATTCCTTCCTTCATTCATTCATTCATTCATTCATTCATTCATTCATTCATTCATTCAACATGTGTTTTCCCCTAGTGTCAGGTCTTGGGTAGCTCCCTGTAGCCCACATGTACCTGTGTCTTTAGTCAGAGTGCATGTTTACAATGTCACAGTCAACTGTCTTGTGCAGGCAATAGTCATTTACATGATGGGCTGCAGCATACTGGACACGCTGACTGTCTCTGCTTCTGTCCTACAGGGTTGTACAGCCAGGGGAGCGCTTGGAATGGATGCAGAGGGTGCAAGGGGGTAAACCCCTAGACGCATCCCAGGCCCCTGCCAAACTGCAGGTCTGCAAATGTGTCTGTGCGTCTGATCCCTCTGGCATCCTGTGCACCTGTAGAGCTGCCACCTCAGCCTTTGGCTGTATGTGTCTCCCCTTTCAGTATGCCCAGCTCTTGCTGCCTGTCTGGCCACACAGCCTTCAACTTCATCCTGAGTCTTACACAAATCTGCAAGTCTGGTCTCATCTGGTTCTGCTGGTGGCTGGGCAGCAGTGACTGATGATCGCTTTGATGCACAGCAGCAAAGCAACATGTGTCTGTCTGCCTGTCTGCTCAAGTATGTCTGTGTCTGCATGTCTGCCTGTCTTTCTTTATGCCTGTCTGTTAGTCAGTCTGTCTGTCTGTCTGCTGTACGGCACTACATAAGACCAGAGTGTTGTCTTGCTGTTCACAAGCTGTTATGCTTTGTTTGATCCTTGTTGCCTTGGATGCAGGTGGTGTATGAAGATGAGCACATGGCATGCATTGTCAAGCCTCAAGGCATGCCCACCACACAAGTAAGCTGCTGGAAGGCGTCACAGTGCGTCCTCTGTGGAGTTTGTCCTTGCTTGCTTTGTGACTGGCAAGCATTCACCAAACCTTAAGGCACAGTGCTACACCAGCTGCTGAGTCTGTTTGCCATTTTCAGTGCCACTCTGATGGGTGTGGCCACTATGGACATGTGCGTTCTATATACACATACCAAATTGTGTCTTGCACGGCAGTTGCCCCAGCAGTGAAAGTCGCATAGCTAGCCCCATGTCATGGCAGTCCTGCTCAAACAGCATGCACCCTGCAGACCTCGCCCTCTGCACAACTCCCAGCTACCTCACTCTGCAGCCTTCCAAGATGGCTTCGACTCTGCGCCACCACACCAATGTCCTTGCAGTGCTCACGATTGTCTACACTGACACCCAGCACATACACAAACAACCACACAAAGTCAAACAGCAGGTGTCACTTGCGCTTGGGTACTACATGACAATGAAGACAGCTGTGAAGTGCAGAGTGGTGTGTCTGGCAGGGTGGATGTGCGGCAGTGCTTGCCTTACTGCTTGCGCCCATCACAGGAGCCTGGCATGCTCTGCAGACCTCAGCATGTAGGCTCCTTCATCTGCAGCAATGACCAGTGTTGCCACTGCTGCAAACTAGGGAGTCAGCAGTTATGCATCATACATGACAGCTGTGCTGATGCATCAGCCTGTGGCAGGTGTTTCTCCAGCAGGATGAACCCCCGACGTTCTGCTGCATGCACCTGATAACAAGGCCCTGCAATTCAGCATCATTGGTGTTGCTGCAACATGTCCAGTACAGCTGCAGGCACATAGGCTTGGAGATGTAACTCAGGACTTGCCGCTTGCAGCTAGCAATTGTCTCATCATGGCATTATCAATTTGCTGGCAGTGATAGACTTCTGAATTCAGGCCATCACAGACTCTGTACGCTGACAGTAACAGACTCTGTGTGCTGGTGTTAAGACATTGTGTATGCTGACGGTCATAGACTCTGTATGCTGGTGGTGACACACTCTGTACATTGGCCGTAAGATACTCTGTGTGCTGGCGGTGATGGACTCTGTATGAGTGCAGGTACACAGGCTAGATGAGGCAACAGGAGGGCTGCTGTTGGTAGCCAAGACCAGGCTGGGCCTGCAGGGCCTCTCCTCATCCTTTGAACAGCGTCAGGTACTCCATTTCAGCATGCTCACTCCTCCACTATGTTTGCCCAAAAGGAAGCAGACAGAGAGCCTTCATGTTGACGCCTCCACTACTGTAGCCCATGACACTTTAGTTTGGGAAGCAGACAAGAGTGCTGTCGAATACCAAGATCAATAGCCGTGTCGGCATCAGCAGCAATGACAGCACTGCATATGCAAACTGTTGCAGCTTAATGGATACCATACACATTTGGATTGCTGTGAGAACTACTGCTTGATCAGAGCAGGAAGTGAGCACAAGCTTGTATGCACAGGACGATTGTCATCATCATCTCATGCCATACGTATCTTTTGATGGTTCAGCAGGTGTCATTGGCCAATGTGAAGCAGCGGTATGCAGACGCAGCTAGCTTCCCTGCTCACTCAGCACGTCCAGCCTGATTGCCACCCTGCTGCAGCAAGCAGGCCTGCTCTTTGTCCTCTGCAGGCAGCATAAATTGAGTAAATGACAGACTGAACATGCCAGTCAGAGGACATCAGATTGACTGTATCTTTATCAGGGAGATCAGAAAGACACAAGGGAAAATTTTGCACTTTCCAATATTGTACTTGGTCGATACTCGGCAATGTATCTTGAGCTGCAACAGCAGTTGTTTGAATGATGCAGGTCCAGAAATCATACCGTACTGTAGTAGGGGGTCGCCTGGAGGGGCGGGGGTATGTGGACATCCCCCTAGATGGCAAGCCCTCGCTCACTGAGTATCAAGCTCTGAGCCAGACTGAGTCAGGCAACCATGGCTGCATTTCCACCCTGGACTTGTATCCCCACACAGGTTAGCCGGAGGCTGTCACATAGTTGCACTTTTACACACATATACACAAACAGACAGTGTCCTTTACTTAAGCACGAGCTGGGGTTTAAAGTAGGTACTAGGGTTGCAGTAGACAGCACGCTATAGCTTGCATCCTTACACGTCAAAACAGCATGCCCAACCATATGTTGCTGTTACAGGCCGTATGCATCAGTTACGGCGCCACATGGCTCTGGTAGGGCACCCTGTGCTAGGGGACCCCAAGTACACATATGGCTATGCCAAGCGTCATCCAGATGCAGCCGTACTGCTGGACACACAGGAAGCTGAACAGGCCATGACCCCCCCTTTTGGGGTATCCTCTGAGCACCCTGGTCATCAGACCCCCAGGGCCAGGTATGCTTGCAGTAGGCTCAGTTGCCACTGCTTTGTACATGACCAGCTGACCACTGACTGGCTGACCTTCCATCAGTACATGTGTCAGCAGTCTGGTAGCAGTGCATCGTCTGCAGATCCCAGACGGGCTATTTGTTGCTCTGGCAGATACTTGACCTGACTTTATGTGCACATGTATAACAGCTGATGCTGGCACTGTTGTTGTCCTTTTCAGGCCAGCTGATAATGATGATGACAATGCGCTGCTTTTCCTGCTTCTTTCCCTGCCTTGACTGTTCCATTCTTCTGATGCAGGTCCTGATGCGTCCTCTTCCATGTGTTCCAACCCGGTATTGTGCATGCAGGTCTCAGTATGCCTTCTGGGTTTCCCAAAGGATGACGATATGCAACACCATGGTTGCTGTCAGGGATAAGGGTAGCATGCGCAATGCCACAGACCAGGCTCAGGTTTCTGAGTCACAGCTCGAAGTCAGGCAGGCTGGCATCAACCGACTGATCAGGCAGAGAATGCAGGAAGACAGCCTGCTGACGTCACATGAGCCTCACACACACGCATGGGCTCACTGGAATCCTGACAGTGAGCATTTACAGAGACCTGATGCACAAAATGAGCGCAAAGGAAACGACGGTGAAGATGAGCAACGACCGGGATGCAGTCAACCTGCACGTCTAGGAATAGCAAACGATCTGTCATACGGCAGGAGTCAATCAAACATTGCTTGTGGTAGGGAGGTCCCAGCTTCACATGCACCACAGCACAGACAGACGAGTTGCTGTCCAAAAGGCTCTGACTCAGCCTCAGCCGCCACAGCAGGCGCCGCTACACTACAGCAGGACACTGCGTCTGACTGTCAGTCAGACTCAGAAGCAATGCCAAGCCTGCTGGAGCGGCCACAGCATGCAGAGCGTCTGTCATCAAGCTCTGCAGCTCCAACAGCGCCGGCAGTTGCTGTGGTTGATGAACGGCTTATAGCTGCTGCACTGACATATGCCAGGACGGTGATGTTGCAGCAGCAACAAGAGCTTGTTGGTTCCAGCCCACATGCACAGCTGCCAATGCCCTTCAGTCATCTGTTGTGCTTGTGGGCAATTAAGCTGGTGCTGCCTCATCCTGTGACTCAGAAAGTGCTGAAAGTGACCATTCCGGATCCCCCTGTCTTTGAGCAAGTCAGGGCTGCAGAGGCACGCCTGGTCAGTGGCTCAAGCGACAGGTAGCCACAAGCAGGGTGCTGGCGTGCATGCTGATTTGATATGCGTGCCAATAATATGCGTACACATGTAGATCACTTTTGTTTTGCAAGCGGCTGGGTGAGTCAAAACAGACACGAACCCATGACTGGTGCTTTATGTCAAGTTTTCTTATGTTTGATACAACGCTGTACTGTAGGCATTTACTGCCATTGCTGCCTTTAGACATCTTTTTTGAACAGTAGTGCTGTGGCCATGGTATTGGGCTTAGCTGTCTCTCTTCTAGGAGCTACATTGATTGTCTCTGCATGTCATGAGTATGCGACTTTCAGGCACAAAGAAGTGATGAGCTCGAGCTGCCCAGCTCGAAGGTTGATATTGTCTTGCAGTCTTGTTCATTTGTGTCAGCGCCTTGCAGTACAACCTTTGATCAGGCACCATATGATAGTGGCAAAAGCATTGATACGCCTGGGGTTCGTGTACAATAAGAAGTACTTTATTGCACAAGTAAGGATGACCCATGCTGGATCAAAGCGCTGAACTTAGATTCCAAGCAGCATGGTCTGTGTACACAACCTACCAATAGAATTCCGCAATGGCAGCAAAGATGCCAGAATGCTAGAAGAAGCCGTATTGACAGAAGTTGCACAAAGCCATTTTGGAAGCCTCTCATCGTTGGACAGCATCCAGTGATGCGCGGATTTGTGTCCACCATATGCGCATGCAGTTGAAGATTTCAAGATGCAGTAACATTAATCTCCACCATCAGGAATGGTTGTGGTGTCATGCTCAAGGGGGAAGCCATTTTGCCGCCAAAACATTCTTTGCTGCAGCAGCAGCATGGGCTGCAACACCTCGAGCATGCAATTGTTGAGCTCCTTTTTGTAATGCATCCACGTCAGCAGCATCGTCACCATGTTGAATCCTGTCTTCCCTCTTCTTAACCAGCTCTGCCAGCTGTATTGAACACGCTGCATATGACTCCAGAACCCTCTTCACAACTGATGTCTTGACAGTTATTGCGACAGCAGAGCCCAGATCTGCATGGATCAACAGCTCAGACATAGCATCACCTATGTATTGCAAACACTGCATATAATCACGCTCGAGAGGTTTTGCTTGGATGAGTAATGCAGCAGCGCATGCATCACAACCCTCAGAGAGATACCATGACTGCATAGCAGGTTGCAAGTGTGCACAAACACAATCCGTAACATTGCATCTTGCAGCGCTGACATGACCACATTCATCTGTGCTTCCAAGCCAGAAGTCAAAAGGTCACATCTGGCTCCACATCTTAGACTGTTGAGTTGTACAATGGTCTCATGACATCTTTGAAGAAGAGGAGCAACAGGATATGACAGGCACCAGCTGACCTGACTCCATGGTGTCATCAGTATCAGCATACATGCTCTCCAGGCAAGTTCGGATATGGGAACCACCAAATACCCTCATGGCAGTCACTAGGGTCTCTTCAGCCTCTTCATCACGCTTTAGATTCCTCTCAGCCTGACTCATCAGCCTCAGGGCTGTTGCCAGCCTAGCAGAGCTCAATAGAAACGCCAAGTTCACCTGCACAGTACAGTTTCTGATCGCAAAAGCAGAAAGTTGCATGCAATTTTGCCGAGACACCATAACACAAGTTGAGCTAACTCAGACAGAAATCGTCTGATGAAGGCCACATCAACTGATGTTACTGCTGGTATGCTGAGTGCAACATTAGGGCCTAGGATGCAGGTCGTTACCCAGGACTGTATGTACCTAACCCTAAGGAAAGACACACGTTGAATGAATAAGGAATGAACGCATGCACGCACGCACGCACGCACGCACGCACGCACGCACGCACGCACGCACGCACGCACGCACGCACGCACGCACGCACGCACGCACACACACACACACACA
>JAABUP010006320.1_pt1 | contig 17010 bp, 19 predicted proteins | sample 5559201 | NCBI WGS metagenome assembly JAABUP01 (sample SAMN10711887, study PRJNA513373) | rock metagenome | isolation source: Antarctica rocks | place: Antarctica
CTATTCATTCCTACTTGGGATCGAGTAGATCAATCAATGCATTATCGAAAACGAATTCCCTCTTCAGCTTTCTGAAATATCTTCGCTCCACAACTTCATGACATGAACATTTGCCCCGCGTCAAGTACGCCGAGATCGATTGAAGTATGCCCTGTCAAAAACGGTTTGTCGAGCATTCCGCTGACAGGCCATTGATCTCAATTTCCTGTACTTGCTTTTCTCTAGGTTAAGGTAGTAGCGTGTGATGGCGGGATCCGCGGGAGTACGCACCATTCCTCGAGGAATTTGAAATGCGTGCATTGACTCGACTTCGTGGCGCAGATTTTGAAAAGATCCAGACCTTCTTCTCAACATCCCCTGATTCTTGGACCTGAATGATAGGCCGTGATCGGGGGGTTTGGAATTCTCAATGGTCGCCAACGTGGCACTTATTCTCTTGGCATTCAAGCTTCTAAGCAGCAGCAGCCCCTCTAGGAGCAGCCCCTACGGACAGGTCGTTGGGGCTCAGGAATAACCTTGGAGCTCCTCGATTGCCACCGGTTTTCGGGGCAGGAACATCTGGCGACGAATGGGATACACGACTCTTGAAAATGAGAGAAACAGTCGAGTTCAGATATTTCTCCATCTAGAAAAACCTTACCACAGCGCTCAACCCCATCATCGTCAACGGTGGTAGTAGCGACATCCCATCCGCGATCCTACCGACCGCGCTCACGACCAGCAAAAGAAAAGAAGTCGCAGCGCCTGTTGTGCGAGTGGAAGGCCAGAGGAGCAGAAGACCGCAGATGATGTCAGCTACGCCACGGAGTTTTCGCCGCGTTGCGGGGGAGAAGGGGAGGTAGAGTTCGAGAGAAGAGCTTTTGGTGTCTTTGGAGGTTTGGGTTTGGTGGATGGAGGGGGTGATGAGGTTTGTGAGTTTGGCTTGGCCGGCTGAGAGGACGGTGAAGGACAGGATTAGAGCACTCAGGAGGGAGAGGAAGGAGGAGAGGGACATGGTGGGTTGATGCAAGGGGACATCAATTAAATCGGTGGAAGTTGTAAAAAGAGTTTTGGTTGCAGCCACAGCCATGCCGATGCGAGCGCGAGCCGCACCCGCGTGCTTGGTCTGCCCTGGGCTAGCCTTCATGGGCAGGCTTGAAACTCAAAATGAACCACCTTTGCCAAGTCTCTCTTCTCTGTTTCTTTGCCTTCGACATCCCAAAGCCTAATTGACGATTTAGAAGGACTGCTTTCGCATAAGAATTGACGGATCAAGAAACGCTGTTTCGTCAACAAGTCTTGGTTGAATTTGAGGCTAGACTTTCCCCTAGCTGTAGGCATTGTACGATGAAGAGGGTAGACACAGATACTGTATCAAGGACTGAACCAGTGGAGGCCTGAAAGTAGCAACAAACAGCTAGCCTTGAGCAACTGATGCGATGAGGCTTTGCCCAGTTCGAAAAAGCAGTTCCATTTTCAAGGACGCAGATCACGCATCTAGGTAGCATCCCGGAAGTCACGGTCTGTATTGATTGTTGAGAGAAGGAGCTGGCGTCCAGATGATTGCTTAAATGAAGCTCGGTTCTCTGTATCTTGAAGTGATACGCTCTCCGCCGCTTGATAGGCATGGCTCATATCTCTCATACCAAATCTTTCTTGCATTCGACGAAGGGATCGAAGAGATACCAGGTATGTCAAAGGAGGGAAAAACTAGAGACGATGTGGATCACGAGTCAATGAACATGACGCCCGGAAAAGGAATATTGGCCGCCGTCAACAACAGGGACAACAAGCACGGCGGCTGATCGGGAGATATCTGAGGGTGGGCATGAATTGAAACGCAAAGCGGACTCTCGATTGCTCTTGAGGGACTTGAATTGTCTAGTAATTGCATTGGGCCTGACCTGATATGACGAGCGGTCTCATATGTATGTATGAGCGCCCGGAAGAAGATGTGGTGGATGAATGGAAATACTGGTAGGAAGTCGGTGACACCCATGAAAGCTCCATTCAGAAATATTATCCACGTGTTGATCTAGCAAGAACAACATCATTGGAGCGAACGGAATTCATTTGGTGCAGCCTGTGGGCATATCAATCGATCGAACACAAGCCCATGGAAATCGACGTAAGGCAATGGTCACGTGGCCAGCTATGATATGATTGGACGTCCAGAACCACAACACCAACAAAATCTCGTCAAAGACCTTCGATCATGATGGTAAAAAGTCAAAAAACTCGAGCATCACCATCCGCCTAAAGGCCATCAGGTCCACTGCGAGGGAAAAGGCTCATAGGTGACACTTCTGGCTCTTTGTCATTCTGAGGTTATACGTCCAATAACGCACCACGAATCGAACTCAGACCCCGTGTTCGCGTGGCGGCTAGCGCACAGTTTCGGTCACCAACCCCACTGCGCCATCTAGACTCTCGTAACAATTGGTGTGATATTTTGATATATAACCCAAATATCAAAATATTAGGATTCGAACATAACAACAATAAGTCAGATTGCACTAACGATCTCAAACAAAAGGATCCAGAGGAATGAGTCTGTTACACACTGCATTTACTAGACTTAACAAACATGCTTCAATCCTGAAATATGAAGAAAATACCGTAAACACAAGATGCCAACACAACACCAGTAATTTAGATTGCACTCGAATCTCAAGCAAAAGGGTCAAAAAGAATGAGCCGTACCCAGAATTGAACACGCGAAAGTCAAAAAACTTGTCTTCACAAGGGAAATAGGCTCAGAGGGGACTTTATTTGGCCATTTTCATTTCTACGGCACCAGGGTAATTTGGACTACGCTACGACTGGTGGCTGGCGTACAGATCGGTCCCCATGACCACTGCACCATTCAGACTTAGAAAATGTAGACGTTACTTCAAATATAAAGAAATTAAAACTTTAAGAAATTACATTTTCACCTGGTTTCTTCCTGTAACTCTTTGCTCTCGTGTGCTCATGCGACATGCCTCATTTGACACTATTTACCTCTGATGTTGGGATCTTTCAGGCAATTGGCTGATCTCACTCTTCGGAATCCCTCACTGCTTCGGCATTTGGTATTGATATACCATCTTTACGGGCAGCAATCAACTTACAACAAGTCACTTTGTGTTCAATCTAATCGTTCGAGTCATGGACTCTGTTCCTGAGTATCCTACTGGTTTGTATCCTGTTTGCAGCTGCAGTAGTTTTCTAGTGTTCGTTCCGACTATGTCATGAATACATTTTCTAGAGTGCCTTTCATGTCCCTGGTCCTCAGAGCAAACAAAAGATGGGGTACAGCACGAGGTTTCAAAGGGCGGAGATTCTATCTGCAAACAGTCCCGGCCAACAGGGGAATTGCTTCAGGTACCAGACGTACCAGACAGGTTCCATAATTCCCTTGTCGCAATATGATCGCTAAGTATGAGTTGTATGAAATGATTATTATAAGTATTCCAAGCCATTGAGCAGCGATTATTCCAATAAATGGGTGTTTCAGGGATCTTCTGCTGTCAGACCTTTTCGTTTGCATCCCAGGTTAATCACATCATAGATACTACGACAGTAAGATGTCCCAAAAAGCCAAGCCGGCTAAGTTCCATTAGCGCTTCGCGTTTCTGGCGCGTGTCACCCCTTCCGACACTAGCGTACCTATGGTGCGTCATATCCAATATCGAATTGTCGGTTTTCGATACACACCACCAGAGAAGAACACCCACCCCGGCAACACCAACCATCCCATCACCAAAATGCCACCAACCCGCCGAAAGCCCTCCAACCCTGCCCCCCGCGCCCAACAAACCCTCGCCTTCGGTCCCAACTCCAACAAAGTCACCAAACCCTCCCTCCCCCCCACCTCCAAGAAACTCTCCCAACCCGCCCAAGACGAACTGTCAAAAGCCGTCGCAGTCGAAACCACAACGCCTGAACCTGAAATCGAAGATGCGGCAACGCAACCAGAAGCGCAAATACTCAGTCCGAGGACTCTAGCCATACGGAAACACGGGGCTAGTAAGCAGGTGGAGAGAAAGGATGTAGAGCAGGAGGCAGGGAGGGTTCCGGATACGCAGATACGGAAGTATTGGAAGGGAAAGGAGGATGAGAGAATCGCGCCAAGGGTGCATCAGCAGGGGTTGAGTGTCAATGAGAAGGTTTTGAGGCATTTTGATTTGAGTAGTCAATACGGGGTATGTTTCCTCCTTTCCGCTAGTCCGTGCATTTCGATTGAGGGATGCGAGAGCTTTTTGCTGATGGGTGATACAGCCGTGCATAGGCATTCCGCGCATGAAGCGCTGGAAGAGGGCGCAGGGGTTGGGGTTGAAGCCGCCGGTTGAGGTGTTGGCTGTGTTGTTGAAGGAGGAGAGGGGGAAGAATGAGAAGGCGGAGAGGGCGTTTATGGATGGGCTTTTGGCGAGCAGGTATGAATGATGGGTTGGATGATGGGTCGGTGTGATTGGTGCAGTGCGTGCGTTGGGGCACGTTGCCTTCAATTATCAGGGAGATCAAGATGCATAGCGAAGCTACTTGGTTACGGAGCGGTTATTCACGTACAGGGGGTGAGGACGATGCGCTGCGCAAAGAAATGATTCGTGAGAGGTCATCGTATGAATTTATCGCAATGAAGGTGTCGCATCAGACTACTACTGTTCTATCGTGTTATGTACTGGGCATTCAATCATACAAGAATGTTCCGAATGCCATGGAGACGCTAGTGAAAAGGAGTCGCAAAACTGCATCAAGAGATAAAGGTCGCTTCGCTGAAGAGTGCGCCCTCTTCTGTAGTTTCAACTCCATCGATGCTAACGGTGATTGACAGCTTCTGTTGCGGAGAGTACTTATCACAGGATAGTTAGCGAGGTCGTCATGGTTCAGAGGTCAAAGAAGACTCCCTACCTGATAGATGTATGGTTTTGTCCCAACCACTCCGCCAACAAGGGTCTTGATGAAGCCGGGGACTTTCTCCATCACATCCACCTTATCCAATCGCTTGCCCAGGCTGCCTTCAACTTTGGCAGAAACCTTCTTCCCATTTTTCGTGAGCCCGCTCCAGACGAATTTTATATCTGTCGGCTCGATCCAGTCGTTCGCAGAGTCCTTTTTGACTTTCGTATGCTCGACCGAATTTCCTGCCGAACCTGCGCATAGGATTTCTCCATCTATTGCGATGCCGCCGACATTGACGATGGTGGAGCCGTAGGATGGGGGGGTGGTGTAGTCCATCATGACGGCCGAGTAGGATGGAGATTGGAAGTCGATGAAGTTCCATTTTGCGGCTGTTGGCACAATCAGTAACTACTACCTGAGGGTGAGCTGGAAATCTGGTACCAGCATGATGAGGCTTCATCCCCTGCAGCGCATGCGAGAGGAAGCCTCGTCCCTTCATGTCCAGCGTCCCATCCTTCGTAACGATAGTTCCTTCCACCTTACATCTGGGCCAGAAGCCATGCCTCATAGAACCCCAGGGATTTTTCGGATCCGTGCCAAAATAACTCTTGCCATCCTTGCCCACGTGAAATCCGGGAGCAGTTCGCGTGACGGTCAGATTCACTATACTGGCCTCATTGGTGGCCGATTTGACTGTGTACGCTGTTGCATCCTCGTTGAGCGTAATGGCGCAGCCGTCTGCGTAGAAGGAGAGCTTCTCGTCGTCAAAGTCAGGATTGCTGAGGGGATCGGAAGACCATAAATTGGGTGTTTTGCCGTCAGGATAGAATATCTTTGTGTTCCATTGGCATGTTGTGTGGATACCGCTAGTGCACCAGGGCATCAGCGTGCCCTCCAAGCGTGGTGGTAGATGTCTCACGCGACATTGCTATAGATGACCTGAGCCATCCCAATATGACCGCTGTTCGCCATGAAATAGAAGGTCTGCGTTTCCACGCATGTTGAAGTCATGGCTACCCATCTTAAGTGGTCTTTAGTCAACTCAGTGTATGGGGTTTCTTCTGCTTGTTTCGCAATTGATTGGATGGCGGAAGGTCCATAGATCGGCTCTTGCGTTCCAGCAACGTTCGCTACCCTATATTGTCAGCGGACCAAGACATGCAGAAAGTCGAATGTATCCTACTGCTGCTTGATCCAATTCATGTTAGGCGTCCTTGAAATTTGACACAGTCTTTGGTTGTACGATGTCTGGTCTCGGCGGTAGCCTGCGGAGCATGTAGAAGATCGACAACAACACCGGATCGGCCCGGCAAAGCCACATGCATGAGCTCAAGGACGCCCGACGATTTTAGGGATCGTCGAAGACCCACAGGACGACGACACTCTCAGTACCAAAACCTTCCATTGCCGTCAAGGCACCAACTACAAAACACTAGCGACATCAAATTCGCCTTTCGACCTCCGCGCCTAGCCTCGCAATGGCTCGAAGAGCAATACAGAAGGATCAGATTGTCAAGCTTATAGTCGGCGCTGGTCAAGCAAGTCCTAGTCCTCCTGTTGGCCCAGCATTAGGAAGTAAAGGGGTGAAGAGTATTGACTTCTGTAAGGTAATATATTTGCCCTTCACCTATACTGACACCTGACTGATTGACTCCAGGAATTTAATGCGCGTACAGCCCATATGACTCCAGGTATACCCATACCAGCGCGAGTCACCGTCCGGCCAGATCGGTCCTTTCACTTCGAGCTCCGAACGCCTAATACATCATATCTTTTGCTACAAGCTGCCGGGGTCAAAGAGCGTAAGGGCAGGATACGAGGGGCTATTTCACCAGGCAAGGAGAGTGTGGGAGAGGTTTCATTAAAGCATGTCTATGATATTGCGAAAATAAAACAATCGGAGCTGAGGCTTTCAGGACTTTCGTTGGACGGACTCTGCAAAAGTGTCATTGCGCAGGCGAAGTCTATTGGAGTCACTGTTGTCCCGTGATCTGAACGTGATCCTGTTACGAATTCGCATAGCGACGGAGTCGATTTGTACAAACGTTACTCCAACTTACCGTGGGTGGATATATCATGTAATTACTTTCCTGGAATTTGCCGTCACGTCATCTTACAGTCCAACTGCCAACCCTTGCTAATTGACTACTCGAAATACCCCCCCTTCTTTTACAAGCCCAAGTCGGAATTGTTCTTGGGTAGGCCCATGCTTAACTCCTTTCAGGACAAGCTCCTGCAACCCTCCAGATTCTCCAAGTTTCTTCACAAAAGGTTTGACCTGATACAACAGATCATTAAACAAGGCAGACGACGAGAAGGAACAAGAAAACATACCAGAAGACCTTCGGTTTCTGTGAGCTGCCACTCCGCGAAGTCCAGAGTCAGCTTCTCCAGGGCAGGAAAGCCAAGAGCATTTCTACCCCAAGGGCAAAAGTCGTCGTTCTCGCTGAAAAGAGTCGTAGACCAATCTCGCCATATTTGGTCACGATTCGGTGCACTTCGCGCCCCGTTGACTCCAAATGCTGTGTGAGCCCAACGATATTCTGCGTTCAGGCTGAGCACAATAGATCGGACCAGGGTCAGTCGGCCCATAGGTGCCACCTTAAAGTTGAAAGCTTGACGATGGTCAGCTGACGGAATCTACGAATCACACGGTCGTCTGCTTGTACTCCTAAGATCTATCGTTGCGGTAGGGGTTGCTCTTAGACGTTCTCAAGGGCTAGGGATTCAAAGAGAAATGGCCTACCTAGGGGATATCCGATGAGACTTTTGCTTTGAAACGAGCGAATGGCGTTGGCGGAAGACAGCTCAAATGTGTTATGTCCATAAAGCATGGGCAGTGCTTCTGAGTATATCAGACGGCAGGTGCGCAAGATGGCGGCATCGATACGAGGAATCGGTTGATAATTATCAACCAGCGCTGTTTCCTTGCTACCGAGGTGCTTGTGGACGTTCTCGATAGTCTCCGGGATCGTCAAGAGTTGGTGATATATCATATGCCGGATTTCCACAGGGATTGCCGTAAAGAGCGGGCATTCTGTTTGATCTTTTGGCGTGACAGGACTTTCGGTCGAATCGATCTTAACACCACTTTTCTAAAGACTCTTGAGTAAGTATAGGGACAGTTCTTGAGAATGTCTCTTACTACAGCCATTTCCCATTCCGTCATTCCAGTTCGGTGATCGAGCCTGGCACGGGAAGGCTCCGAATGTTCACTTGGTTTCCCATATTCAAATTGAAACCGAAAGTATTCTCCAATACCGAAAGAAAATGAGAAGTGGGTAGGCATGCTTGATGGACGTTTTTTCTGCGGACTTGGAAATGATCAAAGGCAAAGTAGGCTGGATACCACTTGACGGTGAAATAATTTGCCTTAGTGCGCTTTTCGATTAGTGTTACGACTCTGGTTAAGGCCAGCGGTGGAAAGCTCTAGCAAGACTTTCCTCTGCGACTAGCGTCAACATAAGGATGGAAACATTGTGTTTCAACAATGGTGGCTTGCGTTGGGTCGCACGTGTGATTCCTCGGATGTTTCTTACCATACCTGACTCAATAATATTCTAAGCCTTTTAGGCTAGATCGATAACTTTATCTACGGCCCCGCCACGACCCACCTGCAGTGATCAGCATTCGTTTATGCTGTGACGATCCAGCAATATACTATCATTTACGCTGTAGGGAAGTATTGGACACATCATCTATCATTCTGGGTAAACCCACATCAATAGGCTAAGCTCGTTCGCCACCCCCACGGCTCAATTTGAAATTTCCATCCGCTCCGGCTGTTCTCCCTTCCCAACATGCCGTTTTGCTTGGAATAGTAATCCCTCAGCACGAGGCCAACATCACACAAGAGCAAGTCAAGTAACAGAATGGAGGCCTCCGATCCTCAATCTATGTTGCAGCCGCAAAGTTCGTCTTCTCTCCGACACAATCCTTGCCGCAGTCAGCTTACCATCCGCCAATTTCAGGCGCATCTATTCAGCCCACCGAGGGGGACCGGGTGGAGCAATCGCAAGGGCCACCAGACGAGCAGCCTTCTGGAGCTACCTTACCCCAAGCAGTCAGATTTGCTTCTGTCAATCAGGAAATAGAACCAGCCCACAGTTTGCAAACGACAACGCAAGCGTCAGAAACTCCAAGTACCAATGCACCTCTCAGTCCAGGACAGGAGCAGGAGATTCGCAATTTGGCATTGGGCCTCCACAACTCGCATATACATCAAAGACGGATGAGCAACTTCGCGTTTGAACCCGTTTCACTACCGGTCTCGAGGGCGCCATCAAATGAATCCAGCCCATACCATACGTCAAGGGAGGGTACGCGATCTCGTGCGCCATCGCCATCAACTACAATACCTACACCTCCCCTTACGCCGTTTGGCTCCAATCAACGTGAAGCTCAGCCGGACGCATCCGGCGCAGGTTTGGCCAAAGTCTACCCTGATCCTGTTCAGATGGGCCCACAAACTTCAGGGCCAAAGAGCATTCCACCACCAGCGAGTGCCGCCACTTCCCGACCATCTACCCCTTCGGAGCCCTCGACTCGAATGACATCGCCGTCTCAAGACTCTGGCGGAGTGGAGCAACGTCTCAAACCGCAGCCAGCATTCGCAGTGGGCCCCAGTGAAGCCTCAATCCGCCATACTGATAGCCCCACCTCCAGACGTAGTGAAAGCTCAAAAGGCCCTTCTCGGGAGATAAGTCCTTCGAATGCTCCAGAGGGTGGCTCTGGAACAGTTACTCCGCCTTACCAAAGACCATTTACTCCAGCCGGTGATCGAGATGACCCATATGCCAGGAGTAGAAGGCCTCCGCAGACCCGGAATCTTAATTCGATTGATAAAAGATTTGTGTTTGGAGATGCGCGGCGTCGATCTGGCATCAATTTAGCTGGTGGCTCAACGACCTCTCTGCCTCGGTCGAACAGTGGAGGTGATCTCAAGGCCGAACACAGAAAATCGACATTCTCAATGCATCACATGGGCGGGCATAAAGATCACTTAGGTCATTTGGATGAGAAGCCTCATAGCTCTATGTCTGAGCTGAAACGCTTCTTTGGAATAGGAGGACATCACAAATCGAAACGATCGGAATCGCCTGCTAAGTCCGTTAAAGCATCAGTGAATAACTCAGGGACCAGAACGCCTCCACACCCCGCTGCAAGTGTTCCATTTGCTGATGATCACGGTCTCCAGACCAAGTGGGGCAAATTTGGAAAGGTTCTGGGGTCAGGGGCTGGAGGCTCGGTCAAATTAATGAAGAGGAGCAGCGACGGCTTGACCTTTGCTGTCAAGCAATTTCGAGATCGACATTCTTACGAGACGGAACGAGAGTATAATAAGAAGGTTACCGCTGAGTTCTGTATTGGATCAACGCTCCATCACGGCAACATCATTGAGACACTGGATATTGTACAAGAAAGAGGTCACTGGTATCAGGTCATGGAGTATGCGCCACTTGATCTTTTTGCCATCGTAATGACCGGTAAGATGTCTCGGGAAGAGGTTGCATGCTCTTTCCTCCAAATCGTGAATGGCGTATCGTTTCTGCATAGCATGGGCCTTGCACACAGGGACCTCAAGCTGGATAATGTTGTTGTCAATGACAGGGGGATCATGAAGTTGATAGATTTCGGCAGCGCGAGCGTCTTCAAGTATCCCTTCGAGAACGACATCATCTTGGCAAGCGGTATGTTCTACTCATCCAAAACACGCCATAAGCTTATGATTCCTAGGTGTGGTTGGCTCAGATCCTTACTTGGCGCCTGAGGTGTATGATCACCTTAAGTACGATCCTCAGCCCACAGACATATGGTCTCTGGCCATCATCTTCGCTTGCATGTCACTGCGACGATTTCCTTGGAAGGCTCCTCGTGTCACTGACAATTCTTTCAAGCTCTTCATATCAACTCCGAGTCCAGGGACGCCATCTGCCGATGGAACGATCAAAGAGAGGTCCAAGTCTGCGGCTGAAGTTGCACCTGTCGTAGCAGAAGAGCGTCGAAGTTCAGCCCCGCATGAGAACCATCACCATCATTCGGAGAAATCGGAAGAGACAGAGTCCAACAAGCCTCAGGAGCCGGGACCGCGGCTTGATGTACCAAAGACAGAAGTCATCAGAGGCCCGTGGCGATTACTGCGTCTTCTCCCAAGAGAGACGAGGACCATCATGGGGAAAATGCTTCAGATGAATCCCAAGCAACGGGCCACCTTGGATGACATACAAACAGACCCCTGGATGTCGGGTACGCCTTTCTGCCAGCAGCTAGAAGGGGGAAAAGTGATTCATGCCGAAGGTCACGTGCACACGTTGGAGCCAGGGACCGCTACGACTCCAGCTTCTAGCCATAAGTAAATGCATACTCTGGAGCGGCGTCTGGGGCGCCGGGACTTTTGTGATGAACTTAATGACTGGACAACATGCGCACGGCAATGCATACAAAACGAGGATGTAGAATTGTCTATTTTTCGAAAGCGGAGCTCGTCTGCCTTGAACTTGTACCTATTACCTTCAAGCGGACAGCAGCCACACTCTCTGCATGGATTGAGGGTTTCTGAGGTGTATCATGCACCGTACTGATGGAAGCGTTACATAGTAAAGTACTATTTGTATAGCAAATATATCCCAATTCATAGATGAATTACCGCCATACTCCGACCCAAGTCATCAAGCTCGATTGAGTCAATAACAATGTCCTTCGAATGCACTCTCATCAGGGTACTCCGTTCTGACATTGCTATTAGCGCGACAATTATACATTTCCCTAGCCAAATTACGTACAGATTATGCAACTGGTCTCCTATTAGGCTGTTATGGTGTCGACTCGGATTTAGGCCGATTCTATGTCCGATAGATTAGTTCTAATGAACTTCATGCGGCACAGAGGTTACTCTGTGAAGGCAGTGGTCATGTGTGGAGCCTTCGATGTCGAGGAAGTTGACTGTTTATATGCAGCAGAGATCTCCAAATGGCGCGCAAGGCCCGCCAGCGGATCAGCTATGGTCTGTATGTCCCAAATTCGCTGCAACGATCGAAGCTTACCCGTCCAACAGTTCTTCCGCTGGCCAATTCGCCCGGAGGACATCGTCTTGGTGTAAACGGCCTTGCCATCGACACAGACAGGTCCATTCTGTAGGCAAAGACTCCCGCATCGTATACAGCGGCTAGTATGACTGATTTGCTGGGTAGATACTCAGGAGGACGAGACGGATTGATATGCGCCTGGGATCTTGATCTGGACCTGAAGACAAACACGACGAATGATGAAAACTCATTGAATTCTCTGGAAGACGTCTCTCGAATAAAATCCAGAGCTTCTGAGCCGACGGCTTTTCGCCAACAAGTACAAGCGCACACCCACTGGGTCAATGACATTCTACTCGCACAAAGCAATACTGCACTTGTCTCAGCTTCTTCAGACATCACTGTAAAGGTATGGCGACCGCATTCAGAGGAAAGTCAGATACCAACGACTGTTGGACTACACAGCGACTACGTAAAATGCCTTGCGTCGCCCGGAACGCATTCGGACTGGGTAGCGTCTGGCGGGTTGGACCACAAAATAAAGCTATGGGATATGAATGGTGGAGGCGAGAAGTTACATATAGACGTCGGAGAAGACGAGAATAGTGCAAAAGGTTCTGTCTATGCTCTTAGCGTTCGGGGTTCGATCATGGCGAGTGGAGGACCGGAGAGTATCGTCAGGCTATGGGATCCTAAGTCTGGCAATCGCATCACCAATTTCGTTGGGCACACGGACAACATTCGAGACATCCTGGTCAATGAAGATGGGGACACAGTCATGACTGCATCATCTGATCAAACTGTCAAAGTTTGGTCGATTACTGCCGGGCGATGCATGTACACATTAACCATGCACAATGACAGCGTATGGGCTCTCTACTCCGACCATCCTCAGCTCTCCCTATTCTACTCTACCGACAGGTCTGGATTGGTTGCCAAGACAGATGTCCGCGAATGCGACGATATGGACGAGGGTTTATCCCTAGCTGTGGCTCAAGAGCATGAAGGTGTCGACAAAATTATCGTTGCCGGTGATCACTTCTGGACGGCCACGTCAAGCTCTAGTATTAACCGATGGCGTGATGTCAATACCAGGAGCGAACTCCAACTCCCAGAATCGCCTCGTGTGCCTAGAGGCTCCAGCATAGTGTCACGTTCCAAAGTTCCGTCTCCTCCCCCGCATTCAATTCCCAGTACCGATGGGACGGCAAACTCGAAAATACCCCTTTCCTCTATATTACGAATCTCTAATAATGCAGCTTTCCCTGGTCAAAGATCGAAAGACACGGAAGTCTCGACCATCTATTCAGGCACGAGTGCTAGAAAGATGTCTGAGGCCGTCGTCGAGCAAGAATCGTGGATCACCACACCGCTCTATGATCTTCCTGACGAGACTATCGAAGGACAAAACGGCTTGATTAAACATGTAATGCTAAATGATCGGCGAAGAATTCTGACATTGGATACCGCTGGCGAAGTAACTATGTGGGATCTCTTGAAGGTAGATTAGCAGCAGATTTTCTTCAACAAAACAACTAACAGGCGACTAGTGTGTGCCCATAAGATCATTTGGCAAGCGGCATCTCGAAGATGTTTTGCCTGAAGTCAATACTTCCGAGAGTGTTGCCAATTGGTGTGGTGTAGATACAAGGACTGGAAGACTGGCCTGCATATTAGAAGAGAATTACTGCTTCGATGCGGAAGTGTATGCAGATGAAATTGATCTTGAAAATGCCAATGATTTCAGAGATGATCAACGAAGTAAGTCTTCACTACAATTATAACGCCTCACCAACAAAACTACGCTCTCACGAACACGCGCGTGCTAACTTGAATCCAGTTAATCTTGGAAAATGGATATTGCGCTTCTTGTTTGATAGACTTATCCAGGAAGAAGCCAAGCGTGATGCCACTTTCCGCGAAAAGCTTTTGGCCAATTCTTCGAGGCCTGGTAGTATACGAAGAAAGAATGCACCGAGTTCGATACAATTCCCAATGAGTCAGTCTCATGATCCGCAAGAGATATCGAATGAAGATGATTCTGTAATCACACCGCGACCTATCACAAACGGTTTGGCACGCGCTGCTTCGACAACTGGACTGACTATCGGTACTGCAACTCCCCGACTGAACGGTAATATTTCTGTTGCACAAAACGATCAACCGAGTATCTTGGAGGAAGGCACATCCTTGGAGAAACGAGCGTCACAACATAGTCAGCCTAGGTCTTCAACGGAACGAAAAAACGATTACTTTCCTCCGAGCGCCCAAGCCAAAAGTCCAGTAGACGGGCAAAGTAAAGGACCTGTTACTCCTGGCGATACTTCGCTGGAGGGATCGGCACTTGCTCCGACCTTATCTCCCGTAGACGGAGACAAGGATGAGAAAGCAAAAGAGGGTGGAATATTCGGTAAAAGCTTCCGCATGAAGTTTCCGAAGAAACTCGGAAGGCCCTCAACCGATGTCAAGCCTGCAGTGGTCGACGAAAAGTCAGAAGAGTCTGACAAATCCGAGGACAAGGAAGACAGGGCCATACAAGACAACTTTTTCGGAACGATACAAAAGATTAGATATGATTACGAAGAACACTTACAGACCGATCCTTTCTCACATATGTCGTCAGGTATTACTCCGAGCCTACTCAGCGAGACTCCTAAGCTTTACCTTCCGCCATACACTACTGTCATAATACAAGACGAGCAACCTGATTCCGGCGGAGTTGCCGATCTATACAGGGGAACCATCAGCTCCGTAGGTTATGATGCAGAAGCGATCGAGAAAGTGGCCCCTACTTGGCTAGGTGACCTCTTATTAAAGGTAAAGAATGCTTTCTTCCGAAAATCTAACAATTTTGCTGATGATGCCAGAACCAACTGCCGGTGAAAGAGATACCTAAGGTTTCTTTTGTCTTACTTCCTTATCAAGATCTACTGCCTAGCATTGCAAGTGCTGATGGGTAAGTTCCTTCCAAAGACGAGAACCGAATGATAGATGACTCCCAGAGGAATACTGATCTACCGGCAGGAATTCGAGACTGAATGCAAACCGAATGTTACGAGCAAAAAAGATACTCACCTATGTCGCGGAAAGAATCGAGACATCAAGCGAACAGCCAGATTTCAATATAGTGAAACCCGAGGATTACCTCGAATTGTACTGTCAGAACCAGGTAGGTCCGATTGTCCACTGTGTGGTCATTTCACTGAGACCACTATAGTTGGTCGCACATGATACAACACTTGCCACACTTCGTGCACACATATGGAAGACCGGAGGAGATGTCATCCTGTATTATAAGTCGAATGGGGAAAGGCCCGAGCTTGAGCAGAGGTATAAAGAGAAGCTAGCCGCTTTAGAGCCTACTGCGAAAGTTGGGCCAGTGATACATTCAAACTAGATTCTAGAGAAGGAACATGTGAGAAAAGACTTTGGCAGGACTAGTATGTTTGCATTAGTCTTATGGTGGCTCGAAACACCTCAACCTGGATACCCAATCAATCTACGTTTCGCGTTCATGTGGACAAGCACATTGTCATCGAGCCTCAGCCATTGCATTATAAGCCCACTGATAACTACCCAAAAACACCGCCCCTCCAGCACTTATCCACAGCACCCTGGGCCCCAACCCCTTAAAAAACGCCCCCGGCCCACTCTCCCTCACAATCCTCGTCAACATAACCCCACTCCCCACCCTCTCCCTCGCCAACATCATCCTCGTCTTCAGCACATCCAACGGCGTCGTCACCCCCGCCGCCACCGCCCCACTCACACTCCCAAACACCCCGCTCTCCACCGCCCCAACGCCCTCCCTCCCCGTCGTCCGTCGCCGCCACTCCTTCAACGCCTCCCACAGCGGAAACTGAATCACCGTAAAAGGCACCTCCCTCATAACAGTAATATTCCACCCCCTATACATCTCCCTCCACACCCCCCCCACACCAATGACCCCCCTCTGCCTCAATATCCCCCTCAACACCTCCACCGAACTCCCCTGCATCGCCTGCGCCCTCTGCTTCACCACCTCCGTCGGCACCCTCACCGCACACGCCGCCACCTCCCCCGCACTCGCAGCCCCCATATGCTCCAACGGCTCGCTCCATTCGCCCAACACGTGCCGCCCGCCGGGGGCCTCGCGCGCGCGCTTCAGCAGGTCTTTGATCGATTCATAGCTTACGAAGAAGAGTGCTGCGGAGGGGGCGGAGCCGATTAGTGCGGAGCCGACGCCGGCGTAGATGCCGCGGAAGCCGCCGGACGGGTAGAAGCCGGGGTGGGATTGGAGGCGGGTTTTGAGGGTGTCGATGGGGTAGAGGGAGAGGTCGACTGTTGTGCCTGCTAGGGCGCCGGCCTGGGGGTGGGGGGTGGTTAGTGGGGAAGAGGAGGAGTTGGGATTAGGGACGGGATTTGCATACGAGGAGGGCGCGAGTGTAGGGGTTTCCGACTTTAGAGGGAGGGGGTGGTGATTGCATTTGGAGAGGTTGTAGGGTTCCTGCTTAGACGTTGGGTTAAGGATCTATCATCCTTGTCTTAGTAAGGTTGCTAAGGGTGTGGAAGAGTGCCATAGAGGCATTGGAAGGTGCGCGATACACGTTGAACCACGAGTGTAATGTGACTGGAGAGGCTCATCTTGTAACGACGAGAAATAATAAAGTCGAGTCGAACAGTGTCCGAAGATCTTGGCTGTTTTAAGGGTTGATATGCGCCGCGGAAGCTAGTATCGTACCTGTAAATACTCTGTTGTAGCGTGGTTTTCTCGCGCCCGGGCGGCCAACTCCTCATACAAAAAACTAATTATTAGATAGCTTATTAGACCACGAGCATAAGGTATATAGACTTTATATTATCTATATAGAATCACTATGGCCTACGGAATTATTTGCCCCCCGTTACTCTAAATTTATAGGGTTATTAATAGTGAAATATGGGGTGGCTAGCAAATGGCTAAAATGCTAGACCGCCAGCAAAACGGCCGTTAAATAGCCAAATCAGCTATTAGCCACGTCGCACAGCTAGTAAATAAGCTAAAGACCTAATAGATAGAGTCGCTATGTATTAAATAGTAGTATGTTAAGTCTATAGCCTATTTGCTAGCTGTGCGACGTGGCTAATAGCTGATTTTGGCTAT
>JAABUP010006321.1_pt1 | contig 17008 bp, 18 predicted proteins | sample 5559201 | NCBI WGS metagenome assembly JAABUP01 (sample SAMN10711887, study PRJNA513373) | rock metagenome | isolation source: Antarctica rocks | place: Antarctica
TAAGTATAATATTATATTAGAAATGCTTTGATTATACAAAAAGAACTTAAGAATCAATTAAATCAGCAAAGAATTATATGTCACAGCAGATGTGTATGAGATCTCTGAACAACTAAAAATGAACTTATCAAAGCATAAGTCATGAGATCATAAGATATTGCTATTGAATGACAAGCAGTCAAAGTGAATGTCACTATACTCAATGAGTAAAGATTAACTCAAGAAAGTCAGAACTTACCTTGATGAGAATTTTAAGAAAGAATTCATCAGATCATCAAAGTCATCAGCAGAATACTCAGTTCAGTTTGTATTAAAGAAGAATGACACAAAACAACTGTGTGTTAATTACAGACAACTTAATGATATAACTAGATGAGATAGTTATTCTCTATCTCTAATAAAAGAGTTGCAAGACTGATTAAACAGAGTTAAGTGGTTCACAAGTCTGAACTTGAAAGAAGTCTACTATTAAGTACAAATGAAAGAAGACAAAGAATGAAAAACAGTGTTTTGAACAAGATACAGATACTATGAGTACACTGTTATGCTGTTTGAGCTCAAAAACATCTCTGTCACCTTTTAAAGATTAATCAATGATACATTAAGAGAATACCTCAATGATTTTGTGATCACATACCTCAATGACATTTTGATATACTCAGATGACCTTGAGATGCCCTGCATTCATGTGCACAAGGTACTGAAAAAGCTTAATGAGAGAACTTTGTATGTGAAAAAGTTAAAGAGCAGATTCAAAACAAAGAAAATTGAATTTCTTAATTATGTTATTCAATTTGAGCAGATTAAGAAGAACCTGAAAAAGACAGATGAAGTCAGAAACTGATCTTCATTTAAATGAGTCAAGAAAGTGCAAGTCTTTCTAGAGTTAACAAACTATTACTGAAAGTTTGTACCTAATTATGCAAAGATTGTGAAACCCCTTATGTGATTAATGTGTAAAGATAAAAGATGACATTGAGATAAAGAGCAGAAGAATGCATTTCACACATTAAAGAGAAGTTTTAATGAAATGACACATCTGAGAATACTCAATTTAACATGTGAGAAGATACTGAAAACTAATGTGTCAGATTTTGCAGTAGGTGCATGCTTGTATCAGATCAAGAATAAGCAACAGAGACTCATAGTCTATCAGTTTAAAAAACTATCAGAATCTGAGAAAAGATATGAGATTCATAATAAAGAACTTCTTGTAATAGTAAAAGCACTGAAAGATTGAAGATCTTATCTTACAGATACTGAGAAGCCTATTCAGATCTATACAGATCACAAAAATTTGAGAAACTTTGCAACAACAAAACAGTTGAATCAATGACAGGTTCACTGAGCTGAAAAGTTAGCTGATTACGAATTTCAAATCCATTACAAAAAGAGCAATGAGAATGGTGAAGCAGACACTTTGAGTAGACAGTCTGACCACAAAGAAGTGAAAAAGATTCACGTCAAAATTCTGAGTGAAGACAACAAGGAAATCCTCACAAAAGGCTTAGCAGCAACATACAAGATGAAGCAAACTTTTTTGACAGATGAAGAACTGATACAAGTATGTCACAACAACAGAGCCAGTGAACACCTTGAAGTTAAAAGAACTGAGGACCTTGTATAAAGAAGGCACAATATCAGCAACCTTAAAGATCAAATCATCAAGTACATCATCAGGTGTAATTCATGTCACAGGAACAAGATTCAGAGAGATAAAAAATATGATGAGGTAACACAACTAAATGCACTGAATGCGCCATGGGAGTCAGTTACTATGAACTTCATCACAAAGTTATCAACATCAAAGGATTCAGCATGAGGAGTGAAATTTGACAGTATATTGACTATAGTTGATAGGTTGACCAAGTACACCATGTTCATTTCATTCAAGAAAACCATGACAGCATCAGTATTGACATACATCATACTGCAAGAGTTGATTAACAATCACGGGCTATCAAAGGAATTTATCACCAACAGAGACAAGCTGTTCACAAGCAAGTTTTGAGAAATGCTCACAGCAGAACTCAGGATAAATCATAAAATGTTGACAACATACCACCCATAGACAGATGAGCAGAGCAAACAAATGAACCAGATGGTTGAAACGTACTTGAGACACTATGTCAATAGAAACCAGAACAACTGAGTACAACTGTTGTCAACGGCACAGTTTGCGTACAATAACACACAAAACAAAACCACAAGAGAAACACCATTTCAAGCAAATTATGAATATAACCCAAAGATATGACAAGAACTGCGAGCACACAGATCACAAAGCCAGAAAGCAATATTGAATATTGCAGAGATCAAAAAGCTGCACAGAGATCTGGCAAACAGAATTCAACAGCAATCAAAACAAACAACAGAGATAAAACCTTTCGTGGTTGAAGAGAGAGTTTATCTAAGAACAAACAATATTCATGTAAAGCAAAGAAGCAAGAAGTTGAACAACAAAAGCATAAAACCGTTTAAAATCAAGAGAAACATCAAAGGGTTAAGCTATGAGCTAGACTTACTCAAGAAAATGAGAATACACTCAATATTTCATGTGTTCATGCTTCAGTGTTGCAATCAGTTCATACCACTTCAAATCATTGAAACATTTGTTGAATTTAATGAGAAGTATCAAGTTGAGAACATTCTAGAAAAATGAATGATTAGTGAAAAAGCTCACTATCTCATCAAATGAAAAGAATACAATATCTCAGAAAACACGTGAGAGCTCAAAGAAAACCTACTCAACTGTGCAAAAACACTACAACAGTTTGAGAGAAGGGCTCAGAGTCAATAAAGAAGCTAGAACTCATTGACTCTGATTAGAAATCAAGGTTAGAAGAATCAGAGGAGTTTTCCTCATCCTCAGTTTCATTATTATTATTGCTCAGTTTGAAAGCAACACAGTGAACTTTGATGACTGTGTGAGACTTGTTCTGTTTCAAAGTCTTGAAAAGGCAAAGGACCTTCACATTTAGCTTGAAAAGGTGCTCAGCCTGTTTCACACACTCATTCATAGTCATCTTGAGTTCAGATTTCAGTCAAAGGTGAGCACAATTCAGAGAATCTAATGATATCAACACACATGAATGACCACAACAGGTACACTCAGAACACTTTGCGTGATCTGTCATAATAATGCAGAAAGAAAGAGCAGCTGAACAGTGATCACAAGCAATAAGAGGAGTGAAACTGAAGATTGCAATGATTTTTGCAAGGCAAAGACAATTGTGCTGCTTATGAGAAGGCATGACAGTGAGAAAGCTATCTGTCTTTATACTCTCACTTATATAGACACTAGAGAACTAGCGTCTAAAAGAGAAGGGATCATGTTACGGCCAGACCGTAATCAGCTAGTGTGTTTTAGAAAATATGCAAGAAAAGCATATACCTGAACATAAGCTCACACAGCTCTATATGCTCATGACAAGCTCAACAAGATGATAGACCTTTGGTAGGTCTATCAGCTCTATTGCTCTATAGCAAGCAAAGCAAGCATGATGATTCTATAGTATATAGTAGGACCATTTCCCCTATGAAAATGGGTTGTGTTCAACTCAATACAAGTTACCAACTACTGATTTACCCTACACTGCACACTAAGACCCTTATATCAACAAGCACAAATCTCTAGCCCTAATATTTGAGGCATCTCAGATCAGAACGTAACAGTTAACAGCACAGTTTGTGTACAATAATACACAAAACAAAATCACAGAAGAAACATCATTTTGAGTAAATTTTGAATACAATTCAAAGATATGATAAGAACTGCAAGTGCACAGATCATAAAGTCAGAAAGTGATATTAAACATTGTGAAGATTAAAAAACTGCACAGAGATCTGATGAACAGAATTCAGCAGTAAATGAGATGAATGACAGAGATAAAATCATTTGAGGTTGAAGAAAAGGTTTACTTAAGAATGAACAATATTCACATGCAGTGAAAAAGCAAGAAATTAAATAACAAGAGCATAAAACAATTTAAAATCAAGAGAAACATTAAGAAATTAAGCTATGAGATAAACTTACTCAAGAAAATGTGAATACACTCTGTATTTCATGCATTTATGCATTCATGCTACGGTGTTGCAATCAGTTCATACCACTTCAAACCACTGAAATGTTTGTCAAATCTGATGAAGAATATGAAGTTGAGGACATTTTAGAAAAACAAATGATTAGTGAAAAAACCCACTACCTCATCAAGTAAAAGGAATATGACACCTTTGAGAACACATAAAAACCCTCAAAAAACCTCAAGAATTGTGTGAGAACACTTCAGTGTTTTGAAAGAGAAAGGTGGCAAGGTTAGACTGTCAAAAGTTGTTTAACATGATATTGAAAAACTGAAAAAAGGTCTCAGGCTGAGGAGTTTCCTCATCATCATCATTATTATCTTTCATTTTCTTTAACAGACAAAGAGTTTTCTGTTTAGCACAATCTTGAGTTTGATGTAACATTTTGCATAATCAGAAAAGCTTTACAAAAAGGTGAGCTTGTTCTTTCTCAGTTTGAAGAATCTCTGACTTCAGCTTATTGTGAACAAAGTTCAGTGATTCTTATGACACACTCACACACAGATGACCTTAATGAGTACACTCAGCACATTTAAAATGTGACTTCATCATTACACAGAGAATAAAGTGACTGAAACAATAAACACAGACAATGTTTGAGAAACTGTTAAACACAGTAATCTCTTTTGCAGTGCAAAGATGATTGTTGTACTCACAGGTGAGAAAAGGTTTCTGAGACATAACTGATGTTGAGAGATTTCATTTATACCCTCACTTAAATAAAACCTTGAGAACAAGAATCATAGAAAGAAAAGATGATGTTATGATCATATCTCACTAGAACTAGTGAGATGAATTAAACACAGAAACTGTGTAATTTCTGATATGAGATGATGGGTTGAGTGTCAACTCAATCATGAAAGTATTGAGTCAACTCTTAACAGGTTGAGTCAATTCTTTAAAAATTGACTCTTCTTCTATATAGAGAAGATTGTTTTTCTTATGAAAACAATTGTGTTCAACTCAAATATACAACTGTATAGTTACTATCTATTGGTTTACTCTGCACTGTACACTGAAACCTTTATATCAACAAGCACAAACCCTTTAGCCCTATATTTGAGGCATCTCAGATCAGAACATAACATCTTAGTTGTACCTCTGTTAACATATTATTTAAGAAAGAACAGAATAGGTATGTAAGAAGCTCATTAATTAAACTGAAAGCAGTCAATCATGTGCTAATATTTAAACAAAATATCTCAGATATCTTTCTGCCTTTGCACCTGTGTGGGATGGCAAAAGCTATTTACTTAATCTAAGTTACATTTCTACACCGTCTCAGCTATGTACATTTTCTTGTAGCTGCAGTATTTGATTTCACAATTGTGAATCTTTTCTTTGTCTTGTCTCATGATGTCTTTATGCTCAGAATTGGTCAAGGCATAAAGAGTGTTATTAATCAACCTTCTTGACACACCCACTTACATTCTATATCAAATCTGCTGTTTGCAATTTTCTCTAAACTTTACACCGGCAACATCATACAGCAATGTGTACTTGTCAGTTCTGTTGTCAGTAGTATCTGTGGCTTTCTTGTCCTAACATTGATACTACTTGCAATCTATCTCCATTTTCGCCGTGTTGAACGTGTATGCGAAGTAACCATGGATGAGATTGAACCTGCCGTTGTACCGGGCTCGAGGCACAATACCACACCACCTCAGATACCTGTGCGCGAACTTGTCATTGCAGAGAATCCCTTCTTCTGTTCTTGGGCAACACTCCAACAGCTTAGTGAAAAGGCTCACAACCTGAGCTCTTGTTGTAGTGGAGTCCGACTGTTAGTTACTGAAAGCTCGCTGTCTTCTTCCGATATTGATCCTGCAATTGCACTCATCAAGGCTTTCGGGCCAGTTTATGAGCAAGAATCTCCACAAAGATTGCATAAGCTTTTCTCATCACGTTCAACCCAAGTCCGATATCTGGCTATAGAGCATGTCATTCATACAAGCCTGGTCAGCTCTATTCGCCTGGAATCAAACCATATACAGCTACTATCTCCTCCTCTGGCATGGTTCTTCCGTCACTGCAACACTTCACATACTGAATCTCGTGCGTTTCATCTCACATAGTAACCATTGAAGATTCTGACAGCTATATAGGTCCGAATTTCGAGAGTTCCTTTGCCAAAATCTGTGGGCTTCTCCCTAGCATATTACCCGATCCGAATACAGAGCAAGCCCAGGCCGACATGGCAGCATATCTGCTAGAGATTATCAGTCCTTTTCTGGAGAAGAAGCACCTAAAAGACGTTAAGAAGATATTAGGATCAGCGGTGAAGGAGTTTTCAGAATTCGGTAATATGTTGTTGCTGGAACCGACAAGCTGGAAATGGGATTATACTCATCAGAAGTCTTCAGAGGATTATATTGTGATCTTTTCTGGCTTTCACCAAGTTCGTGACGAGCTAGGAGCCCCGACTAAAGGTCAGCATATTTTAGATGCTCAAGTCTTCAGATTGGATTGAAAATCAACGGCACATTGAGCGGCACGGATCCTTGGTAAATGTCAGGACGGTTGAATGGATTATAACTGGTTGAACGTTATTTGCCTATTACTGCGTCCACCTGAGCAGATAAACTACGTCTACATATTAACTCGACTTGTGAATTGCCTAATGCCTTTGCTTTCCATTATCATACTCTCTTTCCACTAATATCCTCTGTCTGCCGCCATCTAAATGTACTCTAAGCATGCTTAATCCATAGCAGTCCGTCGATCAAATTCTTCATAAGATAAAGGTAGACTGATGGAGTCCGACCTGATATGGTGTCTCATACTGTGACATTTCCCTTTAGGAATTGGTCTAAAGCTGATGCAAGATTGTCTACTCACCTTCGTTCGGTTTGCAGCAGCTGCGTGTAGGCAATAAAAGCCAGCATCAATCCTTTCAATTCGCTGCTAATCTTTTTTGCGTCCGTGAAGGTCCATTTCACTCTAGCGTAGAAACCAATGATGCCATCCGACTGTACTTTGACATGGGTCTCAAGGTAATTAGTTGTCTTGGTGAGACATTCTTGGCAGTCTTTCCACCAATTGCCGGGTTTCGTCTCCTTGTCATCAGTCAGACCCTGACTGATAATCCCAGACAGCAGTTCCGAGACATAGCCAAGGGTTCTTTGAAGCTGAACAAACTCTCAAGGTGCTTGGGCAGCCTCTTTCAATATCATAATGAGCCCCTTGATGAGGGTCAAAATTTCCATCGGACTCAGTGGCAGAATCATTCTGAGGATGAGTGAAGCTTTGAATTAAGAGGGAGGTATTGTATTGCAGAGATAATTGAGGTTTATTGATTTATTGACGTGAATGCAACTTGCAGACTGATGTAGATATTGAGTGCTACCGACCAGATGGATTCTCGGAGGTTATAAGCAACACTATTACAACGCCAACAGCCGGTGAGATCACGAACAACATTCATTGTCCTCATAGAAGAAGAACCGAACCATTGTAGAGAGATGTTTCAGTTATGAGATTCGACCTCAAGCGTGTCCCTTTGACAACGCCTTCAAGGCCGAAACAGAGGTTGTAAGACCCCGGACTGTCTGGCTTCTGCTCACTATTGCCACTGGCTGTGAGAGACAATAGGAGGTAGTGTTGATCCAGCTCTGTTTCCGCCCTGAAACTGCTTCTTTACCATGCGGGTCTAAGAGATCCCTGCAGATCATCAGGCCATGGGACTTCATCCTTGCCCTTGACGGCTCTGCGAAGGTTGAAGGAGGGAGTAGCTGGATGCAGAGTTCCCAGACATGTCAAACTCTCTCAAGCCCTCTCTTCATTACCATCATGTCATTCAGGAGCGTCGAGTTTGCCAACATAAGTGCGTTTCATCCTTTTGTCATGTTCAGCAATTTCTAGTCCAGCAGCCAACCCTACTCGCTCAACCTTCTACCGAATCAGTACATTTCTACCCGACGTACCTAGAGCATAAATGTATCCCTTTCCTCATATGATTCATGATATCCCAATTGCCGTTCCATCACTAGAATGTGAGCAGGGCCGCTTTGATCAGGCCCATAAGGGGGCGGCATCAGGGAACACGAGGGAACAGCACTTGAGGAACATGTCCTGGCTCTAAAATGCTCAGCGGTATATCACATACATTTGAGCACAACGGCTGCCTAAACTCAGCCACCTCTTTCGGTCCCTGAAAAGCCTAGGTCCCGATGAATTTCGGGAACCGTCCATAGACGTGAGGGAATGTGGGACCAAGATTGAAATCTCAATTGATGCTTTCAAAAATGTTGATCTCAACTCGCAATGGGAAATAAAACCAAAGAATATGAGACCCAAATGAGAGAGATAACCTTTACTATAAGCAGCTTCCCTGATTTCAAAACGGTCGAGAGCTTATTTTTGAATCAGGACATAGCCTTTACAAAGACCTAGTATTTGCTTAATACACTTCGCCAAAACCAGCCTTTGTACTTTGTTAGGCCCCAACGCACAATGGTGACTAGAAAGTGTACATTGGAGTATATAACCTTGAGGTCATCGTATAACCCATTACAACTGGACCTAAGAACACCTAGATCGTAATTAGCTCAAACACTGATTGTAATATTAGGCCACCAACCATTTCCTTCAGCTCTGGCGATGTGAAACCATGCTCGTAAGCAAGATACAGCTCCCACGCGTGTCCTACAACTTCTACAGCTATAACTGGCATTGATCTGTTGTAGTCCTCAATGGTCCGCTTTTTGTACTCAGCAGCAATCTTCAGACGGTCAGACTGTCCTTCAAGAGTCTTTATATTGAGCTATGCATACCTCAGTATATCTCAAAACACTGTTCTGCGGATGTCAGTGAGGCATGGCACCACCATCTATTTTGCCGAGACAACATCTGAAAAGCGACTTGATACAGCAGAAGGAGTCATCTACAACTATATTGACCTCCGTGTTGTGTCTTTATCATCCCACATTGAATTGCGCTAAGATTGTTAGTCTGCTGCGGATGTCAAACAGTACCACTGTCTTCCTACTCCGAGGCAGCCTCTGGAGAGCGACCTGATACAGCAGGAGAGGCGCAAATGACTATATCGACCTCCGCGTTGTGTCTTCATGATCCCACGTCAAAATTGCGCCATGATTGTATTCTGCTGCGGATGTCGAAGAGTACCACTGTCTTCCTACTCTGAGATAGCATCCATCTGGAGAGCGACCTGATACAGCGGGAGAGGCGCAAATGACTATATCGACCTCCGCGTTGTATTGTCTTCATGATCCCACGTCAGATTGCGCCAAGATTGCTATTCTGCTACGGATGTCGATGAGTACCACTGTCTTCCCACTCCGAGGTAGCATCCATCTGGAGAGCGACCTGATACAGCGGGAGAGGCGCAAATGACTATATTAACCTCCGTGTTGTATTATCTTCGTCATTGCACATCGATTGGCGTCAAAATCACTGTCCTGCTGCGGATGTCAGGCGGTACCACTGTCTTTCAGTCCGAGATAGCATCTGGAGGCGACCTACTACAGCGGAAGGAGTCGCGAACGACTATTGCGACCTCTCCGCTGAATTCTATCATCATTGGACGTCACAAGCTTTCAAAATCACTTTTCCGCTGTTTGCAGCCCTAATTTGGTGAGGCGTCTCTTTGCAAGTCATACTAGTGCACCTAACGTTGTTTATCTTGGATGCGGAGCGCGCAAATACTGGACTCGATTAATCTGGCAACACTAACATCTGCACCTAGTAATTAATTGTATCCAGTTTTAGTGTAGATTACATAGTAAATAAACACTGACGCGTCATAGAAATTGCGTGTCCATTACCTACCTACCTACCTACCTACCTACCTACCCACACATACCTCACTGTCATCATCCACCATGTCAACATCCTTGATTTCTGTCATCTTTAACATTAAATCAATAAGGGAAAAGCTTTTTCTATTGAATAAGAAACTCATTACAATGTCAATTAATGAATTCAACATTAATTGACCCTATGTGAACAATATTTGATGTCATTAGAATGTTCAAACCTATTCAGACTGTGTTGTTTTGAATTATCTATGTTGTCAATATTGAAAGAAGTGAATTCCTGTTCAGAAAGACTTCTCAGTATCTCAGCAATGTTTTGTTAAAGCTGAGCAGTAGTGTAAAGTGAGTTTTACTACCACTCACTTTTTTAACAAAAGTGCAGTCACACTTTAATGAAACAGCAATTGAACAAAGCATACTCACACTTTAAAAAAAACTGATTGCTTAAAGAGAAACTCAAAACTCTGTAAAATTGCAGTTCTGAAAGTAAGTAAAAACTATTCACTGACAACTATTACTCAGATCATGTAAAAGAATAATGAAATGAAGAACTTTAATAAAGCATATATAACATGAATGAACATTCAGAATGCTGAACAGACATGAAAATAACTCAATTTGAATGAACACATAGCAGAAAGCAAGCTTTCATGATTTATACAGCTTGCTAAGACTGTGAACTACCTCAATTTATGTGATTTTGACACTCAGTGGCTCAAAATCCCTATTAAAAACAAATTGAACTTCAAAGATGTTATATTTAAACTGTTAAATCAAATTAAGAAGCTTTGATGTCATGAACATCTTACAATAATGAATTTCACTCATTGTACAAATGCATTGAGGTGGTATTTATATACAATGATGGTACAGAACAAATTTAAAAGCTAAATTTTTGCAGTTCATCTTCTTTTTGCTTATAAAAACTCTGATATCTTGAAGAAAGCTCTACAACAGTTGAAAATCTGATGCATGAAAAAATAAAACCTTTGTTACATGCTTACAGATGATTCAGCTGCAGAACAGATTACTGTAAAGAAAGTCTTTTTAAAATTAAAAGCAGAGAAGCAGAAAGTGAATCATTTGCTTTATAGAGTACACAGCAACTGTACCTTACAGAGATATGCAGCTTTGCTTAAAAACTGCAGTTTTACAGCTCTATGAACTGCACTGTAAACTCAGTGAACAGTTATAAAGTGTGACAAGTTCATTAAAAAGGCTTTATGTGCAGCTTTAAGTCAAAAAGCACAGAATTATATTACTAAAGAATGACAGAAAACAAAGTGAAAATGAGCTGTATATGTAAGACAGCATAGCCTCTTATTACTTCAGATGAGTGCAGTCACAATTAATTATATTCATAATTAATGACTCAGACTGAATTAGATTACCACTACAAATAATGTCAAATTTTAACACTTCTTTCTTAAACAGTCAGTTAATAGAACTATAATGAGTTGATTCAGCCTTACTGAAATATGCATGCATGTCAATTGCATTGCACAATAATGAAATTAAACTGCAGAAAAGATGAAGTACAATTTCTGTACTCAAAATCTTTCTGACACAGTAATGTGACCTGAAATGTGACAGCTACCTTGCTCAGTTCAACTTTTAGTGATTTTGAAGTTACAATAGACTGAAAAGATGTGTGAGAAGAGTGTGAAGTTATTTGAATTGAATATTGATGAGAAAACAGGTGAATTCTTCTGTAACTGTGTGTTTTTTTAATTCTACAATCTTTTGTGTTGTTATGTTCTGATCTGAGATGCCTCAGATATTAGGGCTAGAGATTTGTGCTTGTTGATATAAAGATCCCAGTGCGCAGTGTAGGGTAAACCAGTAGTTGGTAACTTGTATTGAGTTGAACATGATCGTTTTCATAAGGGAAATGATCCTTTCTATATAGAATGAGAATCAACCCTCAAAGAGTCAACTCAACCTGCTAGGGGTCGACTTGACATTCTCATGGTTGAGTCAACACTCAAACTGTTGTCTCATGCCGAAGACCACGCAGTTCTTGCATTTGACCCATTCTGTTAGTTCTAACCGGGTATGGTTGTAACACTATCTTCTCTCTTTGTGATCCCTGTTCTCAGAATTCTACTTAAGTGAGGTTATAAATGAAACCTCTCAACATCAGCCAGTGGGTGTGACGTGAAAATCACTAGACCGTGTTCACAATAAGCTAGAGTCAGAGATTCTTCAAACTGAAAAAGAACAAGCTCACCTCTTTGCAAAGCTTTTTCAATTATGCAAAATGTTGCGTCAGACTCAAGATCATGCTAAACAGAAAACTCTCTGTCTGTTAAAGAAAATGAGCAATGATAACAATGATGATGAGAAAACTCCTCAGCCTGAGACCTTGTCTCAGCTTTTCAATAACATGTCAAACAACTTTTGACAGTCTAATCTTGTCACCTCCCTCTCTCAAAGTGCTGAAGTGTTCTCATGCAACCATTGAGGTTTTCTATGAGTTCCCATGTGTTTTCAAAGGTGTTGTACCCCTTTCACCTGACAAGATAGTGGGCTTTCTCACTAATCATCCGTTTTTCTAGAATGTTCTCAACTTGATACTCTTCATTAAGTTTGACAGATGTTTTAGTGGTTTGAAGTGGTATGAACTGATTGCAACACTGAAGCATTGATGCATGAAATACCGGGTGTATCCGCATTTTCTTGAGTAAGTCTAGCTCATAGCTTATTTTCTTGATGTTTCTTTTGATTTTGAACGGTTTTATGCTCTTGTTGTTCAACTTCTTGCTTCTTTGTTTCACATGAATGTTGTTTGTTCTTAAATAAACTCTCTCTTCAACCACAAAAGGTTTTACCTCTGTCATTTGTCTCAGTTGCTGTTGAATTCTGTTCATCAGATCCTTGTGCAACTTCTTGATCTCTGCAATGTCTAGTATTGCTTTCTGGCTTCATGATCTGTGCACTTGCAGTTCTTGTCATATCTTTGAGTTATATTCATAATTCACTTGAAATGGTGTTTCTTTCATGGTTTCGTTTTGTGTGTTATTATACACAAACTGTGCTGTTAGCAACAGTTGTACTTAGTTGTTCTGGTTTCTATTGACATAGTGTCTCAAGTACGTTTCAACCGTCTGGTTCATTCATTTGCTCTGTCCGTCCGTCTGTGAATGGTATGCCGTCAACATCTTATGATTTATCCTGAGTTCTGCTGTGAGCATTTCCCAAAACTTGCTTGTAAACAGCTTGTCTCTGTCAGTGATAAACTTCTTTGATAGTCTGTGATTGTTAATCAATTCTTGCAGTATGGTGTATGTCAATACTGATGCCGTCGCGGTTTCCTTGAATGAAATGAACATGATGTACTTGATTAGTCTATCAACTATAGTCAATATACTGTCAAACTTCACTCCTCATGCTGAATCCTTTGATGTCAGTAACTTTGTTATGAAGTTCATAGTAACTGACTCCCATGGTGCATTCAGTGTGTCTAGTCATGTTACTTCATCATATCTTTTATCTTTCTGAATCTTGTTTCTGCAGCATGAATTGCATTTGACAATGTATTCAGTGATTCAATCCCTAAGGTCACTGATATTGCGCCTTCTTCATATGAGGTCCTCAGTTCTCTTGACTTCAAGGTGTTCATCAGCCCTGCTGTTGTGACATACTCATATCAGTTCTTCATCCGTCAAGGAAGCTTGCTTCACCTTGTACATTGCTGTTAAGCCTTTTGTGAGGATTTCCTTTTTGTCTTCACTCAGAATTTTGATGTGAATCTTTTTCACTTCTTCGTGATCAGGCCATCTACTCAAAGCGTCTGCTTCACCATTCTCATTACTCTTCTTGTAATGGATTTGGAATTTATAATTGGTTAACTGTTCAGCTCAGCAAACCTGTCATCAATTCAACTGTTTTGTTGTTGCAAAGTTTCTCAGATTCTTGTGATCTGTATAGATCTGAATAGGCTTTTCAGTACCTGCAAGGTAAGGTCTTCAATCTTACAGTGCTTTCACTATCACAAGAAGTTCTTTGTCATAAACCTCATACCTTTTCTCTGATTCTGATAGTTTTCTTGATTGATAGGCTATGGGTCTCTGTTGTTCATCCTCAATCTGGTACAAGCATGCACCTACTGCAAAATCTGATGCATCAGTTTTCAGTACCTTTTTGCATGTTGAATTGAGTATTCTCAGGTGTGCCGTTCCGCTAAGGCTTTTCTTTAATGCGTGAAACGCATCTTCCTGCTCTCTATTTCAATGTCATTTCTCATTCTTGCACATTAGTCACATGAGGGGTTCTGCAATCCTTGCATAGTTAGGTACAAACTTTCAGTAATAGTTCATCAACTTTAGGAAGGCTTGTACTTGCTTGACTCATTTCAGTGAAGGCCAGTTCCTGACTGTGTCTGTCTTCTTTGAGTTCTTCTCAATTTGCTCAGATTGAATTATATAGTCAAGAAATTCAATTTCCTTTGCTTCAAACTTGCTTTTTGACTTCTTCACATACAAAACCCTTTCACAAAGCTTTCTCAGTACCTTGTGCACATGGCTGCAGTGCATCTCAAGGTCATCTGAATATATCAGAATGTCATCAAGGTATGTGATTGCAAAATCATTGAGGTATTCTCTCAATGTGTCATTAATTAACCTTTAAAAGGTGGCGGGGGCGTTCTTGAGCCCAAATGGCATAACAGTGTATTCATAGTGTCTGTATCTTGTTCAGAATGCCGTTTTTCATTCTTCACCTTTCTTCATTTGTACTCAGTAATAGGCTTCTTTTAAGTCTAGACTTGTGAACCACTTGGCTCTGCCTAACCGGTCTTACAACTCTTTGATTAACAGTAAAGAATAACTGTCTCATCTAGTTATCTCATTGAGTTGTCTGTAGTTGACACATAGTTGCTTTGTGTCATCTTTCTTTGATACAAACAAGATCAGATATTCTGCCAGTGACTTTGATGGTCTGATGAATCCTCTCTTGAGATTCTCATCAAGGTAAGTTCTTACTTTCTTGAGTTGATCTTCACTCATTGAGTACAGTGGCATTCACTTTGGTTGCTTGTCATTCAATAGCGGTATTTTGTGATCTCATGACTTATGCTCTGATAAGCTCATTTCTGGTTGTTCAGGGATCTTATACGCATCTACTGTGGCGTATAATTCTTTGCTGATTCAATCAATTCTTGGGTTCTTTTTGTGTAATCAGGGCATCTCTAGTATGGTGTCATACTTGATCAAATTGAGGACATCAAACGTCAACTCCTGTGGATCTTTTAGTATTATGGCTTCAATGTGAACCTGATCTGTTATCCACTCAGATTCTCTGTTGACCATATATACCTGCATAGGCTTCAGCGCTTGCTGCAGTGTCAGTTTTAGCACTTTTATCACTTGTTGCAAAATATAGTTGTTGGTTGCTCCTGAGTCTACCATTGCTTGAAGGATTCTATTCCGCTCAACCTGAACATCAATTCATATCTTATGGTTCTTGCCATTCTTCTGAGACATTAGAAGCTTCTTGTTCTCTAGTCTCTTTGAGAGAGCTTGCAGTTTTTTGACTGTACTGCATTGCTTGCTCTTCTTCAGAGATTCTGAAACCATTTAGGCTCTACCTCTCATATGATCAGTTGCATGTATTCTTCGCTGCCTTTCTCAATATACTGTTTGAGGTGTAGGTGCAGTTCATACTGATTATATTTTCACTGAATCTGGTTCTGAAGTGCTTCCACTTTACTCAGAAACTCAGGTGGCATGTAGCCTTCTGAAAAGGTTCATTGACCACCACCTGATGTCAAATACCCTGTGGGTAAACGGATCTCAATTTTGTGGCTCTTAGTTTTTCACACAAGTTGTTTCAGTACTGAGTTGGTTGCTGTTCATACATCTCTTATTAACTTGTTGAGTTCTAGGCATGCTCTTGCCTTTTCTGTTTCTTGTTGCTTTTTAAGGTCATCAACTTTCTTCTTGAGCTCTTTCTGCTGTCTTTCTAGCAGTTGTTGACGCATCTCTCAGCGCTGATTCTCAGGGTGCTCATATCTCATTTTGAGTCTCATGTCAACTTCTCAGTCATCAACATCCTTTGAGTCTGCATCTGAATTCAGGGCTATTCAGGTGCTATCACTGTAGTCTTCTTTCATCTGAGTTCTGTGAGTATCAGTTTCTTCAATCTCAGCTTTCTTTAAGATAGCTAATTTCTTCAGTTAACCTGTTGTGTTATAACTGTTTTGTTTCTTCTTGAGTTTCTGTGAGTATCATTTGACTTTGTCTTTGCTGCTCATATGTGTTCAGCACATGTCATTGTAGCAGGCTGTTCAGCTCAGGGCGTCATGCACTACACATGTATCTGTTGCTGCAACTTCTTTTCTCTCTTGTTGAGGTTTCTTGCAGGTTCTTGCAAGGTGTCTGAGCTTTTCACAGTTATAACATTTGCAAGTCTCTGCTTGTCAGTTTTGAGGCTTATAGGGCTTGCTCATGCGCTGTTCTTGCTTCACTCATGATTGCTGCTCACAGTGCTTCTCAATCACGTCAAGGTTCATAGGGTCACCTCTTCTGAGAGTATAATGTCTTTCTCACATCTTTGATGTGTAGTGCTCTGTACGCTTCATTCATTGTTTTCATTGACAACTGTCAATGTTGATGAAGGTATCAATCATATTCTGAAGCTCTTCAGGTCAATTCATTTTGGCTATCTCATCTTTGATAGTCTCATTGAGTTCTCAGTAGTATTGCAATACTAAAGTGTCATCATCTCAATCTATTAGGGCTGCGATTCACTGAAACTCTGCTGCATACTTGACTGCTGACTTATTCATCTTTAGAATGTGAAGTCATCTTTCTGCTGCTTGTTTTTTGTCAACTACCCTGAAGGCTCTTCAAAGCTCATCCTTGAACTTCTTATAGTCACTGAATATGAATTTCTTATTATTCATTTGTTTCTTCAGTGTCTTGTCAAGAAACTCATGCAGTTTGAGGTTAACTCAATTGAATGCTGCATTCTTGAGGTACAACACAGTAAACAGGCCTTTGTTCATCTCAGATCTGAACTTTGCCTGGTTGAATTCAATATATAACTTGAGCTTGATCAAGAAGGCTCACAGCTTCCCTCTCTTGCCTGTGAATGCATCAGATGCTGGTACCTTAAGTACATTGATTATTTGCTGAAGGCCTTGAAGGTTG
>JAABUP010006322.1_pt1 | contig 17005 bp, 13 predicted proteins | sample 5559201 | NCBI WGS metagenome assembly JAABUP01 (sample SAMN10711887, study PRJNA513373) | rock metagenome | isolation source: Antarctica rocks | place: Antarctica
CGAACTCCACCAGCGACGAGTCCGGCGAGGTGCCGGACATCCGCAGACCGGCAGCCTCCAACCGGTCGCGGTAGGCGTTGTTGACCTCGTAGCGGTGCCGGTGTCGCTCGGAAACCTCTGTGCTGCCGTAGATCTCGGCCACCAGCGAGCCCTCAATCAGGGTGGCCGGGTAGGCGCCAAGCCGCATGGTGCCGCCCATGTCCTTGTCCCCGGCCACCACATCGGCCTGGTCGGCCATGGTGGCGATCACCGGGTCGGCGGCGTTGGCGTCGAACTCCGCCGAGTTTGCCCCACCCAATCCGGCCAGGTTCCTCGCCGCCTCGATCACCATGCACTGCAGTCCCAGACACAGGCCCAGCAGCGGGATCTGGTTGATCCGCGCATAGGTGATGGCGCCGACCTTGCCCTCGATGCCGCGAACCCCGAACCCTCCGGGAATCAGCACACCCTGCACGTCCCGGAGCGCGTGCGCGGCGCCAGTCGGGGTGCCGCAGTCATCGGACCGCACCCAGACGATCTCCACCCGGACGCGGTGCGCGAAGCCGCCGGCGCGGAGCGCCTCGGTCACCGACAGATAGGCGTCCGGAAGGTCGATGTACTTGCCCACCAGCGCGATCCGCACGGTCTCCGCCGGCTGGTGCACCCGCTCCAGCAGATCACCCCACTGGGTCCAGTCGACGTCGTGGAAGCTGAGGCCGAGCCGCCGTACCACGTAGGCGTCCAGACCCTCGGAGTGCAACACCTTCGGGATGTCGTAGATCGAGGCCGCATCGGGCGCCGCCACAACGGCTTCCGCATCCACATCGCACATCAGCGAGATCTTGCGCTTCAGCGCATCCGGGATGTCCCGGTCGCTGCGGCAGACCACGGCGTCCGGCTGGATGCCGATGTTGCGCAGGGCAGTGACGCTGTGCTGGGTCGGCTTGGTCTTGAGCTCGCCGGACGGTCCGAGATACGGCACCAGCGAGACGTGCAGGAAGAAGACGTTGTCCCTACCCAGGTCGTGACGGACCTGACGGGCCGTCTCCAGGAACGGCAGCGACTCGATATCACCGACGGTGCCGCCGATCTCGGTGATCACCACGTCCGGCGCCGGCTCCCCCGACGGCGGCTTCGACATGCCGAGGATCCGTTCCTTGATCTCGTTGGTGATGTGCGGGATCACCTGGACGGTGTCGCCGAGGTACTCGCCGCGCCGCTCCCTGGCTATGACCCTGGAATACACCTTGCCGGTGGTCACGTTCGCCTGGTCGGAGAGGTCGCGGTCCAGGAACCGCTCGTAGTGACCGATGTCGAGGTCGGTCTCGGAACCGTCCTCGGTGACGAACACTTCACCGTGCTGGAACGGGTTCATGGTGCCGGGGTCGACGTTGATGTACGGATCGAGTTTCTGCATGGTGACCCGCAGTCCACGCGAGGTGAGCAGCCGGCCGAGGCTGGAGGCGGTCAACCCCTTGCCCAGTGACGAGGCGACGCCGCCGGTGACGAAGATGTGCTTGGTGACATGCGCCGTAGTCGGCAAGGCAACTCCCGTGGTCCGTTGGCCGAACTAGCTGTGCGGATTGCCGAGTTCACGGGCCGGCAGGCTCGTTCACTCCACGGGATTTCACAGTAACCGATTCCGGGCGCACCGGACCACTGCACGCGGCGCGTTGTCGCCGCGAGCCCTGTGAGGGTGACGGCCCGTGCCCTGGAGCCCGGACCATCCGCCGGCCTGGCAAGAGTTCCTGGGCCGAGCCGACGGTGAACGCACGTCGGCCGGCTGCTGGCTGAACTCAGTCTGCGTGACCGGGTTCAGGTTCGTCAGGTGGCTCCGCGAGATCGGCCTGGCGCGTCGCGGCCAGGAATAACGCCGGCCGCTCGACCCGGCTGCTGTTCGAACCGCTCCGGCTGATCCCGCAGAGCCAGCGCCATGTCGATCAGCTCGGCCATCCAGACGTTTTCGAGGACAAGCAGCCGCCGGGCGTCTGCCACCTCCACCACCCGCACCTCCTCGATCTGTTCGCCGCCGCGCGGGTTGGTGGGAACACCCTCAACTGCCACATCGGCATATCCCCACAGCCAGGCGACCCGCGGGTGCGGCAGATGGGGCCGGTACGGCCCGGAGCTCTCGGCCATACCGACGTGCGCGCCGATCGGGTGGAACGACCCAGAGATGCGCGCTCCTGCCTCTTCTCGGAGCTCGCGCACCAGGCAGTCATCGATACTCTCGCCCGGCTCTCGGGTACCACCGGGTAGGAACCATACGTCCGGTCGCTGGTCGCGACAGACGACGATCCGGTCGTCGATGAAGCCGACAACATGCACGCTCTGCACGAACTCATCCGGCGGGATCTCGGTGGAGAACTGCACGTCGAACGGAGCCCATTCCCATCGGTGCGGAGCGTGCAGCAGCGGGTACTCCCCAGCGATCTCCCTCATCACGACCAGGCTAGCAGCGCGCCATAGGCAGAACACCCGCGCTGGCCGGGGATTGTGCAACGAAAGCAGCAGAGTTTCGCGTTCTTGCTGCACAACGCGCCGCGAGAATGGCCTCAGCCTTTCGGCAGCTCCCCGATCGTGTCGACGACCGCGGAATGTACCGCCGTGTAGCCGCCGACGGTACCCGCCGGGATTCCGTTCGAGGCAATGCGCAGTACGTTCCGCTCGCCGATGAAGACGCCGGTGTCCGGATCGATGATCGTCTCGCTGCGCCACGATCCATCATCGATGGCGAAGGCAACGCCGATCTGCCCGTCCAGATTCGCTGCACTGTCGGTGATCTCGATCCCCGGCACTTTCGCCAAGACCCGATACATTGCGGCCCGAACGTCCGCCGGCAGCAAGCCACCACGCAGCGCATCCGTGACGTACACCAGCATCTCTCCGTTGACGCTTTGCCCACGGCCCCGGGTGTCATCCGCCAACCTGGCGTACAGCTTGTCCGGATCTCGAGGCAGCGCGGCGAGCCATCGCAGCGAGGGTCCCTGCCAATTGCCTTCACCGGTACAGAGATCCTCGAAGTAGTTCTGGCAAGGCCCTGTCATCTCGGACTGAGTCGGCCGGGGGCCAGAGGCCAAGTGCATTCCGGCAGCTTTCGCCTGCGCCTCGGTGCCCAGGATCCACTTCCGCTCGCCGGTGTCGGTCCGGCGCTCCATCCAGGTGGCGTGCCAGTCGGCAGGAGTCCATCGCTGACTCTTGGAATGGTTCAGTACCGCAAAATGATGCGAGCCATCGGTGTCAACGGACTCTGACATGTACCAGGCGTTCGTCTCGGCATACCGGTACTGCCCGGGCTTGAGCGCGGCGTCCCTTGCGCCGATCTTCGCCGCGGCGTCGGCCGCCCGGTTGAGCATCTCCGCAGCCGCGGCCGATGCCGACGGCGTCGAGGAGCCCCAATGCAACGAAGGGAGCACCAGCGCCGCCGCCACCACGGCGGCAACCGCAGTGGCCAGCAGGGCCTGCCCGCGCCAGGTCCGTCGAGCAGTCCGAGTCGGCCGAGGTGTCCGCGGCTGCAGGAGATCTGCCGGAGCGTCCGACTCCCCTGCAGCCGCGAACCTCCCGGCTGACGCCACCCCGACACCTGGCGTCAGCTTCTCGACGGGTCGCGCCGTCAACCCCGGCGTTGCCGCGTGCCCCATCAGGATCCTGCGGGCCCCGGCCAAGGCCCGCTCGCTCGGTTCGTCTGCTCGATGCAGTCCGGCCAGCGCTGCATCGAGTTGCTGTTCGGTCCATTGCTGCGGCGCAACAGCCGGCTCGGATTCAGCCATGGTCGATACCTCTCTCGGCAGCCGGATACAGCGCAATGACGTCACCGACGGATCCGGCCTGAACCGCCGCCCGACGCAGGTTGACCCGGATCCGGTGCAGTCGGGCCCGGACGGTTCCGGCCGGCATACCCACCGCGACCGCGATCTCGGCGGGATCAAGCTGCGCCCAGGAGTTCAGTAGCAGCAGATCCCGATCCAGGTCGGACAGCCGCTGCAGTGCTCCAGCCAGCCGACGGACTGCCTCGGCGGCGTCCACCTTCTCGACGACCCTGTCCTCAGGACCGGCGAGCGAGGAGTATTGGCCGGTCAATCGCACCGTCGCGGCGTGGTGGCGGCTCTCAGCTCGTTGGTGGTGACGCAGCTCGTTGGTGGCGATACCGAACAGCCAGCTGCGGGCCGTGCCGCGAACCGGGTCGTAGGTCTCCCGCCGGCGCAGCGCCGTCACGAACGCATCGGCCACCAGATCGTCCGCCAGGCTGGCCCCGACCCGCGCCGCCAGATATCGGTACAGATCTCGGGCATGGCGATCGAAGAGGTCGCCGAAGGTCCCGGCCACGTCAGCGCCGCTCAAGTCCGGATGATCCACCGCCCCGTCACCCACCCCGTCACCCACGATGCCTCCCCGATCCCGGGATCGGCCGGGGACCGAAGCGTCGGCCGGCGCCATCCCCGGATTCATCGTCACACCTGCTATTGCCCGCTGCTTCGCGCACCGTTGCACCGATCCCCGATGACGGCCCCGGTCGACCCGCTCGGTGACGCCGACCCTCACGTGCGCCGGGCGAGCGGGGCGCGCACACCGGCCTTGTGCGGTTGCCCCCACGCCCGTCAACCGATGGGGCGGTCCAGTCGCTCGGCCAACCGCCGCAACGCACTCTCGGCGGCGTCGGCGAGAGCGGCGAGCCGGTCCGCGGCATCGGCTATCTGGTGTGACCCGGCCAGCGCACAGCAGTGTTCGCGGACCCGCCAGGCCGGGTCGTCGAAACCGGCGATCACCGCGGGCTCAGCGACCGCCTCCCATACGTAACGCAGCGCCCTGGCCGCCCACACCCGCGGCCAGTAGTCGAGATCGGGACGTGCCCAATGATCGCGGTGCAGGTCGGTGCCGGCCGCATCGCCCCCGATCCAGCGCAACGAGGGGGACGTCGGATCGGCCCCCGGCACTCGGCCGGTCAGCAGGTCCAGACACCAGTCGATCAGCACCGAGCGGCCCAATGCCGCTTCGGCCGCCCGCACGCCCGCCGACGGGGTCCAGGGATCCTGTTCGGTGGCAGGGCCCGTTGCCGACGACTTCCGCCGACCGGCACCCGGCTGCTTGCTCACGTCACGTCCGGGCGACAGAATTGATCGGCCCCGATCCTCAGATCAGCTACTTCTTGCGTCAGTCCCTGTCCGCGAGCGCGACCTGGCGCGGAATCACTGCGATGGCACCCACCATCAGGACGGCGACCACGGCCGCCGCGATGAGTACGTGGTGCAGCGCCGCGAACAGTATCGGCACCGGGATCTCGGCGGCGGTACCAGGTGCGTGTCCACCGACCCGGACGGACAGTGAGGCGTTGGCGATGGCACCGAAGACGGCGACGCCGACGGCGCTGCCCATCGATCGGGCGAAGACGTTTGCGCCCGTCACCACACCACGGCGCTGCCAATCCACCGCCGACTGCGCTGCGATCAGAGTCGGGCTGGCGATCAGCCCCATCCCCAGACCAACCACGAAGCAGGTGACGGCCACCTGCCAGATGGCGCTGTGCGCGGACAGCAGCAACATCAATGCGGCGCCGGCCAGGGCCAGCACCGAGCCGACCATGGCGGTATTCCGAAAACCGATCCGCAGGTACAGCTTTCCGGCGTTGGACGCCGACAGCGGCCAGCCGATCGTGAGGGCAGCAAGCGCAAATCCGGCGATCAACGCGGTGGTCTTCAGCACGCCCTGGGCGTACAGCGGAACATAGGAGGTGAGCCCGATCAGCATCGCGCCGACCGTCAGGCTGGCCAGATTGCTGCCATTGAACACGCGCTGCCGAAACACCCAGCCGGGCAGGATCGGCTCCGGAGCCCGACGTTCGACCAGCACGAAGACGCCGAGCACCACGAGAGCGCCGATCAACACCGCGACGCTCTGCCAGGAGCTCCAGGCCCAGAGCACCCCGCCTTCCAGCAGGCCGAGGATCAGCAGCGTGCTGCCGACTGCCAGCAGCGCTGCTCCGGCGAAGTCGATGCGGTGCTGGGTCTTCGTCACCTTCTCGGAGAACTTGCGGACCAGCGTCCAGGCCGCTGCAACACCCAACGGCACGTTCACGAAGAAGATCCAGCGCCAGTTCAGAAAATCCGAGAACACCCCGCCGAGGGTGGGGCCGATCACCGCCGAGATGGCCCAGACGCTGGCCACGTAGCCCTGCACCTTGGCCCGTTCGGCCAGCGAATAGAGGTCGCCGATGATCGTCATGCTCATCGGCTGCACGGCGCCGGCGCCCAGCCCCTGGACGGCGCGGAACGCGATCAACGCCGGCATGCTCCAGGCGAACCCGCACAGGATCGATCCGATCACGAAGGTGGCGACGCCGAACAGCATGATGGACTTTCGTCCGACGATGTCGGACAGCTTGCCGTAGATCGGCACCGCGACGGCCTGCCCCAGCAGATATACCGAGAACAGCCAGGGAAACTGGGCGAAACCACCCAGATCGTCCACGACCGACGGCACCGCGGTGGCCAGGATCGTCGAATCGATGGCGACCAGACCGGTGCTGAGCATCACCGACAGCAGGACCGGCCCGCGCTCGGAACGCAGACCGACCGACGACCGACTGATCTGCTGCTGGCTCACTGTTCGGGCAACTCACACTTGTGCGCGAACATTCCCTCGCGCCGGCATGCATCGGCCCCCGGCGAAACCGGGGGCCGGTGCGGCGCATCGCCGAAGCGAGGATTCGACAGGACGAAGCAGCCGGTCAGCGGAAGGTCAGCCGACGGCCAGCACCGGGATCGGTCCACGGGCACCCGGGCCGCCACCGTACTGGCCGATACCGCCGCCGCTCTGCTCGACCAGGCCGAGCACGCTGGCCAGTCGCCCCGTCGATTCCTGCACGTCGTCGACGGTACTGACGGCACCGCTACGGCCGGCGTCGCCGCGGACAGCGCCGACGGCGCCGCCGGGGCCCTCCGAACCGGTGCGGCCGGCCAGCACGAGACCACCGGACGCCTTCTTGAGCTGAGCCGCCAGGTCAGCGATCATCGCGGCCCGGTCGGCTTCCGAGCCGCCCGCGGCGGTGCCGCCGGTGAGCACGACCACCAGCCGGCCCGGTGTGAGCGACCCGCTCGCGGTGACGAACCCGGCCGCGGACAGCGCCGACATCGCGGCGCTCGCTTCGGCCGGCTTGGCGGTGGGCTTGCCGCTCTGATCGGTCAACAACAGCGAACCGAGCAGCGACCCGGCCATGGTTCCGGCCGATGACACCTCCGGCAGTTTCGCCCCGGCCGGAAGCGACTTGGCCAGCAGCGACTGCAATTCCGCCGATCGGGTGGGGTCGGTGAAGTCGGCCGTCAGCTGCAGTTGGGCGCTCACCGTCGCGCCTGCCCTGGCCAGCAGCCCGGCCACCGCGTCTCTATCTCCTGGGTCGGCGTCCGAGGTGCTGATCAGCACCACGGTGGCCTTCGGCAGGGTGCCCCGTACCGCGAGCGCGCTGACGTCGCCGGCGAACCGCTGGTCGTCGGTCACCTGTTTGGCCAGTTGGGCGTGCTGCTGCTGAAGTTGGTCGCGTTGGCCCGACAGCTGAGTCCGATCGTCCTGCAGACCGACGAGTATCGGCGACTGCACCTTGGTGGCGCCCAGCACGATGCCCAGTGCCAGCGCCAGGAAGACGGCCGCGACGGAAACGATGTGATAGCGCATGGAGATCATCAGAAGAGCCCCTTGACCCAGTCGGCGAAGTTGTTCCAGGTGTTCTGCGCCAGGTCGGCGTAGGTGCCGGAGACATCGGAGAAGTAGACGGCGACGGCAGCGGCAACCAGGGCGGCGAGCAACAGCACCAGCACCACCCACCAGGACACCCTCGGCCGGTACAGCTTGGCGACGGCCGGCGCCTCGACGATCTTGTCCGCCACCCGCATCCGCACCAGGAAGCTCGATGCGCTCGATCCGCGCCCGCGGTCCAGCAGGTCGGTCAGCGACGCATGCATGCCGACCGTCACCATCAGGGAGGCCTCGTGCGCGTCGGCCAGCAACAACGCCAGATCCTCCGACGAGCCGGTGGCCGGGAAGGTGACGGCACCGATGCCGAGATCCTGCAGCCGCTCCAGTCCGGGTGCATGGCCGTCGGTGTGAGCCGGGATCACCACCTCCGCCCTGCTCCGCAGGGTCTCGTCCTCGATGCGGTCGGGGTTGCCGACGATGACATCCGGGGTGTATCCCGCCTCGACCAGTGCGTCGGCCCCGCCGTCGACGCCGATCAGCACCGGACGGTAATCGGAGACGAACCTGCGCAACGACTTGAGTTCGGCGCGGGTGTCCGGCGAGCCGGCAACGATGAGCGCCGGTTTGCCGGTCATGTCGGTGGCCAGCTCCGGAATCCCGACACCGTCCAGCAGCAGGGTGCGCTCCCGCTTCATGTACTCGATCGCGTTGGCCGCGAACGCCTCGAGCTGGGCCGACATTCCGGCCTTGGCCTCGATCATCAGATCGGCGACCGACTCCGGGGTGTGCTCGACGCCGGATGCGATCTCCTGATCCCCCGCGTACAGGGTCCCCTCGTGCAGCCGGACCCGGGCGCCGTCCTTCAACCGGACGAACACCCGGTCGCCGACCTGATCGACCAGGGGGATTCCCGCCGCCACCAGAATCTCCGGACCCAGATTCGGATAGCGCCCCGAAATGGCCGGCCCGGCGTTGACGACGGCGGTGACATCGGCCTTCACGAGTGCATCGGCGGTGGCCCGGTCGATGTCGGTGTGGTCGAACACGACGATGTCGCCGTGGCCGACATGGCCGATCAGCGTGTCACTGCGTCGAGCCACTCGTGCGACGCCCGTGACGCCTGGTAGCGCCTGAGGCTGGCGTGACAGAAGTTTCATGCTCGCATGGTCGCAGTATGCGGCCGCCCATCGGTGGAGGCTGGGTCGCGGCGTAGGCGCGTGTCGTCATCGATCGTCGGATCAGCGCGTATGGACCAAGCGCCGCCGGATCAGCGCCGCCGGATCAGCGCTGAACTCCGGCGGCGCCCAGCAGGTCTGCGGCATGCGCCAGCGCGGATCCGCTGTCGGTACCGCCCAACATCCTGGCCAGCTCGGCGATTCGGGTCTGCCCGTCGACAGGTTTCACGCTGGAGGTTCCGACGGTGCCGTCCGGCGCCACGTCGACCACGTACTGCCGGTCGGCGAATGCCGCCACCTGGGCCAGATGGGTTACCACGATCACCTGATGGCTCTGCGCCAGGCCGGCCAGCCGGCGGCCGATCTCGGTGGCCGCCCGACCGCCGACTCCGGCGTCCACCTCGTCGAACACCAACGTGCCCACGGTGTCGGCGTCGGCCAGCACCACTTCCAGCGCGAGCATCACCCTGGACAGTTCACCGCCGGAGGCGCCCCTGCCGATCGGCAGCTCCGGAGCCCCCGGGTGTGCGGTCATCAGCATCTCGACCTGATCGATGCCGTCCGGACCGGCGTGCACCAGCTGCGGCCCCGACGGTGTGGCACGTCCGGTCGCCGGTCCGAGCAGCTCAACGGTGTCCGAACCCGGCGTGGTCGCGCTGCGCCGGGTGACGTCGACTCGCACCGTTGCCCGGCCCATCGCCAGCGATGTGAGTTCCCCGGTGGTCGCTCGCCCCAGGGTGGCGGCTGCCACGGAGCGCTGGTCGGAGATCTCACTGGCCAGCCGGCCCACCTCGGCACTCAGCGCATCGACCCGTTCGCGCATCGCTGCCAGCGCCTCTTCCGAGGAGTCGAGCGTGTCCAGCTCGGCCCTGGCGGCATCGGCCCACGCGAGCACCGCGTCGGCGTCCGAGCCGTACCGGCGACCGAGTTGACGCAGGACGGACTGCCGGGACAGCGCCTGCTCCAGGCTGCCGGGGTCGGCGTCCAGCTCCCCGAGATAGCCGGACAATTCGGCGCCCACCTCGGTGAGCACCGCCAACGACTGCTGGAGCAACGGCTCCCAATTGGACAGGCGCGGATCCCCGCTGCCGGCCAGCCGACGTCGTGCTGCCTCGACCAGCGCCACCGCGCTCGGGGCATCATCGGTGGACTCGGCTGTGAACGACAACGCGACCAGGGCTTGGCTGGCCGCCTCGCGGAGTGCGTCGGCATTCTCCAGCCGTCTGACGGTGGCGTTCAGCTCGGCGTCCTCGCCGGGCAACGGGGCGACAGCGTCGATCTCCTGCAGCCCCATCCGGAGCAGTTGTTCGCGCTGCGCGAGCTCCCGCGCCCGTCCGATCCGGTCGGCGAGTTCGGTGGCCGCGTTCTGCCACCGGTCCCGTGCCTGCCGGTAGTCGACCACCCGCTCGGTCAGGCCGGCGAACCGGTCGAGCACCGCCCGCTGCGCAGCCGGCCGCAGCAGCGAGATCGCCTCCGACTGTCCGTGCACCGCGAGCAGCGGCTCGGTGAGCTCGGCCAGCACCCCGAGCGGCGCGGATCTGCCTCCGACGTGGGCCCGTGACCGGCCATCGGCGGACACGGTCCGGATGCAGATCACCGTGCCGTCCTCGTCGGCGGAACCGCCGGCCGCCTGCACGGCTCCGTCGAGCGCCCTGGCGGCCTGCGCACCCGGCGGCAGATACCAGCGGGTTTCGACCACCGCCCTGTCGGCACCGGCGCGCACCCGGGCCGGGTCGGCGCGTCCGCCACCGGCCAAGCCGAGGGCCGTCACCACCATCGTCTTGCCGGCACCCGTCTCGCCGGTCACGACGGTGAACCCAGGATGCGGCTCGATCACCGCCTCGGCGATAACTCCCAGGCCGGCGATCCGCAGCTCGGTCAGCACGGTGGCGCCGCCGGCTCGTAACGAGCGCAGTCGGTGGTGTTGCTCAATGGCGCCGGTCCCGCCAGCCGTGGACCGGCAGGTCGAACTTGCGGACCAGCCGATCGGTGAACGGCTCCTCCCCGAGCCGGACCAGCGCGACCGGTGTCGAACCCCGGCGAACCTGCACCCTGGCGCCGGCCGCGATACTCACCGTGCGCCGGCCGTCGCAGGCCAGCACGGCGCCGTGACCGTCGGGGTCGAGGTGGACGGTGACGATCGAATCCGGGCCGACGACCGCGGCTCTGGCGAACAGCGAGTGCGCATTGAGCGGCATCACCAGCAGCGCCTGAACCGCCGGCCAGAGCACCGGACCGCCGGCGGAGAATGCATAGGCCGTGGAGCCGGTCGGAGTGCAGACCAGGACACCGTCACAGCCGTAGGCGGACAGGCCACGCCCGTCCACCTCCACCACGACGTCGAGAATCCTTTCCCGCGTTGCCTTCTCGATGCTGATCTCGTTGAGGGCCCAGCTGGAGTACACGCCGATGCCGTCCAGCTGGACCGTGACGTCCACGGTCATCCGGTCCACAGCGCGGTATCGCCTGCCGATGATCGCATCCAGTACCTGGTCGATGCGGTCGGCGTCGGCCTCGGCCAAGAAGCCCATTCTGCCCAGGTTCACCCCGAGCACCCCGACCCCGAGCGGTCGCGCCCGCTCTGCTGCCCGCAGCAAGGTACCGTCGCCGCCCAGGGCCAGGACCAGTTCGACCGGGGAACCGTCGGTGACCGGTAGTGCCAGCGCGGGCGCCTCGTCGGCCAGACCGACGAGTTCGACGCCGTCGGCGGCCAGCCGTTGCCGGACCTGCCGGACGATATCGTTGATGTCGGCCCGTCCGGTGTGGGCCACCAGCAGCACGAATCGCCGTGCATCAGCGGCAGCCCGATCGACCACCGACCCGGCAGGCAACTCCCGGGCGGCGTCCGTCGCGGCGCCGTCGCCACCGGCGCCCCGGGTGGGTTGCTCGGTCATCTCGGGCCCCGCGCCACGGCCATCGCGATCCGATCGTGCACGGTCAGCTCTCCGGCGATGCTCCCGGACGTGGACGGGCGGATCTGCGTGTCACCGCGGCGCAGGTGCACGAAGTATTCGACATTGCCGCTGGGACCGGGCAACGGTGAGGCGGTGACGCCGGCCAACCCCCAGTCCATAACGGCGGCGGCGCCCACCACACCGGCTACCGCGTCGGCACGCAGTGCCGGATCGCGGACCACCCCACCGGCGCCGAGTCGCTGTCTGCCCACTTCGAACTGGGGTTTGACCATCAGCACCAGGTCGCCGTCCGGGTCGGTGCAGGCAAGCAGGGCGGGCAGCACCAGGGTGAGCGAGATGAACGACAGGTCGGAGACGGTCAGCTGGACCCGACCGCCGATGATGTCCGGGGTGAGGCTACGCACGTTCGTCCTGTCGTGGATCCGAACCCGATCGTCGTTCCGCAATCGCCAGATCAGTTGGCCGTACCCGACGTCGACGGCGACCACTTCGCCGGCCCCCCGGCGGAGCAGCACGTCGGTGAATCCTCCGGTGGAGGCGCCGGCGTCCAGGCAGCGGCGACCCCGGATCAGGACGTCACCGAATGCGTCGAGCGCGCCGATCAGTTTGTGCGCTCCGCGGGAGGCCCAGTCCTCATCCCCGGCATCGGGTTTCACCACCAGCGGGGCCACCGGGTCGACGGCCGTTGCCGCCTTCACCGCGGTCTGACCCGACACCGTCACCCTGGCCGATGCGATCAGTTCGGCGGCATGTTCCCTGGACCGGGCCAACCTCCGCCGGACCAGCTCGGCGTCCAGCCGGGCGCGACGCACATCAGCCACCCGGCTGCTGCGCGGACGGTGCGACACCGTCGACGTCGGTCGCGGCGAGAGCCGACGTCAACGCCGAGTGGATCCGCGTGTACATCGCCGGTTGCTCGTCTGCAGGGGCGGATTCCAGCGCATCCAGGTCGGCATCGGCCGAGGCCAGGGGATCGACGGCGGCAGATCGCGGGTCCACGGTGTGCTCCTGTCCGGTTCGGCTGACCGCTGAGACGGGAAGTCGTTCGCCTCCACGCTAGTGCAGTCCGGCTGCTCAGCCTCCGGCGGCGCGGGGGGCCGGCTCGGCGGAGATGCCGAGCCGGACCAGCGCGGAGGTTGCCGCCGAATCGCCTGCCGACACCGGTGGGAGCAGGTGCGGCTCCTGCCATGCGGCCGCCAGCAGCATCGCCAGTGCCCGCAGCGTGGCACCGTCATCCCCGGGACCGATGTCCGCGCGGCCGGCCGACAGGGTCAGCCGGCCGGCATCGGCGGTGACGGTCCACTCGACGGCCGGCGCATGCTGGCCGCGCTCGGTGGGGTGCGTCCCCGATCTGCCGCCGGCATCGGAGAGCGCCACGACCAGATCGGCGTCGACCAGTCCGCGCAGATCGAAACTGACGTAGCTGGGACGCCGGTTGACCGGCGCCGACAGCAGATCCGTTGCGGTGTTGACCCCGGTGAGCGGCATCAGCGACGGCAGACCGGCCGCGACTGCCGCCTCGATGTCGGTGTCCAGCCGATCCCCCACCACCAGCGGCCGCTTTGCGCCACACCGGGTGATGGCGGCGTCCAACAAGGGACGGGCCGGCTTGCCGGCCACCCGTGGACGCCGCCCGGTGGCAGCGGTCAGGGCGGCCACCATGGCGCCGTTGCCAGGCAGCAGCCCCCGATCGGTGGGAAGGGTGCTGTCGGTGTTGCAGGCGACCCAGTCCGCCCCTGACCTCAAGGCGATGCAGGCTTCCGCCAGCTGCCGCCAGCCGGTGTCCGGTGAATGTCCCTGCACCACCGCCACCGGCGCATCGGCGGCCGACCGCACGGGGCGAAGTCCCGCGGCGGCGACGGCGTCATGCAGGTAGGGCGCACCGACGACCAGAACCCTGGAACCCGCCGGATGCGCGGCCGACAACAGATCTGCGGCCACCTGCGGAGAGGTGAGGACGTCGTCCGGACCGGCAGGGATGCCCATCGTCACCAGTGATGCGGCCACTTCCTCGGGCGGCCGGGAGGCATTGTTGGTGACGAAGATGGTGCTCATCCCGGCCGCCTTCGCCGCGGTCAGCGCCGCCGGCACATGAGCGATGACGGTGCCCCCCAGGTACACGGTCCCGTCCAGGTCCAGCAGCGCGGCGTCATAGCTGTGGGCTAGCGCGATCACGACCTGCCCTGGGGCTCGCCGGTACCGGTGCTGCCCTGCACCGGTGGACTCTGGTGGGGGTGGCCGCCGGTGGCTTCATCGTCTCCGGGCGACCTGCCGTCGCCGCTGAACGCAGGTCCGCTCTGGTTCGGCGGTGCGGCGTCTGCGGCCCTCGCGTCGTCGGCCGGCACATGATCGCCCGCATCGGCCAGTTCGGCGATGCGCTCTGCGGCGTCGGTCTCCTCACCGGCGTCCGCGTCGTATGCCTTCATGAACCACTCGAGCGCCTCGCCGCGGCGGCCGGCGCCGGCCAGCAGATCCGCGTAGGCATACAGCAGCCGCGCGTCGGCGTCCTCGTTCCGGACGCCGGATTCTTCCAGGAGCACCAGCGCGGCATCCAGTTGTCCGAGATCGGACCGGGCGCCGGCGACGACGATCGTCATTTCGATCGCGCCATCCTCATCGAGCTGGTCGGCCTCGGCCGAGCGGGAAAGCTCGATCGCCTTCTCCGGGTGGTGCAGGGCACGTTCGCAGTCCGCCATCACCGCGAGATGGCCGGGACCACCGCCCATCCGACGAGCTGCCCGCAGCTCGGAGATCGCCTCGGCCCACTCGCCGGCCCGGTAGGCGACCAGCCCGACGGTCTCCCGGACCACCGCGATCCGTCCGCCCTTCGACCTCGCCGCACGGGCGTGCCGCCACGCCAGTTCGGGTTCCTCGTCGGCCAGGGTGCCGGCGGCGACCAGGTGCACAGCGACGAACTCGGCACCTTCCTTGCTCAGCCCACGCAAGTCTCGGCGGACGTCCGGGGCGAGATCATCGACCTCGGCCCAGTCCGGGACCTCCGGCCACCTCTCCCCGATCTCGTCCTCGCGGACCCTGGAGCCCCGATCCGGTTCCCGCCGCGCAGGACGGTCGTCTTCGCGCCGGCTCGCGCCCTGCCCGCGCGGGTGGGAATCCGTCCGCGGCCTGGAGGGCGAGGACGCTGCACGAGTCTGCGGCCGCTCGCCGAAGCCCGCGCTCAGATCTCCGCCGAACGGTGTGCGCCGCTCACGATCCGGCTGAGCCGGCCGGGATTCCCGCGAGGAGCGATTATCTCGAACCGGTCGAGGGCCGCCACGGTCGGCACCGGGTGCGACCCGATCCGCGCGCCGCTCGTCACGGCATCCTTCGGGAGGCGCGGCACCACGGTCATCCCGGCGCGGGCCTCGATCGTGCCGCTGCCCGCCGTCCTGACGCGGCGCCCGATCATCGCGGGACGGCCGCTGAGCACTGCGGTCGTCCCGGCGCGGGCCCCGCAGACCATCCCGTTGTCCGGATCGAGCCGGCGCCCGACCCTCACGACGGGAACTGCCATCGCGCCCGTCGTCAACCGGTATTGGACGCCGGTCGTCACGCCGGTCATCACGCCGGTCATCGCGGCGCGGGGCGCGTGCATCGCGCTGTCGGCCGAACCGTCCCGACCGATCATCACCAGGCCCGCCATCACCACGCCGGTCATCGCGGCGCGGGGCGCGAGTGTCGCGCTCACGGCTGGACTGTCCCGACCGATCATCACCACGCCCGCCATCACCACGCCAGTCATCACGGCGCGGGGCGCGAGTGTCGCGCTCACGGCTGGACTGTCCCGACCGATCATCACCACGCCCGCCATCACCACGCCAGTCATCACGGCGCGGGGCGCGTGTGTCCTCGTGTCCGCCGGGCCGAGCCGGTGTCCGGTCATCACGAGGCGACCTGGCATCACGCCGATCATCAGGCGACCACGCATCGCGCCGCTCGCCGCGCCGGGCATCAGCGCGCGGACCACGTGCATCTCTTGGACTGTCGTACTGAGCCGCCGTCCGACCTCTTCCGGATCCCCGATAATCGTGCGGGTCATCGGGGCGGCTACCACGACCATCGCGCGGTCCGCCGTACTGACCCGCCGGTCTTGGGTAGCCGGACCCATCACCCCGCGCACTCTCGCGCCCCTGACCGCGGTTTTCGCCAGACGCCGCATCCGGCCGCGATCGATCGTCGCGAGTCGATCGACCGGTGCTCCGGTCTGCCCTGCCCGCCAGGCCCCCGCGGTCGCCGTTCTTCGCGCGGCGCGGCCGGTCATCCTCGCCGCCCCTCGCATCGGCTCCGTCGGCGGCTCGGCGGGATGTCACGCCATCGCGCTCGCGGCTTCGCCAGGGTGCGGCGCGGCCACTCCCGTCACCGCGCCCTCGGCCGCCGGAGCGCTCGGGCCGCCGCCCTCCGGAACCCTGGGCGCCCCCATCGTAACCCTGGGCGCCCCCATCGTCGTTGCCTGCGGCGTCGCCGTCCGTACTCACAAGGAATCCCTTCGCCCACTCTGCTCGGGCATGTGTCGGTGCTAAGCGCATCTGCCTGCCCGGGGTGCCAGCCCGAAGTGCCAGCCCGGGGCGCTAGCCCCGGGGTGCCAGCCCGGGGTGCCAGCCCGAAGTGATCCGCGCCAGATGCCTCTTGCGCCGCAACAATCCCGACCTCCACGACCTAGCACCGGCCGGCAGCCCGCCTGCTTTGTCACTCTTCCACAGCGAGGCATGCAATGTCGGTGGCAGCTCCATGGCAGGTTGAGCCAATACGTCGTTGCTCCGCGCCGAAAACACAAAAGGGGGACCCGAGTCGGGTCCCCCTTTTGGGAAAGAATGTCCGGCGGCGACCTACTCTCCCACACCGTGGCCGGTGCAGTACCATCGGCGCTGAAGGGCTTAGCTTCCGGGTTCGGAATGGGACCGGGCGTTTCCCCTTCGCTATGACCGCCGTAACTCTATGGAATTTCAGGTCGTGATCGTACTCGGCACGCCGGACGATCACGGTCACCCGTATCTCCAGAGCTGCACAGTGGACGCGTAGCATGTTTGTGGTAAGTCCTCGGCCTATTAGTACCGGTCAGCTGCACACGTTGCCGTGCTTCCACTTCCGGCCTATCAACCCGGTGGTCTAGCCGGGGGCCTTACCCACAAAGGGTGGGAGTCCTCATCTTGAAACGAGCTTCCCGCTTAGATGCTTTCAGCGGTTATCCCTTCCGAACGTAGCTAACCAGCCGTGCTCCTGGTGGAACAACTGGCACACCAGAGGTTCGTCCGT
>JAABUP010006323.1_pt1 | contig 17003 bp, 24 predicted proteins | sample 5559201 | NCBI WGS metagenome assembly JAABUP01 (sample SAMN10711887, study PRJNA513373) | rock metagenome | isolation source: Antarctica rocks | place: Antarctica
TCAAGTGTTATACATTAATCCCATCTCCAGTCTTTCAATATGTATTTCTCACACTCTTTGATCCTCAGTCTCTTGACAACCGCCTTGGCAGCACCTACCGCCATCGAGCAAGAAGCAAAGAAAGGATCGTTCAAGCTCGAGGCCGTCCGACGAACAATCCCTTCTCTCGCGTGGAGAAAGCGAGCGTTCGGAGTAGGCGCCGCAACCCCACAACAACAACCCGTCCATTTCTGGACGACCCACGTCGCTGTCGGAACACCTTTCCAACTGCTCAATGTGACTATTGACACTGGATCGGGAGATTTCTGGCTGCGTGCTGGGCATGATGTCGCACCTGCGGATGTCAATCCTAACCATGCCATATTTGACCCGACCGCAAGTTCCACTTGGGTCAGTGACACTAGCTACTCATTCTCCATCAGCTTCGCTTCTGGAACCATAAAGGGCTATGTTGGTAACGATACCATTGGATATGGCGATGCCGTTATGCCCAACTCCCGGGTAGAGCTCGCGCCCGCTGCCAATGATGATTCGGACACTGACGGCATCATCGGCATGGCCCTACCCATTCCTGGCCAAGACTGTACGTCTTCCAATCTGAACCAAGCTACCATTCCGCAAAATCTACCAAACTAAAACTCCCCCAGTACCACCTAACGTCAACGGCCCACCTCCACCATTCGTCTCCGAACTCGCCGGCTTTCTCGACGCCCCAGTCCTCAGCTGCGACCTCCGCAGCAAAGATGTCGGCACCTTCGAATTCGGCAAAATCGACGACTCCAAATTCCACGGCGACCTGACCTACGTCAATATCGACGCCAGCAGCGGAGCCTGGAAGATCGACCAAATGTTCTTCACCATTGGCGGCGTGCCCACAAGCGCCAGTGCGGGCACGAGCATGATCCTGGATACTGACGGGAATACCATGTCGCTTGATGCTGCAGTCGTGAAGGCGTACTATGCTGCTATTCCCGGGTCCAAGGACGTTTCTAGTGCTGGCGACGCTTCGGCTTGGACGGTGCCTTGCGCGACTGCCATGCCGGATCTTGGCTTCAACTTTGGGAGTGTCTCGAGCCAGACGAATAACACTGCCACCGTCCCTGGATCAGTCATCCTGGGCGGTCCTGTTGATAACGCGGGTAGTAAGTCATCTCCCCTTCGCCGCTTGCTGTGCTGCAATCTCCTTTGATTGGAGGACACATAACTGACCACACCTCGCATCCAGACTGCGGCACCAACCTCATCGGCGGCGGCGGAAACTGCGGCCATCCATTCTTCGAAGCCAACTTTGTCGTCTTCAACTGGGCCGGGCCGTTTGTCGGTATCGCTCCCCACGCCTAATTGGCAATTCCCGCATTCGTCTTCCCATTCCGTAGCAGCACAGCGCGTGGCGTTGGTTTTTGGCGGGTCTTCCACAACCATTAGCAGTAGAAACATATCATTCGTATTTCGTGGCCAGCAGAACGCCCGTGCAACAATGAAATCTCACCACATGCTACATATATCCCCCATACTCCCCTGCCCTCTGGGGGCCGACATGCTACATAGACGCCCATACCCCTCTTCCGAGGAATGTAGAACCCCTAAAACACCAACCGCACACATCCCACCACCTCATCGTCGCCGCCACCCTATTCGCAGCCCGTATTTCTTCCCAGCGGTTCCGTTCCCAACTCTCCGCGCCCGACCTTCTGCAAATCTCCCCCCGTTCTTCGATCCTTTGATTGGTTCTTCAATGCCTCCTCAACTCCTCCTTTTTTCCCCTTCTTTTTTTCTTTTTCTGCCACGTATGCGGAATCGATTGTGTGTGTTACAATTCCGAACGAGCTTGCCCACCTCGTATCTCATCCATTCTATCCCTCCTTGTTCATTGTTTCCCCACCCACCCATTCCCAACCCTAGAACTTTAGTCTTTTATCATCATCGATTTCCTTATCTCCTTCCCCACCCCTCCCCCTCCACTCCAACCTCCCTCTCCCTCCCCCAAAAACCCACAATCAACCTGCCACGGAACAGAAACCCCCAAAACCCCCAAAACACCGGCTCGAGGACTCGGCGTATCCGAGCGCAAAGGGCCCCTCCCAAGGAAAGACGAATGGATCTTTTTCTTTTCCTGAAAGAATGATGTTGATGGTAGAGAAGGGAAAGGGAAAGGAAAAGGAAACGCTGGGGAGCCGGTATGCGGAAGAAAGGGAGGCGATGTCTACTGACTACATGAGGGCTTCTGATGCCAGGGGGGGAGTACGGCAGGTGCTTGAAATTGACCCAGTTTGTCGTCTCGTGGCGAGGCGTTAGTCTTTATCTCGCCCGTGGATCATTCCCTGGCGACACGAGAGGGGACGGGATGGACGCTTTTGTCAAGGCTATGAGCTATCCGCCAGTAGTGAATAATTCATAGATGTGCCAGCGAATGAAGCAAATACGAGAAAGCGCCGCCTATTGCAATTGCCCCCTTTTGAACATTTGATCTCGTCAATCAAGGGAGCCTTAGTTCAACAACGTCCTATCCCCATATCCCGTATCTCATTCCCCATTTTCATATCCCATACCGTCCTACCCCAGCAAATCCCACTCACCTCTCCCACCGAAAGCCCCCATTTAAACACCAAGCGAAGGGTAAAACACCTCATCCTGCCCCTGCTCCTGCTTCAGCTCCATCTTCATCCCCATCCCACCCTCCTCGCTTCCTTCCTGCCCATCAACCTCAAAATCCTCCCTCGCCAACCTCCCCTGCACCCATTTCCTCAACGCCTCAATTGTCCTCGCCTGCTCCACCCAGATCTCATTGGCTCTGATCGCGCCCTCATCCAGTTCTCCGGAACCACCAGGAGAGGATACGAGACCCGAGAGCGCAGGATCAATGTTGGATGATGGGACTTGCACTTGATTGCGAGTTGCAATGGAGAGCTTGGTGTCGTCCTTAGATGACGACACAGCTTTTGTAGGCGTGGTGCAGCTGTCGTCAGATGTATCCATCGCTTCTTCGGCCTTTATGGGGCGTAGGGGACGAGCTTTCTGCAGCGTTCCTCCGCCGTGGCGATGGCGGGAGTCGTTGTCAAATTGGGTGCCTAGGGCGGAACTGGGCGCCATGCTGGAGGGGAAGTAGCCGTTGGATGTCGCTGCGGAATTCGGAAGGGTTGGATACATGGTACTGCTTGTTTGTGTGGGCGACAGATTATAATTAGTAGTAGGGGAATGGCCTGAACTGTAGGTGCTGGCGCTTGAAGGTGGTGTTAGGCCAGGGGTGCCATGATGGTTTGGTGGGGAATTGGCTGCTGGAATCGCAATTGATGATGGACCATTCTGATGAGGTGACAATAACTGTCTGCTTGGTGGAGACTGGCTGTGGCACAAGACTATACCGTTCTGGACGTAATGCATCTCTGGCTGAGCGACGCCTGCGGCGGCAAGTTGATTCGAATTTTCGTAGATGGTAGTTTGTATCTGCGCGTATCGACTGTCGGCCGCATGGAGATCGCTCTTAGTCCTTAGGTTGGGCAATAGGGAGGGAAGTGAGTAATGTGTCGTGGGTCCAAAGACCCCATTAGCACCTTCGTTGCTGGTTGCGGCAGCTACTGGTTGGTAATCGGCCATGCCTCCGGCTTGGAGAAACGGTATTCCGCTACTGCGAATGACGTTTAAACGACTGCTTACTTGGGCATACGATCCCGGGTCGAAACTACCGTTGTGTATGTCCGGGACTAGGTTGTTGAGGGCGTTGAAACCTTGCTTTCCAGTGCTGAAAGCAGCATGACTACCCGGGTCCTGGTAGTATACCTGGCCGTAAACCCCCGGGCCTGATTGAGCGGTAGGTGCATAGTATCCTCCTTGCGATCCTTGCTGGCTCTGTTGGCCGTAATTCATAGGCATATTTGACTGGAGTTGGTGGTTGTCGGTATAATATCCTGTCGCTGTGGAGGCGAGGGCTTGCAAGTCAGTGACCATGTCTAAGCAGTGTCAGAACAAGAAAATGTGAAATAGACATCTGGTAACGTGACCAGTTTACCTACTCTTATGTTGATTCCCCATATTGTACCCCCCATTCTGGCCATTGTTCTGAAGAGGGCGATTGCCCTGGTTGGGATCCGGACCTCGGGCAGCGGGCGTATCATCAGCGTGGGTCTTGACATGCTTCTTCAAGTCCTGAGGACGCTTGAATGCCTTGCCACAGAAATCGCATCGATGCGGCTTGAGAGGAACGTGGACGCGGATGTGAGAGGTGATGTGGTCGCGTTTGACGACGGTAATATGGCAGTTGGCCCAACCACAGGTCAAGTTGAGGTTGTTGGTACTCTTGCGACCAATATGCCTCTCGCAAACATGGTCCTGCAGAGAAAACGCTGTTAGTCCGGGTAGAACAGCTAGACAAAGGACTGGAGCTTTGCAAGGCTTGGCATTCTGATGACCTCAAGGGTTTGATGGAGGAAGGCTTGGCACTTGGCAATTCAACGACCTCTCTTCTTCTGCAACCTCACTGCACGACTCGTTCCACTCCTTCAGTATCTATGTCGCCCACGTCGACTTGGACTCAACGCGGGGCTTTAATGGGTGGAAACAGGAAACATGAACGATTCAAGAACATGGGATCGATACTCACATAAAGCTCCTCAGCATTCGTTGCGCTCTCCCCACATCCTGTCCACTGGCAGGCAAATGGACTAAGACTACTACTCTGTAGCGGAGCTACTTGTTGATGTTGCTGGTGTTGTTGACGTTCAGCCGGAGGCGTGGGACGCCCTTGGGCGAGTTGATGCTGGTCAGAAGAGGACATGATGCTTTCACGCGTGAGAGCGCCAAGCAACCCGCTGGTGGTGGGTGGTATGGGAATTCTTGGCAGTCGTTCTACCTTTTGTATTTCTTGACAACGGTGTACAACCAAGACTCAGAAGTCTTGGAAAGATGTCAGTGTTAAGGATACAATCTGATATGGTGAGGCTTAAAGTAGGGAAAGAACGATGGTAGGAGTACCTTGTGCAAGTAAAAAGTTATCCCGCTCGCTCATACCATTACCATGATTCACCTGCGAACTCGAAAATCCACTGGGAGCGCCAAGGGCGGAAAGAGGAATAGTACACAACACAGCCCCCTTGACTCCATTCAATCACTCCTGTCCCCCTCTCCTCCGTCACACACTGTTCCTCGGCTGAACTCGCCTTTTTCCGTGGTCAAAGAGGGCGAATCAGAGATCAGTGCCAAGACTTGCCAAGACTTGCCAAGACACGGAGATGCTTGGAACCCCGCCCTTGCTGACTGAGCCACACTGGCGGTACGGATACCATCTTTCCATCTTTTCGGCGGAATGCTTGGGGCCAAGACTTTGGTGTTGCGCGTCCTGGCTTGGCATTTGCTTGGCGCTGTGAGCTGATGTCCCGTGGATGCTTTGGACAAACAGGGGTCACGGGCAAGAGGATTAAACCTTGCTTCTGTATACCGGGCTTCGATATGGTAGAGAGTGGCGGCATGGGAGCATGCGTGTGCCTCATGAGTCATGACCGTACTAGATTACTGTCAGACTGAAACCGAACGAGTATGAGACCTGTTTTAATCGTTCAATGGGACGGATGTGAGAATAAGCAGCATCAGATATATGGTCGTCACTCTCGTGGTGGTCGTGATGAGTTTGTGGTTAGTACCTGGCTCATCAATGTTATCTACCTAGTGTGTTCATTGACTATCCGCGTGCTCATTCCGATGACATTCAAACCATCATGTAACCTCTGATCCAACTCCTGCTCTCCCCTAGAAACGCCCTCCTGAAACCCTTCCAAGAGCCCCTGGAAAGCACCACCTGAACCTCCCGATGTCCTTTTTATGCTTTCAATCCCCCATATGTACACCAAGAACCCCATTCCACAATTTTATGAGCAGAGAAAATAAATACCTACCTTTGTACGCGGAGCTATGGTCTATATCCTTGATCCATCCACCCCATGCTCCAGTCCTCTCCGAAAATCTGATCCATATTCATCCCAGGGGTGACTACTCCTTGTCTGCCATGCTGTTGTGCCCATTGACTGTCACCATCGCTCATAGAAGATGAACCCGTCGCCCCAGTGATATCGAACGGCACGCTCATATTTGGCATTTCGTTTCCAGACGTTTGCCCTTGCATCACGTATGACGGCATTGGTCCGAAAAACTGGGCGTCGAGGTTCTCGAAAGCTGGGCCAGTACTTGAATCGGAGGCTTGGCTGTACATATTCGGGTCATAAGGATATTCTTGCTTGGCGAATCGACGGTTCTCAAGTGTGGTCATTGGCTGGGTAGGGTACGCGAAGGGATCGGTCGAGGGGAACATCATGGCTGAGAGGTCAAAAAGGCCACCGCCAGCCATGTTTGGGGGTATGGAAAAGTTTGCCTGTGTCGCGCTGGAGGACATTGGATCACTTGGACTATCTGGTGTATGGACACCAATGCTGTGTGTCGTTGTCGGGCTATAAGTATCGTTTGAGCCGGGACGGTGACCCGTATCGATGACTTGCTGGCGGAGTGACGAAGACTCCTGAGGTATAGAGGAGCGTTTCCACGTTGAAGCAGCTGGATGAGGGGATGTGCTTGCTCTTTTGAATTGGCTCTCGGCATTCGAGTCTGGGGAAGATCTCCGAGTCACATCTGGAGCGCTACGGGCAGGTTTGAGTTGCACAGCAGGCTGCTTTGACGATGCGGAACGCTTCTTGGGGGTAGTAGAAGCCCCTGGTACCGATTTCAGCTTCCCCGGTAGCTGCTCGAAGAGGCCCTGGAGATACAGTAAGTATCTGTGATTACTTTTGATGGTTGAGAAGGCTTTTCATACCGCTAATGTCCTCGAGCACCTGTCCGCTGCCATGCTTCTCTGCGCGAGGCTCGCCAAGGTGGACTTGCCCTCACTTGCATCTCGAAGGATATCTTTGCTGGTCGGACTCTGGGGGTTCTCGACTACGAAAAACACCAATGACAGAATCGCAAAGAAGGTCGTGTACATATAGAACCAATATGCTCCAGTCAGCAGCCCTCTTTTCTTCATCTCTCCGGTTATGTGGATGATGTTTCGAGACACGCTTACGCAGGCTGCTGCGCAAGCATACGATCGTTTGTCGACCGTTTTGTTCTTTACCGTGGGCGAGACGTAGTGCAAAAACGGGCGATAGAGGAACATCTGTATGTGGGCGTACGCCATCCGCAGGAGTTGCTGTATCCTGTAGCCAACGTTAGCAATGAACATCTCTTCCGCTCCTGGTGGTAGGAGTTTACCTTGCAATCTCTGGAGATGCTTCACCGCCAGGTCTTAAAGCCATCGGCAAGCCTTCCAGCCATTGCTGAAGATCATGCTCGATCTCTCGGATTTTGGCGTGACTGACGGCATATGTTGGGTTGGAGTCGATTTGCGAATGATCACGGGCCTTCATCGGATAGATATATCTGACTGTCTTTGCAAGTATATGGACGAGTTGAGTATGGAAGTTGAATGCCGTCATAAGAGACAGTCTTCCGGGAGGCACAGGAAGGATCCCGTCCACCGTGATATATTCGTCATCAACTTCCACCGGCGTTTGTTGGTCAATGTCATCGTCACTCAGCATCTTTGGAAGACCGAGCAAGGCCGCCACGTAGGTGTCCATCTTCCGTAAAACCCAGAAAATCCGTTTTCGCGTTTCTAGTTCTACTGGATTAAAGGGGATGCGAACAGTCCGATGTAAGCCCATCCGAATAGCAGACCTCAGCACTATGCCAATGTGCGAGTAGCATGTGCTGAGTCTTGCCGAGGACTGGAGAAATATGATCATAAACAGAATTGTTTGCAAAGCTGTCAAGTCCCGACAATCGGTGACGTCTATCATCTGACGCGAGACTCTAAAGTAGTTGAAGCTGAAAGCGAGTCAGTCAAAGGTCCTATGCCCTAATCTCTGGCTACTCTGCTTACCCCTGATCTATCGCGCTTTCGTAGCCTTCTATCTGCAATATGCTTGTCTCGGCCTTGGCAAACAGGCAACCCAAGGCCAAGGCGGAGTAGAGAAGGGGTAGGAACCTGTTCTCATCATTCCCAAAGTTTTCCGGCGCGACGTCGTACACGCGATCGAACATGGCATAGAACGTAGGCTGATGCACGAAGCGCATCAGAGCGCAAGCATCGTCCAGAGCGTACTCGCACAATTTTCGTGCACAGTCTCGACTCGGTAGGTCCTGGGTATTGAGCAAACTGGAGTCCATTGGCGAATCCACCAAAGACTTTGGCGATTCGAAAGGCTGCGACAAGGACATAGGAGACCTAGTTTTCATGAATGGCATCGCAGTATCTTCAACATTGCCCATCAAATCCCCAAACTGTTCACGCATACGTCGCAGGAAGACGAGCCCGGAAGAGTGGCCATGGAAGTCCCAATACCCCTGATCATCTATGTCCAACAGACCGGTACTTTCTACCATGGATTCCAGTAAAGCGTCTTTTTCTGCATTTGCGTTCGGTGGAGGGTCAACTTGTGGGATCCCGTGCAATATCGCCGGCATCGTTTGGGCGTAGTCGATTGGCTTGATCTCTTGCTTCACGACTGGTTGCATGCGTTGCCGCATACCCACTTCACAATTAGGATCATCCAAGTCCACGTTAGGCAATACTATCTTTAATAGTGCTTCTGCTCGCTGCAGACGGGTTTCCAAAGCCTCGATATAATGTGGAGCGGGGTTGCGCCGGCGGTTCGAGGGCTGGTCATAGGTACAATCTAAGTGGTCCTGTCAATGCAAAGCTCACAGTGCCTTTTGCTCATCCCGCCCAAGCATACTGATGTGATGACTGACCATAACTGTAGACCGTACAGTGGGTACACGGTTGCTTCCCATCACATTTGATCTTCTTTCTCCTACACTCATCGCAGGCCCTAGTCACGCGCCTCCGTTTCTGCACTGGGAGTGAGACTTTTGGGGGTTGAGCGGAAGATGCTGCGCTGCTATCCACTGATGGAGTCGGCGCGTTCCTTGGGTTTTGGTGCCATTGACCATCCTGCGGCGATATGGCAGCTTCATCCTCGGACTCTTCTTGCGATGATGACGAAGCAGGACTGTGCACTCGCTCCATTTCATTAAGTTATTATGATTGTAATGATGATGCGACTCTTCTTAGACATGAGACATGAAAAGATCAATCGATAGGGGAGCTGCGATGATGGACTGTAAATGCTCCAAAGAAGTTTACTGGGGGAGCACTTGGGGTTTGTGTCAGTTACCTTATGTGATTGACGCCCAATGACATAATGTTCGAGGGCTCTTTTGGGCTCAATCGGCTATAAGGATTCCGTATACATACTTATAGCCGATTGAGGCTGAGCCGGCCCGTCTGAATGATGAAATGATGATATCCTGCTGCTCGCATTCGACTACATATCTTTCAGTGACTCAATCAGATTCTAGCAATCAAGCAACCTTGAGTCAGGTACCTTCACTTCAGCATGGCGAAGGTGCTGCATCCGATATCGCTTCAGTGGTTTGTCAGCATTTACCGGCGCCGAGTGATATATTACCTAAGCCTTCAATTCGTGCCCCACCTTAGATTGCACTATTTTACGCCACCATATTGATTGCCTCGCATAAGTCCCGCATAAGTCCCGCATAAGGTACCTTACCGCCTTACGAAAGGGGTGGTGGCGGAGCTAGGACCGCTTTCGGAGTCGAGTCCTGCGCAACGAACTCCAATCGCGATATGAAAGGATTCCAACATAAGAGTATGTAAGCACGTATATAGACATGAATTTTGATGCCTTAGAGGGTCATGGTCTATTCCCACGACTCTGACTTCTGTAACTGACTCCTCGAGTTCCTAATCGAGGCGGCTGCATCTCAAAGATCTCGTTCCCCACGTTATTCCCATCTTCTCTGAAGCTTGTACGACGATGCACATCAGTGCTTTCCTTCCTTGCCTCGCCCCGTTCAATCGAGTCGTTTTCACCAAGTCTTCCAGCGGGTTCGGCATTCTCAATTAGGTCGGCACCATTCGGTGACGGATCGAAATCTTCTCCGAAGTTTCCGCCCACGCTTTCCATAGTGAACGGGGATGCGGTAGGTGCGTCCAGTATAGAGAGCTCCTCCTTTGTGAAGTATTTGGGTAACAGAAAAGTACGGACTGGGATTAGAAGGATGATGATTGGAAATCCAATGGCGGCGATCGTCTGCGTGATTGCAAAGGTAGCGCCGAATCCGATGAGCTCGAGCGCGACGAAGTACCAAATGGCTTGCTTGCGCTGGATGCGAGAGAGTGTATCCGATGCAGGAGTGAGATTTCTGTCGCGACAAAGATATAACATCTTCAAGGTAATACCATTGCCTTCTAACGCTTGAATACCCATGATAAAGAAAAGACCTGCGAGAACTCCTTGAGGTATCAAGTGTAAAACAATCAACAACGGCCCGGACATGGTCCCTAACGTCAAGAAACCCTGTGCTAGGTTGGAGAAACGCTGTTCAACAACATGGTCTACTACGCGGGTTGTATGGCCCTTGGACGCGCCGGACTCGGACTCGTCCGATATTTGGCGGGTTACGCACAGCGAATTGGTATGAAATGGTGCTTGTGGAATAAGTCCATTTGGGAATGGAATACCCAGAAGGCCGGCAACCCCGGTGGTCAGTCCAAGGAGGAATATGTCCCAATGGAAACCTGCCGGCTTGCGAAGAGGGAACTCTGTACCTTGCGCAATGAGAGATGACACTATCATTGGATCAGCGATAGGGCTGATATCAAGAGAGTCCGAATCTCCCAAAATGCGATTGGTGTTTTGGAAAGAAAAGGGTCTTACCATTGTGGTCGAAGTAGAACAAGACCGTCAGCAGGACTGCGAATGGTATGGCGATAAAAACGTCACCAACATTTATATCCCAAAAATGTATGAACCACCCACGATCTTGGGTAGGGAAAAACGCCTTGCTCGTAGGCAGAGTCTGAAGCCCTACACTTCGCATGTGCCCGATATACACGAACCCAGTAAAGAAGATGATTGTTAAAGGAGTACCGTAGTCCTCAATGAATTTACGAATATAGCGTTGGAACAAGTTGCTACCGCCTATGACTCCACATACGTAGCCCGTCATGAGCACCAGGAGCGAGACCATTATTGAAAGATAGGCTGAGGCTTCGCCGGCAAGGCCCCACTGGCGAGTCAGCACCTGTATGCCTTTCTGAAGATATATGAAAGCGACATAGAACCCAAAGATGTCGCAACTGAAGCGAGTAACGTATGTGACGCCATTGCAAGCATTGGTGATGGCAAGAACCCAGTGCATGACTAAGGACCATCTGCACCGTAGTCAGTGCTTGCAATACTGCAGTACTTGGGAAACATACAGTCCAATCCAGCACATGAAGGCAAAGTAATTGGTGCCACGAGGGGTGATGATATCATAGACTGTGTAGTTAAACACTGTAATGGGTCCTATGGAACGATTCAGCTGTTACCTCTAAGTTGTGGTATGAACACTGAGTACCTGTAACACCAACAATAACAAGCGGTTGAGCAGCGAAGACAGAAAAGACTACAGATCCGAGTACCGAAGACAGAAGTACTTCATTCACCCCGAAGCTCATAGCTGTCTTAGAGAACATATCCAACGAGAATGCAAGAGCCGGGAGTATACTGCCGGATTGGTTAGTTTTATGCATAAACAAGAAAGGGGAAAAGGGACCGAAGTGAGAAGACTCAGAGGAAGCTCTTCTCAAATATGAGACACGAATAGACGTAACGTGACGAAGTTCAAGGTTGATGTACTTTCCACCGACAACAGGGGTCACATAAGATTGAGACATAAATTTTGATAGCCGATAGATTGGGGACCGTACTTTGCAAAATACATATAGATGGTAGCAGGGACAACACGATAATCCCAAGCGTCTTTCCAGTCACTCCAGTAATACGGTGCCCGCCTTCTTATATCGTTTACCATGCCTCGGAAGAGCATAATCTTCCACCACTTCTTCTCCCGCCTGCTCGAAGCCTTTGTGCAAACATGATGAATATCGGGGGAGATGGCGTCCCTACTTTCGTGCTGAGTACGGGAACGAGCAGAGAGAAAGGGGATTCGGGGTTTCCTCTCGCTATTACCAGGGGTTCGTAGATGTGATGGTTGAAGATGTGGGCTTGAAGGAACGTTGTATGAAGAGTCCATCTTTCATGATACAGCTAGTTGTCCTCAATTGTGTCTGATGAACGTATACTGACTGGTAAATTTGAGTCGGAAGACAAGATGGAAATAACAGTCTCGTTCCTTTCTGGGGAAACGGAATGTGGGGGGGGGACTAGTGCTGATGTACAACATCGTCATCATCTCGGAAGTCGGCTGTTGCGCGGAAGGACTAAGCCGTATTAGTAAAGCGCTATGGAATCGTCGTTCCTTGGCCCCTGGCCCTTTCCACGTCTGTCGAGTATCTTATTCCTAATTCGATTTATCTGCTGGCCTAGATGAGAGTGGGTAGTAGCGGGCTTGACAGCGTACAGTAAAGTTAGGATCGTCAGATAGGAAGGAGACCAGTGACAGAAACCTTAAACCTATTCATATCTGGGTTTATAACAGTGATCCTCATCCACCTGAAGCTCGATAGCCATATGTGTTGCTTATCTAATGTTTGTTAGCACTTGGGAATGTCTGCAAATCAACTGCAATCGCCTAGTATTCCAGATTCATCGTTGACGTCCGTCCCTGTAGGCTGTCTTGCCAAAGTAGGATATAGATGAACCTAGTCTGCTCCCATCATCGCTGTTAGTGATCTCATAGCGATTGCCGTCAGAAAACCAAGCTCCTTGACCTTGTTCCGCTTATCTGCCAGTCCCTGAGATGCCAAAGCCAAGTTTGCAAGCACATCATAAGCCGCTCATCTCTCGCACAAGCACTGCGGCAACCCATCCCCTTGCAAAATTTCGTCCAGTATAGAGCAACACGGAGACCCACCACACACGCCCAATGATTCCGTCATACCATCTTTTCATATCATCGCTTCTTTCTTTTACTTGCCATTGCTTCTGCTTACGTCTCTGCGCCAATACCAGCCTCTTGATAACTTCTTCCACCACAACTGCTACACCACATCCCGCAAAGAACTTCGTTTCTCCAAGGGCGTTGTCCAAGACTCCGCCAACCACGGTATATGCTGCAAAAGAATGGACGAATGCGGAGCTGAAAAATCCCCCAAGCACCTTTCCCACGTCCGCTGGCTGGTATGCTGTCTTTCCTGTCAACTTCCGCTCGATGAATTCGCCAGGCCAAACGCCATATACCAAGAATAACCTTGAGAAAAGACGATGCCAACCATAGCTCCAGAAGTCACGAACCGAGGTCAAGTCCCAAATGCGTAAGGTATAAAGTGGGGGGAAGTACGACAATGGGTGTGGTGCTAGTGGAGCTAGTAGGATGGCGAACATGCTGTGACCGAGTGAGAACGCGGACATAAGGAAGCCTCCAAGAGCAGCGGTGAGTAGCATTTGTATGTATAAGGGGAGATCGTCGAAGTCGGACGTGGACCGTGCTCCATCATGAAGATAGCAAGTGTATATATAGCGTATTATGATCCATGACCCACCAAGTACTGGTAGGACATGCACTAGGATGCTATGTGCTCGGTCCTTTACTGAAGGTCTCCAAGTTTTTTTCGTGTGCCTAACATCCGCGCTCGACCAGGTGAAACCTGCACCCCTCATACTCAGCTCCAGCTCAATCGCCCAGCTTGCTCGGTCCGCCCAAGAGTGTGGCCATCCACTATCGGTAACTGCAGTCTCTGTGACAGCACCTTGCTTTGGCTGTAGAGAGTGTAAGCTGAAATACGAATTCGAGCGCCGGCGAGCAAGAACTTCGCCTGGAGATTCGTCCCGTGGTACATGGTGGTACTTTACACGACGAGGGATGTGGTTGAAAAGATACGGACTGATGAAGAAAGCATCGAGCACTCGACAGCCGCCGTAAAGCCCAACAAGGGCGAGCTGGTAGGTGAGACCGATAGAGAACGGAACATGGTAAGCGAGAGGGAGACGAAAGAAGAGGACACCTGCGGTCAGTGCGAGAATAGACCGAACGGCTGAAATGGCAATGTTGTAACTTTGACGGGGGAACGGTGGAAGCAGAAGTAGGGCAAGGTAATAGATCAACGGGGGAAGAACAGCGGCGACAGGAGTAAGCGGGATGGTGCTGGGTAGAGCTTTCAAATCTGGGCGGTGGATAGAGGGATCCCAAAGAGCAGTAGTAAGATAGGGAAAGACTCTGTCGTTCAACGCCATCAGCAAATGAACAGGGAATTAACTGTGAATTGGAAGATTAATCGTCAAGTAGTGTATATTCCATGCAACGGGTTTTAGTTGGATATAGGACTTCGCTAAGCCCTATGCCTGCCAGGACGCCCGACGCACATTAGGTAGGCTCAATATCCGACATTCTGAAGCGACATGGAACGAATTGGTTTAATGTTGGTACATCTCAGATTATGAATAAGTTCGAGGCCGCTGGAAACGGACGCCATCTATGATATTCAACTTACTCCAAGCTCATGCAATCCTAAAATACTCTTGAAATGTGCTATACATACCTGAATAGAGCCGTTGCAAGTGTGTTCGCTTTCTGGTGAAAATGGCCGAGTAGTATAAACCAACAAATATCTCATCCACCTTTCGAGAATCATTTAAACGCCGACGGAGAACCCGGGATAAAATACAACGAGGCTGAAGTACAAGCAGAATCCCGCCATCCCGCTCCAGAGTCATAACATTACATCGATGATGCTTGCCTTATCCAGGCGCGTAGTTGCTTCTTGCTCGGTAAAGATCGGATGAGCCGTCTGAGTGGGGCAGTCCAACCTGGTATGGGATTCATATCACCCCCTATGGTCGATGGTCAGCGAAAACCGTCTGTGAGGAAGGACACAAACGGTACATACCCTTTGTAGGCGCGAGCCCACAAGTCGTAATGCTCTCTACCATCGTTCCTAAGATTGCAATCCTGTCTGGGAGTTAGCATTTCCTGCGATAGACGTTCCGTGGCCAACTGGGAGAACTGCTTACGAGTCTGCGTTTGATGCTGACTTCAGGCCCACGCAGTTGGACCAACCGTACGAATCTTTATTAAAGAGCTGCTGTCCAAGCCATCCGCTAATTCCCTGTTTGGCCGAGTCGTTAGTCCGACCACCGGCTTTGGTATGGGTCAACTAAACGATCGCAGTCAAGTCAGTACATAAATCATAACCCTCTAAGATGTGGTACTGACTTCATGCATCGTCGTGTGGACGAAGTCGACTAAACCATCGGCTGCGGTTTTGTGGGCCATTCCAAGTGTATCGACCACCGACTTCAATTTCTTCTGCCAGGCATTGCATTTCTTCTGCGCTGGAGGATTGAGAAATTTGTCCAAGTACCTAAGTTCACGTCAGAGATGCACTCCAGGCGCTCTGGCAGGCACGTACCAGGGACAAATTTGAACGACAGAAGGTTTTTGGATGCTGTCATCTGGTGCAGTGGACGTATACATCTCGATGTCGTTCTTATTAAAACATCTGTCGTAAAAATCGCCGGCTTCGAAGTAATGCACCGAATCCGCAAAAACCTGGGTGTTAGGGGCAGCTCCTGGGCGTGTGTCGAGAATATTCTTGAAGCGTGCTCCACCGCAGTAAATTATCTGAAAGCAACCGTCTGCGTTAGATTTCGAGTAAACACAACTACAAGTTGGCATTTACCGCATCCATAGGCAAGACGTCCTTGTCTACAAGATCAGTTCCATCCCCCCTAGTTGAGAAACGCGAAGCGCCATAAAGCTGTCGTAGATTTGTGACGATGCCTGGTAAGTCTCCCGAGTTGAACAGAAACTCAGCCGAGTCCGCAACGGCCTGGATTTTATCTGGGGCATTGGTAGCTACTTTGTTAAGCTCTGTAGCTGTTTTGTCTATTCTTGCGAAAGCGGCATCGATTTTTGACTTGATCAAGGTTCTTTCTAGATAGCGGGCGTTGTGGTTAGCTTGGACTATTTCCCTATACACAAACTATTTGCTATCTCATCACCGTGATGCAATCTTTGAAGGGTGTAGTATCCTGAGAGCGGGTAGTTGGAATTGGATGACCTACTATCTGAAGGGCAGTCGGTCGAAAGAACGTATGCATGACCGATACCCAGTAATGAAAGAAAAGGTAAAGCTAGAGATTGAAGCTTCATCTTGTGACGTGATAGTACTTGACAGGAAAGGAATGATGCAAGGAAAGAGACGACAACTCAGATTCACCAAAAAAAAGATGTTCTGTCAAAGGAGCGGAAAGGGCGTTATTTCATCATGTGGAATATTGCAAAACATCTTTTGTACGTCCGATCATACGAGAGGCAGTGCCTTTACGGCGTCGAGAGAGCTACTGCGCCCTATCCGAAATTGCACCGGCAACGAGCTAAACTCTAAGCGCAAGTTCAACAACTAGGTACGATTAGGTAGTTGATGCGACCTCAAAAGACTAGTTCTCTTGAGAGTCTTCAGTAGTTCAGTGCAGCTGGCTGGCGACAGGAATTATCCCTCAGGCTCGCAGCATCACCGCCTCAACGGGGGTCCATTGGCGGGTTAAAGGAGTCTTACTGTAAGCTCGAGTACCTGATTAGCAACCACCCCGCTGCTTGCCACGAGATACATCGTATGCTGGGGGCTAGGAATGCAACATGTTCGAAGATTTAGACCAAGTCGATTGGCCATCCATCCATGCATGTGTCCATTGTACTCTATAAGCGATTCTAGCGCTTATTTTGTCGGTCATAGTACGCGGAGGTACAGTAAGCGCTACAGGTACCGCTGAAGAAAAGCTGTTTCCAGGTTGTGCTGACGGTGAGTCCGGGTAGAGTAGTCGAAATTAAGGTGTACTCGTATGCACGGGGTTTCCGCGCACACTGGGTTTCCGCGCACTCTAACTAGAAAGGTTAGTTACAGATAGTATCCCGGGGCACGCTAAACCCCGGGATACTATCTGGTGCCCCGGGATACTATCTGTAACTAACCTTTCTAGTTAGAGTGCGCGGAAACCCCGTGCATACGAGTA
>JAABUP010006324.1_pt1 | contig 16999 bp, 16 predicted proteins | sample 5559201 | NCBI WGS metagenome assembly JAABUP01 (sample SAMN10711887, study PRJNA513373) | rock metagenome | isolation source: Antarctica rocks | place: Antarctica
AAAGACAAGGCACTGGGTACGGGAAAGTCAGCGGCAAGACCATTGCCCTGGGCTCTACGCTGGTACATAATCCCCCAATCTTTCCATCAACTCTCACATCGACCGTCAAATCCTTAGTCCATTCGAATAATTCTGCCATCATACCAATCTTGACTTATCAACGTACAATGGAGAATCCTCAGCAGACCAACGCATTAAAGGCCATCACAGCCGCTGAAGCTCTAAACCACAAAAATATCGTCGAGTAAGTCCTCCCAAAAACGTTTTGCTATCTTCCTGAGAAGAGCCTCGGCCTACCTTGTCATAGCTAATATTGACCTGTTCACAAGATCTGCTTTGAAGGACTTGGCGGACGGTGTCGATGGCAAAGTTTGCACTGTTGCCCAAATCCGATCATCGCTGACGGGCGCCAGACCGTCACAAACAGAATGATTGACTCTGCATACGAGGCATACGATGGGAAGCCGGGGTTGCCTCGTTATCCCGAGATCACTGGAAAAGTGGAAATATCTATCGAAATACTTCGACTTGATACCGTCCAGAACACCATCCGCAGAATTGTTAATCCGGCAGGAGGTCAAGGATGCTTCCTCCCGCATGCTGCCCAGAGCAAAGAAAACTGCGCAAGAGTCATGGAACTAGTGGAGGAGTTCGAGAATTTTTGCATTGACGTTTATAGCTTTCTCAAGCGCTTACAAGATGCCAATGCTCTAGAGATAGGCAAAGACGGAACCTAAAGCAAATTGAAACAAAGAAGAGCACAATAATCAGCTGAATACCATCATATTGGAATGCCACATTGGGATTCTGTGGGATCAAAGATGTACAAGAATGATGAACTGCGATAGCATCGGCGGATGGTCCCATGCTTGTTTCCATACATTTTCAGCATCGATGAAGAGTTGCCGTACACATAGCGCATCAGGCTGATTTGGTAGCGGAGCATGGAACTCCTTTGCAAGACCGATTGACTGTCACCGTGATCGAGCTACCTCATGGATTTTGTAGCGAGTGCAGCAGCGTTTTCCCTTCAGACTATGAAATAACGAATGCCCCTCATTGCTAGGAAGACCCACTGGGAGTGCAGGCTCTAAGTTAGAACCCTTGAGAGCTATTTACTGGATCTTACCTCAAAGGTCTAAATAAAGCAAAGGAAAACCGAATATTAATGCACTCGGCTTCACCTTTGAACCAGCGCCATTAGGAATCGAATCCAATCTTGTACTGAAGCCTGAACACATTGGCTTGCTTCCAGGGTACCCACTCCGAGAGTGCCGGCTATGACGGGCCATCAAGGGATGAGGGTAAACGCTTTTCTCAATCTTGGAGAAGAAAATTGAGTTTGGGCGTCAGAATTGTGGATTTCGCCAATTTGTGTTGGGATCCTATTTCACCATTCCCACCACACAACCCTAAAACTGGAACGAAGCATAAATCAGTCTTCAATATCCGGTTGGGAATTTCATTCTCTGAGCACCTTTCAACCCGGCTGACAAATTCACTCAGCATTTCACTTGCCCTCTCTTCTTTGATTTTAGAAATCAGTACATTTCTTCACTCGGACAGCAATATTGTCTCTATCTGCCGCTCTTCAGCCAAATTCGAAAGAGACAAGGTACGTTCCCGGTTGCAATTCCACCCACTCTTTCTATTTGTGTTTCGTCATCCATCTGCAGATTGCTAAGAAGGCAAAATTTACAGGATTCTTGTAGCTATCGCCATTCACCATTCGCCATTCACCAGAACGAACTTATTCCTATAACCGACATCATCCGCCCTCCCGGACTCGGAGCAAACGCCCCGAAAATGTTTCATACTCTCCCAATACGCACCGTCGGGAAGTCCTCGGATCAAGAGAAACCATCAGCGAATGACTGCAACTGCGAGGGAGGCATCAAGACCTCTACACCAGGAATTGGAAAGCGCACTGCCGTACACCAATATTTCGATGAGGATCTCAGACGGCTCGAGAGACTGGCCACTTTGCACCAGAGATTGCAAGTTGAAACCTACGGCGGTCTTGAGGAAGGCGTCAGCAAGCAAGCCGATGCCCTTATAAAGCCACTGAATCACCTGCTCCAAATAGGAGCAATTTCGGAAAGCTCGGCGATCCTGTATGTTGGTCGACTGGCAGATGTGAGGGAGACGATACTTCGCCAGCGATTTCCAGTGGGTACTTTTTGGATGAACGATGATTTCTCCACTTGCGTTGACTCCATCATGGCTACTTTGATGTGCGCTATGAACGGAGACCTTGTTGGTTGCAAGATAGCATGGGACTTTGATCCACTGACAGCATTGGAAAAGTTGGAAGAACTTGACAGAAAGATTGCCACCCAGAATATCTTTGGAGGGATCTTGGGAGCCACGGTCTCCCATAGGCTACAATATTTAATTGGGCAGCAAATTGATCGCAAACTCGATCAAGGAGACAATCTCATTTGTGCTGGGAATCCAACGTCCGCGACAGTCGGTGAATCTGTCCCATTTGGTACCGGTGCTGTCAAGTCCTTCCCGGGGGCTCCAATCTCGTGCAAGGAGCACAATCTAGTACGTTACAGTACCCACGCCACGGTCTTTGATGAACCACGATTACTGATAGAACGATAGCATATCAGTCATCTAAAGCATCAGAACGCGGAATCAGCTCAAATCCTTTGTGCCGCGCAGAAGGAGGTGGAGAACTTGAAACTCAAGGTGAAACACCTGAACGACCGAGAGCATCAACTCAAAAAGGCTTTGGCTCAAGCCACAGGTAAGCCAGAAGATGCAATCTCTCAAAAGCCACCGGCCTCCCATGCGACCGGTCCCAGCGCGCAGCCTGATAGCAAACACAACTCTTCCTCAACAACGACAAAGGTGACGCCTACATCCTCGGCATCGTTCCAATCTGGTCTCTACCCCACGAATATTGGATGGATATCCCCTTATGACGACGATGTCACGTCTCGAGGCATGAATCCAGCTCCTCCGAATTCACCTACGAGTATTCCGCCTACGATCCACCATGAATCTGCGGGAGGCCGCGCGAGACCTGAAGGACCTCTGTCCACACTGAACATTCAAGATGTCTTGAGAGATCAGGTATCTCATGAGAGTGGGTACTCCCGTAATAGTGGCTACCGCACTGGCGGTAGGTGGAAGTTTGGCCAACCAAGCTATCGTGGCTAAGGGAGAGTGGCTCTGAAGTGGCAGTAGCTCTATTCCTTATAGGTATCGTGTACCATCGATTGGGATTGGGATGTAGATGAAAAATTTGAAAAGGAGAGTTGTGTCGTTGGGCCTATGCAAGCTAGATAGATTCGATGACTAGATCACGTACTAAAAGTGTTTTACAGCTTGTTCTCGTGAGGTGCTCCTTGTTCGCCGCTATGATGTTGTCCAATATCTCGGGCTCCCGAGAACACGGTACTACCCCTCGTACGGCGGCTAGAGTAGGTTCTCATCTCAACGACCTTTTATCCTTCCTAAATCACCCCCAAAGTCCTCAGCATACTCTCACACAGAAACAATTTCGTGCGAAATAAGACTTCTTTAAGAGCCATCCACCCACGACTCAAATACATGGCCTACTCAGGTATCAGTAGCCTTGACCTCGATCCATGCTACGCCTTGAAACGTTTGGAAGCGATTCGAGCCTATCTGTCAGAGGGTTCCTCGAGTTTCCCTACCAAAATAAGCCTTCGATCATAGAGTCGAAACCCTTGCAGAGTCCATGGGCATCTCCCAAGACTTTCTCAAGCCTTGCACTAGCGATGGGAGATGCATATAGCAGCGTAAAGCGTGTCACACAGGAGCACAATGCTGATGTGAGTACCATGAAACATGCCTCAGCCCATGGGCTATAGCCGCCAATTATTTAACGAGGCCATCAAAAATCCGAAAATAAGAATCTCCGAATTAGAAATCCAGCTACGTGAAGTCGATAACTAGCAAGGAATGGTAGTCGCCTACGAATGATATCTTCTAGGCGCTCCTAGTGACAACGGACTCCAAGGAACAGATGTCAGCTGAACGTACAGCTCTGGAAGACCATGTGCGTTGTGCTAGCGCGGACCCGCAAGAAAAGACCAGTCTGCTCGATTTGATGGGATTCTCACATAATGAAGGAGAGGAGAATGTCTGAATGCGCGTTAGGAGGGCTCGGCCTGTCCTCACTCCCATTTAGTACAATCATGCGTCCGTAATGTTAGAACACCTCACCATTCATTTGGAGCGTTTAGCTAGGAGAAAATTTCTCCAGAGACCTTGCAATAGTGCCTCGCATATGAAGGCTGCCCCGTTCGTGAACTCTTCATTAGGATCCTTGACAGCAGCAATGATTTCTGGTATTGGCATACCTTTCACGATGGTCCGATTTGTTTGATAACACAACGCGAACCGTGTTACCCCTTCTTGATAAGTGCTTTCTCACGGTCAAGCTCTGAAGCTTCGACGACTCATAAGGGGCGAGGTCCATCTCCAGCTCATTAATCACAACACCTACACCACAATCTCACACAATCCTTCCAAAATCATCGCAGTATGATTTAGTCAGCTCGGGGTGCTCCTTCCAATTGGGTGAACGTTTACCTCATTGGGTCACTACTTCCAAGGCGCACTAGGTATTATGTACCACATTCTCATTGTGTTTCCCACAAAACATCAGCATCTAATTCCATCAGAAGGGCAGACTTACCATTCGCTTCATAGCACAATTTTTTAGGGTTCCCAGAGGCCATAGATCAATACCAGACTGATCGTGCGATCCAGGCGACAACCGTCAGATTAGCAGGACAATGGCCCCTCTGCGAGGATCTCAACTACGCTCACCTTCTCGTGCTGCCCTGGAAGAGCTTGAGCGCTTGGTCGCCATTAGGTCCGATGTTCTGACCGCTGGTTTTGATTGCCATGTTATAGGCAGCATTATTTTGCAAAGAGTCAAGGGCATGGAAGCATTGGATTATGTCGCCTCAGATGAGCAGACTGTACTTGATCTTGAAGTCTTAGCGACTTTACGTTTGAAGTTGCATAACGACAATATCGAGAACAACGTTGAAGGGCATGCATGGCCAAAATCCAGTGCCGGGTACCACCTCCATTGGGGTGGTGTCCTAGATGGCGTTATTAGCAAGATGTTCGCCGCTTTGATAGCCTCAGCTGCTGTTGGACGGACCACGGACAATCTTTCGGTTGTGGAACGCCTAGCAAGATTGGCAGTACGATGGCAAGGTCCCTCCCTGGAACATGTGCTGGACCACAAGCTCAGGACCTTGGCTTCGTCGACTTATCCGGTATGTTTTAGGCAGCCCTGAGAGCCCAGATCGATGCTAATGAGATACAGCTTCCTGACTTAGCCTCATTAGAGCTGTCTGAAACAAGCGTGATGACGCCTGATACTAGTGAGAATGTACGCCTTGCTATTGCTTTTGCGTGATTGGCTACCGGGTGCTGACAGGATGTCATAGACAATCTCGGTACCCGAAGAGCTGGACGTCTCCCACAAAGCCGAGGACGAAGGCGTTCAAGCCCACTGGCAGCATCTAGATTACGAAGGAGATACCCAATCAACAAGAGTGCCTACGCTCGCAGACGAGGCATACTCTCTTCCCCAGGACAAGATTGCAAACATCAAGAAGCTGGAAGCTGGAGAATCTCGCACTCCTGAGATGATGATTGCCGATCTCGACAACCTGAAAGTGACCCAGTCCAGTCTAGTAGAGAAGCTCCAGGGGCTTGATGAGTCCTTCAGAAAGATCGCGGATGCTCTTGATATCCGCGATGCCCTGTACTCGAGCAACTTTGATCCTCCCAACGTCAAGACCCCGACCACTAAAGCTCGAAGCTCTCGAGGTACTTCTATGGGCAACATCCACGGCAGTCCTGCGTCCCCGACGTCCGCCTTCGCGAGCTCTATCCATACAAGACCCAATCGTAACAGCAGCATATCCAGAAAATGGAGATAAAGGTGATACCTTTCGTACCTCGGACCAAAAGAGGATGCACCCGCCAGAGATTAGTGACTAACTCCACTATCACGCCCCAGCATGTACGAACATAGTCCGTTCCCTTAATCCTCAATTGAATACGCCGATCCGGGAAAGACGACAATTCTCGAAGGGGGAGAGATCGAGTAGCTTGATAATGCATGCATAATTGGAAATGAACCAACCTTTCGAGCCCCTGTAACGGGACTGTAAAGATTGCTTGATCCGAAATGCTCCATAATTGCTTCTGGTGAACGATGTAGTCTCATCGCATTCTCGTCTCCCTCACAATCGTGATTTCGAAATGACTGTCCTTTGATCTTCGGTCCGATCATCACTAGATGAGAGCTCATATCTTGAGATTGTAGTAATTCCTTGCCTCAGTCGCATCTCCTGAATTTTCCCATAAGCTCTCCTTGCGCGACACATCCACTACGTAGCAATTATCGAAGCAACGGAAATACCACGATAATCTCGCAATGCAAGCTTGGATAATCAGAGTATTTGTACACTTCGATCCCTGGATTGATGTATGTCAGATGAGATGTTTGGTGACTTGGAGACTCGCCCCATCAATCTGCTTCCTATCATGATTTGTCAATTTTCTAACTATTTCTTGCCTCAGAAGTGGTCGACTTATCTTTAGTGCTAATCTCCGTCTTCACTTCCGAAACCTGCCAACACAAGTTGCCAAAGTGTACGCCTTTGCGTCTTCCACCTCGCAACCAGAGTCTCGCGTGGTTTCGATTCTGCCGAAACTGCAGCACATCAGCAATAATGATACAACACGTTTCGCAAGGCTGATGCCCGCCACCGCATGAATTCGCTCAGGCCAAGCATTCAAAGTCACGGCGATGTTCTCTCACATCGTTCGCATTAGCTAGTCCATCACTTCGATCACCGACCTACCCTTCACACAGACTACTTTCGCTGAAAATGACTACCAGCGTGTCTGCGGGATCGTCTGCCCCACTAGGAAACGATCAATTTGATCTGATAGTCCTGGATTTCGAGCGCTTGACCCAAATCTGGAGGAATCTCGCCACCACGAAAGCTTCTTGCAAAGACATAAGAAACCTCGTTTACATTAAAAAAGATGAGATCATTTCAAGCTTTGACCGTGTCGAGATCCCTCACATACCGCTCACAGCCTTCGAGCATCTGATCAAAGCCTTTGCGAACACACCCTTTCTAGTCTCTAATGAGGCTAGACGTATGAGACATGCTGCATTGTGTGGATCATTGGTCGAGCACGGAACGTCCAGCCACCCGGCTATTTCCCCTCGCGCTACCATCACACGAAGCCAAGGGAAGTCGGAGCTTGAGCGACTAGAAATTTTGAACCGATGGGTCACAATCAAACGCACGCTAGAAGATACTCTCGATGGTAGTGGAAGGGCTGTGGAATGCCTAAGAAAGATTATTGCATATGATTTGCGAGAGATCCGTCACAATTCTGTCACCAGTGACGATGCGACCTCCTTGAGAGCGTTGGAACTTGCGGCAAACACCAGGACAGGGGTAGCTGAAGAAGACCGCTCTCTCATCGACAAAATTATTTCTAGCAAGATCAGCTCGCTAAAATATTCCGAAAATGCCTCCTTCAGCGTAAGTCACACTAGGTGCACGGCACGATCTTTGTTACTGATGTCAAGTAGAGCTTCTCCTCTCCGGACGACATTGAAAGGAGTCTCCATACGACAGCGATGGATGAGTGCGAGCGTGTAGGCCAAATTACTGAGATATTGGCGGCGGCCCACAAGGGTTAACCAGGATTTACAGGTTGCGAACGTATTCGACGACTCAGGGTACTATTCCCAGGCAGAGTCTAAGGAGCCCGAGGCCAAGAGCCAGAGATCGGAACACGAGAGTTGTACCTTGAGTCAAGAAGATGTTGGGCTCTGGACGGCAAAGAAGATACAAGAGCTAAGAGACGAGAAGGCTCTGGTGGAGGATCAACTTGTCGTTGAGGAGAATGTCTGCGCTATTGTATGTATCGTAGTCCGACATGAACTCAGGGCGGATGCGAACTGACCCAATTCTAAGACCGCAAATTGTCTCGAGGAAGCTATCAGTGACCGCCAAAAAGCTCTCTCCGATTTGATCAGGTCCGAAGGAAGACATGTCGAGTCATTGGCTGAGGCTGAAGAGGATATCGATAGGACGTCTAATACGTTGGCCAGACTCTCGACGAGAGCACGCCATCAAGAGCTGGGTTTGGCAGAGGTCAGAGAGGATATAGACAGGATGTCCGAGGCGCTGACCAAACTCTCGACAAGAGAGCGTCACCTAGAGAGGAGGCTGGCAAATGCTAATGTTGAGATTGCGCAGATGGAAGAGAACAACCAAGAAGCTGACGTTATCCTTGAAGAGGCGCGAGAGGAAAACACAGCATTGGTACGGAATATTGAGGAGTTATCTGCAGCTAACGCGCAGTACGTAGAGGGTTTGGCCGTTGCTAGGGTGGGTCTGGACGAAAATATCTATCTGAGGCAACAGCTCGCAGCGGTGAGGGAAGAATTGGAGCGAATTAGGTCTTCAATTGCTCCTGCACACGTCGACGCACTCACTGCGCAGAATCATTACCTAGAGGATGAACTCGCCGAAGCCCAAGGCAAGCTTGATCAGATGAGAGCCTTCCTTGGCCCAGGCCCAATACCTCGCACACACAATTAAGGGCCTTGGATTACTGACGTCTATCCCTGGGTCATTCAAGTCCCTAGACTGGCTCTTTGTTCACTTTCCGCTAAGATTCGTCAATTGAGATGCAAGCTCAACGGCGGCCTTCGGTGATATAACCACATCACAGATCAAACCGAAGTTCTTCGTGGTAGTGAGAGAGTTGAGGTTGTTTTCCGATATTGACGGTCCTTCAGTACTTTATCGGGCTAAAGCCGAACCGTCTGTAATGCCGTGTGTGGTATTGACAAAAAGCAGGAGGATCGGTGTTCTGGAATGAGACGATTGAATAGAGGGATGATATGCTTGATAACGGCTGAATTATTCATAGGAAATGCACATAGACAGCTGTGTGGAAGCTGCTTCTACCGTGGCGTTTTCATCAGAGAGGTAAATATTAGCTACCATAGATTGTCATGTCGCATTTCGAATTCATGTGTACGTACCGCAATCCCAGCAGGACCCCTGGCTCATAAGCTTTCGAGGCTTTTGCCACGCTACAAGATCTATGTGTCAAATCCCAGGGATCCTCGGCGCCTTTCCATATAATAGATCACACTGTCATGTTTGGCGGCATTGAAAATGGCAAGCGAACGTGATTTCAAGAGACATCCTTAGTAACTGGCAAGCCGTGCAAGAAGGCAAAGTTTGGATTCAGTACGCGTACAGCGTAGTATTTCAGGAATGCTACGCAAAGACGCAGCGATCGAATGTACAGCTCGCTCTAAAGCACAGAGAGGTCTCCAAATTTCTCCTATCAATGCATTAGTATCCTATTTCATTCCAAACCATAGAGGCTCTGTAGACCTAGCATCACGTACCTTATATCCCGGGACCTGCCACCTTCCCTTGCTCACCAACTGGCTTGTCCGCTCATCAATGTCGGGTCTCGCAGCCACGACCTCATCCTAAAAGCAAGCACATGTCAGAAACCTCCCCTCTTCCTCCAGGAAATACCAATGGTATACTCACAACAGTCAAATCCTCAAAAGGTCTCGCCTCCTCAATATTCTTCAACGTCTTCTCCAAATCCCTCATCTCCTCATCCACCTTCCCCTTCGTCTCCTGCGCACTCTTCACCGCCTGTCCCTCAAACGCCTCAATGGCCTTCAGCTGCCTATCCACATCCACGGTCTTCGGCTTGAAGCTCTTGAAATGTCCTTCGATCTCATCGACCACGGCCGTATTATTGAGCGTGGACCGGTAATGGGCGAAGTCGACTTCTTTAGTTTGGGTACTTAGGAGATTGACGCGCCGGCGGGCGTCCTCGTTGCGCTTTTTAAAGGCTTGCAGCGCGGATGCTGTTTGGCCTTTGAGGCCGAGGGAGGTGGAGATTTTGGTCCAGTCGAGTTTCAGGGCGGTGGAGCGCTGGGAGTGGTGTTAGCGGAGATGACATCTCAGGTGTACGACAGAAGGCAGAGGTGAGCTTTGACATACTGCTGCTGCCATAGTTGCGAGCCCAATGGCAATGGGTGTTTGATTGATGGATCGCTAGGTTGGAAGGTTACCGGAGCTTTGAGGAGGACTGGTCTTGGCGAGGAGGTGACAAGGCTGAACACGTGACTAGGTAGTGTCTGGGAATAGCCCGAGTAGGTACTTATAAGCAACAAAGACTGGATTTGTGAATTGCTACAAGATGAAGTACTGTCGGCGTGGGCATTGAAGCTAATACATGCCCTGGCGTGAGATACTGGGACGATGGTAGAAGTTGACTGGACAGTGCAGAGTGATGACTTAGTTGGTTTGCATACTGATCTATGTTCTAAAGGGAGCTTTACTCTCAACATGAGAAGCTTCCAATGAATATTTCAAAGTATGCTATGCGCCATAAGTCTTCGAGAGCAACAATGGTCCTTCTGTTTTCGTATGGACTCGAAATTGTTATATGGACAATGCCATTATAGAATTCACCTGTAAAGAGCATTAGCATCGTGTCCCGTGAGAGCTTTTGAGTGATGAGCTTACTATATCGTTGTCGTTCTCTTTCAGTGCCTTGACTGCCTTCTTCCTGGACACGCTCGCTTGCGCCATTACTAGCTCGATGTCCTTAGCTTCCAATCCAGTGTCGTCCACTTCCTCCCCATCATCTTCATCCTCGTCTTTCTTGGCGTCTGCTCCCTCAATAGCCTTGCCCTTTCTTTCTGCAGGGTGGTTGTGTCCGGCATGCGAGTCTCCGCCCGCTGAGTCTGACGGATTCATATTCTTCAAAGCAACGTCGCTGATTTGGGAGCTTAGGTCCTCAATCTTGGCTTCTCCAAAGATGCTGTACCATAGGATTAGCGATAGATAAGAAGTAGAGGAAAGGAATGATAACGCACATCCAGGTATTGCTTGATGGGGACTTGTAGACATCGGGCTGATTAATGACAAAGAGGATCTACACAACCAAAATCAGAAACTCATTCACAGCTCCGGACTAAGAATCCTGCTTGACAGCGCGACAAGCTAGGACGTAGCGTCTAGAATTTCGGAGTGTCACGCACGTTTTTCGGTCTCCTCAATGTGACTCTGGTGATACCAGGGACATGCTTCAATCCCAACTTGGCGATGGATTTCCTAGCCTTCTTTTCGTTGCGAGAGTGGACGGTCACAGAAGATCCTGCTGGTATGCCAGCCTCTCCTTCACCACCAGCAGCTTCAGCATCATCCGAGTCAGAGCTGCTTGATGCATCGTCGACCTCAGCGCCCTTCTTCACAGGCTCATCGTCAGGAAGTTCCTCGATACGTGGGTTCGCCATTTTGGAGGAAGTGTGGTCTATAGAAGACACGTTAGCAATGTTCTTGGCTTTGTATGTTTTTGTGATCGGTAGTGCAGAAGCTCAGTGTGACTCGACCGGCTCGAGCTCAAGGCCGCACTTGGAGTAAATTTCCAGAATGCGATGTCACAGAGCAGTCCCCAAGCACTAAGAGAGGATCAGTAGCACTCACGTATAGAGGAAGATTGTCAATGGGCATGAAATGTAATGAGACTCAGTGGTTCGGAATGTTTGGTGCTAGCCTGCCGAAATTTGAATTGTGCGCTAGAGAAGTCTAGGGTCTCTATCTTTACAGCCTTCAAATGTGTAGATGTTTCAGAGCTGTGGAACGGTGTACATTGGATATTGGAGTATGCATGCATTGTGGGCCAGTGGCTTTTCGCAGCATGCCTCATGGACAGTATGTTCTAATGAAAATCTAAGTGTGAAAACATGCTATTTGGGATATTCGTGAGAGAAAAGATCCATCTCTAGCAGTAAGGAAAGTCGTATCATGACCAAAGCCGATATTCTTTGATTTCATGGGCTTGCTCATGGATCTAGACTACAAGGCGAATCTCGATGTTTGAGTGTAAAGCTTTGATAATCACTCCATGTTTCCTGCCACAAAACATATTCTCCGTCATGAAGCCTTCGCCGAAGATCTGATCTTTGCATGCGCTTTGCGAACCTCGAAACGTGCCTATAGATAATATCGTCAGAAGATTCTGGTGTATAATTTCAAGCCCCTTGAAAGGCTTGTTTTGGCAGAGTCTGAGTGCACATGGGGATAATGGCCAGAGGATATTGCATACCTGCTTCTTCAATCTTAGAACCTTGAATCGATCGAAATCTGAAAGATTCCGCCTCTTCTCCCTCTGTTCCCTTCGCTTTGCCCAGGCACTCTCACCCCACTTCTTCTCTACTTCCGCCTTCTCCCATGCTTTCGCAACAGCACCTCGACCGGCTGCTCGTGGTAGTTTTGAGATGACGATAGGTGTGACGATCAGATTATTAAGGGCGACAGATTGACGGGGAACAGCTGCGTTTTCTGACTTTGAGGGTCCATCGATCAGAGCCTATGCGACTCATTAGACGGCAGTCTCTGCAAAAGCAACTCGAGGTTCTGAACATACGCGCTTGTGATCGATGATCTCAACGATCACTGCTAGTCTGCCGGTGTATTTTCCGTGGGTGAAAAGCACAACGCGGCCAACCTCGACGAACCGCCATTGTGAGGCGACAATCTCGATCTCTGCCATACTGGCGGGAATATCTGGTACCCTGCGTCAGCAACTGAAGCACATAACAGTGCTCCTGAGATGAAGAGACTCACAGATGACAACTCTTGTAAAGGAGATCTCGTGGGCGAGGTCGGCTGTCTAGTCTCAATTGGCGATGTTGAACTTTCGTGGGACTGCTCGCCTATTTGAGGCTAAATTAGCGCCATACAGGGATCTCGCAGATCACCAAAATTTCGATCTCGGATCCTCAACTTTCGTCCTTGAACTCGATGTCTTTTCTAAGTAATCAAGGAGTCTTTTCACGCCGTGCGACGTGACTATGAAAGTGACAAAGGGTGAGTATGAGTGTGGATCAATTATATGATATTTGAGCACAGATTTCCGCGCACAACCCCCTTCAAAGAGGACCTGCTTGGGATGTGTCCCCCAATCATCCAAGGTTGCGGGTTGTTGACTTTGACTCTTTGGCATTCTGGATTCTTAGGATAAGCCTACATGCTCGGTCCTCATAGCCCTAGACTTGCGTCAACGATGGTCTTCCGGTAATAACTCGAGACGATCATGCTCTACGCAATTGTAACAAGACCCAGCGGCCTTCGCTCGATCAAAGGGCTGGTCATTATGTTTGGAATCATACGATGGAGATATCTCGAATGCGTCTACGCATGCTCAGTATTTGTACTGTTTCGAAGGTACTGGCTGATGGTGAATTATGCCTCCATATATCCATCCCAGTACCACAAGAAGGTACGCAAGTTCAAACCAAATCTCTCTCCCCTTTCAATTTAAATGATGCTATAATTTGCGATTGACGCTTCCACTCGGAGCCTCTCGCCGGAGGCTCAAAACGAGGGAAGTCGTATGATATTCAATCTTACATATTCTGATCTTGTACTTTCTTCTCTACCTTATCACCATTCGCTATGGTTGATCGAAATGCTGACGAACATTTGTTTCAGATTCTTTGAGAATTCAGACCGTATGGCCGACGTCCAACGTCCTTGACGAAAAGGTCAGTACATATTTCTCTCTCAGTTCTCCCCCAATATCTGCCCAATGATTAAGAAACACAAGCACTAGATAGTAAGTGACTCCCTAAGGGGAATGATCAAACACTGTTACACCAAGATCACTGAGGGCAATCTTCTACTTCGACTTCGTTTGTTGGCAACGATCCCGTCTCTTTCGCTGACTTTCATTGAAAGCAGGGTCTGCATAGATAGAGAAGCGTTCTATTTTGTTGATGGATCTTCCTTTGAGCTGCGATGGCTTGCGGCCGTCCGACCAAATGCGCGTCGACCTCACATCTGATTGAATCCAATTTGGTGGGTAGAGTGTAAGAATACCTAGATGCAGGGATCCACGTGGAGTCCGCTTGAGAGATTGGGTGATGCCTCACTCGAAAATAGGAGTTCAGGTGGACTTTCACAGTGTATACATGCAATATCTACACAAGTCATCTCTTAATCAATTCCTAGCCACATAGTCATAACATCATAGCTTTGCTGCTCCCTGGACCAATGACTGCCAATCATGATCCCCAAAAGGCACGTACTCCGCTGTCTTTGGTGGTAACCAGAGCATCCCATCCCTTTCGCCACCAGGCACCTTGCTCCCTCTCAAACCTGGATCCGCCCCCTCCGTCCTCAACTTGACCTTGTCCTGCTTGTTGTTATGACTAGCCCCACCCCCAACTTCTCCCTCGGAGACCCTAGCAAACACAGGCACCGCATATCGCGGCAACTGTTTCTGCGCAGCTTGTGCGAATGCTCTCCAATCAAATTTCGCCTTCATTTCCGGGGCGATTGTCAAAGCGACGCAACCCGCCCGGCCCTCATGTCCTGGAACTTGCACACCGTAGACATTCGCTTCTAGAACGCCTGGAAAACGACCCAGGATTTCGGCCACCTCGGCTGTCGATACGTTTTCGGACTTCCATCTGTAGGTGTCACCAAGACGGTCTATGAAAAACCATCTCCCGTCATCAGTTCGTCGTAGAGCGTCGCCAGTGCGGTAGTATAGATCTCCCTTCTGGAAGACGTCTGTTATGAATTTCGTCTCTGTTGCTTGCGGATTATTGAAGTAGCCGGGAAAATCTGCTTTGGCATTCAGCTTCACGATGATTTCACCACCTTCTCTGTACGAATTTCTTTTCGCGAAGCCGGTCTTTGGGTCCTTTGCAATGTCACCCGTTTCATGGTCGATTTGCACGGGTACATATACGTTACGCATTACGTAACGCAGCAAAGCACCGTGGTGGCCCACACTCTCCGCTGAGTAGTCGCCTTTATTCAAGACAAAGAGACTCAACATGCCCTCGGAGCTGTTGAAGAATTCGCCAACCTCAGGTACGTTGAAACGTTCTTGGAAGCGTTTCCATACGTCTGGTCGTAGACCGTTACCGTACATACACCTAACATTGTGATCCTTATCCAAGGAGCTTGGCGGCGCCGCGAGCAGGTAGCGGGCGGTCTCTCCGACATAGAGGAAGAAAGTGGAGCCCGAGTCATGTATGTCGCGCCAGAACCTACTGACGGAGAAGCCTTTGCCTACGGCAATGGAAGTACCACTCATGATGCAGCCCATTCCGAAGATACCTCCTGTCCCGTGATACATAGGCATACAGACGTACCACCTGTCTCCTTTTGGGCCTGGCTTCGAGCCAGCAATATTGCCTCTATTGCAGCCTGCCATGTGCATGCGGGCTGTAGCCATGTTGGCGCCTTTGGGAAGACCAGTGGTTCCGCTTGTGTAGAAGATCGCCGAAGGAAACTCCGCTTTTACGCCCTCTCGGTAGCTATCACCTGGTCTTTGAGCTGTTTTTGCAGCTATCCTCGCCTTGAGCTCCTCATTCAGAATAGCAGGCGTCATGTTTAGCCCCTGCTCTATTTTCTGCTTCTCGTCCTCAACGCGAGTCCTGACTTTCGGGTCTTCGTCCACGAGAATCAATTTCGCGCCGGACACTTTCAAGCAATGTATCAATGCATCTCCGGTCAAGTTGAAATTGATCATTGCTGGTGCACATCCAATTGCCCAAAGGCCCAACCACGCGAAAACGTATTCTGGCGCATTCTGCAAGCAGAAAGCGACAATTTCGCCAGGTCGAACACCCTGTTCAATGAAGAAGGCCGCGTACTGGCAAGCTCTATCATACGTCTCCTTCCATGTGTATGTTCTTTCGCGCGACCAAATCGCTTCAGCATCGGGGTATTTTGAGACGGCTTCTTCGAAGAAATAAAAGCAGGATAGGTGCTTTCCTTTTTCTGTGTCGAGATCATTTAGCGTTAGTTAGAAGTATGCTTCCACTAACACTCAGATGGAAATGGGTGTTATAGTACCGTTCCTGAGATATTCCCGCTGAATCTGTCTCAAGGCCCATAATAGTTGAACGTCTTTGCGCAGGTGAAATTTAGCGTCTAGGTACGCTACTGTTGCTGTACCACTAGCAGCGATCGCGGTACTGGTGGCTAAGAGAGAAAGGTTCAGCCCTTGAGATTCATTTGGTACTTAAGGTTGTGGTACACCTCTTACCTAGGGCCATACTTTCCACCTTACTCGAATAGCGCTAGTCCAATCAGAGCATGACAGCAGGTATGGTTGTTCGTGGATTCATAATGCACAATTCGTAAAGCTCTGTTGTCGCCTCGCTGGAGGAGGGCACGATGTCATCGCATCTTGCGTACATACACAAGATCTGCGATTTGTCTCACCTTCCCTTCTCCGCTACAAGCTTACAACACTGATCCTCGGCGACTTCTCTCGGCACCTCGGCCCCTCCGTCCCAGCAAACGCGCGCATATTCCAGGACAACAGACGCCCAGGCGACGCGGCGCGGAATCATTGGCAAATGGCAATTAGAAGTTGCGATTTGCAAGGCTTCTTCAGCGACTCTCTATAACTGGAATCCCAAAAGAGTACCCTTGCCTGTCTCCTCAGTGAGCCTTGTTTGGAGTCAAGCAAGTGTAGCTGTAACCAGACTCATTCATGACTCCTCCAATCCTCATCGCTACGATTCAATCCACAATTCTGACCCTCTGCTCTCTGCTTATCGCGCGATTTCTTACCTCAGCTCCTCCACCCAATATCCCCTCACTGCTTCTCTACACCATTCTTTCCACGCCTCCTAATTTTCTGTGGCAACAATACATTGAGTCAAAATTTCCAGGCTATACAACCAGAAAAGTCGAGGTGGATGATGGTGGGAAGGGCGTTGAGGTGGAGAAGAAATTGGACTGGAGAAACACTATGATAAAAATGGGATTAGATCAATCGATTGGGGCTGTGGTGAATGTCTCCGCCTACATTGGAGGGACAAGGGCATTGAGGGGAGTGCCGCTGCAGGACTGTTGGGATGTCATGAAAGAGGTAGACTTCC
>JAABUP010006325.1_pt1 | contig 16998 bp, 14 predicted proteins | sample 5559201 | NCBI WGS metagenome assembly JAABUP01 (sample SAMN10711887, study PRJNA513373) | rock metagenome | isolation source: Antarctica rocks | place: Antarctica
GGGCGCACGAGTTCCGGAGGCGTCGCATAGTCGGCCTAGTGCGCCCGCCTGCTAAGCGGGTTGAGGGTTTAGAGCCCTCTCGCGGGTTCGAATCCCGCCGCCTCCGCTCCGCCGAGGAGGACAGCATGGCCGTGGAGGCCCCCGGCGCATTCGCCGTCGAACGCAACGGCACCAACGTCATCGCCGAGGCCGAGCGGCACGGCAGCCCCCGCAGTCTGTTCTGGCCCTGGGCCGCGGCCAACGTCTCGGTGCTCGGCATCTCCTACGGCTCGTTCGTCCTCGCCTTCGGGATCAGCTTCTGGCAGGCGGTGGTGGGGACCGTCGTCGGCGTCAGCTTCTCCTTCATGCTGGTGGGACTGGTGGCCGTCGCCGGCAAGCGCGGCTCGGCACCGACGATGGTGCTGTCCCGCGCGCCGTTCGGGATCGCCGGGAACCGGCTGCCGGCCCTCGTCGGGTACCTGCTCACCGTCGGCTGGGAGACCGTGCTGGTCACGCTGTCGACCCTGGCCACGGTGACCGTGCTGGAGCGGCTCGGCCTCGCCCCCGCGAACGGGACCAGGATCGCCGCCTTCGTCATCACCGCCGCGATCGTCGTCGCCGCCGGCCTGCTCGGGTTCCGCGCGATCTTCGCGCTCCAGCGGGTGCTCACCGTGGTGCTCGCCGTGCTGACCGCGGGCTATGTGGTCCTCACCGCGGACCGGGTCGACTGGTCGGCGGTGCAGGCGCTGCCCGGCGGCTCCGGACAGGCGGTGCTGGGCGCACTCGTGCTGGTCATGACCGGCTTCGGCCTCGGCTGGGTAAATGCCGCCGCCGACTACAGCCGCTACCTGCCGCGCCGGGCGTCCACGGCGGGCGTGGTCGGGTGGACGACGTTGGGTGGCGCGCTGTTCCCACTGCTGCTGGTGGGCTGGGGCCTGCTGCTGGTCCCCGGGCACGCCCAGCTCGCCACCGACCTCGGCGCGGACCCGATCGGGGCGCTGACCGCACTGCTGCCCACCTGGTTCCTCGTGCCGTTCGCGGTGGTCGCCGTCCTCGGCCTGGTGTCCGGAGCAGTGCTCGACCTGTACTCGTCGGGGCTGACCCTGCTCTCGCTCGGCGTCCGCATCCCGCGGTGGAGCGCCGCTCTCGTCGACGGGGCGCTGATGGTCGCCGGCACCGTCTACCTCGTCTTCTACGCCAGTGACTTCGTCGTCCCGTTCCAGGGCTTCCTCATCACGCTCGGTATCCCGATCGCAGCCTGGTGCGGGGTGTTCCTGGCCGACCTCGCGATGCGGCGCGCGCCGTACGCCGGCAACGAGCTGTCCAGCCCGGCCGCGCGCTACGGTTCGCTCGGGACGGCAGCGGTGGCGGCGATGCTGGTCGCGTCGGCTGTCGGATTCGGGCTGGTGACGAACACGTTCGCGGCTGTGCTGTCGTGGCAGGGCTACCTGCTCCAGCCGCTCGGCCTCGGGCCCAAGGACGGTGGGCCGTGGAGCCCGGCGAACCTCGGGGTGCTCGTCGCGCTGGTCCTCGGGTTCGTCCTGCAGCTGCTGTTCGGACGCGCACGCGTCCGGGCGCAGGAACGTTTCGGCTGAGGAGGTCGCGGCAGTGCGGTTCGGACTGGTCGGGACGGGCCACTGGGCTCGGACGGTGCACGGCGCCGGACTGGTCGCGCACCCGGCGGTCGAGCTTGCCGGCGTGTGGGGGCGGGACCCGGACAGGACGGCCTCGGTGGCCGCCGAGCTGGGCACCGCAGCGGCCCGGACGTTCGACGAGCTGCTCGACGGCGTCGAGGCTGTCGCCTTCGCCGTGCCGCCCGCCGTCCAGGCGCCGCTGGCCACCCGGGCTGCCGGGTACGGCCGCCACCTGCTGCTGGACAAGCCGACCGCACTGGACCCGGCCGCCGCCCACGCACTGGCCGACGCCGCCACCGAGGCCGGCGTCGGGTCGGTTGTCTTCTTCACGTCGATGTTCGACCCGGCGCGCCGGAGCTGGCTGGCGCAGGCCCGTGCCGTCGGCGACTGGGACGGGGCCATCGGCTTCTGGATGGGGTCGGTCGACTCCCCGGGCAGTCCGTACGGGAACTCACCCTGGCGGCGCGAACACGGGGCGCTGTGGGACTCGCTGCCGCACGCGGTCTCGTTGCTGGAGGCGGCGCTGGGCCCGGTGCAGGCGGTGACCGCCCGGGGTGGGCACCGCGACACCGTCCACCTGCTCACCGCACACCCGGGCGGGGCGACCGGGACGACCACCGGCTCCCTGCTGACGCCCGAGGGCGCGCGCCGGAGCGGATTCGACCTGTGGGGGCCGTCCGGAACTCAGTCGCTGCCGGACGGGCCGGCTCAGGCGACCGCCTACCGGGTGGCGGTCGACGAGCTGCTCGCACAGGTCAGCTCAGCCCGCCCGGGCCACCCCTACGACGTCCGGTACGGCGCGCACGTCGTCGACGTCCTCGCCGAGGCCCAGCACCAGGTCGACGCTGCTCGTTGACCCCCGGTGTCCCGGGTATGCTTGACCCGCCCAAGCGCCTGTAGCTCAACGGATAGAGCATCTGACTACGGATCAGAAGGTTGGGGGTTCGAGTCCCTCCAGGCGCACCCTGTGTCGAGCTAGACGATGAGGCCTCCGAGGTGCGGAAAACGCGCGCGGGGGTCGCGACTGTGACGCGCCGACTGCGCCGCAACCGGCGCGTGGCGCTCCTGGTCGCCGGCGGCCGAGTGGGCGCCGGCCTTGACGGATTCGGCGGCCACCGACTCCTGCACCTGCTCCCGAGGACGGGAGAAGCCTGCGAGGACAGGTGAAGGTCCGGTGGCCGCCAGGTGAAGCCTGGGCGGGGGGTCAGCTGTCGCGGCGGGGACGCTCAAGGGTGAAGGACTCGAACCGGGTCAGCCCACCGTCGACGCCGGTGACGTCGTAGTAGGTCACGCTCATGGTGGTCTTGCCGCCCTTGCGACCGGGGTCGACGGTGAACGCGGCGAAGCCGTAGGAGCTGGCGGCATTCCGGACGGCGGACCACGGGGCGGACTCTCTGACATACACCGGCGGGCGCTTCCCGGTGACCGGGTCGGGCGCACCGACGGCGGTGATCACCCGGCAGGCGGGCGGGTTGAAGAACAGCTCGTTGGACGGCACCGACGTCCCGCCGCCGCCGATGACCATGTGGACGGTGCCCTGGGTCGTGTCCACCACCGATGTTCCGGTCGCGGCAGGTGCGGGGGTGAGGGTCGCGTTGTCGCGATGCCCGCGGATCGGGTGGGAGCGTTCGTAGTGGTGCTCGTGCCCGCAGACGACGAGGTCGACCCCGTACCGGTCGAACAGCGGCAGCCATTCCTGCCGGACGCCCAGGTCGGCGCCGTTGAACTTGTCCGCAGTGGAGATCGCGACCTGGTGCATGCACACGACGACCCAGTCGATGCCCCGGTCGGCTCGGGCGGTGCGCAGCTCGGACTCCAGCCACGCCCGCTGGGCCCCATGGGAGTATCCGCGCACGTAGGAGTTGCCGCCGTCCTGGTAGGCGACGTCGTCGTTGGCGATCGAGATCACCCGCACGGCGCCTGCGGTGAAGGAGTACCACAGTCCGGCGGTGACGTCGGTCTGCCCAGAGGCCTTCGGCAGCTCGAAGTAGGTCTGGTAGGCGGCGTACCCGATCGGGCCGTTGCCGAGTTCGTTCTCGTGGTTGCCCGCGGACGGCATCCACGGCCGGTGCCGGGCGCTCCGGGTGTTGTTCTCCCAGAAGTCCCACCAGGTCCGAACCCGATCCTGGGCGAGGTTCGCGTAGCACAGGTCGCCGTTGAACAGGTGGAACAGCGGATGGACCCGCTCCACGCCGGCTGTGGTGTCCCCCGCCGCCGGCGAGCCGAGGTTGTCGTTGACCCACGGCGGGTTCGCGATGCTCACCCCGACCGGCGGCTGGTACCTCTTGCCCAGGGTCGGGGTGCCCTGGTCACCGAAGCTGGTGAACGTGAAGCTGGCGCTGCGTCCTCTCGGCGCCGTCCGCACCGAACCGCCTTCTGGCGGCGCGCCGTCGTGGAAGGCGAGGAAGAGGTAGTCGGTCGCGGCGGACAGGTTGGTGAATCGAGCGTGGTGAGCTCGCACGACCCGACCGGACTTGGCGTCCGTGTACGTGCGGGTGACCGCGCGGACGCTGCGCAGGTAGCCCGCGCTGACGGTGCCGATGGCGACCCGGGGGTCGGTCACGTCCTGCAGGGTGTGCCACGAGACCACGACCTGGCTCGACGCGTCGGCGCCGAACTGGACGTGCAGTCCGTCGACCGCTGGGATCGAGGCAGGACCCCCCGCGCGACTGGCCCGACGTGGCGCGACCTCGCCGGCGGTGGCAAAGGCTTCGCCGGCGCTGGCAGGGGCCGCCCCGGCGGTCATCGCCGCGGCGGCTGCCAGCCCGGTCAGACCGGCAGATGCGAGCAGCGTGCGCCGCTTGAGGTGGCTTTCGAAGATGCTCCGGTCATCAGTCACGCCTGAACTCGACCATCCGCCGGTATCCGGCGGGTGAACACCACGCGAAGTGTTCCTGCCAGCCAGTGCCCTTTCACTCCGGCGTACTCTCCAGCCGGTTGATCGACTCGACCAGGAAGGAATCGATGACCGACACCAGCGACGGCGCGCTGTTCGCGCGGGCCGAGGCGATCGCCCGGACGGGCTTCACCAGCATCGTGGTCGGTTTCGACGGATCCGACGCCAGCCGGGGGGCGCTCGTGTTCTCCGCCGGCCTGGCGTCCCGCGGGGATTCCGAACTGGTCGCCGTCCTCGTCGGCGAACCCAATGCTCTCTACGCCCTGTCACCGGGCGCGGCGGCCGCTGATGCCGCGGACGCGCTTGAGCTGGAGCAGGTATTGCGCGCGGACACGGCCAACCACGTGGACGGCCTGGGCATCCGCTGGCGGTTCGAACGGCGTGACGGCAATCCCGCCGAGGAGTTGCTGGCGATGGGCCGCGAGACAGGCGCGGACCTCATCGTGGTCGGCCGGTCCGAGGGAGGACTGGCCAAACGGGTGCTCGGCTCCGTCGCCACCCACCTGACGCGGCACGCCGATCGGCCGGTGCTCGTCGTCCCGTAGCGGCGGCGGCAGCCCGGCGCTCAGGCTTTGACGGCGACGACCGGGCAGTCGGTTTCGAGCGCCTCGGTGACAGCCCGCTCCGGCGCCGCGCCCCCCTCCCGGGTCGGCAGGTAGCCGACGGCGACGGTCACGACCGACACCACATGCAGACTCGGCTCATGTGCTGCTCCCGGGCGGCCCGGTCGACACCCGCCAGGCGTTGTGACCGGCGCGTCCGCCCCGCCGCCGTCTCGCCGATCCGCAGCCCGTCCACGTCACGCCTCGGCGGCGAGGGCGAACGGCAGGACCCCGTCCGCGCCGGCCTGGCGCAGCAGCAGGCCGACGACCGCCGAGGTCCAGCCGCTGTCGATCCGGTCGTCGACGAGTAGGACGGGCGCGCCGTCCAGCCCGGCGACGGCGGCAGCGAGCTCGTCCGGCAGCCGATACGTGGACCAGACCGACCGCAACCGTTGGGCGCTGTTGCTACGACCGGTCGAGCTGGGGCCGCCGTGCGGCACCGTGCCGAGCAGCGGCAACCGACCGACAGTCGACAGGTGCCGGGCGATGCTGTCGACCAGTTGCGGCCGGGACCCGGATCCCACCGCGACCACCGCTGCCGGCCGCCGTGCCCAGTCCCAGGCGGCCAGGGTGGCCACAGCACCCCGCAGGAGCGGGTCCGGTGCCGGCCCGTCCGGCCCGGTGCACACCTCGCGGACGCGCGGGCCGAGCCCGAGGTCGGTGTATCGGGCGACGACGCGGCCCGGTTCGCACACGTCACCCGGCCCGATCCGGCCGGACACCGGCACGCCCATGGCCCGCATCCCGGTCGGCCACTGTCGACGCGGGTCGACAGGTACCCCCGGGCGCGACAAGCGGTCCCCGGCCGCGGCGACCGCCGCGTCGGAGACTGCGGTGACGTCGCCTACACCCAGCGGCCCGTCGCCGGTGCCGATCCCGCGGGCGACGCAGGTGTCGCATCGGCCGCAGTCCGGCGCCGGGGTGTCGTCCAGCTGCTCACGCAGGAACGCCAGCCGGCAGCGGGTGGTGGTGATGTAGTCGCGCATCGCCTGCTGCTCGGCGTCGCGGACCGCCGCGACCCGGGCGTACCGGTCGCCGTCGTAGGTCCAGTCGGTGTCGCGCCGCAGCCACCCACCACGAACCCGGTGCACGGCGCCGTCCACGTCGAGCACCTTCAGCATCGCCTCCAGACGGGACCGGGACAGGTCCACCCGGGTCTCCAGGACGGCGGTGGACGTCGCCTCGTCCGGGTCCAGGGCCGCGAGCGCTGCTCTCGCGGTCGCCTGGGTAGGGAAGCCCTGGGCGGCGAACCAGTCCCACACCGCCTCGTCGTCGTGCCCGGGCAGCAGGACGACCTCCGCCCGTCGGACGCCGCGGCCGGCCCGACCGATCTGCTGGTAGTAGGCGATCGGGGACGCGGGGGCCCCGAGGTGCACGACGAAGCCGAGGTCTGGCTTGTCGAAGCCCATTCCGAGAGCACTCGTCGCGACCAGCGCCTTGACCCGATTGCCCAGCAGGTCCTCCTCGGCCTGCAAGCGCTGTGCCTGTTCGGTCTGCCCGGAGTAGGAGGCGACGCGGTGCCCCCGGCTGCGCAGGAAGTCGGCGACGTCGGTGGCCGCGGCGACGGTGAGGGTGTAGACGATGCCGCTACCCGGCAGGTCCCCCAGGTGGTCGGCCAACCAGGCCAGCTGGTGCGCGCGGTCACCGACCCGGACGACCCGTAGGTGCAGCGATTCCCGATCAAGCGGTCCCCGGAGCACCAGCACGTCCGGCCGGTCGCCGCCGGTGGTGCCCAGCTGTTCGGCGACGTCCGCGGTCACCCGGGCGTTCGCCGTGGCGGTGGTCGCCAGGACCGGGATCCCGTCGGGCAGCTCACCGAGCAGGGTCCGCAGCCGGCGGAAGTCCGGCCGGAAGTCGTGTCCCCAGTCACTGATGCAGTGCGCCTCGTCCACCACCAACAGCCCGCAGGTGGCCGCCAGCCGGGGCAGCACGCGGTCGCGGAAGTCCGGGTTGTTCAGCCGCTCCGGCGAGACCAGCAACACGTCGACCTCACCGGCCGCGACAGCTTCGAAGGTGGTGTCCCAGTCGGTCAGGTTCGTGGAGTTGACCGTCTCCGCGCGGATCCCGGCCCGGGCGGCGGCCGCCACCTGGTTGCGCATCAGCGCCAGCAGCGGCGACACGATCACCGTCGGCCCGGCACCGGCGGCCCGCAGCAGCGCGGTCGCGACGAAGTAGACGGCGCTCTTGCCCCAGCCGGTCCGCTGCACCACCAACGCGCGTCGGCGGTGGGCAACCAGCTCCTCGATCGCGCGCCATTGGTCTGGCCGCAGGATCGCGTCCGGCCCGGCCAGGGCGCGCAGCGTCGCCTCTGCCCGGTCGCGCAGCTCGGCACTGGGCGTCGTCTCGGGCGGGGCGGTCGTCGTCACGCGCCATGCGTAGCACCGGACCCGGACAGGTCGACCACTCGGGACGGCGTACGGGGACAACGGCCGGATCGGTTGGAGCTCCGGGGCTGTCGAGTGGGAGGCTGCGCTGGACGCCGTCCACGCCTGGCTGACGCCGGGCTCTGGTTGCGGTCAGGCCGATCCGACAGCGCACCGCAGAGGCAGGCCCCATGCCCGACAGCGCAACACCGCTCCCGTTGACCGGACGGGTCGCCCTGGTCGCCGGTGCCACCCGGGGAGCCGGCCGGGCCATCGCCGTCGAGCTCGCGAGGGCAGGGGCCTTCGTCTACGCGACGGGTCGCAGCAGCCGCGCGACCGGGCCCTCCGAGATCGGACGGCCCGAGACGATCGAACAGACCGGTGAGCTGATGGCCGCCGTCGGCAGCGGCGCCGCGGTCCGCGTGGACCACCTGGATCCGGCCGCCGTCGGGGCTCTCGTGGCCCGGATCGAGACCGAGCAGGGCCGCCTCGACATCCTGATCAACGACATCTTCGGCGGGACGCCTATGCCCAATGGGACAAGAAACTGTGGGAGCACGACCTCACCGGAGGCCTGCGGATGCTGCGCGTGGGCGTCGACACGCACCTGGTCACCAGCGCCAGAGCCCTGCCCCTGATGCTGCGGACACCGAACGCGCTCCTGGTGGAGATGACCGACGGGACGTCCGCCTACAACCGGGCCTTCCGCCGTGACGTCGGGTTCTACTACGACCTGGTCAAGGCCTCCGTCGAACGCATCGCCATCGGTCTGGCCGCCGAACTGGACGGCACGTCGTGCACTGCTCTCGCCGTGACGCCGGGATGGTTGCGCTCGGAGTCGATGCTGGACAACTTCGGCGTCACCGAGGCGACCTGGCGCGACGCGATCGAGGGTGAGCCGCACTTCGGCATCTCCGAGTCACCTACCTACGTCGCCCGGGGGATCGCCGCCTTGGCAGCCGATCCCCAGCTCGGGCGGTTCGCGGGACAGGTGCTCTCCAGCGCCCAGCTGGCGCGGGTCTACGGGGTGACGGACACCGACGGAACCAGGCCGGGCTGCTGGACCTACCTCGTGGAGATCCAGGACCCCGGCCTACCCGCGACCGAGGCCGGCTACCGGTGACCGCGGACCAGTTCGACGCCACGCAACGGTGAGCCGGCAGCACAGGACGCTCGATCCCGAGACGGTGGACGCCGCCAGGGTGCGCCCGAGGCCGTGCCCGCGGGGTTAGCGTGAGCCGGTCGTCGGCCGCGGGCGCCGGCGGGACGGGGCGCAGGCAGGTGAGTGCTCCGGTGCCGGCCGCGGCTCTGCGTCGCCTGGACTCCGTCGCCGCCGGCCGCTCCCGCAGCTCGCTGGAGGACGTCGCCGGCACGGCGGGGCTGGTCGTCGCCGGCTTCGACGCGTTGACCGAGGTCATGGGCTGCGTTGTCCTCCACGTCGGCTTCGCCCGGCCGGTGTGCGGCTACTGGGGGCTGGTCGGGACCGGGTACCGGGCGCGGACCGTGGTCAGTGGCGCCGACAGCCATGGGCTGCTCCCGGCCGGCCGGGCCGTCGACCGGGCGTGGGGCACAGCGCTGGCCCGCCTGCTTGCCGAGGCGGCACTGGTCGGCGCCGACGGCGTGGTGGGCATCACCGCCACCCGGCGGCCGATCCCGGGCAGTGCCACCGACGTCGAGTTCGTGATGCTGGGCACCGCTGTGCGAGCCCGATCGGCCACCCGGTCCGCGCGGCCGTTCGCGACCGACCTGTCCGGTGGCCGGTTCGCCGCACTGATCCGCAGCGGGTGGATCCCGACCGGGTTCGCGATCCGGGTGGCGCAAGGCATCCGGCACGACGACTGGCAGACCAGGTCGGCGTTGTCGCAGTGGACCGCCAACGTGGAGGTCGACGGCCTGACCGAGCTGGTCACCCGGACCCGGGAGGACGCGCGCCGCGGGTTCACCGCACGGATGAGCGGACTCGGCGGCGAGGCCGCCGTGGTCTCGTCGATGACGCTGCGAACCTGGCATCAGGAGGCCGGCGAGAACCACGTCGACCACCTGGCCGAGGCGATGGTCGCCGGCACCGCACTGGTCTGCTTCGACCCGGCCGCCGCCGCCCGTGCCGGAGCACCGCTCACCATGATGCCGCTGACCGACCCGCCACCGACCGGTGGGCAGGGCGTCCGGTCCGCCGGGAGCGCCGCACCTCGAGCGGGAGGCCGCCGGTGACCACGCCCGCCGAACTGGGGATCCCCGAGGACGCGATGCGCCGCCTGGCACAGATGCGGCCGGGGCAGCGCACCACCCTGTTCACCTCCGACCTGTCGGTCAACGAGTTCCTGCTCGTCCGGCAGGCGGGGTTCCGGCCGGTCGGGCTCGTCCTCGGGTCGAGCGTCTACCACGTCGGCCTGCAGGTGGGCCGCTGGGGCAAGAACCAGGAGCTGGACCGGCTGTCAGCCGCGATGTACCACGCCCGGGAGCTGGCGATGGCGCGGATGGAGGCCGAGGCGGACGCCCTGGGCGCGGACGGCATCGTCGGCGTGCGCCTGGAGATCGAGTTCAAGGAGTTCGGCAACGACCTTGCCGAGTTCACCGCGATCGGGACGGCGGTGGTCGCCGACGAGCCGCCGCCAGTGGTCGACGGGGAGCAGCGCTCCTGGCGGAACAACCGGCGACAGCCGTTCACCTCCGACCTGTCCGGCCAGGACTTCTGGACGCTGGTGCAGGCCGGGTACGCGCCGCTGGGGATGGTGATGGGCACCTGCGTCTACCACATCGCCCACCGGGGAGTCCTGGCGGCGATGAACACCGTCGGGCAGAACGTCGAGGTCGAGCAGTTCACCGAGGCGCTCTACGACGCTCGGGAGCTGGCGATGAGCCGGATGCAGGCGGAGGCGGAAACGCTTTCGGCGGAGGGCATCGTCGGTGTCCAGCTGTTGTCCCTGCCGCACCGCTGGGGTGGACACACGACCGAGTTCTTCGCCATCGGCACCGCGGTGCGTCCGCTGCGCGCCGACCACGTCATCGCCACCCCGACCCTGACCGTGCCGCTGACGGACGGTCGCTGAGGTGTCGACCCAGCACGGAGCCGGTGATCCGGGTCCCCTGGACCGGAGTGACACGGACGCCTTCGGCGAGGGCCATCCCGCCCCCGGCGAGGGCCATCCCGCCCCCGGCGAGGTCGAGATGCTCGCGGCGGCGCTTCGGGCGGACGCGGCCGACGTCGACGCGTGGTCGCGGGTCCTCACCGAGACCCTCGGCGACGCCCTGCCGACCGGGATGGTCCGGGTGGAGCGCGAGCGGTCCATCGGTGACCGCATGGCCGGTCGGGCAGGACGCGCCGTGGCCGTGACGGTGACCGGGCGGAACCGGTCGCTGGAGCTGCGCGAGCACCGATCCGGGATCGAGGCACGGATCGTGCGCGAGGTCCGGGGAGTGGTCATCGCCCGGGAGACGGTGGACCTGGACGGCTGGCTGCGTGCGCTGGCCGACGAGGTGACTACGGCCGCCCGGTCGTCGGCGGCCAGCCGGGAAGCCCTGCGCGCGTTCCTGCACGACTGATCCCGACCACTGCAACTCCCAATCCATCCCCCCAACCCCACGACCGAAGCCATGGCGAGGAGCCACCACCGTGCGCATCACCGAGATCCGGACGACCGTCGTCGGCGCACCGTGGCGAGAGCTGACCTTCGTCGAGCTGGTCACCGACGACGGGCTGGTCGGCCTGGCCGAGGTCCGGATGGTCAACAAGACCGACACGCTGCTGGCCGCGATCGGTGAGCTCGGCCGACGCCACGTCGTCGGGCTGGACCCGTTCGACACCGAGCTGCTCGCCCGCCGGCTGAGCTGGGACGAGTTCGGTCGGGTCGGCGAGGTGACCGCCAGCGCGCTGGCCGCGTTCGACATCGCCTGCCACGACCTGCAGGGACAGTCCCTCGGGGTGCCCGTGTGGAAGCTGCTGGGCGGGCGGGTCCGGGACAGCATCCGCGCCTACGCCAACGGCTGGTACCGCGGGGACCGGACGCCGCAGACGTTCGCCGCGCTGGCTCGCACCGTTGTCGGCCGCGGGTACACCGCCCTGAAGGTCGACCCGTTCGGTGCGGCGTCGACGCAGCTGTCGAACGCGGAGCGGCGGCGGTCGGTGGCGATCGTCGCCGCGGTCCGCGACGCGGTCGGTCCCGATGTCCAGCTGATGGTGGAGATGCACGGTCGGTTCACCGCTGCCGAGGCGGCCCGGGTCGCCGCGCTGCTCCAGCCGCTGGATCCGGAGTGGCTGGAGGAGCCGGTCCCCCCGTACAGCGCCGCCTCGTTGCGCGCGGTCCGCAGCCGGACCCACCTGCCGCTGGCCACCGGGGAACGCCACCACACGCTGGCCGACCTGCGGGAGATCGTCGAGGACGGCCTGGTCGACGTGGTCCAGACGGACCTGACCCACGCCGGGGGGTTCACCGGGCTACGGAAGCTGGCGGGCTGGACGCAGGTGTACGACCTCGTTCTCGCCCCGCACAACGTGTGCGGCCCGGTGGGCACGATGGCCAACGTCCACTTCGGCGTGGCGACGCCCAACCACATGGTGCTGGAGCACTTCAACGATTTCGCCGACCCGTGGGTGTTCGACCTCGTCGAGGGCGCGCCCACGGTCGGCGCGGACGGGACCTTCGCGGTGCCCGAGGCGCCCGGTCTCGGGGTCCGGCTACGGCACGACGTGTGCGCGCGGCACCCGCGGACCGACGCCTACTTCGACCTGCACGCCGAGGGCTGGGAACTGCGGCGTGAGCAGGGGGACTCCTCGTGAGCACCGCTGCTGATCCCAGCGACCAGCTGCTGGACCGGTTGCGGCGGCACCGCGTCGTCGGGATCGTCCGGCATGCCGATCCTGCGGTCGCGGCTGCCATCGCCCGCGCCATGCTGCACGGTGGGCTGGCGTGCGTGGAGATCACCTGGACCGTGCCGCGGGCGACCGAGGTGATCGCCGGTCTCGCCGAGGAGTTCGGCGACCGCTACATCGGCGCCGGGACGGTCGTGCAGGCGGACCAGGTCGACGCGGTGGCCGATGCCGGCGCCCGGTACGTGGTGACGCCGGCGGTCCGCCCGGCGGTCGTCGCCCGGTGTGCCGAACGTGGCATCCCCACGCTGACCGGGATCATGACGCCGACCGACCTCTACGCCGCGATCGACCTCGGGGTCCGCGCGGTGAAGGTGTTCCCGGCCGGGACGCTCGGGGTTGGGCACCTGGCGGCACTGAAGGAGATCGCCCCGCAGGTCGCGTACGTCCCCACCGGCGGGGTCGACGCGGCCTCGGCCGCGGAGTGGCTGGAGCGGGGCGCGACGGCGGTGGCGATTGCGTCGGCGTTCACCTCCGCGTGGGCGCGCGGCGGTGCCGACGCGGTCAGTGCGGCCGCGGCCGCCGTGCTCGCCGCAGTCGGCAGCGCGCCGGCATGACCGGCCTGCCGACCGACGAGGCCCCGGGATGACGCCCGATGCGGTTGACGTGCGCCCGCCGGACGTGCTGACCGTCGGGGAGACGCTCGTCGCTTTCCAGGCCGAGCCCGGCCCGATGCTCACGGCCCGAGCCCTGACCAAGACGATCGCCGGCGCGGAGACCAACGTCGCCATCGGCCTGAGCCGGCTCGGCCTGCGGGTCGCAGCCGTGACCCGGGTCGGGCCGGACCCGTTCGGCGCGGAGATCCTGCGCACCCTGCGTGCCGAGGCGGTCGACACCCGGGCGATCGCCGTCGACGCGGGCCGGCCGACCGGTCTGATGGTCAAGGAGCGGCCCACCGTCGACACGGCCAACGTCTGGTACTACCGGGCAGGCTCGGCCGCGGCCGCGTTGTCCCCGGACGACGTCGACCGGGCCCTGGACACGCTCGGGATGCCGCGGCACGTACACGTCACCGGGATCACCCTGGCGCTCGGGGATGCCCCGAGAGCGGCTGTGACACACCTGCTCTCCCGAGCCCGGGCGGCGGGCTCGTCGGTGAGCTTCGACGCGAACCACCGCAAGCGGCTCTGGGACGCCGATGCGTTCCTGGCGGCGTGCCGCCCGGTGGCCGAGCAGGTCGACGACCTCCTGTGCAGCGACGAGGAGGCCGCGCTGCTGACCGGCCGCCCGGAGCCGGTGGACGCGCTGGCCGAACTGGCCCGGTGGGGCCCGAGTCGGGTCGTCGTCCGGCTGGGTGCCGAGGGCGCACTCGGCCGGACCGCCGACGGACCGGTGCTGTCCGTGCCGGCCGTCGCGGCGGGCCCGGTGGTCGACGTGGTGGGTGCGGGCGACGCCTACACGACGGGCTACCTCGCCGAGATCCTGGCCGGCTCGGGCCTGTCGACGGCGCTGGCCACGGGCGCCTGGGTGGCCGGGCAGGTCGTCGCTGCCGTCGGTGACTGGGAGAACCTGCCGCACGCCGCGGCGTGGGCGGCCCGCCGGTCCGGACGGGCGACCGTCGACCGCTGACGCGGAGCGTCGATCCGGGCGTGCCGACGCGGAGCGTCGATCCGGGCGTGCTGACGCGGAGCCTCTTGGTCGTCCCGCCGCCGCGTAACCTGCGGCGGGTGGTCGACGCAGCGGACAGCACCCAGACGCCAGCATCCCCGGAAGCGCCGCCGGAGCGACACGTCCCGTACTGGGAGGACGTCGCTCCCGGGCACGGGCGCCGGGCCCCGCGGGCCGACGCCCGGTCCAGCGTCCCGCGGCACACCCTCAACGGCACCTGGCGGTTCCGGCTCTCGCCGTCGGTCGCCACCGCGCTTCCCGAGCGCCGTCTGGCCGACCCCGACCTGGACGACACCGGCTCCGGCGCCGGCGGGGAGCACGTGGCCGACGGTGCAGACGGGGGCTGGCAGGACCTGCCCGTGCCGTCGAGCTGGCCGATGCACCTGGGCTTCGACGGGCGCAGCAACCCCATCTATACCAACGTCGTCTACCCGTTCCCGGTCGATCCGCCGTTCGTCCCGGACGAGAACCCGATCGGTGACCACCGGATCGCGTTCGACCTCCCGCGGGACTGGGCCGACCGGACGCCGACGGTGCTGCGGTTCGACGGCGTCGAGTCCTGCTTCAAGGTCTGGCTGAACGGGCACGAACTCGGTTGGGGTGCCGGCAGTCGGCTGCCGACGGAGTTCGATGTCGCGTCCGTACTCCGGACGGGCCGCAACCTGCTGGCCGTCCGCGTCCACCAGTGGTCGGCCGGCAGCTACCTGGAGGACCAGGACCAGTGGTGGTTGCCGGGTATCTTCCGCGACGTCGCGCTGCTGCGGCGCCCGGCAGGCAGCGTCGAGGACCACTGGGTGCGCGCGGACTTCGAGGGCCGCGCAGGCAGTCCCGGGACCGGGATCCTGCGGGTCGACGTCGCGCTCACCCCGGGCGCCCCGGGCCCGGTCACGCTCTCGGTCCCCGAGCTCGGGCTACGCGACGTCGCGGTGGACGCCCCCATCCGGGTCGACGGCGTCGAGCCCTGGCACCCGGAGTCGCCCCGGCTCTACCAGGCGACACTCACGGCGCCGGGTGAGAGCATCGCCTTGCACATCGGTTTCCGGACGGTACGGATCGTCGACGGGCTGCTGACCGTGAACGGTGAGGTCATCCGTCTGCGGGGGGTCAACCGCCACGAGTTCTCACCGGACTCGGGCCGCGTCGTCGACCTGGACCTCGTCCGCGACGAACTGCTGCTGATGAAACAGCACAACATCAACGCGATCCGGACCAGCCACTACCCGCCCGCGCCGGGCGTGCTGGAGCTGTGTGACGAACTCGGCTTCTGGGTCGTCGACGAGAACGACCTGGAGACGCACGGCTTCATCGTCGGCGGCTGGTCCGGCAACCCGACGGACGACCCCGTCTGGCGCGGCGCCTGCCTGGACCGGATCCGGCGGACGGTCGAGCGGGACAAGAACCATCCGTCGGTCATCGTCTGGTCACTCGGCAACGAGGCCGGCACCGGCTCGAACCTCGCGGCGATGGCCGATTGGGTGCGCGGCCGCGACCCGGGTCGGCCGGTCCATTACGAGGGCGACTACGACGGCGCCTACGTCGACATCTTCAGCCGGATGTACGCCTCGGTCGAGGACTGCGAGCAGATCGCCCGGCGTGCCGAAGCCCGGACCGACGAGCGCGGCGTCCCCTACCCGGGGCGCGGCGGGAGCGAGCAGACGCGGGACAAGCCGTTCTTCCAGTGCGAGTACGCGCACGCGATGGGCAACGGCCCCGGCGGACTTCGTGACTACGAGGACCTGTTCGATGCGCACGAGCGGCTGCAGGGCGGCTTCGTCTGGGAGTGGCTGGACCACGGCATCCGCCGGACCGCGCCGGACGGCCGCGCCTACTGGGCCTACGGCGGCGACTTCGGTGAACCTCTGCACGACGGGAACTTCATCACCGACGGACTGGTCTTCCCCGACCGGACGCCGTCGCCGGGGCTGGTCGAGGTCAAGGCCGTCTTCGCGCCGGTCCGGATCGGGCCGGGCGCCGACCCGGGAACGGTCCGGGTCACCAACCGCTACGCCGTGACCTCGCTGGCACACCTGCGGTTCGCGCTGTCGGTCGACGACGAGCTCGGCTCCCACCCGGCCGGTGAGCTACGGCTGCCCGACGTACCGCCGGGAACAAGTGTCGAGCTGTCACTGCCCGAGATGCCCGCAGGGTCCGGCGAGACGTCGGCCACAGTGCGAGCGGTGCTCGCCGGCGACACCGCCTGGGCCTCGGACGGCCATGTCGTCGCCACCGGCCAGGTACCGCTGCAGGCCGCCGCGCCCCCGGTGTCGTCCGTCAGCGGAGCTCGGGTCCGTGGTGACCGGGACGGGATCCACCTCGGCGACGCCGTCTTCGCGCACGGCACCGGTCGGCTCGTCCGGCTCGGCGAGCTGGAGCTGACCGGTCCGCGGCTGGACCTCTGGCGGGCGCCGACCGACAACGACGGCGGAGGGTTCGCACCGGCGGAGCTGGCCGGGATCTGGCGCACGGCCGGTCTGCACCGGCTGGAGCATCGGACGATCGGCGTCCAGGTCGTCGACGACACCGAGCTGGTCGTCCGGACCCGGGTCGCCGCCGCGGCACATCGGCGAGCGATGCTCGCGACCTACCGGTGGTCGGCCACGGACACCGAGCGTGGCGTCTCCGGCCCCCTCGGGCTGACCGTCGAGGTCGTCCCGGAAGGCGACTGGCCGTTCGTGCTGCCCCGCCTCGGACTCAGGCTCGCCGTTCCGTCATGGGCCGACGCCGTGACCTGGTTCGGCCTCGGCCCGGGCGAGGCATACGCGGACACCCGCAGTGGGGTCCGGCTCGGCCGGTTCTCCAGCACCGTCGACAGGATGCAGACCCCGTACGTCTTCCCGCAGGAGAACGGCCAGCGCCTCGGCACGCGGTGGGCGACCCTGCTCGCCGGCCCGGCCGGCCGGGGGCTGCGGATCGCGGCCGAGCCGGCCGTCGGCTTCACCGCCCGGCGGTGGACCTCGGAGCAGCTGGACGCGGCCCGGCACGGCACCGACCTGCACCCCGGACCGGACGTCGTGGTCAACCTCGACCTGGCGCAGAACGGCATCGGCAC
>JAABUP010006327.1_pt1 | contig 16985 bp, 17 predicted proteins | sample 5559201 | NCBI WGS metagenome assembly JAABUP01 (sample SAMN10711887, study PRJNA513373) | rock metagenome | isolation source: Antarctica rocks | place: Antarctica
CGTCACCGTCACTGTCACTGTCACTGTGACTGTCACTATGTAGGGGACGTACAGGCCCAATGACACAAGCATGTCCATATCAGCAAGCAGGCAAGCATGCAAAAAAGACACTTGGTGACCTACTTGGAGCTGCTGTGATCAGTACCACTTGACTGCCATCACTGCTGGCCATCGTCTGAGCAGACGCAAACTGATGTGGGGGGTGACCCTTGTTCTGGAGGGGGCTGCCTGGGGTCTGATAAGAAGCCTGCAATGTCCAGCTGGCGGTCTCAGACATGGCCCCCCTGTCTGAATGCTGCAGATAGCGACCCACTGCCAGTTTGCTTGGTGACATTAGGCTGAGGATGAGTAGAGCATTGCCTACACAACACGCAGAGCAGCTGTTGGTAGACTGTGTGTTGTCTGGTATGGAGGCTGTCCTGCCTCAATATACTTGCAGACATGCATTGGATGGAAACAGGGATTACATCAAGAGCTCTCTCTGCATCCAGCTTGACGGCCATGGTAACCACATGCATGATGTGAGCACCTTTTGCGTATGGAAAGTCAAGAGCCCTGTCTGCATCCAGCTTGACGGCCATGGTAATCACATGAATGATGCAAGCACCTTTGCATAAGAAAAGTAAGGCCTGAACACAGAGCGCGCATTAAGCTTGCATGGTGGATGTACCTGCTGATTGGGGAGCAAACATGCACTCCAACAGAGCATCTCCGGCAGGTATCTCAATCATGCCAACTTGCTGACATTGCACTGACTGGTGCCCAGTTGCATGGCTAAGCTCAGTGGGATTTCCATGGAAAGAAATCATATGCAGCCTGTTGGGTTGCTCCAGGGTTTGAATGGCTGCCATGAGGGTGGCATTGGGGCTGACTGCAATGGTGGCCTGGGTGATGGTGCCGGGGCAGTTGAGGGGGATGGGGGTGCTGACATGCCAGGTAGGCTGGCCAGCAGCAGCTAGAACATTCCAAAAGAACTGCAATAGCAAGGTGATTGTCAGTGTGCCTTCAGGTTGATAAGTAGTCACAACGGCAGTCTTAACAGAGCGTGACTGCGCCAGCTTCCTTGAGGGGAACAAGGGGAGGTAGGCTTGACAGCAGCAGCTAGAATACTCCACAGCGTTTCCGTGGCAGAGCATCCCATTAGGAGTGACAAGGCAACAAAGCTGCCATGTGTGATGGTTCTGAGGCATGCAACAGCTTAGGGGCCAATCTTGACATTGGAGGTCTGTGCTGGTGAGCATCAGCAGTGGGCTTGATGCACATTTCGCAGGTCACAACTTTCCCATATCACAGCTGTGCACAATGCATACGAAGGTTCAATCACAGCTTGCATTTTGATGACAGCATCCACTTGCAGGTGAGCTCACCAGAATGTTGCCATCAGACGAAACAGCAGCTCCACAAAGACTGCTGCTTCTCACCCAATGTGGCATTTGTTCTGTTTGTCCTCGGGTACTGCTAAAGGCTTTGCTGGTTGCAAATCGGGCATCAATGCCTGGCTCAGAGGCAGTGTCTTGCACAATGCCTTGGTCCTCACACATGGGCTCAAGATCGTGGGCTTGCCGTTGTCTTCTGGCCCAGGCCGACAGAGGGTGTAAGAAGGTAGCTGTCACTGCAAAACAGCGCAAGACTGGTACCTGGCTTTGTCGGTGGCTGGTCACTAAATGCAAGTTGCTCACGGCCGTGCACGGAACGAAGAGCAGGATCCAAGGGCCAAGAGACATATACCAAGGTTTGTGACAGCGCTTGTAATGAGGCTGTTGTGCCAAGCGTTGCTGGGTGAGGAGGTTGTGGTTCTGGTCCAGGCTTGGATACAACCTGACCTTGCCACTAGAAGGGTGACGTGACTGCCACCAGGTGACCAGGCCAGAGCAATGTTGTCACATTCGACCTGTGGATCACGCTTGTCTACAAGCAAATGGTGCTGCACATACACACACAATGCTTAAAATTTTTCCCTGCTACCTGATTCCTTGGAAGAAATCTGTAACGCCCCAGATCACCTGAGCTTCCGCTGGTGCCAGGATGGTAGTATAGATCTCATCAGACATCGAAGTGGACTGCAGTGCCAAAAAGTTGCTGTTGACGTCCCAGCACACCTTAATCACAGGTGGTTGGCCCGGCAGGATTGTCTGCTGACAGCTGAGCATCGCGGCTTTGGGACGCAAACGCAAGCTTGCAGTCGGGGGGAGACAAGGGCTTAAGAATGGCAAACGAATGGAAAAGGGCAAGCAGCAGGCAGCACGAGCAGCATGCATGGTTCGATCACTGGGACTTAACTTTGTGACTACTGATTTGCGTGGGTTCGGAGCGATTGGCGAATCGAAACATGCCTGAACATGCCAGGCCTTGTCTTGCAACAGAATTGGCAACGGCAGGTGCGGCGGCAACTTCTGGATGGAAAATACGGCTTGATACAGGTGAGCAGGTCACTTCCAGTGTGGTGGCACAAAGCTGATGCTTGAGCAACTTTGGCAGCAATCCATCCAACAAGCACCAGATGCACCCACGTTTGTACCCTGGCCTCTGTCATGCTGTTACGCATGCAGCTCCAGTGCCATGCAGGCTCAAATTGATTGTTTGGTTTGGCAAGGTTTGATCACCTGATATTGGTTGTGCATGCGAAATAGCAGATAAGCTATATGTGCAGTCTGGTGTCTCAGGCAAGACAGGATACCACACATGTGTATAGCCAGATGTCAAAAGTTTGGTGTCTGCCCCACTTATGTCATCAAGTAGCCTTTTGATGAGGCTCTTGATCACAACAACACGTGCAGCTCACAGCCTGCTCCGCATGCTGACGCTGTGCACGAGATCATGCACTCACTGGACTCAGCATACGTAGAAGTTGGGGACTCTTCAGAGTCATGGGCCGTCTATAAAGCAGCTGCACATGCTTGCAAGCAAAGCTTGAAAGGTGCACTGGGCGCAAGTTACATGCAATGTGTCCTTGCATGATTCACGCTTTGCAAACATGCGACGGCACTCAGGTACATGAGCAGCATGTAATGTGTGCCTTGCGTGCATTCTCTTTCATGTTGAGCGGTCATAGCTGCAGCGTAACAATTGTGAAAGTGAACAAGCGCTCACGTTGCTTGCTGCAGGACAAGGCACCAAAAGCAGATGTGGACCCAGAAGCATTGGGTATTTATAGACACGAAGTCTTCAGGCTGATGGCTTGCCTTATGAGCTCATTAACGACAGGGATCTCGCTTTACAAGCCACTTCATGAAATGAAATTTGTCGGTTGCTGAGCGTCAAACAGGGCATGTCAACTGTCTACCATCTTCACACTGATGGTCAAACTGAACGTACAAACAGAAATTTTAAGGAATGTTACTTTGTCAGCCCAGTACATGATGATTGGGAGGCATTTGCTAAAGGTTGAGTTGACTATCAATGATGCAGAAGTCTATAGTAGCTACACATGAGTCCCCTTTCATTTTGAATCATGCATGAAAATCTATGTGGTCAGCATCCTCTGAGCCCTTTGAGCTTGCGAGCTCACTCTTGTTTGCCTGCTGCAGCAACATACCCCTTGGGAATGCTGCAGAGCGAGCCAAGGAATGCCTGACTAGGGCGCAGCAGAGGCAGAAGACCTACGCTGACAGGGGCTGTGATGCTTCTTATCAGGTTGGTGACAAACTCCTGTTGAACGCAAAGCACATACGGCTCGCCAGTCATGATGCACCAAAAGCTGATGCCAAAATGGGTTGGGCTGTTGAATGACAGTAAAGCTCACTGTAGTGGAACATGCTGGTACTCTTGCCTACAGACTAATTACCTGTATCAATGCATATGCACCCAGTGTTCCATGTGTCTTTGCTACATCCCTATGGTGAAGATGGCTGAGGGAAGCCATGGCCTTGGCCATGGCCGCCTCCACCACCCTTCTATGTGGGTAAGCAGCTGTGCAGCTGGCGTACACTGTTGATAGGAGGCAGTGCGCCGTGGTTGTACAAAAAAACATAAAAGCATTTCTTAGGCGCTGGGGAAGGTTATGGCCTTGAGCATGATCAAGTCCCCTTTTCAAGTCGCTCTAGTTGTACCTCTGTTGATTCGCTCTGCATTATACAATCTTTGTGGTACTCGGCACAATCCGTATCTGGAGTACCGCTGTTATAGTATGTACAATATCCCTTGCACATCCATAGCAGGCATTGCCAAGTAGTATCTATGACGCCAGCTAGAGGTGAAGCAGACTACAGATTATTGAGTAATCAGCACATGTAAGAAAAGTAAGAGATGCACTGTGCAAAATGCCTGTGTTGACGAAAGGTAGAGTGAGTGTGACGCGTACAAGGGTATGCTGCGCAGACTAATATGCAAGCAGACCGGGTAAGAGTGTGAGAGCAGGTGTTAGTTACAAGGTGGTTGACAGCAGCAACAGCACTGCTATGTCCGAGGGGTGTTGTGTTGTGTTGTAGAAAGGCCTAGCAAAGCTGAGTATACAAGAGTTCAGGAAGCCATTAAGCATCCAGTAACTGCAAAGCAATTGAGATTACCGATCACCACAAATAGGCACATGTGTATGACAGCCTAATGGCTGCTATGTATGATGATTATAGTACCAAGCTAACTGCTGCCTAATGCGTACTTGACTGCATATCTATTGCTTCGTCACATGAGCACTAAGTTGAGAGTCTGGCTTAGGAGGAAGACTTCTTCAGTAACAGAGACATCTTAATTGGCAACTTCATCAGCCTCCCATATTTGCTCCACGATGGTCGCTTGATTCTGCAAGGGAGAGCATTTGGAACATAGGCATTTGGAGTGTTGAATGGTTGACTGTTCCCACCAGTGGTTTTACTGTTGATCTCATTTTGCGTGAACTTCAGTGAATTTCATGGCATGAAAAGGTTTTTTGACATTTACACCATACTTTCTCCCCTTATGCAGTCACTCACGGTCAGAGGTCAGACTTCACAAGCCAGCAGTGTAATATGATGTGGCTGATGGAACGTTTCATGCAATTGTGATGCCCTCATACAATGGCCAACTGCGGTCTAGCTTTATTGAGTGAATGTTGATGAAGCACATCAAAAGTCGCTGGCTGCTTGCATCATGATGATCAGAAACGTGAATATCAGACAGTGAGGAATTTCGCACACATTTCTGCATCCCAAACTGCTGCGGCTTTCCGAAAAGAAACCAATCACCTGGGACTAAGGTTCTGGCAGAAGCAAATCTAATAACTCCTGCACATGTCACACAATGTTGGCATCAATGGCATTGCAGTCAGTGCTTACTATCCTTAGATCTGACACAACCACACTTTGCACTAAAGAAACACTTCAGCCATGAACTGAGTTCAGCAGCTGTCCTGCTCAGGCGGGAAACGATAAGCTCGACTGCCGTCACTCAGAACATACTCTTCTGCAGATGCCGCTGTTTGACAGTTTCATGCGCATGCCCTACTAGGCTAGTAGCTGTCCTCCCTTGGCAGGATGTGTCTTTGGCTAGCTGCCTAGCAAACTCAAGATGCACATGTAGGAACCATGCAGCTTCTGCATGCGTCCTTGCAGGCATTGTAATTGTTCTGTCTCCTCACCATGTATGTGAGCAGGATGTTGCTGGTTCTTCTGCTTACATGCGAAAATGTGAGTGGAGCCAGCCAAGATGCAGTGCTGCACGTAATTGATTTGCAGACAAGGCTCACAAGGAGCAGAATTAAGAGCTACAGTCTGGACATGACGTGTGTTGCACAGCAAAGCACTTTCAAGCTTCGACAAAGCGACGCCGTTCGGACGCCGTTCGGGCGCCACCCGGAGAGAAATGGCCATCAACAATCCGCCGCTTCAAGCAGCTTTCTTGGAACAAAACAGCTTCGCCGACTAACTAAGAAAAAACAGCTTCGCCGCAAATCTGGCACAAGGTCAACATGCAGGTTTTGTTCTTCTTCAGCTCGTGAGCCGAAATGGTCAAACTTGCCAGTCCATTTCGCGAGCACAGGCCTTGCCGTATGGTGGCTTTAGCTCTTGTTGACCAGCACTGTATAAACATATCTGTATAATCAGCTGAATTGCGTCCAGGTCACTCCGCTCCTGCCTTGGCCGAGCACCGATCTTATCGATGGTCATGCCGCTGTGCTGATTGCGAAAGACGCTGAGAAGGGCCATGTCCGAAACAGAGGCGGCCAGCGCCTCAAGCGAAACTTCCGACGAAACAGCTTCAGGCAGTGCCAGCGAAGAAGACGAGGATTCCAGTCCGGAAGCACGCAAGCGTTCACCAGCTGCAGACAAAAAGAAGAAAAAGAAGAAAAAGGTATGTTCGATGAAAGTATGGGCATCTCAAAGTAACAGCAGAGCTGACCAGTCTTCTGCAATGCTCTGCAGCACAAGAAGAAGGCAGAACATGCTAATGCAAATCAGCCTGCTGAGCCGAGTGCTGCTGAGAAAGCAGAAGCTGATAGAAGGCAAGCTTGTGCAGTCCCATATCTAGCAAGGACCAGCTGCCCTCTGCATTGTGCATAATCAATGCAAATTCATGTCAGACACATAACTTGTTGCCAGTCTGACATAACAGACGCCAAAAGGATACTGCAGGACAACGCTATGCCCACATTGCCACATGCACACATGCACGTCAAAAGTACACACAGCTTGATGACACAGTTTGGTCATGGACTTGCAGGATTGCCACCGCTGTCAGGCAGTTGAAGAGCAATGATGAAGACGAGATCTGGGTCAAGCTCTCACAATGTCACTTGCGTGATTCCAAGGCCAAACAGGTTGGCACACAAAGCCATGCACAACCACACAGCAAGCAGCAATGCACAACCAGCAGCAGTCCATAGCATGCACAAGTCGCTGCAGGGCTGGCACTCTGAACCCTAAACCCTGCACCCAGGTCTTCAACGCTCTTTGGACTGCCTGCCATGAAAAGGAAAGATTACGTATGGCTTACCAAAGGTGCCATGCTTTGATGCTGCAGATATCAGAAGCCTTGCAGAAAAACAAGTTTTTGACTTCTTTGGATCTTTCTAGCAACCGCATCACAGATGGTGGAGCTGAGGTGAGCTGACACACCGTATTTTAGGTACTATTTTTTCTATGACATTTCTTATAGAAGCAGCAGAATCATAAAAAACCTGCCTATCCATCCCTTTTCTGCTTGCACTTGCACCTGCACCAACTGCATACGGCATAAGCTGGGCAACTTATGCAACAATCAGTATCCAAAGTTGTATTTTGTCTTTTGTCTGCCTCCTCCATCAATCTTGACGCTGTCTGATTCAAAAGGTGGGTTCTTGTTTTTGGTCACAAACAATGACAAGGTCATGGCGTTGCTGGTGGAGAAGTGTTGGGTGCATCTAGCGATTTCTCAAACGCATGCATTGCTCTGCAGCCATGTATACATTGCTACCGCATTTGGACCATTTTTTAGAGCGTCTTTGCTGCTTAATGCGGATCAAAAGCTTGCACAGGCTGTTTAAGGGCCGAAGCAACTTTCAACATCATCTTGTGCATATTTCGTCACACCAGATTTGCATAGTGATTTCTGATTTGTGTTCCAACAGGCGCTGGTCGCGGTCCTGTCACATGGGGCAGCCCCAGAGCTGATCTACCTGGATCTGAGAGGGAATCCTCTGACTGAAGCTGGCACAACGGCATTGGTGAGTCATGCTGAGTGTTTTGATGATGCATGCATGCGTTTTGATGATGCATGCATGTGTCTAGCAGGTGGTATGCTTGAGCTAGCAGAAGCAGCCTGATCACCGTGATTGAGATGACAAATTATGCATGCACGTATCAGGTTTTGAAAGCCATGTGTCATGCAGGCTGGACTGATGAAGTCGCGCAAGCAGCTGACTGTCGAGACCGGGCCCTCAGCTGCTGAGTTGGCTGCTCAGAAAGCTGAGTCTACTCCGCCTGAGGGCACTGCTTTTGAGCACGCTGAGGTGGCTGGTGAGAGCGAGGTGGTCAGGCGTTTCTTCCAGGTTTGTAAATATGTTGATCGGTGCCATCTCACAGCAGGAATGACGTCGCAGTAATGGTTGAGTGTTGAAAGAAATGTGGGAATGCGCTGTTGGTCAGAGCAATTAGGCTGGGCGCTTCTGTTCCCTGAGCCTGAATATTCAACATTCACATTTACAGAGTCTGTGACACGTCATCAACTACAGCAGGATATCTCCAACCCTTCACTCATAGTAGAACATTTTATTTTCGCTTGTACTACATTCTGTAAAGGCATCTACTGCAGTTGTACAACAAAGTTCAGCTGTGCCATTCCTGAGTTTTGAAAATTTGAATCATTGCTAAGTTTGAATGTCGAATATCTGCATAAAGGGAGATGGCGGGAACCAGCCAATGGCAAGGGAAGCCAGCATCCCACCTGAAGTAGAAGAAGATCCAGAAGCTGCTGCAGTCAGGCTGTGGAAAGAGGTATGCTTCTGACTGGGCACAGGAAGGGACAGTGGCTTAGCTCCCTGCACCACCTTACAAATCCTAGGACCTTGCATCACCTTTGGCTGCTTGTGCCGCATTGAGGCAATGCAAGATGTCATGCTACAAACGAGTGTTTGCTAATATTATGCAGAGGTAATCTGCGTCACAATTTCCAGGGATTTTGCTTCGGGTTAGCTGTATGAATTTTCGGAAAAACCTCTGAAGCTACTGCCCTTCAAAAGGGTTATCTCGCCCTTTTTATTCCATTAAACGTTCTGTTTCTTGCCTTGTACCCTTTGAATGCTGCCTTTTACCTTTTGCCCTTTGCCTCTTGGCCTGTGAGCATACATACACCTGGTTCCAAGCGGTTTGTGGGCAAGGCCTCCCAGTGCAGCAACTCAAAACAACACTTGTCATGCATCAACTCGACCACCTGACCATGAACCATGGTCTGTTGTACCACCCTTCCTGGAAAGAACTTAGCACTGCTAGGCATGAATGCAACCACCCTTTTGAGCAAAATTTGAGACAAAACAAGTTGCACATCCTGGGGATATTGCCAGCATGCTCCCCACAGCTGAAACTGGGCAAAACAATTTCACCAAAGGAGTTGGACAGTCGGACGGACACATGATGGATTGAGGGAAGCGATTGGCGTGGCGGCCGCGCCTGCTATTTGGGAAATGGCATCACAATTTGCGTCAGTTAGGGTTAAGGCATTTCAACACATGTGGGAACATAAAGGGGTCACTGTGACAGCTGGTCACAAGACCTCCCATTGGATTTCCCAATGGTAGACAAAAAACACACTGTTTCCGCCGCTGGGCTGAGTTGTGCTCAAGTTCTGAGTTGTGCTCAATTCGTGAGCAGGTATGTGGAGGTCGAGAAGCAAATCCTGTAGAGTGATATTGCCAGTATGGCCGGGCCTGGGTCAGCTTGAGCTTCACACACAACAGGCGCTGTTTGTTCAAGATGAACGCCTTCCACTTCTGGTTTTAACCAGTACAGACGCTCCTCCCAGACTTGATCAAGAGATGGTGTCTTCACACCAACATGTTTTTTTCATGCACACAGGCAAATTGTGCTACAAGCAGGCCCTGTGCAATTAATATTATATTTTGTTGTGTTATTTTATGTTATGTTATATTATTTTATATTGTATTATATTGCAGTGTATTCTATATAGTATATTATATTTAGGGTTGTCTAGGGTTTGGGAGCCAATTTGGGGCGTAAGGACAGGCCCTAAGACAGATCCTTGCACCGCTGGTGACATCAAACAATAGTGTCTGCCGTGCTGTGCAGGTGTGCGAAGCCCTGCAGGCAGATCCAGTCGACATCCCGGGCGTGTCAGGAGCGCTGCGCTGGATCAGCTTGGGCCTCACCAAGGAGCTGGGGAAGATAAGGGAGGAGGCTGCCCACTCTTTCCCAATAGCTGTAAAGGCAGCAAAGGCAAAGCCCTTCTATGACAGCTCCCAGAAGCATCTGAGGCAGCTCAGCGCTGCCATTGATCACAGAGGGCCGCCCATACTGACAACATACAGCAGAGATGCTGCTCAGGTAGGGTCTGTGAGTAACCCTACTGACAGCAGAGGGACACCCATACTGACAACATACAGCAGAGACGATCCTCAAATAGGGTCTGTCAGTAATCCTAGTGACCAGAGAGGACCGCCCACACTGACTACATACAGTACAGATGATCTTTAGGTTGGGTCTGGCAGTAAGCTGGGATCACAATGTCAGGCAACATCAGCATGATTGCTTTCTTCACCATGCTTGATTGTAAAGTACAGTTCTTTGGCTTTTGGCTGCAGGAAACTGGCGGAGGGCCACTTGGCTGATCCTGCTAGCGCAGCTGGCGAGACATGCACAGCCAGAAGTGAACAGCCAGCTGAGACTTAGATCATTCTTGGTTGTATGTTCTGATTCATTCTTGGTTGTATGTTCTGATTCTTTCTTGGTTGTATGTTCTGATTCAGCTTGCAGGAAACAGGCGGCGGCCACTTGCCTGGTGCTGCAAGTTTGATGGCACAGCTGATGTTCTGTGCCCAACCAGCCGGAAGTGGTGAGCCAGCCAACATCTACATCATGCTTGACTGTATGTTCTGATTCTTTGGCTTGTGCCTGCAGGAAACTGGTGGCGGCCACTTGCCTGGTGCTGCAAGTGTGCTGGCACAGCTGGTGCCTTGTGCTCAGCCAGAAGTGGAGGGTCAGGTAGTGGCCGAGCGCTTTGTGGCTCGGCTGTTGACTGCCTGCCTGCGCTACCCCTGTGCAAATGCGCTGCACTGTGCCACCATGCAGCTCATGAGGTGGGTCACTGTGCTCCACCTCATGTAAATGCCCTGCCCTGCGCCATCATGCAAACGCCCTGCCCTGTGCCAACATGCAAACGCCCTGCCCTGTGCCAACATGCAAACGCCCTGCCCTGTGCCAACATGCAAACGCCCTGCCCTGTGCGATCATGCAGTCGCCCCGCCCTGTGCCATCATGCAAGTCATGAAGTGATTGTGCTTCCCCAGCGTCAAATCGTATCGGATCTCATGCCCTCACAATGCAAACCACAAAAACACCCTCAAAAGACCTGAGACCCTACATCATATCTGACTCTCTGGACAAAACCCAAAGTTTGAAAGATCGAGAAACCCCATGCACTTAAGGATGCAGTCACAACAACCCTCAAGTTGACCCAGACACGTTTTAGTGTCACCTTTTGCCATGATTGCGCATGAGGCATCTCCCAAGTGTTTCCTGATGAACAGCAGTGTAAGCCATACTGATGACCTAATGACTACGCTGAATCCTTTCTCTGATGATGAATTTCATTTTTGAGTGATTGAAGGCTGTATGGCACAACAGTAGCCGTTTGCCTCTGCATATCAAACGATGCAGCCTCGCAGCTTAGCAAAGAGACATGATGCATGCACCTTCCGTGTGGCTGCTTCTGAGAGCACACGCCTTCTGTGTATCTGTTTCTTAGAATGTACATGCTTGTTGCAGAGCCTGCGCTGACAGCGCTTGTCCAGAACTGATGTTACCTGTGGTGGAGCCTCAGACAACCGCTCATACGGACATTGACTCTGAAGAGGCAAGTGTGCCTTGGCACCACCAGCTCATGGCAATAGGTGGGACTGACTTCACCATGCGTCACCATCATTCACCATCTGTCACCATCCTTCACCATGCATCACCATCCTTCACCATCTGTCACCATTAGTACATTTACCTTGGCATCACCAGCTCATGGCGATAGGTGAGACTGACTTCACCATCCTTCACCATTCTTCCCCACCCTCAAAGATACTTCACCATCCTTCATCTACTATCAGTACAGCCAGACTATCAGCACAATTGCCATTGGCGTAGTGCATGATTTGGCTGTTGTCACCCTGCACTTAGTCCAGCCTAACTCCACTGTCTGACAGGCGCGCCCGCAAATTGCTCATTCACAGCAAGTCCTTCTTCACTATGCTGCATATGGGAGGCTGGTGATTTTCACTTTACCAGCCTAATGTGATGCACTACTTCGGTGCTAAGTCAATTCTTGAGGCTACTAAGTCATGTTGACATGAAAGCAGGTGTCTCAGCTCACTATCTGTGACAAACAGGATGCTGTTTCACAAACATCCTGTTTGTCACTATATGTACATGCCCCCTGCAATTTGTTTATTCACAAACAGGAGGAGATTTGCTGTGCTCTGTGCATGCTGGTCTTTTAGACAACCCACGCATCCACACATACAGAAGCATATCTAGCCTGATGTCCATTCACGGTTGAACCTATTTGTGCAGGTGGATCAATATTTTGGAATGACTAGGCAGGCGTCATATTGCCATGCACTGATGTCACATAGAAGGCGGCTGCATATGAGTCAGTGAGGAAAGATTATGCATGCATGAGTGATGCTTTGCATCGCAGGCATAGCAAGTCAAGATGGCCCCATTGGCAAGCGGCCCTGCCACCTTGCGTTTGTCATCCAGCTGTCACAGCTGCTGAGACAGGTTCAGGAGGGCTTGTCTGGGGACCATCAGCAACTGGGGGAAGCCCTCAGGGTCAGCGCCTGTCCTGTCATGCCTTTGTTGCTGTTTTTGTTCCTATTCTCCTTGAGTACCCAGCTTGTTGTGTTGCTCACTCATTTCAGCAATGCACATTGCTTTGCAGCACCTGGCATGATTTGCAGTGCAACAGTACCAGATGGCTTACCTGCTGCTTGCAGGCCCTGTTTTGTCACATCTTATCTATAGCTTTGTCTCACACAACATGCCTGAACAAGAAATGCTGCAAAGCAAGTACAGTAGTTTGAAGCACATGATGCACAACACAACACCAATCTGCACGCTTGGGTGCATGCTGTGTGGTGGGCTAGAGATTTTTCATCAACATGGAAGCTGCATTACAGGCAGACAAAGAATGGATGGCATTTGTTGGCCCACATGGCCCCCTGCAGCTTCTCATCAGTGAACAAGATGGAGTGCTGGTAGGGCCACGCCCAGAGAAGCCCCCTCCCTTGTCCCAAGGGTCTGCTGGTGAAGGAGGAGGCCATTTTGAGGGGAATGGCAATGTCTTCTCTGAGCAACTTCTTAGGTTCCTTCAAAGTATAGGAAAAGGTGGAGGCAGTGCTGGCTTTTGATTTCAGATTTGACCACTTCGAACTCTGCAGCAGAGTGTCTTGTATTTATTTAATGTGATGCCAAGTAACGCCCCCTGAACATTGTGAGCGCAACTCTTGCTTGGAAATGCGTTGTTTTCATCAATTGTCTCATTGGACCCTGACCATTTGCCAGATTCCTGATGATGTCAGGCTTATGTAAGGGTTTATGAGTAGTCAAGGGTCTGTGAGTGTGTGTAAACCCCCATAAACACAGGCCAGGCCGTTGGGGGGAGGGAGGTTTTAGCAATTCTGCAACAGCCCCATTTTACCTGTTGTAAAGCCCTTTCCTAACGGCCCTCAGCCCCTACTACTTAGTGCACTAGCCCCTACTTGCCTATTTACCTATGTACACTACTTTTAAATAGTATAGGGGTTGACTCGGAGTTGAAATCCTCAGCAGGATTGAGTTGAGCTGTAAGTAAGCAAGGCTGAGTCACTGGTGAATCTGTAACCAGCTGCAAGACATCTGGTACACATGCATAGCCAGTAACTCAGCCACGAGTAGCTTCGCCTTATAATGTGTGAATCACGCCTATCATCTCAGAACGGACATTGCATCTGACAGAAACACAGCTTCATCAAGCATCATCACCAAAGGGGCTACTCACAGGCATGGCAAATGCTACCTCATCTGTAACAGGTACAGACCATTGTCTGGCAGTACGAGGCCCCAACACCCCTGGAATTGTACTGTTAGATGCCTAATGTAGCGGGGTAATGAGCTAGCGGGCATGTAATGCACAAAGTGGGCTTTTGCCTACAACAACTGGTTTCGGATTCGACCCCTTGCATTCTGCTATCAGATGCCCAACACATTCATAGCCACTATCAAGTCATCAGTGAGTGACGACATAGGCGTGAAAATGTCTGCTGTGCAAAGTAGAAAGTCTGTCAGCCCATACGATCCTCCAGGTGCCAACCATGTTCTTTGCAATTGTTGACTCATGAGTGCATGGGCAAGTCAGGCGCCACAAAATTGCTGGAAGGAATTCTGTCAGCTCACACATGCAATGCTGGTCCCATGGCCCACTAGTGCACTTGCCAAACACAGTTGCGGCTACAGTGAGGTCATCAGTGAGTGCAAAGATAGGCGTAAATATCCGCTGTGCAGAGCCATAAACCTCTTGGCTCACTCTGCCGTAAATTCTGCATCCCGGTGCCAACCACAGTCATGGCCACTGTGGACTGTTCAGTGGGGGGCAAGACAGGCGTGATCCATCCTCTGGGCAAGAACATGATTGGAGCCTTCTATCAGCCTCGTGTGTTCTGATCGACACGGACAGTCTCAGGACGCTAGCAGCCGGCATGGTTATGGTCACTCACATGTCCCACAGGCTGGGCTGAATAGAGCAGGATATTATAGGGTTTGTCCATGCAAGCTGCTGCAGCGGGCTCAACTTCCTGTAGATCCCCCTCAGGTCAGCTTCACTGCGCATTGCACCAGTGACAAATGTGACTTCGTGTCTTATTGCAAAACCACACAAGAGTCTCTTTACGCTCCATTGCTGTCATTGCTCTACGCAATAATATGCCTTGTTCAAGCCACTGTATCTTGTTCAAGGCGTGCAGTGACGTCGATAGGCCTGTGTGGAGATAGCTAATTGCTCTTTTACAAATTCAGCTGGAGCCACAGCCAGCCACAGCTTGAACGATGATGATAGTAATGATGCCATGTTGCCAGTTGAACAGGTGATTGAGTGCTGTTGTGCATTGTGTTTGAAGTCGTCTTGTGTCAGCTGTTACACTGCAATTGGCATGTTCAACCCCCTTCAGGTCAGCCATGTCTTGCTGTGTTGCATGCTCCAGTTTGTGTGACAGTGACAGTCTTGTTAGACCATATGTGTGTGTGGTGGGTCTGTTATGCACAGCACCTTGCTTCTTTCACCAACTATCCCACACAGATTGTTCATTGGTCGACTGGCCCAAAACGGGCCTGTGTACAACAAATCTACCAGTCATTAGTTTCAGGCTAACCCTCAGCAGCTTGCCATTCACAGCAATGACATAAACTAAAACAACATATCAAGCAAGGGCTGTATGGCTCGTTTGCATTGTGTATTGCCCAATCTCATTATCTTTCGTGCAATGTTGTTGACATCCCTCACAATTTCATAGAAAACAATGTTGAGGATACAAACTCTGAGAATCAACAGCTGCGTTGTGCATGACATAGCTGCACTCCTGCGATTAGGGAGGGCATAGCAATGCCGCATTGTGTGCAGAACAACACCATACCAGTCACTGCTTGAGTATGAGGTTGCTGTGTTACGGTGTGCTGATCGTAGTGAAATAAGATCAGCAGGTTATTTCTGGCCTCAGCATGCTCTTGGAGGGTCGTCCCAAATTCTGTGTAGGCAAGCTGCTCTAAAGATGCCTCAAGCTAGATTACGCCGCCGCCTTAGGAGGCTCCACATATTTCTTCATGGTTTTGCTTCCTTATGGCCAGCTGAGGATTCAGACATGTGGTTCAGTGCAGAACTTTGAAAGTGTATATATCGTCAGACCCACGGCCCCTGAACATTAGGGATGGACTAACAGTCATTTTCTCTTTGTGAACCTGCTAGAGTCATGATGGTGCATGTCATGTTGACCACTTGGAATCAAGTCTGCAGCAGACTCTCTTGATTTATTTAATGGAATGCCGATTAACCCTCCGTCAACATTTTGGGCACGATTCTTTCCTGGAAATGCTGACAACCTGTTGTGCTGCTTTGAATATACTTGGCAATTTTGGCGTTCTCGCAACGTCTGTATCCGCACCTGCGGTATAGTGTAGTGGTTAGCACCCCAGACTCTGAATCTGGTAACCCCGGTTCGAATCCGGGTACTGCAATATGCTTTTGCTGCATTGCAATGCGAAATGCCAAGCATATTGCGCTACAGAAGCATGCTCTTGCCCAATTGCTGTAATTGTGTGGACAACTAGCTTTTTGAGATGCTAGCAATATGCCTTTGCCCTCAGCTTTGCAACAAGTTACACTCCCAGATGCAAGCGTGATGCTTTGATATCTTAAGGAGCTTGCAGCATTGCTGAAACACTACCAATGCAGAGAAATTGCAACCAGCTAGTTGCATGAGGACCTGGTCAACTGGTTTGGCTGCATGCATGAGGGTAACAATAGAGGTGTTCTGATCTTGGTGGTGTTGAAATAACACCATTTGAAATTTAGTTTAGAAAGGCAAGCAACTTTACTCCTCAGCCTTCTTGCCAGTTTTCTTTGGCAACAAGACACTGTGGATGTTGGGAAGCACACCACCAGCAGCAATAGTGACGCCTCCCAAAAGCTTGCTCAGCTCTTCATCATTGCGAACTGCCAGCTGAATGTGACGGGGCACAATACGAGTTTTCTTGTTGTCACGGGCAGCATTGCCTGCCAGCTCAAGAACCTCAGCAGCAAGGTACTCCAGCACTGCTGCCTGCAACAGGTGCAGGGAAAAGGTCAAGCACAGGTCACATAATCGGTGAGGGACTTATGCAGCGGAACACGGGTGAGAACATGAGTTCTCAATACAATGCTTTCAATTTGTACAACCCAAGCAACTAAGGCTTAGACGTCAGCGTTATTGACGCTGAAACGAAAGTTGAAATCAGAAACATACCAAGTAAACCGGGGCTCCAGCACCGATACGAGTGGCAAACTTTCCCTTCTTGAGGTAGCGAGCAATCCTGCCCACAGGGAACTGAAGTCCTGCCTTGCTTGATCTGCTGACTTGCTTCTTGCCAGCAGTCTTTCCCTTACCGCGTCCAGACATGGTTGCAAGAGATGGGTTGCGACAACAAAAGCTGAAGGCGGTTGGCGAATGAAAGACGTGAAGTTTACAAGGCAGCAGTTGACTCTTGTAGTTCCGCGTGCAAACCTACGTGACAAGTTACACAGCCTGCTCGGTCAAGTACCATCAATTAACCATCAAATAACAACTTCCAAATAAAGATATTACACGGCCT
>JAABUP010006328.1_pt1 | contig 16985 bp, 19 predicted proteins | sample 5559201 | NCBI WGS metagenome assembly JAABUP01 (sample SAMN10711887, study PRJNA513373) | rock metagenome | isolation source: Antarctica rocks | place: Antarctica
TCGCCTTGGATTTTTAGACCTCCTATTTTGCAGTGTTAGAATGAGGGAAGTATAGATCATCACCGCCCGCCGATAGGTGCATCCGTATTTGCATTGGCATTTGCTAATCCAATTGGTAAGATCAAAGGCGATTCAGCAAAGCACACTCACGCGGACTGGTATCCGGATACAGCACTGCAATGCCCTTTTGACTGGCAGCATGCTGAAAGAAACCCTTCTCTGCGCCATTGTCACCCGTACATGTTAGGCCAGCAAGGTATATTAGTAGGGGCACCTTGTGCAGGGGGCTTAGCGTAGCCTGCGGAGGTAAGTATAAGTTGAAGCCCATTTCACAATTGGTGGTGGAGGCATTGTGGGTTAACTTGAGTAGCTTTCCACCGAAGCTGGCGATTGTTGCCTTTGTTGTCACCGACATGATTTGAGATAGAATCTTTCTGAGGTGAGAGGGATTGAGCACCTATGTTCTCTGTGGAAGTTCAGGTACCTAAGGTGCAAAGGTATGACGTTGAGGTGGAACGGGTGCGGGTGTGCTTTTTTCCGGCACTCCCTAAAGGATGAAGGTGATATTGTTAAAGGTTACCACTAAACATACACCCCTTTTTACTACACATACACCCCCCCCAGATAGGTTTAGCGGTCACTCAACTAGGTCTAGCGGCTCAAAAACAGACATCATACAGATACTTAATTCCATATGAACGGCTCACCAAAAATGAAGTATCTTTGGGGTCGATATGTTCTTCGAAGCTGATTTAAACTACATATCAAATTTGAAACACCCCATAGAAGCCTCCACCGTTTGGAGCTTCCTGCTGATGTTCGGATAGAGGTTCAGCCGAAGCTTCACCCCCTCCTCGACCTAGCCCTCTACCTCTACCTCCGCCCCGCGCCCTACCCCTACCCCTCGCTGGTGTTTGCCCTAGCTCTTGCTCAGCCCGTTGCTGCAGATGCGCTTCAACGCGTTCAAATTGGCTTGGCTCGCGTTGAGTAGAGTCCTCTAGTTGTTGTTCACGACGTGTACGAGCTACAGCTGCAGTTGAACCAGCTGGTCTATCCCGAGCTCTTGCAGTAGGTGGGTTTTGCACTAGTAGTAGTGGATCGATGAGTTCCGAAGCTATCTTCGGTTCGTTGTTTGCAGTCACTATTCTAGCTGGTTTGGTGAAACGTCAGTGAGAATGCACGTCCTTCAGCTTCAAAATGTAGAATGCCTCGCTATAAATTCGAGCTTGAATTCGATGGGCGCACGGAAGTCCCATAGAAGTAGTAAAGCTGTTAGTGCAGAGAGATAGAGCAGTAGAAGTCGAAGCCAGTAGCCTTCACTGAGATAATATCTTTCGTAGAGCGAAGAGGGTAATCTGAGCATGTAAATCGCGGAATATTGGTAGTCGAAGATCATGGGCCAGACGCATTTTGGCCTCGTCAAAGACTATAAGATAGTCGTTTCGTTGATTCAATAACATCAGCTCGATGCAGTCAACAATCTTCTTCAGATCGTCAGTACTGAACCTCAGACTTCGCTTCAGCATCGAATGATCTTCTTCGCTACGCGAGGTAGCGTGATTATCAAAGATTAGAATTCTATTCGTATAGCATTTGATGAATTTTCGCTTGTAGAGACTAATTCAGGTCTCGTGTAGATATTGAACCACGCTCGGATGACTTTCGTAGATCTCTTGTAGTGAGTTTCAGACTGATTCGTAGATAGCTTCGATAGAGGCATACATGACTCGATGCCAGGCCTGAATTCGATGTTAATAAAGCTTTGTAGAGCAAGAACTATGTGATCATACCTGCTGAAAGTTGTTTCAGTTCTCCTTCATAGCGAATTGACCTTTGCAGTTAGCTAAGACGTTTTTATCGATGTGTCAGATGCATAGTATATGCCTAGTAGTTGAAAATACTCGATGCGAGGCTAAAATTAATCCGGAATCTCTGTCGATTACATTGACTTCAGAATCATCTAGATTGAGCTTTCGATAGACAGCTTTTAGCTGTTTCAGCACTCAAATAAAGTCGTCAGCGATCTCATGAAGTATGAAGCCGAAGGCTATGTAAAAACTGATGTTCAAAGCGATGACTTCGGATATGATGAGCAACGATAGCTTATAGCGATTGGTTTTGTAGGTGAAATTCATGATAAGAATCTTCGAATTAGTCTTCAGAAGCTTCTTCGAGATCTTCTTTATGAAGAACAGATGAGTGACTCGATCCAGTTGATCCTTCAGATACTCACAGTGTCAAACATCGCGATGAAGATTCTGAATTAACGCTTGTATAGATGTAAGAGGTTCTAATGCATCGCGATGAAGAGCAGCCTTGACATTGTAGATATCTGCTGCTTTGAACATCGAATTATCCGAATCACTATCTAGTCGTAGAGCAGTGAGAATTTGCCGGGGCGTAATTCTTGCACGGCTTTGATTAGCTATACCGTCTTTGATCTGATTGATCAGAGCCAGTTTTCGTAGTGCTGAATGAGATTCAGATAGAATAGAATCGTGATTATGAGCTGAATCTTCGATTCTGAGCAATCAACCGGCCTCGTCATGCGACCATTTAGCTATTGCTTTGAAGGGACATTCGATGAGCCTTGAACCGACGTGTAGTCTCTTTTGCCCGACAGGACTCGTACATTTACCACCTCTATCACACTTCAACCAAATTTTATCCTTGATTCCCCGCTTGTTTATGTTCGAGCGTTTGATATTGAGCGCGTAATCGTGAGCTCCAGCCCATGTATTGGCGGCGACGATGAGCTCCTCATGACTCACATAGAGCTCACCCACCGGGGGGGGTGCAAGATCCATGGCGGCGATGAGGTAGGGTGGGTGGTAGGTAGTTGGTTGATGAAAGAACGTGTGCGCGTTGTTATGATTATTGAGCTGCTAGACCTAGTTGGGTAACCGCTAGACCTAGTTGAGTGGCCGCTAAACCTATCTGGGGGGGTGTATGTGTAGTAAAAAGGGGTGTATGTTTAGTGGTAACCTTGTTAAATAGGATATAAAAAATAACAGAATATTGATGATGATGTTGGGTATATATGCAATGCAAGTAACCATTGTCTGCCAAAAAGTCTGTTGGCCGCTACCCAGTAATCCAAGCACGATCAAGATGTAATGAAAATGCGTACTGCCATAACAGGAGCGAATGCGATCTTGATACAAAGTCTCCCAGAGCAATAGACGCACTCCTCAAAACGGCATCCAATGCCGCTAATCGTTAGGAAAGAAAAGCCGGAATACCGTACACAACCGGTGCAGCCCCATTCAAATACTTCAAGATACAAGAGTCTCTTCCCCGCGCAACCGCTTGATCCAGAGACAACGGCTCACTTTCGGTACTCTTTACAATCACCGCCTTGCTTTTTCCTCTTTGCTTTGCACCTCTCTTGACTGGGCTACTTGAAGCTTCTTTCTGATGTTCTCGAAAAAGGCCCCACTTCTCCAGAACCGTGTATGAAAACCTATCAATGTCTTTATCGGTAACATCCCATAACGTTGCTAGTAAAGCCGGACACCCTGCATGCATGTAATTGATGGGGGTTCCGTAGGGCTCGAATTCTCCGGCTTCGGTCAAAGCACCGCTGCTACAGCCCATAAGGAGGGCAACAGAACAGCTGTCAAGCTGCTTGATGGTCCTTGAGCGAATATACTGGCTGCCACTGCCATGCCCAAAGTAGAGGAATAAACCGCGAGTCTCCAAGTAAGCCTTCATGTCGTCCTCGGTAGGCTCACGACCCACGGTGGACTCCCAACCCAACATGTCTTGTAGAGGTTGCTCGAATTTCGTCTGAGTTGCTGTTAAATCTCCTGCAGGGTTGAGTACGTACGCTCCGCTATTTCGGTCAACTTGCCATCCCTCGTTCGCCGACCTTGCTCCGCCCCTCTGCTGCTGCTGTTGTTGCAAAATTCTGTCACGAAGGCACCCAAGTGAAGGTAGTCTAGAAATTGCATCACCGTTCATACATGACAACGATTCCCAAGGAAAACAATGTAATGCTTTATCGAGAATAAGGATCGTATGCTGATTTCTATCAGCATGCGAAATAGCTTTAGAGGCTTGGTGATAATGGCGAAGAGCGTCTAGTGTCTCTATTGCGATCTAAAACCCGTTAGCATCGTGTTTCAAGCTTTCAAGAGTATGAAATACCGAGTCAAAGTCGATTTCGTCATAGGCATTGCGTTCTCCATTGAACTGCAAAATGTCAATGACGAAATAAAGCAAGTCCATCAGTGGTTCATCCAATTCGTCGACTTCCTCCGGGTCACCCATCTCAACAAATAGCTCAAGTACTCGTGAGTCGAAAACCATTCGATTACTTATATGTCCCTTATTAGGCTTTTGTCGGGAAGGCAGGTGCCTATCCAGAATGTTGTGGAGGGATTGCTGAAACCGAGACAAAAGATCTGGGGTGTGAATCTTTTGTGTGAATACACCCCGGAATCCACCTAGCCAGATACTCTCGATATTGACAAGCAGGTCCTTCAGTCGAGCATCCAGAGCAGCCCGAGCTTCCCACCATTCAGACTTGGCTCCTTTGCGGGACATGTCTTGTGCGTCATGGGTCGAATAATTAGCCAGCGCAATGATGTCTTGTAATTCCGTCTTAGCCTGGTTGAATCCGAAGATTTCTTCATCAGCGTCTCGAGAGTTGTGCCTATTCAACGGTAAGATTAGAATGAATGGGCTTTGTCCCGCTCGAATTTTCGATATCCGTATCTCGTCTCGCGATTCACTCAACGATAAAGAGATGACATTCCAGGACGCAGGGATAATATCAATATACTCTTTCTGAAAGCTGGAGAATTCCAACGATTTGCTGATTGACAGGCTTTGCGGGGCAGCAGAATCATCGCCTTTGGGCCAATCAACCACATCTTGAGTAATGGCGAGTTGTCGCTCTACCCGAATGGCCAGGCTCTCCCTCATCATTGCAATTGTTCTTCCCAATTCTACATACACATTATAAGTAACCGCCATGCAAAGCTGTTCTGATAGACTTACCTGTCATATAGACGACAAAAGTCGAGCTGGTGCCATTACAGGGTTCCGATGATGTGATGGCAGAGAGCATCGTTAGCGTCTTTGCCATGATATCTGCCATTGAATGTATGCTTGTAGTTGTCCCTACTGCCGTTGCCAATGTGCATATTTTGTTGATGCCATCTTGCGCATGGTGAAGGGACTCGATATAGTCAGCGGGCAGAAGACTGCGCGACCGTCTTGGTTTTCGGACCGGCGCCTTTGAAGGCTGCTTTCTTGGAGGGGTGATATTGTTAATCTTCTGAGGGCTTCGCTCGAAGCGGTCTCCCAAAGATCCCGTTGATGGATGAGAGACTGTCGATTCTGGGAGGACGCCGAAAACAGGATCGCCGACCATTCGCTCCAAACCCTGTCGAAGACATAGACGTGCAGCTAATACCTCGTGCGAGACATAGTCCTGGGCCAAACCTAAGTGTAGTGCAGCTTCGAGTAGAAGTGGAAGGGCTGATTCGGGACTGCGCCCACACATTGCTGCGAAGGCACGCTGTCGAAGCACATCACCCTTCAGTCGGGATAACGTGGATATTTCGCTCGCTATCCCGCTCTTGTTCGCTGGATCAGCCGATTTTGCCTCTGCAACGGGCTTGCTGCCAGGTCTCTTTGCCGGCAAACGCCGTTTCGTTCGCGGCTGCCGAGTGGGCCCATTATCTTGCAAAGTCAGCTCATTTATCTGAGCATTCAAGCTTTTGTCCACTGGCCCTTGATGAACGCGACTGTCGACGTAGTTAGCCGACATTAGCGTATCAATTGTCTGCTCACAAAGAACAACGGCAGACTCTCCAAGGCGCCCCTGTTCTTGTGGTGGGTGCATGCTTGCTAAATGCAGCTGGAGTGCAGCGAAGTGTCTGTCACGCCGAAGGAAAGATGTGGTCTGTTGAGCTTGTCCTAATAGCTTAGCCCCCTGTTCACGGCTTCCACTACGGACAAAGTAATTGCCGAGTTGGGCAAGGGATTGACTCTTCAATGATACGGCATTCACAGCTTCCGCGATCTTTTGACCTTGCTCGCAATAGTATCGTGCTTCGGAGAACAGCCCCTCATGAGCATAGATCTGAGATAATTGATGTAGACCACGGAACAATCGTGGTACGAGGGGCCAAAATAATACGGCTTGCAACGCAGCATAAGTTGCAGGTACTGCTTGAGGCTTAGAGATAGACAGTTCAGATATGGAGTCTGCAAGCGTATCGATAGGACCATCTGAAGGCGTCATAAAATTTGATACGGGCGCTTTGCTACATGAACGCTCCATACTAGCCCAAGCCCGGCGGTTGAGCTTTACTCCTTTTCGGGAAAGCAGCAGTGCCTTCGGAAGTTGACCTTTGGCAGCAGCCAAAGATGACTGGACTTGCGCCACGTCTGCAAGCATCTGGATCATCCTACTACGTTCTGTGGTAGTCGTCCTCTGTGCGCTTTTGTCATTTGGTTCAGCTCTGAAATGTTCTTGTGCCTCGCTGAGGTGCTGTTCGCTGTTACATATTAGCGCCACTCAGAAAAAACCGTGAAAGTTCTCACCTTTTGGCAAAGTTACCCATTTCCAGGGCATATTCGGCATATGCAAGATGCCAATCCATGCGAGCAACTGATGGAACACCCCCAGTGTCTATATATTTTTGAGCCTTCTGCAGGACCGGACCGGCTTTTCCAGGATATCCGAGTCTCACATACTGCAACCCAAGAGCTGATAATTTGAGTACCAGGGTACAACAGCTAGTAGATGTTTCCGCTTCCCGCAAGCTGACAAGTATATGTAGTACTGACAGCCTCGTAAGATCAATACCCTGCAGTTCGAGATATTCTGCGAGGAGCTCAAGCTGGTTCAGCCAGTCAGACATGTCAATTACTCGAGTCTGGAGTAGCGTCCAAGTAGAGCAGTCATGTATTAATCTGGTCCACTCCGCGAGCCTAGTGTCGATGGTCTTGACGTTGGGTATCTCTTCGTGGAACACAAAAGAGATGTCTCGGGAAGCAACTAAGTGTGGAATAAATTGCTCCAGACCTACATCAAAGCCAAGGGATTGTATTTCTGGTGGCACGATTTGCTCTTTGGAAAGTCGATCAAGCAGTTCACAATCGAGAAGCGTGGGATAAACCGACTGAAGTTGAAAGCATTGATTTGCCACACGAAAACGCCGGATTGGAAATTCCGCCCTCGTATAGACTGCTAATATTGAGAAGATGAGTCCTTGAATTGCCATGCATAGTCGAGCTGATGCATCTTGTAAGCGCAAAATGGATATCACAGCACTGAGCTGCTGCTCAAGCAGCACACCACGCTCATTGCATGATAGTGTGCTATTGTCGAATATCAAGGAGGAATGTGGTACCTCGTCGGCTATTTTTGTTGTTGTTCTAGCATAGGCAAGCAATAAACGGCCAAAGAGAGCCTGATTGCTATCGCTATCAAAAAGCAATGGTACTGGTCTTGTAGCAGCAGCTTGCGCCGCTATTCGAAGGCAGCCAGTGTCTACCTGCAAATGTAGGGCCTCAGCATAAGCGTCGCTAGCTCTGTTGAAGTCTCGAGATGACTCGTGTAACATTCCCAGCTTCTCAAGTTTTATCGGTACTATAGCAGCGATCTTCTCGGCAATAGGTCGATTTTTAACAAAATCTATGGACGTCCGAAGATTTGCCATCAGCTTTTTGGCATCCATTGCAATTCTTTTAGCGTGAAGATAGCGGTACCAGTACGCATTGGATAACGACACAAAGACGCCTGATTTGCAGTCACTCTTTGGTGTTTCCGGCATTATATTCGATTCGGGGTTTTCAAGGCTCAGAGCAAGCCTCAGACAGTCTTGGAGTCCCCTGTCTATTCGTTCCCAGTCTTCCGCGCTACTTGCGACGCAATATCTTGCGAGGGCAACGATCGACTCGATGAACGGGTTCGAAACTTCGGTTGCCAGCCTCAAGCGTTGCAAGTGCCTTAATCCCACTTTTGCACTACTACCATGACCTGGATCTTTACCAATATACCGAATCAAAAAACGGATACCCAGCATTAAGACTTTGGAGCACTGATTGACGGTCTCAATTTGCCATGATATTTCTTCGGGTTTGGGTGATACGTGGGTATCATGCAGGACGGAGAATACGGTTCTCCGGAGGCTTGCTACTGCCACCAGCAGTTCGTCCAAATCTGTCGAATCACCAGGTAGATCACCCTCAAGATCCTTTACGGCCTCCTTGAGCGTTAAGACAAGAGCGTCTTCTTGGCAATGTCCTGGGGAATGTCTGCCGCAGACACGGATCTGCAATGTCGCAATCCGACAGGCCAAGGTACACATTCGAGCTTTTGAGGCCCCATTTCTTGCTAATAGTTCACTAGACTTTTTAATCCAGTCTAGAGCTTCGTCGTAGTTTGAGCTGTCTTGCGCTAGGTCTGCTAGTATCTGATATAATGTAGTGAGTGGCTGGTCGAGTATCAGGTTGTCACGGTTTGTCGTAATATGAATATGGTTACAAAGTGATTGAAAAGCAGCCTTGACTATGTTATAGTTTGTTTCACGACCTGATATAGAGCGTCGACGGAAGCAGGCTAAACATCGTGCGAACGGCTCAAGTATCTCTTTGACCATGTCACTTTGGTGACCGGCTAGTTCCCACCATCTCGAGCGAACTTCGAGAGCTAATAGTTGAAATTGAAGGGCGACCGAGGGAGAAATACTCTGCGGATTGGATGGTTTTTCGTCTTCTGAAGACGAGATGCTAGGGCAGAGAGATAAAAGTAATTGGGACAATGATGCCAGTTGGTGAGCGGCGGTTGCTTGTGTTGTAGGAAGTTTTCTGTCTATCTGGGCCTGGATCAGGTTTCCAGGAGAATACGGCACGGACAGTTGAAGATGCCCAAGTGCGGCTTCAGTAACCTTCGGGTTGGCCTTGGAGGCAATAAGCTTGAGAGACTGTAGTTGCGAAGATACTAATAATGCTAAGAGCGGTCCACTAGCATTGACATTCTCAAACTTGAGTAAGCCCGATAGTGTCTCTTTCTTTGCGGACGGTTCTTCGGCTGACAACAGACTTCGGTTGCATAATAGACCCGCATTATCCGCTGAGGCTGATATTGCATAAACCTTTAGCCTTTCCATTAGTATACGAAGCTCCTTTACCGCCAAGTCATCTAGGCCTAAAGCTATGAGCTTGCCGATCAATGCAGACATGCCATTTTCCAGTTGGAGATAAGGCATCTCAAGTCCGTAGCTCTTCTGCGCAGTCATCGATCGAAGGGTAGCGAATGCTATACGTGCACATTCTGCTTGAGCTGTAATGCCTGATGTTTCTTTCGACGAAACGCCGGAAGAGGAGCGCCGCAATGATCGTGATCTCTCGGGTGTGCTTGATATACGATTAATACATAGCGACTGTAGCGGCAGATGATTTCCATTTTCAGAACTATTGGAAAGGGAATTATTGGACGAGCTTTTCGGCAGAGATGGCTTATGCTTCTGAGCGAGCTTTGGAGGCGATCTTTTGATAGCGTCGGTGAGGGCCTTAATTGTTACATTGACAACCTCCGTCGCGAGATTAAATCTCTCCTGAGGTAGCATGATATCCACTGTAGCCTCGGGAACCTGCAGAATCGCGACCTCAGGCCGTTTCCTCGGTCTGTTGCACGGTATCTTCGTCGTTTGTGCAGCCGGCGGCAGTATCCTCGTTCTTCGGCCATTGGTGACAGACTTTATCTGCGGATCCACAGGAGGCTTCTCCAGTAGCAAGACAGATTTCAGAGAGTCCACCGTAGCTGAAGTACATGTCGCCGTTGACCCTACGGCACGCTTGATATTCGCCGCCTGTGCTGGCAGCTCTTTTCGGGTCATCTTAATCTTATAGAGAATGGAATCTCGTAATAAGAGCTATTCTTCAGCAAAGAAGCCATCTTTGCTGTCCAGGAGGTGCTGCTCTGTATAAATGTGATGTAATGAAGTATGCTCTACGTCGATGTCGGGTATTTACTCAGTTGTCGAGTAAACAAACAGACAGTAGGGCTGAAATAAGCACTCGGCTCAATTACCTCTTCAATCCGACATGTGCTACCGATTTCTCTCGATACTTAGGACAACGGCAATTCCAATGGCCTGTATGCAAGCACAGCAACGGCTGAAAACATGTTCCGCGTTATCGGCTCACCTATTGAGATCTTCGAAGCCCCGTAGTGCTTTTTTGGCATCTCTGCCGCAGTCTCACAGAAACCATGCCTCTTCGACGGAATCATTGCCTAGAGTCACACAGCCATCGTTGTGGCATTCGATTGTGCCCAAGTTCCTCCGAACACCTCAGACGTCGAACACGCGCATAACGAACCCAAGCCAAAAGGAGTGGAATCCTGCAACATTCTTCATAATCATTTTCTTGCTCATTGGATCGAACGCCATACAAATGATTGCGTTGAAGCACGAATTCACAAACTTCAGCCGAAAGGCTGACGCTCAGATCGGTCTGTTAAAGGACGTCCTCGGGAGGCTACAGCGAGGGGAAGACGTAGATGTTGAAGGATTGCTAGGTACAGGCGACAGGGAGAAGGAAAGGGAATGGGAAGATGGTAGGTTCTCCACCAGACCTATGGCCTAAGTCGCAGTTGCATGGCTTCTAGTATATATACGCTAAGCTCTTTATCAATGTAGTCTTACACGAGATCGAGGAGGAGGACCGTCTTTGGCAGTCAAAGGCGAAGAACAAGCAGCGAGAGCGAAAGAAGGCAATAAAAGAAGCAAAGGAAGAGGCTGTCCAGGAGCGTCCCGTGTTAACCCCGAAATGGACTGGTATCAGTACCGCTACTCCTTCGGTTGACACAAAATCGAATGACAAAGAAGTCGCAGCTGGAGCAGCACGTCCAGGCTTCTACTGATTTGATTTTACTACCAAGCTTCACCCACCATGAACTGGCTTTCTCATGCAAGTATAATAGACCGCGCTAGAGACGCTGAATCTCGTTCCGTCAAGGGGCCTACCGACTACCGCTTAACGATTCTGTTGGCGGCTAGACTGACGCTCTGTGGGCCATAACTACGAGGCTGTTCCCCAACTATATGACCAAATCGCGTGATAGAAGCTTTAGACGAGGTCCGCCCCACGCACACGATGGAATCGGAAATACTGGCTGAAGCCTGGAGTCTGGTCCGCGGCCCGATTGGCCTACAGCCCAGCATCATCCATCAGAAGCTTTTGACATTTTTCAGGAACCCGTAAAGCTATCATAGAAGTGTTTCTGTTCCATGATCATCAGATAATGGTTGAACGCCGGTAGAACTTCGAAACGTCATTGCCGTAACCTCGAACCAACAGTCAAATGTGTGACGAATACTCGTCCTAACAGTATCTTCTGTCCAGTGTCTGGTCAAAACGGATCACAATCACCAAATAGAGCTTTTGTGCACCAAACCTCAAGCGCAGCCAGCGGAAGTCTTACATAAGATGTATCTTGATCGATGATATGAACGGGTGCTATTCTTCAAGGCGAACAGCCCTCAAAGGCACAGAACAAATGACAGCCTATGATGATCTACGACAAGAGTTGACAGAGCGTAGCGGAAGAAAGAGTCAAGGAGAAACTTAGTGGCAGATTTTTTTTTGGCATGCGATCTAACCGTGAAGACTAGATATGCTTCGGGGAAACTCAGACTTCAACCCAACGTATAGATACACAAAGTCCTGTGTGCGTGAATCTTTACCGATGTGTTTGTGAAGAACAAAGAAAAAGACCGATAATTGTACGCAGAACTCGCCTTGAGAGACAAGAAGCTCCTGGCTAATACCATCCTCCATTGCCGTTTCACCACATCGACCACTGAAATGACGATTAAACACCCTGACTCGTCAGAATCAACCAAGCTAATCTACTTTGCCCCCTCCCGCTCCCCACCATCCCCTACCCCCATCACACTCCCCACAAACTCCCGATACCGGAATACTTCCTCTCTCTTTCCCAGCCCTGACCCAATGCCTTTGGAAAATTCCCTCCTTCCCTTAAAGCCCCCAACAACCTGCTCAACCTCCCTATCCGTCAATGCCCTTTCCCCCACCTCCGGACTTGTATGCAACAGCGCATCTCGCAATTCTCCTACATCGATCTGTCCGCTATCATCATCGTCAAAGGCTGCGAAGGCGTTCAGGAGTTCGGTCTGAGAAGAGAGGGGCGAGAGGAGAGATGAGAGGGTGTGGAGAAAGGAAGGCATGTTGAGGGTTTGGGGCTCCCCAGGGGGGAAGAATTGGGAGATTGTTTGGGGGTTGGAATCTTGGCCTGGTGGCAGGGTGGTATCAGCAAGGATGGTGTGACGGAGTTCGGGGTTAAAAGAAGAACGGGAGTAGCTGACCCAGATTTGCGAGTACATCAACCACATCTTCGCGGTTCACTTGTCCATCGTTATCACGGTCTAGGACCTGAAACCCCTCTCTCATCTCACGCACCTGCGACGGTGGCAATTTGGCTAGGGCATCGCCATTGATGGCCGTACGACTCATTGTTCCCAAAGTTTGGGCGGTCGTGCTTGTAGCCCCGCGCGTTGGCGATGGAGGGGGCTCGTGAGCCAGAGCTTGAGAAGGCGTAAGTACTCGGGGCGTCCAGCTACCATCGTTGGAGGTTGGGGTAATGGCATTCTGCTGAAGCTTGGAAGGCGATTGAAGGGGAGTATGCGCTTTTGTTGGGGATGGGGTGGGTGTGGTGGGGCGGACTGTGTTTGAGGGGGAGGCGGGCGATTCTGGTCGGCGGAAAGGAGAGGTACGTGGGGAGCCGAAGGAGAGGGGAGAGGGTTTGTAGGTTGATGGTAACGACTGAGATCCAGCAGTAGGTCAGTGTTGGATTCCTCTCAATGATTAGGAGGGAAGAGTATTGTGATTTACTGACCATCGTGACGCCTATTTTTTTTGGGCTAGGGAAAGTTCTGTGATGCTGATAGCTTGAGTCTCTCACTCTGTGCGGGGTCTAAATAACGGAGTAATTTCTTACTATAAACACTAAGGTGATATCGCATTGAAGTATCTGAGGATTTAATGAAAGCGTCAACAATGACGAGCGTAAACAAACACTACGGTCCTTGATCCCTGTGCAGATGATTTTAGGGCTGGACCCTTTGACATGTGGATTTAGGAAACCCCCGATTCGATCGAACGGCAATATATTAGATTAGGTACGCCAATCAATCGCTCCACTGTTCATTCCAGAGGCGGTATAAGCTGAAGTTCGCCAGGCCATTGCGGAGCATGACCTCATGCCGCAATGAAGGGATGAAAGCCCTGAAGTGGAAGCAATTGCGACTTGAATATCCTCGCCTCGATTTGCCATCCCATCACTCGCTATTCACAATACCTCCGATATCCTTCCTGTTGAGCATTTGGATATTACACCATGGCTTTTGTCCTTCCTTATCGACCTTCCACAAGCGGCTCAATCACTGAGTTGGGTGACCTCTCGGACAAGGTCAAAAGTGCGCCCAGCCCAACCCTTTGTGCGGCGTAAAGTAACTGTTGCATATTTTCGAAGGCAGCATAACTTGGGAGGGCTGCTATCACAGTGGAAACGAGGGCGCAGCACGAAGCAGCTGAACCCGTAGGATTGCAGTTTCAGCCTCGATATGGCACATCGCAAGTAGTGTTCGCGAAGAGGATCTTACCTACATTATCTACTTACAATCCAGCATCTTCCTTTCTTTAAGTCTCCACTGTGATTTTGGTTTCGATTTCAGAAAACGGCAGCGCATTGGTTCTGAGATTATTATTGTCTTGAAAGGACGAGTTGTAGGATAGCCTACATTCCTTCGTTCTCCGCTCGTAGCTCTTAATCGATTGGCAACAGACTTGACCTCATTGCTTGACACGATGATCGCTCTCATATATACCTTGTCTGCTCTACTTTGCCTGATCACCCATGCGGCAGCAATGGGACGCCGGCCCCGCTTCGAACCTCTCCCGATATGCCAGGACTGTGTTCCTCGCAAAGAAATTTTGGCACCTGGCATTGGCTTCGACTTGACCAACTCTTATGCAACTGCTGCCATCCGCTATTACCATGGCTCGATGGAGAACCTGTGCAAGGTTGGTCCTATCTTCTTGTACGAGCGCGGGCGGGACAGTTGACAGCATGTCGACTAGGTCGACGCGGGCGATGCTTACAGGCAACTGATGATTCGCGCCTCGAAACCGTCATCTAGATCAGAGTGGTAAGCTGGTCAGTCCTTTCTGAGCTGGCTAGCATTTCGCATTGATGGCAAATTAGTGCTGAAGGCTATTGGGACGAGGTTCGTTGTGGTGTGGCACGTGCAAAGCGGCGATGGAACAAGCTCTGCGGTCGTCCCTCTACACCTGAAGTCGGAACAATTGCGAAACTTGTCAAAAAGCTTCGCACCGCCGTGGACGAAAAACTTGAACACAATAGGACGAAGAAGGCGCTCCTTACGATCCCCTATCTTCCCGGAGTTTCCTACGAGGATTTGGAGGACGTGATGGAATACACGGGTCTCACTATGCTTTCCACTCACAAGCACATCGGAGACAAGATTTCAGAGGTTAGCGCCGCCTTTGCAGGCTCAGGCTATGGTCTTTGCGAGCATTACGACAACATTGACGCCTGCGAAAACGAAGAGGCAGATATGCCTGTCTCTCACATCCTAGCCCTGAGCTTGAGCCAAACATCCTTCAGCGCAGCGTACACCTACATGCAAGCCGCCTACCGAAGCATACTCGAAAAGGAAACTACCCGCTTTGACCTAGGCCTACAGAATTTCCCAACAAACGGTAAAGATAGCGAGGGGGAGGAGGCGCTCTATTGGTCACGCATGCGCGTGACAATCGTCGAGGTTGGTCGGACGTCGCGCGGAATTCTCACTACACTTCTAGTCCTGGGTGAGAATGCGGACAATTCAAGTTTCGTCCGGACGGTCCAAGAAGCTCTGCGAGAACTACTTCCGGATGCTTCTACACAGGATATCTCAAAGATGCTATTATTATGGAAATGGGATGGTGAGGCCGAGCCGCTCTACTTGGCCGCGAGAGGCGCTGCTGAACTCGCCAAACGCGCTCAAGAAGCCCCTGCAGGTTGCAAAGAGCCTGTTCACTGTGCGGAGAACCGCGCCCCAGCAAAGATCATCCTATCAAATCAAGTTTCGCTGAGCGAGGGGCGGCAGAGAGTGGGCTTGAACTTTGATGATGGAGTTCGTACTTGAGTCGGAAGATACACCAACCTCAGCAATGTTCCACACTACTGTAGTTATAATACCAGACGTTAAGCTCCTTTAGCAAGCGTTAGTACTTATCAGGCTCGGGTCATTCCCCATAAGGCTAGAGCGGTGCATCGCTAACGTTGGTGCATCGAGGGTTTAATACGAGTAGATTAGATCTTCTATGTAAAATCAAGTACAAAAATGAGAACCGCATGCTCATCACTAAACCTATGAAGCTGAAGAACTGATTCATCTTATAGCTTAAGAATCAAAATAAACCTGTCTCGTATACTTGATAAAAGGAAGAACGGATTAAGAATTATAAGTAAATGGCTCCCAAAATCAATTGCGGCATGGATATTCTCGCCTCCACTTGCCGTGCCATCACCCACGATTGACAACAGCTTCGATAATGTTTTCTGATTGGGTAACTGATGTTTAGATCATGGCTTCTGTACTGCCTTATCGACCTTCGACAAGTGGCTCCATCACTACCTCCAACCGGCGACCCTCATTGTCCTCCTTCCCGTCTTCACGAAACACCTCGAATCCGTCCACCCATAATGGCATGCCATCAGCAGCGCCTCCCATTCCGAACCGCCCTGGGTCGAAGAGTAGCTCGCGGACTCCCTCGACTCCTTCCTCCACACAGCCCGCCGCCAGAAGAGCGGATGCTTCACGGCGCACTGGTCGTTTGAAATCTCAGTACCCAGCAGATTCGACAGAACGTCATGTCGAGTATATACTCGTTGCATCGTTCCATGTCGATCGAGGTCCGATTATGGAACATCAGTACCCCGGGGCAATTAGTGGAGATGAGAACATGCTGGCGGAGCTGATGCTGCCAGACCAGGCGCACATGAGAAATGAAGATTGGACAATCTTCTTTCTACACAAGGACACCAGTGAAGATGACGAAAAGGCTGAACTAGCTGCAGAGAGGAAAGAGCAGAGAAGGAAGAAGAGAGAGGCTTCAGGAACGACTAGTGCGGAAGAATCACAAGGAAGCACTGAAAACGAGGAAGAGAGTAACACAGATACCGACGCAGAAAAAGACCATGATGAAGTGGAAGGTGGAGAAGGGCCGCCGTTGATATATGTATTAAATTTAGTAAACACAAAGCAAGATACAACAGCAAAAAGGTTCCAACCACTCCATCCGCTGTGCTGTAAACATTGTATCTAATTAGAACTCATGCAGAGGCGCGGTTGTCAAAGCTATGGCAATATGTACTCGACATTCATTTCTGCACATCTATAAGGTAGCAACCACATGGTGTGGTTCACTACTCATAGAAGCTGACCCGACTCTCAGCCGTTATTACTATTGGCACTTGAAGAGTATTTCAGATCACCATATCCAGAAACATTGGCATCGTTATATGATGCAGTGAATTCAATGGATCTCTCCCTAATGCCTCGGCTTTCTGTTCTCGAACGACATATACTTCAAGCTAGTGATACCAAAGATCTCTTCGTTGAGAAATTTGAGCAGATGATCCAGCAGCGTATGGCCAAAGAATCCAGATCCAATTCAATATCATCACCAGAGTCACCCTCCAAGCCAGGTCTCGACCTAACTCGACACGGACATGGACAACGGTATATTGTTCCCCGCGACACCCATGAATTCGAATCCAAAGTCATATACAACGGCATCCCTATCCCGATCAAAGTCCCCACCGGCATCTCCCCCGAAACCGTTGGCGACTTCTCCCTCATCAAACTCATCCAAGCCTTCTCCGCCCCCCACGCCTCTACCCCCCAACCCTTCATGCTGCACCCGCACCT
>JAABUP010006329.1_pt1 | contig 16977 bp, 14 predicted proteins | sample 5559201 | NCBI WGS metagenome assembly JAABUP01 (sample SAMN10711887, study PRJNA513373) | rock metagenome | isolation source: Antarctica rocks | place: Antarctica
TCCGGCCGCGCAAAATCTCTCTGGTAGCTGCGGACGTCTCTGGCGCGGCGGATGGGTAGGGGCACGGCGGGCATCATTTGGCCGAGGATGGGGCTGGAGGCGAAGGCGGCGATGGAGAGGTCGACGATGGCGGGGATGTCGGTGGCGGTGGCGGGGTGGAGTGTGTAGGGCATGTTGGAGGGTTGGGGGGGGGATGTAGGATGCGAGGTGGTTTTGGAGGAGTGGTGGGTTATCCAATGTAGTTCGGTATCGGTGGTTCGGTTAATGCGACTCGATAATTGTCTTGCGTTTACAAGTAGATGGATTTGAAGGTTACGACGAAGTGCTCATGTTTGCTTTTTGTAATATTATGAGATCTCGATGGCATTTCAGCATAGTATTCAATCAAGAGGACTTCCATGCAGTAGACTCCAGCAGAGTGTGCTCGCACGACTAGCTTTAGGGAATAAAGTTGGGGAACAAGTATGGCATCAGCTTCGAGTCCTCTTACCTTCCTGATTATTTAGAAAGTGGCAGACTCTTTTTATTCCATGGTGAAATCTTTATATTTGGTTCGTGCGAGGAAGCCGAGGCAGGAGGTCCAAACTTCTTGGCCCCAACGTGACCACTTACACATTTCGTCTTCTCCCAAACAGCAGTCTATTCTGAGGGATCGAGTATTCAAGTCTTCCAGTAAGACGTAGCAACATTGGATCATGGCATATGGCTAGGTCTCTGGAATGACCTGGAAACTACGTGGTGATGGTTTGGTGGCCTGAGTAATAACACGAAGATTTCTGAGCTCTCCGAGTCCGAAATCCAGAGAGTCCACGAGTACTGTGTCTACTCTTGAGACATCTTGATACTCGTGCAATTCTGTCTAGTTTCTCTCTCTACATACCTGAGTACCAAGATTGGAAACAGTTCCCCAGTATATTTGCTATTCTTCCCAGGAGACTGACCTCTTACGCCATCTCGATAAGTGCTTCTCTCCGTTCGGTCCAGAAAACACCACAGACGCTTTTCGTTCAGCACAAGATGTCACGAAAACTCATTCATGTCGGCGTCATCGGGGCTGGCGAAGTAGCCCAAGTAATACATCTTCCGACGCTTCAACTTCTAAACCACCTCTACCGAATCGTGGCAGTCTGCGACCTTTCCCCAAAGGCAGTCGGATTCTGTACGTCACGGCACCACATCCCCACAGGAACCACCGATCCTTATGAAGTCATTGATAGTCCGCATATCGATCTCATTTTCAACCTGACGTCTGATGAGTTTCACGAGACCTACACCATTGCGGCCCTCGAGGCTGGTAAGCGCGTGATGGTAGAAAAGCCCCTTTCTCTCAGCCTGCCAAGCGCACAGCGGATTATAGACGCAGAAAAGAAAGCCAGGAATGGGGCAAGAGTATTCGTCGACGCTATGCCCCTACTTTCGTCAATACTTTCAAAAGAGAGGTTGCCAGTATAGATAGGATCCTGTACGCACGATCACGTGGTATCGTCGGTCCGAACGCGTCCTTTGTCTCTCAGTCTGGCACCTCAGCCACCAAATTCACAGACTTCCCACCCGAGACAGCCGCTGTACGGACAAAGCTCCTGGACGTTCTACTCCAGGAAGCTTTTCCAAACCAAGAGGTTACCCAAGAGCGTCGAGATTACTGCCGCTTCCTCGGGTCGCTGGGCAGTCACGACTTATCACTGATGCGAGAAGTCCTCGGTTTCCCTGAGTCAGTCACCGGCGTGTCCGTCAACGAACCTTTCTACAGCGCCATCTTCAAGTGCCGCAGAAACGGCGAGGCCTTCTCCGTGACCTACGAAAGTGGTATCGATTCCGTGCCACGGTTTGATTCACACCTTACTGTGTACGGAGAGAACAAGACTGTTAGCATACAGTACGATACACCTTACATCAAGGGCCTACCTATCAGTGTGATTATTGATGAGATCAACGAACATGGTGAGGCGATGACAAAGGAAATTCTTAGTAGCTATGAAGACGCGTATACCGCCGAGTTGAAAGAGTTGCATAGTTGTCTGACAAGCGGGAAGGCCATCAAGACGACCGCTGAGGACGCAATGCAGGATTTGATATTATTCAAAATGATGTTTGAGCAGTATGATCGGCAACAAGCTGCAACGCATTTTGACCTCTACTAGCCGAGCTGGTGAGGCATGTCTAAGGGTTGCAATCGCTCATCACAAGAAGAGTCATCGCACCCATATATGGAGTTGAAATATCCATGTAGAAACATGCTTTAATCGCTATCCTAGCACTGTTGTGAGAAGCCCTAACCTCCTCGAGAATCTCAACTCTGCTACCCGACATGTAGAAGCCAACATACGGCATTCTCAGCCAGCGCCTTTCCAGCAGAAAAAAAAAAATGGATGCGCCATCCGAGAATAAGAAAGCGAGCTCAGAGAGCGAGCCGAGGCCGTATGACAGTGAAGATCAGGATACGAGGTCCTGCGAGCGGTTCGATACGACATCATCTTCGACGCAGTAGAAGTCTCCAGCTTTGTCAGAACCAACCGGTATTCCCTGGGAGCTCGGAGAGAGCGTATCCAGAACTCCCACGTCTATCCTGCCAGTCAGCAATAGATCAAGGACTGATTCAGGGGCTCTTGTTCCTCGAAGCTTATGCGCAAAAAGTTTATGTTCACCGCTGTTAGGAAATGTAGAGGGGATTCAAAAGGGGTTCACGGTTGATGTCTAAAGGTAAGCGAGACTTTAACGAACTTGGTATGGGCGTACTAGGTAAGTCCAGTTCATTAATAGTATAGTCATACCTTTCGAGGAATCATCAAGATGCTAGAAGTACAACCCGCCTCCCAATACAAATTTAACAACATTAGACGAAACCCCAAGTTCTTTCAACACCTCTCCGTCGTTCCGTTCGTACAAAGCCAACCCCCATCATCCGTTTCCAAGCTCATAACTCATCATCTCATTTCAAACACTCCTCTTACAAATAAGTGTACACCCCCCTAAATGGTCCCCAACCCCTCCAGAATATCCATCAACCCCGCCACGGCCCCGGCCCCTAGTAACCCCCTCTTAACATCCTTCTTCGCATTCTCCTTGAAGCTGCTCCCGCTCTGGCTCTTCTTCGGCTTGTCCCTCCTTGGCGATCTCTTCCTATTACTGTTGGTATTGTTGTTGTAGGGAACTGCTGGACCCTGTGGTTGAGGGATGTAGTTGCGTGGCGCTTGCGGGCTGGTGCCGTACCCGGGCGGGGGCGGCATGTAGGGGCCTCCGGAGGGCATTCGTTGCGGGCCGGGGGGAAAGGCGGGGTTGTAGGGCGGAGGTCTGAGGCCGGGGGAGGCGGACTGGTGTGGGTTTTGCCAGTTTTGGGAGGGGATTTGCATGGGCATTGGTCGGGATGGGAGAGGGCCGCCACGTGAAGAGGGTCTACCGGGCTGAGGCTCTGGCACACCGTCCCGAGGAGACGGAGTATAGGGTGATGTGTAGGGACGACGGTTGCGTTCGTTTGGCGTTTCTTGGGGATTGGGCACGCGCCGTGTACTATTACCATCGCTGTTACGGCGCGCTGAGCGTGGAGGAGGTGAGCTGGAGGAAGAGTCGGTGTCTTCGTCAGAGTGAAGGACGTGGCGACTTGGTGCTTTCCTACGCTGCCCGCTCTTGTCCGAGCTATCGGAGTCGCTCTCGACCCGTGCGCGGAAACGCACATTCTTTCTGCTCTTTGCTCCCTCAATATATTTTCCTCCATTGCCCTCAGCCCGCTCAAAGTTATTATCAGACGAGGAGTCATCGTCGCTGTCGTAACGAGACCTGTATTTGTTCTCTCTTCGAGGGGATCGGGGGTGTAGTTCGCGCAGTCGAGTCCACTCGTCCAAAAGATGATCAACGATATTGTCATCCGGCGCATGGAGGAGACGGTTTGCCAAGTACATTGCTTGGTTCATTGATGCATCCAGGTGGCTCAATGGTGTCTCCTGGTACTTGACCATAGCTGTTGATGGGTCGGCCTCATCCTTTGCGGCTTCAATTTGCAGTCGAGGATCAGCTTCTGCAGGCGTCATACCGTTGTGAATTGGCAACGGCCTCTCTGTATCAACGTCCTCGTGCTCGGCATGCTGGTAGAGCCGCCGAAGGTCAACCAGGGACCAATGTCGGACAACGACCATATTTTGGATCTCTGCTCGCTCTTGGAGCATCTCACGTTCAGAGAGCGGCTGTTTCGTCGAATCTTCACTATATGCGATCGTCAGCCCATAAATCCGCAAAACCTAATCGTTACCTACCGTTCAGATGCTATCGTCTTCCCCAATTGTAGTACTTGCAGCATAAGGGACAGGCTGAGTTTAAGGCATTCTAGCTGCCCAAGCATGTATTGATCCGCTGCTTCTTGAAACACCATGTAACCCTTTGCGCAATGGAAATGGATTGAATATTCCCCTTCTCGTCCTTCTTTTGTACCATCTCAACCATTTTCTTTACCTCGTCGAATACGGATTGACTCTGTTTGGCGATCTGGCTTACGGTATCGATCGCGCTTTGTGATGTAAGTGTCCTCGTGGCCTGGATATTGATACCGACTTGTTTGAGCATTAGGCTGAAGGAGGAGATGCCCCGTGCTATGGTTTGGATTTCGACATCAGTGTCGGCAATCTCTGCACCCACAGCATTGAGGATTAGGGACAGTCGAAAGCCAGCGCCCGCGACCCCGATTATCGAGGCTATAACGCTTCTTGCGGAGTAAGTCAGTTGACACGGTTGGCTGTGGAGGAGTTGAATGCGGTGGTGAACACACCCTGTTTCTAGCATGATGCAGACACGCCTGGGTCTATTATGAAAGCAGTAATGTAGAATGATGAGTAGCAGTAGTATGAACTATGTACAAAGTAGGCATGACGGTTCGTAGAAGTCTCCTCAGCCTGACTTCAGATGGGAGAGGCGAGGGATGAGGGATGAATACGATGATGATGATGGAGGGGTCCCCAAAGCGGCTGAGAACTTTTGGATTAGTTCTATATCCCGCCCGGGCCCGCCAAGCTCGCTACTCCACGATGGATCGGTAGGGCTCACTCCTGGGTGCACACCACTCCTCAGCCATGGATGCTGAGTGGTCCTGTCAAGCGACGAGGGTCTGAGCCATGGGAGTCATGTCAGACTCTCGACTCATACTCTACTCTAGTACTTGCATAAGGTAGAATAGAATCCGTGAAGCCTAGGCGATTTCCCAAGTTTCAACCAATTCTACCACCAACATGTGCCCACAAACTCAATTATCAAGCCTCACGTAGTTCATCAGGCTATCGGTAGATCTACCTTCCACCACTGACAGCTATCAGCTCGTTGTGACAGCACCACCACAGAGGTTGTCTTTATGGCGCAGGTTTATTGCAGTTGGCCTAGCCAAGCCGAGCCTCAATCGCCTCCGTCTTTCTGTGCTGTACACCTTATGAAAAAGTTTTAACACATTGAAACAAATGTCCATGTTGATATATAGTCGACTACGAGGCTTTATGGCATACATTAAGGTGCCTTTCTCAGAGTATTAGGGTAGGGAATCAATTCGGACTCTCAAAGTCCAAAACGCAACCGTACATAGCCTCCTAAGTCTCCGGAGGTTGGATCTTTCCATGATGACGGCTTCGTTGCACAAGACTTTGCAGAACATGATTTTCTCACCATGTGTAGTCATTAATCATCCAATAAACCCTTCCTTCTGATGTACTCTCTTTTGGTCCACTGCCAAAACGGATCTTCTATAACTCGAGTCGCAAGCACGTTCTCCTCTGCCGGCAATGCTTGAAAGTTTCGACCTCACCACGAGTACTTACTCAACAGAGGAACTAGTGCTAGCAGGAAGACAAGAACTCGTGCATAATTTTTCCTTCATACCACCACGATTACTAGATCAGACCTAGAAGTCTTCATCGATATGAACATACTTTTTGCACTTCGTTGTCGTTATTGCTCTTTCTTCAGATGGCCTTGACTCTAAAATCTTTCTTGAAGGGTCGAGCGACAAATTTGTCCTCTCTTTTGTTGTAGTTGCGTTGATGCTGGAGGAAGAATAAGGAGAAATGTTAGATTTTTATCCAGTACAATTCGATGATAGTACCGCAGTTGAAGCAGGAGTCGTAATGATTTTGGAGAAAGAAAAATCATTCGTGATATCGAAATTTCTTCCTCGTTTCCGAAAGCTTCTTCACATTCATCCCAATTTGAATGGCATTAGCTTGCAGTGCTCGTTGTTCGTATATTGATCTGTAGTATTGAATTTGAGGAATATCGGCCTAGGTTTTCCATATCTTAATTATCGTTCATCTTCCACAACATCAAATCTGTTTATTCGGTTCAGTGCTCGCCTTGAATAAGAAAAGTAACAGATCTCGTAGGATTGAGAATAGAAAGCGCCTGACAGTCCTCCCTATAGCAGTTCTGATATTGTCAACTGAAAGAGAGATATAGAGTTCGTGGTCCTTCGCAGTCTTGGAGAGACAGAGATTATTGTCAACCGCGCGTGAATTCAGTCTATCGTAGATCAGCAACACAGGAGTAATCAAGTAAAGTGTAGGGAGTTTATTGATCATGTATAGAATACCGTTCCGGAACATTCTCAGATATATCGAAGTCACCCATTGAATAATTCACGACTTATCGATAGCATCTGCATAGCCTCGCAAGCCTCGGCCCACGTCATCGGTGACAATCGGTGATCTCTTGAAACGAAGGAATCAAAGGCTATCAACTACCTTGGGAGACAAGTACGTTCACCAGTTAAATACTACCTATATTTTCCCATTCTCGTTTTCTCGTTTTCTCGTTTTCTATTTGTGCGCTACATGATGGGCCTTAGAGTAGCCTTAGGCGGAAACTAGTGATCCAGAGCGCATTTGCATAGCCGTGGGACTAAAGTAACGTAAGACCGAAGCTGACGACGGGAATGATCACAGCGACGCTGATTAGAGATATCTATTTCGATTCTCTGCTCTCTTCGACGAACAATTACTTTCTGATCATTCTCTACCACATATCGTTGCGCTAGGCCTCGGCTTTCTCCCATCGACCGGCACCCTACGCGTTTTGGGTAGGCTTCTGTCGCCGACGACGACATCTATCTCGCCACTATCTACCTCCGTACGCTTTGAAAGAACTCACCCATATGGATTCGCCATCTGGAGTGCGCCGCGGAAACTCCACGAACGATGTACCATTGCGCATACTGTCACTCGGTAAGTCAACGGTGCATCTACAGCGCCCATGGCAACTGTTGGATTGGTAAGCTAATTTATTTTATGGAGACGGCGGAGGAGTGCGAGGTTATTCTATGTTGCTTCTTCTGGAAACGTTCATGCATCAAACCATCACTGCCATCGATGAAGCTGAGAAGTACACCGAGCGCGAAGCGCACCATTTCGATGCGATTAGACCCAAACTGACAGAACTCAAACCATGCGACTATTTCGATTTGATTGGCGGAACAGGCACGGGAGGACTGATCGCCATAATGTTGGGCCGGTTAAGAATGGGAATTGAAGACTGTAAATCTGTCTACCAGGAAATGACACGATTCGTTTTCGAAACCGACAAGACAATCGCTGGCATTCCTTATAGGTCAACTCTCTTCAAGGCCTCGAAATTAGAAGACGCCATACGAAATTGTGTACAAGAATACGACAACAGATCTACCAATGATCATACCACTGAATTCGTTGAAATGCCAAAAAGTCCAAGAAGAGCAGGCAGTATGCACAGCTACAATAGTGGCCTACAAAGAAGCTCAACAAGCTCGACTTATAACCGTCGGCGTAGTTCGTTTTTGCCAGCAAGAGCCGGCACAGGGGATCCGAATGCTGAGCTTGAGGACCCCAGGCCAGATGCCACAAAGACGTAAGTATAACAGAGACCACCTTTGGCGGAAATATTGCTAACCAGTGGTTAGTGCTGTCACGGCCGTTTTTAAAGGAACTACTAGGAAAAATGGTACTTCAACACTACTACGATCCTATAGGTCACGGACCACACCTCCTGTTGAGTCGAGGTGCACGATTTGGCAGGCCGGCCGTGCAACATGCGCTACAAAATTAGCGTTCAAACCAATACAGATCGGTACTTCCGTGTTTCTCGATGAGGGAGAGGGTTTATTGAACATTGACGGAAGCCCTACTTATAATCCTGCTCCTCAGATATTGCAAGAAGCAGTGGAGGATGAATGGCCTGGTCGTAAAATCGACGTCTTTCTTAGCATCGGCACCGGGAAACGACCCAGCACAAGCAACAACATGCAACATGAGTGGTGGGAAGGTTTTGCAGGTGGTATGGGTGATTTTGCTGAGGCCAAAAGAAAATTAATTATGAAGATTGAAGGCTGTGAAAAGACCCACGAGGACATGGTATCAAATCACCTCAAGAGAAGCGGTGTCGACGAAGGTGCATACTGCAGACTAAATGTTGAGGTTGGGGTTGGAGAATTCGGCATGAATGAGTGGACTCGATTGCCAGAAATCACATCCAACACGAAAAATTACTTGAGAAAACCAGGGGTGCAGAAAATCATCGTGGAAGGCGCTAAAAGGATGAAAGATGTCCAATTAGAAATAAACAAGAGGCGAAGAGAAGTTGCGGAGACAATGTCACGACCTTTCGACGGCTTTGACCGCTACGAGAAACAGGAGCCACCCTTCGTTCCACCACCTTCAGACCCGTACGCGGTGGAACTGCCCGGCGCAGATGTGCCATCGCTTTATCCAAGGCCGCTCAGTCGACCGGGTCCACAGTATCCCGTAACCCACCTCCGTTCGTACCAACAAGAGTACAATGTGCAAGACAAATTCACCATCATGCCTTCACCAGACGAAAAATTCACTGTTTTACCCTTGGATGATTCACAGCGGCATGAGGACCAATCATCGTACAGGATATCAGAAGATTCTGCCTATGGAAGAGCAACGGAGCATTCTCAAGATAGTAGGCCTCCGACATCCGATAATAGCTTCGATTTACCGAGGAGGAGCAACGAGGCCTATCGCCAATCTATGCCTCCGCCTCTTCCGCCAAAAACCCCCATACAATTTTACGACGGTGGCGACGGACGGAGACATACTATTGCTCATAGACAGAACGGTCATGTTGCATTGCCATATCCTGACGCCGATGGACCTCCACCGGTTGTAAACATGGCGAGAAAGCCAACGTACGTTCCAAGATGAGATGGAAATACATAGTACTTTTTTTCCAGCCGCGAGGTTGTTTATCCGCTAGTGATTTTGCTGTCGTAGTGTCGAGCAACGCGTATTGAGGAAGCGGTTTATAGGATTTCATGGCAGGGATACCAGGCGTTGCTCCTACGACCATCTATGAGACTACACGAGAGCATGCATAATGTGCGATGATCTTTCCTATATCAGGTCTTCCAAGGTTTATGTATAGATGCAAAAGCAGTGGGACTTTCGTGGGCATTGACCGTAAGCAAGTACGTAGGCATGTATAGCAGTATTAGTAGTATTAGTAGTGTAGAATACAGGGTAGAAAACAACATCTCAGGAGTCAGGGCAATGGTGGAGGGCTTTGTGTTTCCATAAATAGCAACACTATACAGTACACAGTAAGTATGTAGTACAGTACTGACATACTATGCAATTCGGAAGGAAGGATTGGGTGCTCGGGAGAGAAAGAGCACGCGTCAGGAACAAGAAAGAACACGCACACAAACAGATCGTCGGTGGTGGCGTGCGCTTGGCCTAAAGGAACTTGCTAGTCTCGGGAACACGCTAGTGCGTACCAGACGATCAAGGTTCTCGATCAGGGCAAATGCGATAACAATTCCAATGCTCCGTACTCCTCCAACTACCACTACCACAGTATACATCCCATCCTCCTTCGAACAGCGACCTTATTCGAAACTTCAAGTACAAGACGATCACAGCGACAAAACTTGACTGCTGCTATATATCTCCTCAAGTCCACCGGTACGGGGCACCCTGAAATTCACCTCTCCTGATACGCCAGCGGTTCCAGGACTTAGGAGCTTCAACGTCACCCACTCCTTTGATCCATCATAACCTAGTATCGAACACAATTCGTGACTCTACCTATTCGCGACGTTGGTGAAGACCGTATCTTCAATCCGTCTAATTTCAGCCTCGGGCAGACTACGAGAGGCAGGCCTCGAAAGCCCTGTTCTGGCTCCGAACATATCTTTCCTCTACCGACCACAATCAAATCCGCCTCATGAGATCCCATAACACCTAAAGGCCATCTCTCCTTCCCTCTTCCGCCTGCTACCAACCTGAAGTCCTTTGGATCGCCTGGCGCTTTGATACTCTGGAAGGTCCGGCAGGAGCTTTACCATTGAACTCAGATTCAGCCTGTAGCACTACAACATCCTAGTAGACTCACCATGGATGTCTCAGCAAATGTACTCTCTACTGCCCATGAGCTCTACGCAAGAGCGAACACAACTCACACTCGCCCTCCTGTGTACAAGGCTATCGGCATATCATTAGCGATCGGTTCGGGCCTTTTCATAGGAACCTCGTTCGTTCTGAAAAAGACTGGGTTGTTGAGGGCGAATGTAAAATACAAGGAAGAGGCTGGTGAGGGCTATGGCTACCTCAAAAATGCCTACTGGTGGACAGGCATGACTCTGATGATTATTGGAGAAATCTGCAACTTTGTCGCCTACTCGTTCGTCGATGCCATACTCGTCACGCCCCTTGGAGCGTTGTCCGTCGTTGTCTGTACTGTCTTGTCTGCCATCTTTCTCAAAGAACGTCTAAGCTTCGTTGGAAAAGTGGGTTGCTTCATGTGTATAGTGGGCTCCGTGGTCATCGTTATGAACGCCCCGTCTCAAAGTTCCGTCGCCGATATACAAGAGATGAAGCATTTTGTCATCGCGCCGGGGTTTCTGACATACGCTGGAGTCATCATCGTCACCTGTATCTTCATTGCTGTATGGGTAGCACCTCGGTACGGAAAGAAAAGTATGATGGTATATTTGAGCATATGCAGTCTCATTGGAGGCCTCAGCGTTGTCGCGACGCAAGGTCTGGGTTCTGCGGTTGTGGCCCAGGCAAATGGAGAGCCGCAGTTCAACCAATGGTTCTTGTATTTTCTCTTCGTGTTCGTAATTACGACCCTGGTGACTGAAATTATATTTCTCAACGTAAGCACCCATCTTGTTTTCTGGACCCTATCTGACCCCAGTACAGAAAGCCTTGAATATCTTCAACGCCGCCCTTGTCACACCAACGTACTACGTTTACTTCACCAGTGCAACCATAGTCACATCTTCCGTGCTGTTTCGCGGGTTCAAAGGAACACCCACTTCTATCGTAACCGTGGTTCTGGGCTTCCTGCAGATCTGTGCAGGCGTCGTTCTATTGCAGCTTTCGAAGTCCGCTAAAGACGTGCCCGATGTGGCGGTCTTCAAAGGCGACCTGGATCAGGTTCGGACCGTGGCCGAGCAAGAAGAACCGGAATCTGAGCCAAAAGCCGATGCCATTCGAGGCGCTGCTGCCATTGTTCGCAGATTTTCGACTGCAAGGCAGAAGATGGCAGCTGCGGAGGCCAAAAGGGTTCATGAAGAGCGATTGAAAGACCAGATGGAACCTATTGGGGAGAATGAACATGTTGAATGGGATGGTCTTAAACGTAGGAAGACAGTATTGAATACGCCTTCACCAGGACTGCAGAGGACAAAGACATTACATCCCCCACTAGGAATGACACACTTCCCCGACGAGGATGATCTTGAATCTAGACCAAGCACTACGGATGTGTACGGAAGTGGAGGCTTTAACGGTGGATTCATGGACAGTATCAAGAAGCGTGCTCAAAGTACAATCCATCATGGGCAACGAAAGAACCTCGGCGCTGGAACACCGGATTCAAGAAGCCCAATGCATCCAGTTGCGTTGACAGAAATAGTAATACCGGGGCATAAGGGAGAGGAGACACCAGGAATGACGTTCCCACAGAACTCGGATGGCGCGATGGAGATGTCGCACGTCTATGGGTTGCCACCCGGACTTGAACGGCAAGTTGACGGCTCGGCCGACGCTAGTCACCCCCCAGGCCATGATGGAAGGTCTGTTGCATGGTCAGGAGAAGTTGGGCGTGACCGCGCACACTCCAGAAGCAGTCTTGCACCTTACCCACCAACCCATTCTGCTAAGCGACAATTCTCTTTTCAAAACGTCTTTAACCGACACAAAAATGAACCTCCTCCTGAGAGCAGTCATTCTGTTCGGCCAACATCACGTAAAAGCCTTGGCTCACGACAAGGAAGTAAAGAGCACAACATACCTGGCATTAAATCTGCCACAGAGGAAGAAAGACTTGGACTAGTGAAAGGAGATTCGACTGCTATGCTACCATTACCAGATTATCCTTCAGATGAAGAGGATTGGCAGCTTGAGCGCAAGCAGAAAGCTGGCGTTGCCCCAATGAGTCCATCGCCTATAAGCGAAGAGAAGGAAGTCGAAGATTACCAAGCGCGGAGACAAAGTTGGGAGGATAGTGTAGACTCGCCGGAGCTACTGAGCGTTATGTCAGGTACATCGAAACCAAATGACAGGGATGCCGAGTCCAGGCATCTTAAGGATTGGGAAGGGCGGGCTGGTGGCAGCGGGGGAGGGGCATTTGTGTGACTGCAATGGACAGAGACAATGATACATTATAGAGCTTTCGGAGGATTAACGCCTCTACCTGGGGACTAAACTTGGCCTGTGTTTTATATCCAATCAGTAAGCGCGCAACGAGAATTTGACATGAGCCCATGCTTTTTCGAGTGGACCGTCTTTATGGATCGGGATTCACCACTGCTGTAACCCACTGCCTCTTCTTGGGCTTCGGACGGCAGTACCTGTGCCTGCTCATCCCCCTCTCTTACTTTCGCCTTTTGTTTCGTCATATTCATATCTTCTTTCTTTCACGCCCCGTATGTCAACGTATGCCTAGCAAACGAATGAAGAGCCACTTTATTAAAGTCTCTTCCCAAGATTTCCGACCTCGTCACAAGAATAGCAATACACCGCGTCAAATTCTTCGTTGCGAAGGTCATCTCCCTACTAGTAGCTCCAGCAAGCGCCGTACCAACGAGTGCGCTTTCAGTAACGACAACTACTTCAATAGCTGCAACGCCGGCTGAAACATCTGCCGCGGCCTCTATTTCTGACAGGAGCGGCCCCTTGCTAAGTGTTCGTAGACGGCACACAAGACTTGACGGAGCTCGTGGGCATCATCGCTGCGGATTCGGTTGCGCGCTTTGCAGTGGACTACAACAAAGGCTATCTCTCTACGGCTGCGGCAACTTTGTCGTTGCTTGGCCTGCTCGGATACATTCGCGCCCTGTCCAAAGCTTGGGCTGGGCCCGACAACGCTGCAGAAATGCGGGCTACGGTACCAAGGCCATGCGTCCACTGTTTTCGGAATCCCAGATGATGACCGGCTGCCTCCGACATTGTGCATACTGTATATTATGTTCGGCGCGATAAAAACGGCGGACCACATAGAGTGGAGACAAGTTAATGCAACGAAACATACTGTGGACAGTATGCCTTTGTTGGCTAAAGCACTACCATTTCCCCCTCTCAGGTCGAAAAAGAACCGACATAAAGATCCTACAACCTAGACAAGCCTTCCGAGGTCTTCAGATCTCGTAATGGCTTCTTACATGTCCTGGTGCTGTGGACGGTATGTATAGGGATGACTCGTTTGATGATCATGCCATTTTGTGGTAGCTTGCGGCATCAAGCATGGACGCTTTACTACGCAACTTTTGTTCTCTTCTCATCGATTCTAAGCAGCTATTTGGCCTGGGCTTGGGTCTAAGCATCCGGACCCTGCAGAAGTGCAATACTTAATACTACTAAGGAGCTTGTAGATGGGAGAGAGCACGCGTCGATTATGTATAATGCGAATTCAATGGACGAGGAAAATGCAGTTGCTGGCGCCCAGGATCAGTCATTGCAATCTCACACCAACCAAGATCCCCAACCAGCAAACCCAGAAGATGGACAAAGTCTTTCTACCCCCCAGCATTCTCAATCGTCAAACACAGAGGAGAGTCCGCGTCTTTCCTCCCCCACGGCCGAGATCAAGGACCCAGTGAATCGATCGCATGCTCAGCAGCCTCCTATACAGCTATACGACAATCTGCCCAACGGCACATAGAGAAGCCCCACAAATATGAAGGCATACCAAGCCGTCGACTTCGCACTCGACTAGACTGCGAAGGAAACAAAGACCTCTCTGTAAACTTCTTCGAGCTCCTTTCTTTTCCCATTTCTTCAGAAATAGATCGTCACTAATACTGATGACGGGGAAAGGCGGCGCATCAATGCAGCTTAAGATAGTTTTAGTTTCAATGACACAATTAATAGAGAGCACTCGATTATCCTTGATCTTTCTCCTGCGAGAAGAGCATGAGCGAAGATGATTTGCTCCGAGCGATATCCCTCTCACGCCTGCAATGGCCAAGAATTACGCAGTAGAGCACCAAGGAAAATCGCCCACCCGGCACCACTACATAGTTTCTGAAACATCATAGTCACGCGAAAACATCGCATTCTTTCATCCAGCTAATTAGATTCCCACTGCATATGAAACTTCCTTCAGACAAAATGGTTCCTTAGCAGCATTGGTATTTACTCGCTGTCATACCCAAAGAAAGAACCGTTCATGTACCCTAGACACCCTACAAACTCACACTCAACTTTCAAGCATCCGCCCAGGGTTACTGTTCGTCTAGCTGCCTACTCGCTCCTTACAATGGCGATTAAAATTTCCGAAGGTCGAACCAGCCGAGCTTCGTCCTGCTTAGTCGTTGATAACAGCGGCCATCGCAAGCACGTTCTTCTATTGACTTCGCTCATGGACCATCGTTATATGGTTCCATGTTTTTCTAACCATCATCACAATTTATTTGGCCCGTCTGCGTCCCGTCTGTATTGCCGAGAGTAGAGATACACTGCAGGCTTTCGAGGCTGGCAAGTAGAATGATGAAAATATCGGAGAGATATGGGCAAGGAAGAAGTGGGGTTTGTACATTGGTAAGACGCATAGATACCGCGTTCCTCTGTATAATATCGGGGACTTTCTAGGCCTTCTTGCTATGCATTATCCAATTTAATTCCGTTGACATATTTGACGTTCTGGCAATTTATCTGATGGCTAGGTTCGCGTGACAGGTGGTCGTTCATAAGTCTTCGACCCTCGACAGGTGAGCAATCGAAGTCAGCCCGTCCTCTGTTCTTTTAAATCGGCTTGGCCGGCTATTTCTTGAGCGATGCCCCGAACCGAACAGTAGCGAGATCTGAAGTGCTCGATACTTCGGGATTGCCAAATTAATTTCCTGGCCAGTACTGCTTATAAAGTCCAACCTCTGATACTGAGAGTGCGTAGAAGGGCTCTGTTGTTGCCCGGTTTTGCCTCAAGAATCCAAAGTGAGAACTGAAATCAACAAATTATTACCTAACCTTAAAGATTGCCCGTGATAGAGGGTCAGCAACAGAAGATATGGTAACATGCAAGACCCGAGATCTACATGTTCATACGAAGAACCGTACTCGGGTAGCGACACTCTCACAAAATGCCGAAAAAAAAGAGAAATGCCGGGATGACTGAATGTAGAGAGCTTCAAGGCTCGCACTAAGGTAAACTTGCTTGCCTACTATACTAACCCTGGGCTGTCTAATTATACATAAACGAGAGACTGCGCGTAGAACAAGTCATGCCCTCAAAGACTCATCGCTAAGCAAAAAATCAAAACGCGACTCATTCCTTTGCTGAAGGTCTTTATTAGCGTTGGAAGGTTTTGCCCTATCGAGACCGTGACTCACCGATGCCGGGCTAGTGCGCTCCACATGAGCATGCCAGAATTGCCTACTTCTTGACTTCCTTGCTCTTCGCGGCTCTCTCAGCGGCCTGGCGAACATTACGGCATGAGGCACATTCGTGTCTGGGCAAGTTCCACTTGTCAGGGTGTTAAGGGCACTGCACCATGTGCCCTTTTTTCGCGCAAGTGTTGGTAAATGTTTTTCCACATGCACCACTGATTGACATTGTCAGCATAGGATCTTGATCATACATTCCAATCTGTGAAAAGGAAATCATACCAGTGATAACCCATTTTGACTCGAGAGGTGAATTGAGATGTTCGCTCTTAAAAATGCACTTTTGAGACGAAAGTACCGAACGCTCAAGTATACGGACAAGTATATATGTGTGTGTGTGTATGTGTATGTGTAGGGGACTGATGGCAATTGCTTTTAGCAGAGAAACAACATATCCTTTATAGATCTCATCTTTCTTCCTTGACCCAACGGCTACTGGTCCTACGCAATAGTGTCAAACTCTTGAGCGCTGAAGGGATTCCACCAGAAAGCAAATCAAAGTCCTTGGAAATTGAGCTCTGCAAACCCACTGAAACACTCCCGGAACATTGACATATTAGTGCATCAACTATGTATATTCATATGTAGTAGACCTATTATCAGAAGATGTGGGGTGAAGGATTTCGATAGAAAACAAAGCATTCTTGCTAAGTTGAAGGGCTGACAGATATTTCTAACAGAGATTTGGGATCGTGACGCGTAAGATATCCGCCTCTTTAACTAGGCGGTTATTGATTGGACATAAAATTTTCATGATTTCAACAAAGCAATCGCAGCCGCTGAATATAGCCCCCTAAATACCATAGGATGTTTTCCCTACCAATGAGAATCTGGTACTAAGATAGCAGACGTGTTTGATCTGCCGCTTAGACTACTGGCTCTGAATAACGAAATCCTTTTGTAGCAAAGATTGTACATTGTACGTCTTTTGTGTGATCTCTTCGGTCAGCTCTTGGGTCTTGGCAGCGTCTAGGGTTGGTGACCTAGCGTCTAATTTAGCGCTTAGACGGCGCTTATCCAGGATCTTCTCGTTATTTTCTTAAGTTTTCGTCCTTCCATTTGCATTGGAGAGTATATATACAAATTGATACGACGAGCTAGGTTTGGCAGGCTTTAATGCTGAAGT
>JAABUP010006330.1_pt1 | contig 16972 bp, 18 predicted proteins | sample 5559201 | NCBI WGS metagenome assembly JAABUP01 (sample SAMN10711887, study PRJNA513373) | rock metagenome | isolation source: Antarctica rocks | place: Antarctica
CCCTCCCCCACCCCCCCCCCCCCCCCCCGCCCCGCCCCCCCCGCCCCCCCCCCCCCCGACAGAGCTGAATATACTGATGGCTAAGCCCAGCTAGACTGATGCGCACAGGAGGGCGTGTGAAACTATAGGCAGAAGCATGCTGCCCCTCTTTTGCCTTCTATCAGTTTTCTGTGTGGAATGTTGATCAGCGCAGTACAAAGCACTTGACCACCAGCCATTTGCAAGTCCAAAGGTGATGCTAAGTCAGGAACAACACAAGAGAAGATGATGTCTGCTATGGCTTGAATACATTCTAGCAGCTGTGAGAGCCTTCCCACACATGCAGAAAGGCTACAGCAGCTGAGTAGATGCTTTTGCTATATATTGCAGACATCACTTCTGAGAACCAGGCTCCTCTTGGTACAAGACATGGAGATTGGATGACTTGTACCAGCTGCCAGTGATGATTCCCTTCGAAATGCCCTAAAGCCAACAGATGGATGTCATTTTGTCTGTCTGGCATAGAGGTCGATCATGTGTTCAGGCTGTGATTGACATGTTGGCGATACATTGCTGAGCACTAGCCTGGCGGCGCACATGCAAGGGTTCAGCAGCATACTACCGACACATCGATCATAGTGCGAATACATATTTGACCTCTATGCCGCATGGGTATCCAAATGGCTGTCATTGCAAGCTCACCTCAGCACCCACATTTGCCCAAACAAGCACAGCTGTGCCACAGCAAGACTCAACACAAATCAGCTTCACCAACATCAGCGCTCACCCACAAGGTACCATCCAAGATTGTGTGGCCAGCTTGAATGCTTCACTTTGCATACTTTGCAGGTGTAGCTGCAAGGCAGTGCACAAGGCAAGCTTTTGCTGCAATGTTCAGAATCAGATACACTAGCGTACTAGAGTGCTCAACAGGCATGTATGCTCTGCAGTGCATCTGTCTTAGGCTATTAGTAAGACCTAATAATTCCTTTACAAAAGTAAAATTGGGAAGCGATGTTTGCTGCAACAGCGTCAAGCCCAACAGGAGCAACGCCATATTGGTTTGAATCTTCAATCAAGTTCCTGAGGTGGAAAGAAGTAATGAGGCATGGTATGAGACCAAGGCATGACAGACCACTACCTTCAATTGCTGCAGCCTTGAGCTTGCAATGCATTCAGCCATCTCAGCATTCCATAGACATGGGTATTTGTGTAGAGTTAGGCATGCACAGCCCAAAGTCGGGTTGGTGACATTACATAGGTTAGGTACAGTCACACCTCATGAAACTCACTAGGTCAGGTCATTTTCGTGAGGTGTATACATAATGTTGGGTAAAGTACAGTCTTGAGCTGATTAGCCCATAACTGCAGGCTACACTGACTGTCAATTAACCCGATACTGTACACATCCAATCCCACAGTAAGACACATGTCCATGAAAACACACACAAATAAATTGTAATTTGTTGTCATCACAATCAACTAACCTGATGCTGTGTGATGACATACTGCCGGTGTCATGATCAGATGTAGCCAACTTTGCGTTGTGTTTCGATGGAACTATACATGTAACACATCCATGACCCTTTCATTATATCATTCAAACAATTGGTCTTGGCTACATAGTGAAATGATCATGAATGTGTACAGCTCCATAAAAACACAACACAGACTTGCGCATGGTTTGTCACAAAAAAGATGCTGCTTTTCAAGAGCATGAAAAATACTGTGTGGCAATGACTAAGGTGGTGAACAAGGTGTCTCCACATGTGACAGGCCACATGTAGGAAGCAAGTGACACGCTGACGCAAACGTCATCATTGCCATACTTAACAATGAAGCAAGGTGCGTCAGTGTGTTACCTACCCTGTAGTAACAGCCTTCCAACACCTGATCAAGCTTCAGTTGCATAAATGGATCAGATAAACCACAACTCTTTCTGCTTCTGCCCGATTTTGCATCCATGCTTGACATATTCAGTCCAGATGTGTAGCTGCTCAATGGCACTACCATCAGCAGCTGGTGTTTAAAGTGACCACTGTTGGCAAAAACATCCAGCCGGAAAAGAGCAGCTGCTACAGCACTGCACCGTAACACATTGACACAAGACATGCTGCTCTGTGCAGCGGCTTTGCGCATTTTGGAATTGTATAGGCTGCCTGCAATTTGCCTATAGACTGCCTGTTTACTGCCTACAGATTGCCGTTACGATGTTATATGGCCTTAGGGTACTATATGGCCTTAGGGTGCTATATGACCTGACAGCAAAATGATAACCCTGAGACCTACTCTGCTTTAGGTGCACCCTACCCCAAGCCCACATCCCTAACCCCCCCCCCCCCCAACTAGTTATAGCCACTCATACTCAGTCAGAAACCATACTTGCTACAGAAGCATTGACGTTGACCATTGTTCCAATTGCAAGTGCAATGCTGCTGATGACAAAAGCGCAGTTTGGGAAATGGCTTTGTGGCAACCTAGACAGCAGCTGAAGTGATTAGTGCACACCTCACAGGAGAACATGGCTTACCATGAAATGAACCCATGCTTTCTAGTGAGGTGTGCAATATATCACTCTGGCTGCTGTCTAGATGGCCAACATGACATTTGCCAGGCTGCTTCACTTTTTTTGTCAGGCATTTTTGGTTTGAAACCGTGTGTTTTGATGGATTTTGTCTAGATCTTGCTAGTGCAGTCACTAGCCTGAAAGCAGGGATGATTGGCTTTGCAGAGCTAAACAACGCCACTCATGTTCAGATAGTTGGGTAAGCCTTTAACGCACAGCACTGAAACTATGCATTGCTGCAAAGATCTGTGCTATCAGGTCTGCTGAGCACTGCCATGTGGACGTACTCCATCAAACCCAGGTTTGGCAACTCCTACCGGGTTTGATGGAATGTGTCCACATTGCAGTGCACAAAGCAGGCTTCCACAGCAACCATACAAAGCTTCATGTGCACCTCAGAGAATGTGTGCAAAGTGAGTCAGTTGATGGCTTTCAGCAGGGGAGCAGCGAAACATACCCAAACAAGGCAGCAATTTGGTGATTTTTGTTGTCGCTTTGTATATTCTTGATATATATATATATATATATAGTTATGAATGTTCGTACAAACATTTGGATTCTCGTAATGATGATGAGTACTAACACTGTGTACCAGTCCTTGTTTGTTGAATCTCACGATGAGTCTTAGGAAAAGGTATATCAAATATGTCAAACTCACAAAACCTTTGCATGATTGATGGAAATGGCAAATACAGTCTGACTAATGCTCAAGTAGCCGCGCATGGGCAACAGCCAGCAACCCTGCAGACCTAGTGCTTCAGCTTTCAGCACTATTGCTCAGGGCCACTGAACATTCAGGGTATTTTAGGGTCCTGCATTTAGGCTTTGTTGACGGCATGAGTTGCTTACCGCATGGCATGTGACGCAGGAAGAAGAACAAAGGTTGGGCGGCAGCGACCAAGGCCCTGGTCAAGTGGAGCACCCAGATTATTCTGGCTGCAGAGGAAGAAGAACGGCAGCAAGATGGCACCGCTTGCTGCCCTGGTCAGCGTTAGTACCCCAGCCATCAGTCATCCATGATGTGCAGCAAAAACTTGAAAGCCTTTCTTCTTCTTCTTCTCCAGACCAGACGTGCTTCTTCTTCTTCTTCTTCTTCTCCAGTCCAGACCCACTTGCATGGTCACGTGATGCAAGCTTGACAACCTTTGCTACGGGTGCCACAGCTTGTTGCCTGCATGCAAACAGCATCACTGTCTGTTCAGTGCATTGCATTGAATGCAGTGACTTGTGTATAGACAACACTTGGCTTGCTGTATACACAATGCAGAATCTGTATTGAGATTCCAGTACTCCATCTGCAACAGGATCAATCTGGGCTTTGAGTGGGAATATCTCCAAGTAAGGAAGGAACAGCTTGATCCTGCATGGACCTGCTGCTGCTTACTGATGAAATGCAGTGTTCGAGTTTTCTTGAGTAGACAGCACCCACTTGAACACACATGCAGGATTGCTGCTGTTGTGTGTGCTTGATGCATGTCTGCGTTTGCTTCCACTCTTGCTCTATAGATGCACAACACGGCGTGCTTTCAATCATGCTTTAGACACACAAAGCATAACAGGCTGAAAGTACAACACGGCTTGCCTGCAAGCTTGAAGCAGCTTCCCGTGTGAAGTCTGCCGTGCGTCTGTGCATCTGTGCATGTTGCACTGCAGAGTATGGTGCCCTCATGGCTCCTGGCTAGCATGAAGGTGAGAGAGCTTGGCTTAGGGGGCCGGGGGGGGAGGGGGGGAAAGGGGGAGAGGGAGGGGGTGGCAAGCTGTGTACAGCTTCTGATCCAGCAGATGGTACTCGGCCAGTTCACCATGTGCTTTGTTAACAATCGAGCTGGATTGGCATTGCAGTAATGTATGCAAGGCGTATCTTTGCAACAGGTCATGATAGGAAGAACTTACAAGAGGTTGAGATGTCAGCCTCATGCAACATGCATGTCTCTGGCTGGTACACTTGGACCGCATACACGATATAATTAGGGCTTAAACCCTAAGTATAGGACAGTGCACACACTGAACATTCCACACGCCATTTTTCAAATTTAGGATGTGTCTGACAGAGTTCCATGGGCTGCCGCCTTAAGAGGCTCACATCATGACCGCAGAAAATCATAGTCCTTGTATTTTTTGGTTCTGTTATCTGTCTCGACATTTAGGGTTTAGGCATAAACCCTAAATGCATACACTAAACATAGAGTGGTTCCAGATGAGCCAGCCTTGCTGCTCAGCTTGCTGCTTGTACTTGGCGAAGGCTGGCTTGACCAGAGGGCTGTCTAGGGCAATGTCATCAAGGCTCTCCTCTACTCTCTGGAAACCCTTCCTCATCTGGGTCTGCAAAAAACATGAAACCCTAAAAACCTGGTCGTCAACCCTAAGGATACCCTTTCTCATGTGGAGAAGGCTGGCTTGACTAGGGGGCTGTCTAGGGCAATGTCATCAAGGCTCTCTTCCACTCTCTGGAAACCCTTCCTCATCTGTGTCTGCAAAAGCATGAAACCCTAAAACATGGTCGTCAACCCTAAGGATACCCTTTCTCATGTGGAGAAGGCTGGCTTGACTAGGGGGCTGTCTAGGGCAATGTCATCAAGGCTCTCTTCCACTCTCTGGAAACCCTTCCTCATCTGTGTCTGCAAAAGCATGAAACCCTAAAACATGGTCGTCAACCCTAAGGATACCCTTTCTTACGTGGAGAAGGCTGACTTGACTAGCGGGCTGTCTAGGGCAATGTCATCAAGGCTCTCTTCTACTCTCTGGAAACCCTTCCTCATCTGGGTCTGCACAACACATGAAACCCTAAAACATGATCATCAAGTCAAGGCTCTCCTTACCCTAAGGTCACCCTTCCTCATCTGGGTCTGCAGATCAAGAAAGTGTGAAACCCTAAAAAACAGTCATCAAGGCTCTCCACTACCCTAAGGATACCCTTCCTCATCTGGGTCTGCAGATCAACCAGAGTAGGTGTACCTGCTGCTGATGATTCAAGCAGACGTCTGTGACGTCTGTAGGGTTTATATCCTACACCCTAAACCTTTTTGCATCTGGGTCTGCAGACTGACAGGTGTCGACTGTTGACCTCCCTCTTAGTTCTTTTCAATCCCGAAACGTCAAATCTAACTCAAAAACATCATTTCTACACTGCTAATCTCAGAAACGCCTGGGAACAGTAAAAAATCATTTCTTCACTGGAGATGTCTTGATTCTCCCTACCGCTGCATACGTTGCTGTCACATCTGATCGTCAGTGCGTGCCCACAAACATGCCCGCGATACTTATCACACCATTGACAAACATATGAACATGTCTGCTTGGCTGACATACTTCTACAGGCATGCACACAGTCACAGACGCTCTTGATGTGCTACGAGAGTCTCACAGACTGTAAGGCAACAATGCATGGGCAGCATCGCTTGCCAGCCAGTGAATGTGCGTCTGTCTCTTTTGACATTGGCTGTCACGGAAAATAGACCAGGATCAGAAACTCCAAATCAGTGCAGCTCTGCTGTTTTTGTTAAGCTTTATGTGTATACAATTTCTGGCTTTCTACTTTGTCAATGAAAGCCAAAAATATTCCTGAAAAAGGAGGGTTTTTATGCACCAATAGCATCCGTGTGACCTGCCTGATTGATGGCCCCAGAGCTTGCCAGCTCAGACAGAAGCTTCAGCAGCAGTGGTGAGTCATGGCCCTTGCTGTCATCCGCTGCCATGACTAAGGCGCGCTTGACCAGCTCATGGTGGTAGTAAGGCACATTCAGCTCCATCAGACAGCGTGAGGCCTCCAGGGTGTCGCCATTAGTAAGGTACTCTGCCAGCAACGCCTGTAGCCAAGCTGATGTGAGAAAGTCAAACGGACGAACGGACAGACAGACAGACAGACAGACAGACAGACAGACAGACAACCGGACAGGCGGAAGGATAGAGGCTTCCAGGGTGTCGCCATTGCTCAATTACTCAGCCAGCAACGCCTGTAGCCAAGCTGCTGTGAGATGATCAGATACACAGACCAACAGACAGGTAGCCCGATAGACAGACAAACAGACGCATGGACAGAAGCCTCCAGGGTGTTGCCATTGGTCAGATACTCAGCTGGTGGGTCTTGACAGATTGCACAGAGTGTCTGCGACTATCACCAATGGTGATGGTGACAACTGCATGCGTACCTGCATGCTGCTGCGCAGCCATTGGGACAGATTACAAAAAGTGTCTGAATCTATTGCTAATGATGATGATGATGATGATGACAATGATGTACCTGCATGCTGCTGCGCAGCTGGTCGATGGTTTGGCTGCCGCCATGCCAACAGTTCTGCAGCCTCTCTGCTGCATGCCGTGCGCTCAGCATAGCGCCTGCAGACACAACATAGACTCAGACACATACACGCACGCACACGCACACACACACGTACATTATGGGTGTGCTCAAGCTCTGGAGTGCCCCCAAGGGAGGCATGGAGGGCATGGGGGATGCCCTAGGGACCCTGTGGGACAGGGGCATAGAGAATCTCAAGACAGCAGTCAACGTAGCTCCTGCAAGCATAGCAATGATGCACACACGCACACACATGACAAGTCCTAAACCTGCATAGTTGTAAGACACAGGCAGGCAAAACTTGGTGGTCAGCAAAAAGCAGCAAAAGGCAGCAATGACAGAGGCAGAAGTGTAAGCTTCAGCACAGGTAGTGAAACTAGGCATCGGGAATGGCATGCTGCAACACTGCAAAGTGCGTTGTATAGCCCAATATATTCTACTTTCCAAGCGTCCGGAAAGCAGGACAAGTTCACACAACATCTGCAGCTTCAATTCCATATACACCTTGACACTTGCAGCGCAACATTACAGCTCAGAACTTGCGGCGTAGAATGTGCCACACTGCGCTTGCAAGGCAATACTCTATGATAACAATGATGTGAGCATTGCCCACTGGATACCAAGACAAAAGGAATGGTAAAAGGCAACATACATGCGTAACGTCTCCATACCTGTGCTTTGCACAACATTGACTCCCTCGCTGTGATCCTCCAGAGTGGGTAAGACAGCTGCCAGGAAGGAGGGGGGCAGGGCCTCGTCCACAATAGCCCTGCCCAAGAAGAGGGAAAGCAGATGGGCCGCATCAGGATTGTCCAGCTGTAGATCCTGCAAATGTGTATTTTGCATCTTTACATGTTGCGTTTCTTGAATATCTCGTGCGTATATATATATATACAAAATGTGAAAGAACTGCACACCCCAGGCTCTGACCTCATGCTTCAAGCCTGAATACATGACTACATTTTCCCAGCATGTATTATATACATACATGCCTGGACAATGTAGTCATGTATTCAGGCTTGAAGCATGATGTCAGAGCCTGGGGGGTGCAGTTCTTTCACGTTTCCAAATTGTCACAATCTTGACAGGAATTTGCTACTTTGGTTGGCAGTGCTCAGCAGGACAGCTGTAATGGGAGATTGTGTACCTAACAGATGCACAGGAAGACGTTCAGATCAAATTGAAACATGATTTAGGAATGATTTAGACTTCATTTACACGTCATTTGGGCAGCATTTAGACAGGCAGGCAGGTCCCTGTACCTCAGTGAACAACAGCAGGCGGGTGAAACCCTTGGCCATTTCCTCTTGTGATATGGACGTAGGGTACAAATTGGACAGCAGGGCCGACACCAATTCCCTCTCTCTGTCCTTGCGGTCCATGCCAATTTGCACCGCCTGCAAGACACATGGTACTCTCAGGGCTAACATGACATCATATTTACATTGTCGTGGGTTGAGAACAGATAAAGCATTGCACTTATACACATGATACACAAAAGCATGCGACATGGTGATATAGATCTGTTTGACAAATGCCCATGCTGGCTGTGGCTGCTGCAGCTCAGTGAGACTGCTCACCAATGTCAACAAGTCAGACGAAAGCATCACCATAGCAACACCAATCTGCTTGACAAAGATATGTGTTAGGTGTGGCTGCTGCTACTCAGTGAGTCTCTTGTGTACATCCAGCATGTATTGTGAACAACAGCGTGATGATGGCAATACCGACCTGTTTGACAAAGATGTGTGCCAGGTGTGGCTGCAGCAGCTATATATATGTGTTCTCTATGTAATATTCATATACAAAAGCAAACATAAACACATAAAACGTGATGATGGCAATACTGACCTGTTTGACAAACATGTGTGCCAGGTGCGGCTGCTGCAGCTCAGTGAGACTGCTGACTACATCCAGCATGTGTGAGTACACATACTACATGCATCACACGTACCACACGTGTTACATGTATTCATAATGAGCAAAAGAGACCACAGCATGATGATGGCAATACTGACCTGTTAGACAAAGATGTGTGCAAGGTGTGGCTGCTGCTGCTGCTCAGTGAGTCTCCTGACTACATCTGGCATGGATTGTAAATCAACAGCATGATGATGGCAATACTGACCTGTTTGACAAAAATGTGTGCTAGCTGTGGCTGCTGCAGCTCAGTGACTCTTCTGACTGAATCAGATATGAATGAATACACATACTACATGTATCACACATGTTACACGTATTTACAATGAACAAAGAGACAAAAGCATGCTGATGGCATTACTGACCTGCTTGACAAAGATGTGTGCCGGGTGTGGCTGCTGCAGCTCATTAACATATATGTGTTCTTTACGGACTACATACACATAAAGAACACCAAAAACATAAAATATGATGACTGGCAAAACCGACCTGTTTGACGAAGATGTGTGCCAGGTGTGGCTGCTGCAGCTCAGTGAGACTGCTGACTACATCCGATACTTCATGTCAACACAAGAGACAAAAGCATGATGGCAATACTGACCTGCTTGACAAAGATGTGTGCTAGCTGTGGCTGCTGCAGCTCAGTGAGGCTGCTCACCACCTCCTGCATATCACTGGAGCTCAGGAACTCCTTGACGGTGGCCACCGCTGCCGCCTTGTAGCTCACAGCTTCTTTCTCACTCCTGGAGGGGCTGCCATTGGCTGGGCTGCTTGCTGAGCTTGTCACCACACCTGCACAGGACAGCGCTCAAGTTGTCAGCAGCATTTCAGAGTGGCCTTACAGTGCTGACTGCTGGCGTTTGGTATCAATGGTTGATGATGATATTTGCCACCGCTGCCACCTTGTAGCTCACAGCTTCTGTCTCACTCCTCGAGGGGCTGCCATTGGCCGGGCTGCTTGCTGAGCTTCCCACTGCACCTGCACAAGACAGCTCTTGGTTTGCGAGCAGTTTCAGAATTGCCTTGCAGTGCTGAGGGCTGGCGATTGATGTCAATGGTTGATGATGATGTTTGTCACTGCTGCTGTTCTAACACTGTTAGCTGCTGTCAGCCTCAGTCTTAGTGCTGGAGGGAGTGCCATTGGCAGAGCTTGTCGGTGGACCTGCACTGGACAGCGCTCAAGTTGTCAGCAGGATTTCAAAGTGGCCTTACAGTGCTGACGGCTGGCGTTTGGTATCAATGGTTGCTGATAATGTTTGCCACAGCTGCAGTAGCTCACAGCTTCTGTCTCACTCCTCGAGGGGCTGCCATTGGCTGGGCTGCTTGCTGAGCTTGTCAGTACACCTGCACAGGACAGCCCTCAAGTTGTTGGCATTCGCTTCACAATTCTCTATCAGTGCTGACTGCTGGCAAATGATGTCGATGGTTGATGATGATGTTTGCCACAGCTGCAGTAGCTCACAGCTTCTGTTTCACTCCTTAAGGAGCTGCCATTCGCTGGGCTGCTTGCTGAGCTTGTCACCACACATTCAGAGCATCATCTGTCTCCAAACCCTAGCGCATGCACCTTCTGCAGGAGCTTCAGCAACACATTATGTTACTTGTGATTGAACCCCAGCATCACAAATGATGCTATGGTACAATCTAAAGTAACATCTGGTGTTGCTGAAGTTTCTCCAAAGATGCGTGTGCTGGTGCATGAAGACAGGCAGTCTACCAAGTCGTCACCATTCCAGACATGCTTCATGTCTACAACTTGGGTAGACAACGTTTGGCAGTCAGGAATTTGAGGTCATGGCTCGTTCGCTTGATGTCAATGGTGGGAGTTTTTTCCATTTCATTTTTTTGAAATGCTGCCTTGTGGCTCACACTGCTTTGCCTGTGTCCTTGAGAAGTCACTATTTGCTGGCATGTCTGCTGGGCTGGCACGTCTGCTGAGCTGGCACGTCTGCTGAGCTGGCACGTCTGCTGAGCTGCTACTACACCTGAGTAGAGTAATTGTTACATCGTTCAAAAGCACTAGTATGCCCTCATACACCAGTGGCATTGTTACCTCAACCTTACTTTCACTTTGATTGTTGGTGTTGTCATGCTGTATATGATGTTTACTATTACTGCCACTTGTCACTGTTACTGTTGTTATTCCGTTTATATCAGCAGAGGCCACCTGCTGCTAAAAAACGGTCCTTGCAGTCATGTCAGCTTCATTAAAGTTCTTATTGCTGTTACTGTACTGTAATGTTACTGCAGTGTTACTGTAATGAGTGGCAGCCCAGTCAGCATCCAGCCAGCCGTCATCCACAGGCCACCTGCTTCTGGAAGATGTCCTTTGCATTGACGTATCTTGATTTTTGTCGGTGAGAAGGTTACTGTAGTGTCACTGTAACTGTACTGTGATGTTACCTGAGGGGTTAGCTTCCCAGTCAGCATCCAGCCAGCTGTCAGCCATGGCAGAGGCCACCTGCTTCTGGAAGATGTCCTTGGCCTGAGGTGTATCTAGACAGGTGTCCTCCAAATTGAAGCTCACCCTCTGGAACCCCTGCATACCCACCTTACTCTTCTTCATTGTCACTTCATCTAGTACACAAACAGTTTGGGGAGTGGAGCCAGATGTGACTCATCAGACACGGTGGTTTGCAAGCACAGGTGCGGTTCTCTGGAACCCTGCATAACACCTTTGTCTGCGCTTGTGTATGTGATCACACATGTTGACTGGCATGTTGACTGGCAAACTATGGTGCAGGATTGGCCCCCAAGCACTAAACCCTAGATGGCCAAACAAAAAGCATTGTGGTCTCCCTCTTGCCCGGAGTGTTTGTGAGTCCGTGTGAGCTGTCAGTAGGTGGGTGGGTGAGTTTGGGTGTCTATGAGCAGGTGGGTGGGACGGCAATGGAGTGAGCGAGCGAGCGAGCGAGCGAGCGAGTGAATGAGTGAGTGAGTGAGTGAGCTAGCTGACATAGCAGCAAAGTTTGTGATCTGACTTGTTGGCTGGCTAGATCTTGCTCTATCTCCCCTGTTCTCGTTTGTCAACTTACACAGAAAATTATTGCAGCCTGATTCCTCTTTGCAGCTGCAAAAGGTAGGCTAGGGACAGCATGCACAGAGCTACTCAGGACTGTATATACCTGAAGCTATGGGGTGCCACGTTGTTAATATATGATGAACAAACAAACAAGTCAAAGACTGCATGAATGGACCTCACAAGAAAATGTGCATGCTTGAAGACATTCTTACCCTGGACATCTGGCTATCACTAAGATCTCCTGAGCTGGACAGCTGCCTCAGCAGCTGCACCAGGGCAGGCTGCGTCTGTTCGTCTTCCATCATGCGTAGCAGGGCTTGCTTGACCACCTCGTGATGGAAGAAGGGCACCGCCAGCTTGTGCAGGCAGTGCCGGGCTTCAGACACATTGCTGCTGGACAGATACTCCTGCATGACACATAATGATTGACCACCTCGTGATGGAAGAAGGGCACTGCCAGCTTGTGCAGGCAGTGCCGGGCTTCAGACACATTGCTGCTGGACAAATACTCCTGCACCACACATGTTGGTTAGCATCAACTGCTGGCAAACTATTGGCAAAAATGATTTGCAGGCTTCAGATACATTGCTGCTGGACAGATGCTCCTGCGCAACACATGTTTGTCAGCATTGAGGGGTGGCAATCTTTTCTGCAAAAGTGGTCTGCAGGCTTCAGACACATTGCTGCTGGACAGATACTCCTGCATGACACATGTTTGTCAGCATCGACTGTGCAGTGCATATGGGCAAGTCACTGCCTTGCTGAACAGATGTTGACCAAAAGCAGGGCTTTTTAAGGGGGGAAACAAGGGCACTTTGACAAAAAGATATCCGGTTAGCAGCAAAGCACAGGGCTTGATTGGGCAAGCAAGCAGCCTCTGGCTTCACACACACACGCACGCACGCACGCACGCACGCACACATTCTTCCAAAACAGAAAGCCTTTGTTCAATGCAAGCACGGTAGCACTCTTGCAAGCAGGAACAAAACTCGCCTGCAAGCATTTAGTGATGGACTCTTTGGTGTGCTCCAGGGTGAGTCTGTCTGTGCCACCCCAGGCCCTGAGAAGCCTCTCTGCCGGCCGCCGAGCAGTGAGGTGCAGCTCTGCTTTGCTCTTCACTGCTGAAGCACTGCTACCTGAAGCTGCACACACCAAGAAACACTGTCAGCTCTTTTTGATCTTGAAACGTCTCAGTTCAGAAATGCTATCTCTACACTGAAAATTTGAACTCAGAAACGCCGGGGGACATTAGAAACGCAATTTTACATTGGGGGGCTGATGTACACAACCTGGAGCATGAGCAGCATGTCAACAAGGCTTTGCAAGTTGCATGGCAGCTCTGCTTTTCTCTTCACTGCTGAAGCACTGCTGCCTGCAGCTGCATACACCAAGAGACACTGTCAGCTGCTCTACACAAAATGGAGCATGAATGGCATATTGACAAGGCTTTGCAAGTTGCATGGCAGCTCTGCTTTGCCTTTCACTGCTGAAGCACTGCTGCCTGCAGCTGCACACACCAAGAGACACTGTCAGCTGATGTACAGAAACCAAAGCATGAGCAGCATGTCACTACTGAAGCACTGCTGTCTGCAGCTGCACACAACAAGAGAGGCTGTCAGCTGGTGGACACAAGATAAACTGTCAGCTGATGTACACAATCTGGAGCAATGAATGGCAAGTTGCATGGCAGCTCTGCTTTGCTCTTGACGACTGTTGTAAAGCTGCTTGCATCTGCACATACCAACAGAGCTTGTCGGCTGGTGTATACTGATCAGTATACATGATCAGTGTCATGATTGCCGACATTGATGCCCTTGGGGATTGGTGATTTGATTGTTGCCCAATATGATAGTGGCTTTGGCAGATGACAGATCAGGTTCTAGGCCCCAATTTGACATCTGGCACCCCAGAGTCATGTAGCACACAGAAAGAATGGACCCTGGATGCATTACCGTAATGGACCTCATGGTAATATATATTACCGTGGCTGAGGCTGCTCATGAGTATCAAGCTGCTATGGGGATTGCTCACCATCATGTCCTGGGCAGCCCGGTATAACATTTGGCGTCTCATTAAATTGACGCTGAAAAGCGTAGTCTTTTGTTTTCATTTCTTTTCTCACCATCATGTCCTGAACATCTGGGAAGAAGCCACTAGTGTATTTGGAATTGTATGAGCACTGTGCTTACCATTGTATATATAAAGTAATACAGCAGCACCTCAGCAAGCTGTAAACCCCAGCAACAGCCTCCTCCTCCTCAAAACCCAAGCTCCGAAACCACTTGTTGCAGGCAAGAGCCTGCTTGGCGCGTTACGTCCCTCGTAGCTCTTTACCCTGCTCTCTTTCTAGAGGCGCAGGAACACAACACAATCAGGAGCAGATTTGTGGTGACACCTTGGCTAAGTCACTCCACGACAGCTGTTGGGAGACCTGAAGCTCCAAAACATCTCAGGAATGCAGAGACGCGTTTCTACTGTCCCCCAAGCGTTTCTGAGTTTAGATTTCCAGTGCAGGGATGACACTTCTGAACTAAAATAGACGTTCCGGGATTGAAAAGAGCTGCTGGGGGTCCCCTATTGGCATAACATGCAGCCAGAAAAACTGATGTGGCAGGTAGGGCAAGGGAGTGCAAGGCTTGTATGCTAAGCCAACCACAAATGCAGTAGCCACACCAGCCTTTCTGGCCGCATATGATGCCAAGGCGAGCTTCCCAGCAGAGCTTCAGGTCTCGTTTTTTGCTGTTGTCAGGCGTTTCTGAGTTTAGTCTTCCAGTGTAGGGATGACATTTCTGAGTTGGATGTGGTGTCCAACTGATTCCTTTTCTGGGTTCACCAGATAGGCACAAATTGGGTCCAACTCATGTCTTGTCAAAAGGCCTGCTTCTGAGGTGAGTAATGACCTTGCATCAAAAGCATTCCATGAGATGTGCAGGAAGAACCAAGAAACAAAAAGACACAACTTGCTTGCATGAGGATAGCAAGTCCTTGCAATTCAAAGGTGACTGAAATGTGAACTAGTGAGCCTTGCAGCCAAGTAACAACTGCACCGCTGCCACCTCCTGTTGACTTCAAAAAAAGTTACAGAAAGGTATTGAAATCAGAAAGCAAAATTGGAAATTGAAACCTGAGAGCCTGATTGACACATCATAAGGTTTGTCTCCCATGAGACACTGCATGGGGGCAAATTTAGGGAAATGTCTTGCCTTATGCAATGCCAGCTTTGAGTAGTTCTTTTAAATGCCAGCTTTGAGTACTACGCATGAGTTACAGCGTTGAAGTCCACATGCCGCCAAACTTTGAGCTTTGAGAGACAGGTTTGAGTGCGATGTGCTTGGCAGAGTGACCAACATAACATTGGATATCAGCAATGTTTTCCCAGCTCGTGATGAGCTAGATGCGTGCAGGGTAAGTCTGTGCTGTGTGTTGCAACCATGGACTAATGTAGGTCAGTGAGACGCATGTCTGGTAGTTTGTGGCCCACAGCACACACTCTCACACTCACTCACTCACCCACTCACCCACCCACCCACCCACCCACCCACCCACTCACTCACTCACTCGCTCGCTCACTCAGCCACTATGTCAGTGGACTTGTCCAATTCAGAAGACGTCAACACGTTGATGTAATTATGCTGACATCAACGCTATGACATTGTTCTCAATCGGACAAATGCATGCCAATGTTTGCAAATAGCACCAGCTATGTGTAGCCTAGGCAGAAGTCAGCCAACATGGTTTGGGTTAAGTGGCAGGCGCCATCTTGAGTGGGAAATGTCATGATTGGGATTGGGACTGGGACTGGGATTGGGACTGGGATTGGGATTGGGATTGGGATTGGGATTGGGATTGGGATTGGGATTGGGATTGGGATTGGGATTGGGATTGGGATTGGGATTGGGATTGGGGTTTGTACACATCAACTGACTGACCTTGCTTTTGCAAGCAGGAATTTGTTACTGGCAAACTCGTGTGTCAGAAGCCTGTGTTATTAGATTTGTGTTCCGGCACAAAGAGTGTTGGCAGCTGCATTGATCAGGATGAGTGGACATACGTAACTGTTGATACCAATAGTGACCTTGGCGTGCCAGACATTCAATGTGACCTCAGAACTTGGGAACGTTCAGGCGAGCATAAGGTTTGCTGCCCTCAAGGAAGTGTGGACTGCATCTGGTTCAGGTCAGTCTTGCGTTGCAGCACTCAACATCAACAGTTGATGCAAACGAAGTAGACTAACTTGTTGCGTTCCATACACAGTCCACCGTGCACCCACTTCAGTTCCTTGTGGAGACATGACTCAAAGATTGCAAGAGACATTGCGGGCGCATGTGAGGTTGTCATGGCTGGGCTTCGCATCATACAATGGCATGTGCAAAGACGTCCCTCTTTGCCCTGGATTCTCGAGAATCCACAAGTATGTTGAAGTGCAGCATGCAGAGTGAACTTTCAGACATGACGCACAAACCAAGCTGCTGCCACAAATGTAGATGTCTTTGTGCAGAATGGACAGTTGAGGCAGCAGGATTCTATGGTTCATTTGGCTGAAAGATGTTGTGTACATGAAGTCAGCTACTGTATGTATGGAAGGTAAGTTGTGCTACAACTTTTAATGTTGCTCTCGTGAATACCATTACCATGGCATGCACTGCTTACTTACACCGGCTGTAACGATGAAGTGTCTACTGCTCAATTTGCAGGGATTACAGTAAGCCCACAACATTGTGGACCAATTTGCCAGGTTTTTGTGCACAGCGTTGTTCCATGAGCACACGATGTGAGCAATCTAGACTCAAGAAATGCCATGGAAGCAGCCGTGTTGTCATCAAGCATACAAAAAGAATAGGTGGTGGAGCCACAAAAGAAAGGGTCGTTGACCCGATGATCATCAATTCACTGCCATCGAATCTGTTGAAAGATATTTTTTAAGTTGCCAAGGTACTAATGCAATCTTGTTCTGGCAAATCCGTTGTTGTAAATGTGTCTGATTGCCTCAAGGTATGCAGGATCAGTTGAATGCAGCTAAGACCACAGTAGATGTGCAATCAAATGCTGGCCTTGCTTCAACTTTGATGAAGCTAGAGGCATTGTGGCTTGAAGACTGTGTTGAATGGGATGCTGATGCAGAAGCTGCATTGTTGCAAGCATCAGACATTGTCTCTCAGCTCAAGGTGAGGCTTGATTCTAGATGGTT
>JAABUP010006331.1_pt1 | contig 16970 bp, 28 predicted proteins | sample 5559201 | NCBI WGS metagenome assembly JAABUP01 (sample SAMN10711887, study PRJNA513373) | rock metagenome | isolation source: Antarctica rocks | place: Antarctica
CGACGTTCCTGCAGGCGCGCAGCGTGCGCAAGCCTGCCATCCGCGTGTCTCAGATCTGCACAAGCGGGGGTTGCACTGGGGCGCGTCTGTGACCTGCAGGCTCCTTCTGCAGCCCTCTTGCTCCTGCTGGCGGCGCTGCGTGCGGGCATGGTCATGCACCGAGGGAAAGATGTTGACAAGGTGTCGACGATGCTCCGTCCTACCGCCCGCCTGCAGGACACGTTCGCGCACCTGGTGCCCGAGCCGCGCGGGCCCTGCCTGGAGCACCTGAACATGAACGGCTTCTTCGCCACGCCCGTACGCCACGTGCCATGCTCGCTAGCTGAAGGAGCCTGCATATGCACTGGTGCAGCGCATAACGTGTTGGACAACGCTCGGGGTGGTAACTCGTGTTCGGTCTGCAAGCTTTGCTAAAAGAAACCTCCTTATCTGGAGCCCCTCGGCAGAGCCGGCGTGGCACTGCAGGCCAGCATGCACTTCAGGCAGCAGTCCCTGCCGTCACAAGTGGCGCTGAAACACAAGGGTCTGCAGTCAATGCCAGCAGTCCATGCTGCCGCACAGCGTGGTCCCCACCAGTGGGCAGGGAGCACGAATGCAGCCTGTGTACTTTATGCTTCCCTGGCCAGAAGCCCGCCAGGCTGTGCTTCTCTCAAGCAGCTGACCAGGGCACCCTTGCTTTATTATGCAAGGCGTGCACACCTCGATGATGTACACCTTCAGGACGACGACATCAGCATCTCCGCATGGGGCACCGGCAGCCAGTGGTCCACATTCGCGGCGCGCTTGAGCCCGGCCGCCAACGGCGAGGCCGGCGAGCTGCTGCGGCTGCTGCACGTGGCTGCCGACCACCAGGGCATGCTGACTGCGCCGCTGAACGTTGCGCGCGCGGTCGCCGCCGCGACTGCCATCGGGCGCATGTCGGAGGGCCAGCTGGCGGCGGAGGCGGCGGACGACAGGCCTGCAGCGGCAGGGACTGCTGGGGGATTGGTAGACGCCCTGGACCCTGCACTGTACCCTGCGCGCCCCGCCGCCGACGCCAGCGCGGCGCAGGTCGCCACGGCGGCCGGCAAGGGCACCGCGCTGGCGGCGCTGCGGCGCGAGGTCACGGCGCGCAGCGCGGCTGCTGCGGGGGCGGGTGCGGTCGACGGGTAGATCCGGTGATGAGCCTGGAGAGGCCCAGCGAGCCTCCAGCAGCGCCAGGACAGCGCGCTTGGCGGCAGAGGAGGTGAGCGAGGCGAGGGTGGCGGCTGTCGCCCTGCCATGCATTGTCTAGCCGCAGAGCACGCCCGCGCTGCTTACGTGCCAGCGATGAAAACTGTCTGTCCTGTGCAACACCACCTTGCATGCCCAGCCAGGAGCTGTGACGTGGCGCGGCGACCCACACTTTGGGCTGGCTGGCATGGTGCCCGTCCTGGAGCCTCCTGTGGCCACCCCTTTGCTTCCACAGCCCAGTCATGTCTATGGCATAATCCTCAGCGAATAGTATTTTGAAGAGGCTGAGAGCGGTGACGGGAACTTGTCTGGCCATGTCCATTTCTTTTGTGCTTTCTGTGGAGCGGTGCGCAAGCACCACAAAAGCACCCGCCTGCTGATATGCGTGCGGCCTGATGGATCTTCTTTGGGTGCCCCCCCTCGCGTATGTCTTGGCCAGACACAATTAGGTAGCGAAGGGCCGCCGACTAGCGCTGCTTCTGACTCTGCTGCCATGCCTTGGCCTGGGCATGTGTGAGCAGGTGAGGCTTGGGCAGACCCCAGAGCGTGCGCATGGAGTCTGGCATGGCTAGGACGGATTGTACCGTTTGACTGGCTCGCGGCCGCTGCCAGCCTCGTGCTCTGCTTTGTCAGAGCGCTGTCGTAGCGTTGGGCGCGCTGAGGCATGCGCATGAACAGATGGAGGAGCTGGCCTTTGCATTCACGGCAGGCTTTGTGAGGATGCAGGAACTCGTAGCAAGGTTGCTTCCTGCGTCGCGTCACCCGTCCAGCTCTGTAATGCTGCGCCCTGCGCCTCGCAAGCAGAGCAGACCAGCACCGAGTGCATGCACGCTGTCAACACAGCACGCCGTCAAAGCCTAGCCATGACAAGATGAGGTTACACGGAGGCGAAGCAGCAGAACGCGCGGTCCTCATGCATGCAGGTATGCACCCATGCATCAATGACCGCTTGCAATTTGGCCGCCTTGCAGCTCATTGCCAACGCGTGCGCTGCAGCCAGGACAATGCAAACGTGTGTCTCACACTGCAGCACACGTGGCGCTCAGCCAAACGGAGCGCTTCTTGCACTTATGTTCTTGAGCCCCAGTCGCTTGCTGTCAGGAACCAACGCCTATGCATGCATGCCTGCAAAAGCTTTCACACCATAAACTTTGTGCCCCTCGTTTGCCCACCAAACAGCATACGCATGATCATTCGCAACTGCGTGCCACTCAGAGGAGCTCTGCAGCGGCCTGCGGCGCCATGCCAAAACCTTCAACCAGCCTACCGGACCGGACGTGCTCTTCACAACTTTGAGCGCATACTGGCGCGAGCACTGCGCGATAAGCATACGCAGCAGAACATGCGCATGCACCTGACTCCTACAGACCCAAAATTGTATCGACTGTCCACTACTCCGTATCTCTGCGGCCGACACTGAGCCACAGAGGCTCTGCACGGGAAAGCTTCCATGCGCGGCGCCGCCCTCAGCTGAGCTATGCGCCCACACGCGGTTGCAACGAACAAGCAGGTCGCATGTCCGCTCCGGGGCAAACACAGAGAAGAGTTTCCCGACCTCACTAGCGCCAGCATGTACCACCCACCTCGCATGAAGTGCAGGTACCAGTGGGTGCTGCCACAGCAGCGGCGTTCTATTTTGGCGCCAATCTGAACAGTGTGCATCCGAAAACTGCAGAAGTGCAGAGTGCGGCTGGGCCCCGCTTGAACGCTGAGGTGAGCTCGGCGCCCACGCCAGGTGGTACAGCACCATCGCACTGGGCGCGTAGGTTCGGCGGTGGCAAGTGGCAATGCACAGCAGTTCCAGCTCAACAAGGCCGTCTGGCCAAAGGTCTCGCACGAGCCACAAGCGCTCTTCACCCTTGAGGTCATTCTGTAGCGGGAGGACGACGCTCAGGTGGGTGAGCTGTCCCAGGCCTCTCAGGTCCAGCAAATGCGCAACGCGCACCCCAGCGCGAACGGTGTCCAAAACAGACCGGTCTGTGGTGGACACCAGCCGCAGTGGCACGCCGGCGAGCCGCTGCAGCGAGTGGCCGTGCCGTCGCAGAACGAGGCTGTTCGCGCCCTTCCAAAAGGTGCAGTCCATATTGCAGACCCTGATGCCCTCCACGTACCCCACCCGCACCCTTGCGGCGAGCCACGCGCGCTGGCGTGCGCTCAGCGGCGCGCGCGAAAAGTCGAGCTGCAAGGGCAGCGGCCGCGCCCGCAGCACGGCACGCACGCGGCGGCACACGTTCAGGAGGCCCACGGCGCTGCGCACTTCTGCCGCGGCAGGCTGCGCGTGGCGTCGTGCCCATGCGCTGCCGATGATGCCGCGGATCAGGTCGTCAGAGAGCGAGGGGAACGAGGCCTGCGCAGCGGGGCCGGTGAGGGCTGGCGACAACAAGTCTTGGTTGTGCACTTTACGTCTGGTCACAAGCGCAGCAATCAAGGTCCAGAGCTGCAGTGCTGGGCCTCTCCCAGTTGCTGCACGGAGGACCACCTCGCAAATCCCAGATTGCACAGAGCTACCGCACAAAAACAGCGGCAAGGGACGCATGCTTGCGCTGTGTGGCGAACCTGATTGGCGCTGCGCTTGGCAGCTCCACAACACAGCATCACAGGCAGCAGTGCCCACCTATGCAACCAAGCCTGGTGAACTCAAGCCATGCAGGTCACGTGCGCTTGGGCACTCTGCAGACGCCTTCGGCCAGACGTAGCTCACACTCCGCACACGCATGGGCCATGCGGCATGGCAGATCTTGACATCAGCTTGGATTAATTTGAATTTCTCACGGCCCGCTTTGACTCGAAGCCAACTCCTCAGGGCCTGACCTAGGACAACAGGGCTTCACACGAGTTCAAACTAGAAGCCCACTAGCGCAGCGTCCCCATCCCAAGGGGACACTCAACTAGAGGACAAGCGAAGAGATTTGATTGCTTTGGTGCCCGCAGACCGCCCTCCGCGCACCACCCTGCGCCCTGTGGATGGCAGAGGTATCACCCCTGTTCCTCCTGGTTTGCGCTCTGGATACCCGCGCCTGAGGCGCTGGGGCTGCCCTGCCCAGCCAGACGGTGAGCACCAGCGTGGCAGCGCGGCCTCCTGCAACCCTTGCATGTAGTTGCTTGGATGCGGCCCCTTGCTCCGGCCCCAGCGCCAGCGGTATCTGCAGTGGCATGCAGACGCACAGTCGTGGTGGCCGATACCGTGTGCCAAATACCCAGGTCACCGTCATACCAGTACCCATGGCGGAGCACGGCCGCGCGGCCAAGGCCGCAGCGGAGCCGCGCGCGCCAATTACCGTCGTCGCAGCGGCCACGGCCGCGCCGGCCGCGTCAGGCGCAGCGGCCGCGCCCGCGGCGGCGCCAGCGCCGGCGCCCGCTGCGGCGCTCGACGGCCGCGGCAGGGCGCCGTTCGACACGGAGCCCGAGCGCGCGGCGCGCAGGGACGAGCGGGGGCGCAAGCCGGCGCTGTACCACCGCAAGGTGGGCCATGGGCCGTGCGGCATCTTCCGCTGCGTCGGCAACCACCGGCCCACCAACTACATGATCGTGCGCGCCCGCCGCCGCCGCACGCGGACGCCCTGCAGGCAGCTGCTCGCCGGGAGTGTAGGCCTGTCCGCACGCTTGCCTGCTGCGCGCGCGCTGCGGGCGCAGGACAGAGCCGGGCGTGCAGCCATCTTGGTATATTCTTTTCTGCTTGCAGCGCCGTGCGCGGGCGCACCCTGCAGATGTGCGGCCGCACGCTGCGCAGCTGTGCCAGCGGCCCTTCAACCGCGACTGCAAGAAGCCCAACTGCAACCAGGACTTCATCTCGCCGATGTTCCGCGACTACGTCATGCCCGCGCGGTGCGCTCGCCGGCCGTCACGGGCTCAGTTACACTCCTTGGTGCTTAGACAGGCTTTACAGGACACATAGACATCCTAAAGTGCGTTGCTTGCGTCCCATGAGAGGGCTTGCCCATGGACCTGTCCATACAGAGCTCAGTGCTCGTCTGGAGGTCGCAGTTCCACGCACGGCATTGTAGGTGCTTGCCTCTCCTGCGGCTCTTTGTTCTGGCTGCACTTTTTGTCACCCGCAGCTTGCAGCGCGGCCTGCTCTGCAGCAGGCGCCGGAGCTGAGCCGGCGCCTGACGCCCGCGCTCCGCGGCAGGGTCTTCTGGTACAACAACTTCTTCTACATCTACAAGACGATCTACTGGGTGCGCCACAGTAATGCTCTAGAAAACCAGTGGGCGTTCCCACCTCGCACAGGGCTCTGCCTGTGCAGAAACAGGCTGTGCGGAGTCGGCGCAACCAGCGTGCGGAGCGCCGTCCTCTGGACCATGCATGACTCCTTGCCGCACGACTTGGTGCCGAGCTGCATGTGAGCCTCATGACCGAGTTCTAGAACACGTACATAAAACTGGTGTCAGGAATTGAGGTGCATCCTACCTTTACCACTTGGCAAGTCGTGGAGCGCGCGCGCGCAGCTGGCGGTGGAGGAGGCGATGGGCGCGCACGGCATGATCAACTACGTGGACGCGCGCACGTCCTGGATGGACGGCGTGGTGGCGGCCGCGGTGCAGGCGGGCATCACGCAGGTCGTCATCATCGCGGCCGGCTACTGCACGCGCGCGTACCGCCTGCACCAGCCGGGCGTCAAGGTGGGGCCAGGCCCAGAGACACCTCGACCTGTTCCGCAACAGGACGTGTCGACGTCGTCGTCGCCCTCCTCCTCATCCCCGCAACACCCCCAAGGCACTGCGTGTTTCATAGTGGGACCGCGGGGAGATGCCACAGTGCGCAGTGCGGGCGACAGCTGGGTGCCTCGGGCTTGCGCTGGCCATGTCTGCTGTGCGCTGTGCATGTATGGAACAATTGTAAGGCGCATTGTCGCCCCATTTTCGCTAGCAGTTTGCAGCCTGACCCTAGCCTGCTTGCCAGCTTGCGCTGTGCTGCGCGGCTGCTCGCTCCAGGCGCATGCGCCTCTAGCCCCGGAACGCATGCGCATGGGCGCGCAGTTCTTTGAGGTCGACCTACCGCCGGTGCTGGAGCGCAAGGTCAAGCTGGTGGACGGCGTGCTGCCCGACACGCACAATGTGCGCGCCTGGCGCTCGCAGCTGCATCCGCGCCATGCGCTGTGCCTGTGTATGCCTGTGGCATCGGGCACATTGCATTGCATGCGTTTGCTGACGACACACGAGATGACGCAAGCCACTCCACTGCTGAGCATGCACAGCTTCAGTGGGCGTCTGGCCCTCTCTGGCTCCTCACATGCATGCACAGCGCGTGCCGGTTATCATGCTCAGGCATGCCCGCACCATGGCAGCTTGCCGGCCATCATTGCCGAGACCAGCACCCACTGGCTGCTGACGGCGCGCCTGCGACCGAGCTGCGTGAGCCTGTGCGAAATCGAGCGCCCACTGAAGCCGTGCGGCGCGCACCGAAGCCGTGCGGGCGCCCGCTGAAGCTGTGCGGGCGCCTACTGAAGCCGTGCGGCGCGCACTGAGGCCGTGCGGCGCGCGCAGTACCCGCGCCCGGCGTTCGTGCCGACCGACCTGGCGGACGTGGGCGCGCTCGCGCGCAACCTGGCCGCCGCCGGCTTTGATGCCGCCCGCCCGGCGCTGTTCACGTGCGAGGGCATCTTCTGCTACCTGCCGCTGGCGCGCCCCCGAGCGCGGCCCCCGCCGGCGCCTGCGCGCTCACCGTCATGCCAGGCCAGAGCGACATGCGCTCGCTCGCGGAGCGCTCGCCCTGCTTCTGATATACGTCAGGTGTGTAAAGATGCAGGCCTGGAACAAGTGGTGGTCAAGGCGTCTGAGCACTGCCCAGCAGGGTCGTCCCATGCCCGCACAACCCCTCGTGCAGCATGCCTGCAGGCTGCGCGAGCGCGCGCCCGGCTTGCGCAAGCGCCCGGCTTGCGGGTTTGCCGCAGGAGGCTGACCCTCCCCGCCGCGCAGGCGGCCGTGGACAGCGTGGTGGCGCAGATCAGCGGCGTCGCCGCGCGCGGCAGCCGGCTGTGCCTGGACGCAGTGCCGCTCGGGCTGGTGGAGGGCCGCGTCAAGCCCCGCCGCGGCTGGATCAACGGCCGCGACGTGCGCGGCCCCACCCCGCCCCGCGCCCCCCGAGCGCAGCCAAGCGCGCACTCGATCTCGTCGTTGCTGGGCGCAGCGCACTGAATCTACTGTGGAAGCCGCACGTAGGCGATCCGACAAGCGTCCGCTGGCCTGTGGACGGCCATCCTAGCTAGGGGCATGCGCAGGGCGCCAGCAGGGTACTGCACCATATTTGAGTTTGCCGAGCCAGCTTCACATACCCTGAACCTGGCGCGCGCAGGCGCTCGCGGCGCGCGGCGAGCCCATCCTGTCGGGCTTTGAGACGGCGCCGGAGGACTTTGCCGCGTTCTGGGGCGCGCACGGGTGGTCTGTCGCGGAGCAGCTAGACGCCCGGTACGCCGCCGGCTCTGCCACGTGGGCACTGCTTTGGCCATGCCTATCATGCGGTCGTGGGCGCCCGTCTGCGACGTTGGGCTTCATAGGTCCGTGGCAGGGACACAGGCACCGCACATGGCGCTTTGTTGCTTAACATGCGCTTCATGATTCAAGCCTGTGGTTTGCGCTGCCCATGCACCCGTCGGGGAGTACACAGGCAAGCTTGCCGGACGGTCACACAGCATTTCTCTCCCAAGGTTGTGGATTGATGTTGCTGCGTTGGCCAGGGCGCTGACGGCCAAGCAACTGCCGCACCTCAAGTGGAGCGACCGCAAGCCGCCGCTGCTGGAGTTCATGGTGCATGCCGAGCTGCGCAAGGCGTGATACGCGCTTGGCTGTGCTCAGCGGCGAGGGCAGGGCGCCTGCACACTCGTGTGCCAATGACGCCCCAGGCTGCCACTTTTCGCGGCACACGACGCGCATGCCGGTAGTGTCTACTGACAGCTTGGATGTGATCTCACTGTGAAGTGTTGGACCGCTGCTGGAGCTCTTTGTGCATGCTGAGCTGCATGAGAGCTGGCCAGCCACAGGTTGTGGCGTGCGGCAGCAGGCGCTTAGTGTCCGCGGCCATGGGGAGGCTCTATGCCTATAGTAGTGCAATTGCTTGGTGCACCTGCTGTGCGTCAAGGAAGGAGTATGTGCATGATGGACTGCATGTCTTTCAACCAGGACCCCATGTCTACAAGCCAAGCTGGGAGGACATTTAAGTAGCTATATAATCCCCCGCAAACGTACGTTTGTCTGATAGCGACTTCCGCATGTGCCGGCCTGTTTCGGGGCGCGAGGATAGGCTGCAATGCAATGAGCATGTACTGACTTCAGCCGAGGAGGATGCATTGTTAGGGTCAGCTACAGGGCTTGAACAGATACAGCGCTGTCTTCTGGTGAAGTTGTTCGCTGTTGTCCAGTGAGCTGACGCCAGTACACCAAGAGCAGAGGTATACATCAGGCTGTTGCAATGTCTGCCAATGCGGTCATCACTCACGGCGTGCTTGCACACGGCGCTTGCACACATAGGGCACAGCACGCCGCCCGGCCGCAGCGGCTGGCGCCGGTCGCGGCGCTCAAAGGCGGCTACCTGACGGGAGCGCCGCTCCCTGCCACATGCAGGCTGGCCGCCGCCGTACAAAGGCCGCGGCGGGTGCGGACGGACTTGCAGTCAAGGCTGCCAGCCACTGGTAACACCGCTGGTCACTGCGTGGGACCTGGCTGACTCAGACTGTGGATTGCGCAGCAAGTGACGATGTGCGGCTTGTTCGGCCTGGGCTTCCCGGAGCTGGCGGTCATCGCAGGCGTCGTAGTGGTCATATTCGGTGAGCGCTGGTTAGTTGCCAGGTCCTGAGGGAGGTAGCATAGCGACCCGCAAAGGCGTGCCTCGCATGTTGAGGACAGCTCAGCAGACCCGGGTGCACCATTGTTTACGCCTGCTCTGAGCTGCCTTGCGTTGCAGCGTGCTGTGATAAGCAGCTGGCGCTGTGCAAGCTTGCGATGGCCTCATGCCTGCAGGCCCCAGCAAGCTGCCTGAGCTGGGCAAGGAGCTCGGCAAGACTGTGAAGAGCTTCCAGACCGCCGCAAAGGTGCGCTGAGTGTGCTACGGTGACTGTTGCTGCAGTACGGAGCCCTGACTGTCTGAAGTGTAATATGCAAAGCCTGTGCGGGCCGCTCAACTTTGTCAGAATTCACCGACAGGAGTTTGAGACGGAGCTGAAGACTGCGAGCGACGACGCTGCGGACGATGTGGCCAAGAGCCTGGAAGAAAAGAAGGAGGAGATGAGATAGGCCTGCGCTTTCACCAGCATGTGTCCCTGCTAATGCAGGCGGGGATGGGGCTGCTTTTGTGAAAAGTGTTGTTGTGCAGACGCTGCGTGGCATCCCCTGCCTGTTGTGTCACACCAGACGCTGGTGATTTTGGCTTTACGTGTCAATCGTCTGCAAGAAGAAGATGTGAAAAGCTGTGCAGTGGCTATTTGCTGCGACCTCTCGTCCTCCACTTCTCTCCAGCCCGGGGCCTTCATTCAAAGGCGCTGCTGGCGGCGAAGACCGCATGGCACTCTGCACCCGGAGGCATGGTGTTCCTCAGCCGGCCAGGAAGACCTTGCCCCCGCGCCCTTGGCGCACAGACTCCGCCGCAGCCTCGCGCGCCTGCTCCAGCATGTATACGCGGCCTGCATGCCCGCACAAACGCACAAGCCAGTGAGGCAGACACAGCTCGCCAGCCACCTCGCATGGGCCACAGCTGGCCAGCGTTTCCGGCGCCAGCATCGGCTTGCCAGTGCTTGCGGCCATTGCCACGCTGGGCACCACGCTAGCGGCCAAGCATACAGTCTGGTCTTCACACATCATCACATCATCAGACCACAGAGCGCTTACCAGCGCACATGGAGTGTCGGGGAGGTGCATGGCTGTGCGTTGGGCACCTGAGTACGGCCGGAGGGTGCCGTCTGCCACCAGCGCCCAAACCTCCGCGAGCACCTTGCCTCGGCTTTCTCCGAGGCCGGCCAGCCATGAGCGCAGCGTGAAGGCCTGCGTCGCCCCTCGAAGACACTGGCTCAGGAACCCATATCGCGCATGCCTGCATGACCTCGAAAAGCTAGCAGAACACCCGAAAACGCATATCTTCTGCAGCGCACGGCACAACACAGCCTGCTGCCAGGCTGCCAGCCGGCAGGGTGACGGCCTTCGGCTGTGCTCCAAGCAGGCAGGACAGCCATGCATGCGGCCAGGCTTGCCACGCGTGCAGCCACAACTGTGAGCCCGAGCCCGAGCCCGCGCGCGCCTCCAGGCGCTTGCGCAGGAAGATGTCAAATGTGTTTAGCGTCAGCGTCGGCCCCGACAGCGCGCCGTAGATGAGCACCGTGCCGCCCGGGCGCACGGCGGACGTGACCAGCTGCGTGGTGGCCCCGCCCACGGCGTCCAGCGCCGCGTATGCGCCGCGCCCGCCTGCAGCGCGCCCCCAGAGGGTAAGGTTGGCCGTGCTGCATGCACATCCAATGTCCAGTGAACTTTTCAATGCAACATGATGCTGGCGTGCAGCAACCAGGCAGAGCGTATGGTCTTGTGCGCTGGGCTGGCAGCCCCATGTGGCGCAGTGCAGACAGCCGGAGCAGGCTCTGCGATGACACGGCCCCAAGTTTACCAGAGCCAAACAACTCCGTGCAGAGCCCTTTGCGAAATGCGGTCAGGCGTCATGCAGTGTTCGGCAGAGCTGCTGCCCACTATCCACGATGCAAATGCGAACGGGGCGTATGCCCTCTTGGTTGGGCAGCATTGCGGGACGGGGACTGCAAGGGAGATGGAGCGCGCCTGTGCATGCCCGCAGGCGCTCCGCAGCATCGGCGTCGCCAGTGACCACCACCTCGTCAGCCCTGGCCAAACAGCATGCGCCTGCTCACTCACCTCTCAGCTCTGCCCGTACTTGCAAGTCAGTCATGCAAGTCGAGGCGTGCACTCGAGAAGTGGTGTGCTGTGGCGCAGCGTGTGGTCAGTCCAGGCGGCAGGCCTGCCATACTCTGTCTCCCAGGAAGCAAAAGCCCTAGCCCTAGCCCTAGTAAATGTGCACATGACCGCTGCGCCGCGGGCGCGCGCCCAAGCGCGAGCAGCTCCTCGCGCTGCTCGGCGCGGCGCACGAGGTTCGCGGTGCGCACGCCGCGCGCCGCGGCCAGCGCAATCACCAGCCGCCCCAGGACGGACCCCGCCGCGGTCTGCGGCGCGCGTAACCCCGGGCTTGGTATCACATGCCAGGCGCACAGCCACCTGAGCTGACACTCTGGCGCACTGGAATGCATGTGGTGGGGAGCACTGCACTCTTGCAGCACCATATCGTATTCTTGCACAAGGTACAGATGTGCTGGCGAGCAGGGCAGGGGGGCGGGGCCAACGGGCGCGCCTGGGCCAGCCACTCGCCGCGCGGCACCTGCAGCACGGCCAGCATGGCGTACGCGGTGAGCGGGTTGACCTGCCGCGCCCGCGTGCGCTCGCATGTGCCCACTGTGCCCAACACCTCCCACCCCACACATGTTGCACCACGCAGGCAGGCAGCGCTGCACGGGAAGCGCGCTGGTCACGCGGGCACTGGCAAGAGCGCTGAGGTGAAGGCCCAAGCATGGACCTGCATGCGCCAGCCACTGCACATGGCCGCCAGCCTCCTGGCGCGCACTCACGCCCGCACATGCAGCTGAATGGTATTCCCTGTCCGTTGCGGCTCACAGGTGCCCACGGCTGCCCCGCGCGCCTGGCCGCGCCTCCGCGCCGCACCCGTGGGCGCATGCGTGGCGCCCGAGAGGGGAGGCGCGGAGGCGCGCAGGGCGCGTCCGGGCCGCACCGCGAACTGCGCCGCGTCCTGGTCGCCGACGTCGTCGGGCACGGGCTCGAGATTGGCGGCCGGCGCGGCCATGAAGGTCTGCCAGGTGCCGCAGCCGTCTGCCCTGCCGCGAGCGGTGGCCCTCTGACATGGGGCGGGGAGGTCGGGGGCCTGGGAGGCGGGACAGCGGGCCTTCGTTGGTCGCATGGTCAGGACGGGGGGCGTCTGGCAAGCCTTGTCAGTCTTTTAACAGGCTGCATCCCACCGCAACCAGTACTGATGCAAGTCCTCGCCTTGGAGCATGCGCCCAGCATGAGCAGTGCTGTGAGCACTCACCCTGAAGACCCTGGATGTGTGTGGGTTCTCACGTGTCATACAAGGCTGCACCAGACAGCCGCAGCGGGCTGATACATGGGTGTAGCTCAGTCATCCGCCTCTTCATGCATGCGATCGGCGTCACGCGAACAGGCCCACATGTTAATAGGTCTGGGTGCTCGTGGCGCCAACACCACAAGTGCATGGGAAACAGGTGGTCTCCCCAGGTTCAAGAGCCCAGTGACGCGCACCCAGCGCGCTCCACTCCGCCGAGGGCACAGGCACCACGCGCTGGCCGACAGCAACGCGCTCCACGCCAGGCCCGCATGCCTCCACCACTCCCAGGCCTGTAAGGGTAAGGGGTCTGGAGCAACCTCTGGATGCACCCTGCAGAGTGCCGGGTGGAGGCACATGCTGGTGAGGTGATGGGTACCCTCACATTCCTATGGTTAGCTAACGAGGATGTGGCAGCATTGGTCACATTGGCAACCTCACCGAACGGGGATGCAGCTGCCAACTGCCGAAGGCCCTCGGTGCATGCTTGCTCACGCAGAGGGCGGACAAGCCACAGGGCAGCAGCGAGGCAGACAGGTGTGGAGTGCACCAGACCTTCAGCGCCGGGCGTCAGCGGCAGCTTTGGTCGCCCCATGCGCCCTTGAATTAAAGAGCAGTCTGCAGGATTCACCTGCGTGTTGCCAAACGTACGAGTGATGAACATAGCAATAGTGGCACGGTGGCCAGATGCTCCAGCTGCAAGAGAGCGTGCTTTGCTGCACTGATGTGACACCATACCCAGTGGCAGCTACCACTCCTCTGCAAAGCAAGGTCCCAACACTATGCATGCCCGGCCTCTTACCGGCCGCAGCTTAATGCGTACAACTGCCTCGTTCTGGCCTGGTGTGGGGATGGTCTGCGGGTGCACCTGCAAACACAGCATGCTTGGTGAAGCTTCCCTTCAGTCTCACGGCTTCAGACTACATATAGATATGGCATCTGCCGTGCTGAAGCAGGTACAAACGACTCTCATGGCAAGCTGCAGTGCACGTGAGCAGGCGTGACAAGGCTTTGACGCGCCTCCAGGCCAGACCAGCCTGTAGTGTCCCAAGAAGTCAGTTGGATGCGTGATGGAGCGCTCTCTTGCGTGCCTGACGACCCACTAACAGTGGACCTGTTAAGAGTGCGCCGTGCTGCACAGCGTCTGCTGGGACAGGTGCAGCCAGCGGGCATGCGCCCTGGCATGGACCACACAGAACCAGGCATGGCGCTGCACTCGACCTCGCTGAACTGTTCACTGATGCCACCTGTTCTATAGGCATCCAAGCCGAGAAACGGACGTCTGCAGACAAGCTATATTCATACCGACACACTTCCTACCATGGGACATGTGCACATACAGGTTTCCCAGCCTCCCAGCCAACATGCTCCAGCATTCGTCACGGCAGAGCTACACCAGCCCTCCCCAGTTATCATAATGCAGCTTTATGGCCAGCAACTGCCACATGCTCGGGAACAGTCCAGCAGCCCTGGACGCATGCGCCACCACAGCTGCCCGCCAAACAGCGCCGTGGGGGATCAGACGTCCAGCTGCAAGTGCAGAGCAGACCCGGCCAAGTGCGTACAGCGCTCGCTCGCAGCCGCGTCATGCTACAAAGGTGTCCTGGCACAAGCGCCGCCTCAGCCGGGACAGTCGCGGGCCCAGTGCCCAGCTCCGCCACTGCCCACGCACATGCGAGTGAGTGGCCCGTCACTGTGCATGCAAGTGACAGGCAGAGGCTCATCACAGGCGCATGGAAATCGCTGTGTCACGATCACAGGGCGCATCTGCACATCATTGGTGCATGAAATTGCATTGGCAGGATCAGGTATACGCATGGGCGTGCCTGCACAGGCTTAGTGACACAGGCTTGGCCAGGCTGGACTGCGTGCATGCATGGCGCACCACTTGAAGCAGTTTGAGCGCCCGGCAGCGCCGCCGTTAAAGCCGCTGCCCTGGCCGGCGCCTGCCGCCGGCCCGCCCTGCTTCGGCGCGCCGCCCAGCTTTGGCGGGCGGCCGTTCTGGACGCTGAAGTACGATGTGATGGCGTTGCGGCCCGGCGACGGCCCCCCGCGGCCGCGGCCCCGGCTGCCGCCTGTCGGCGTCCTGGCGGCGGTCCGGCCGCGACCGCCTGTGCGCAAACACGGGCGGTGCGCGTCTGTGCCGTCTTCCATGCAGAGGCTCTGCGGCGTTTAGAACGCACAGACCGGAGCTTGGGTAATGCCGCGCTTGTGGTGGCATGACAGCACTCACAGCCACGAGCGTGCAGGGGGAAGCAGCTGCTTGGTGCGCGCGCCGCACCGGCTGGGGTCGCCCACCGCGCAGACGCCGGCTGCGACGCGCCCGGGCAGACCCTTGCCCAGTGGCCCGGCTGGCCGCACCTGCCGCATGCGCCACGACCACTTTGTGGGCATGTTATGAGGAGGCAGACTCACTGCCACTTGGCACTGTGCGGCCGCTTGAACCGCAGAGCACAACATTCGATGTGCTAGGGTAGGACTAGGGTCAGGCGCACTTGAAGCACCCGCCGGTCGAGCCGCCCGCCGCGCCCTGGCCGTCAGGCTGCGACCCGCCGCCGAAGCCGCCCCGTGGCCCCGCCGGCGCGGCGGCGGCGGCGCCGCCCATGGAGGCGCCCCCTGCGTCCTCGCCGGCGCGCTGCTGCCCGGCCGGCGCGATCGCCGCCCAGGCGTTGTCGGCATACTCCTCGCCCGCCGCCAGCGCCGCGTAGAAGCGTTTGACAACGGGCGACGTCTGCCGGCCGCCGCGCGCCGGCCTCAGGCGCCTGTGGGCTTGCGGCGTCGCCCAGGCCGCCCACGCGACGCCGGGCGCGCGGGCAGCGCAACCTGATGCTCACGCATCATGGCGTTTGCAGGCATGCTGCCGACACCGATCGTGATCAGGAACCCGGGGCGCCGGCGGGTACAGCCGCGAGTCCTGCAAGGCGCACAGGGCGCGTGCAATATGTCGCCAGCATAGGGTTATGAGGTGTAGCGTACGAGGCATGGAGCTGCGCGCGCGCCTTGACGCAGCTCTGCGAGTACTCCAGCACCTGCAGGCCCTCCAGGCAGCGCGCGCGCGAGAGCGCCACGTACGCCTGGCCCTCCGCGAACATGGAGCGCAGCGACACGCGCGCCAGGTCGAGCGTCAGGCCCTGGCACTTGTGGATCTGCGCGTCCCCCAGGGTCAACTTCAGAAGCGGGAGTGAGCACATAGTCTATGACGGCCGCGCCAGCAAGGTATGCAAGAAATCAAGGGGGCATGCTAGTCCCTTATACAATCAGCAGATAGAGCTGCTCGTGAGGAGCAGCGTGGATCCTATCTGCAGACTGTGGCCGGATGCCATTTCTCGCAACCTCAGAAGCGAACAGCGGCTGCAGGTCAAAGGTGACAGGCTTCTGGAGGGGGGCACACCGTGAGCGCCCATGCAAGCTTGAGAGGGATCTGCGCCAGAGCAAGCTAAATGTATGTCAATGTCCGTGCCTTGCTATGAGTCCATGTGCGTGCATAGGCTGTTTGACCCGGAAAGCTAAGCAAGGCAACCTAGCAGTCGGACTGCAGCAGCACGCTGGCAAGCACAGCACGCGCAGCCTGTCTGTCAGGCGCAGTATAGCGCGGCGCGCTCACCCCTAACGGACAGTGCGTGCAAGCTCACGTGCTGCTGCATGCCAGTATTTCTGTGCCTCATGCAAGCGGGCATGCATGCACACTGCAGGTTACGACTAGGGTAGGGCAGCAGCCGCGCCTGGATGCGGCGGCAGGTGCCCACGCCGGCCATCTCCGAGTCGAACTCGGCGGGCAGGCACATCTCCACGCGGCCTGCGCCGCATCCCCCCCTTGCAGAATCACCAGCCGGCAGAGTTGCGGCAGCGCCTGCCAGGCCGCCTGGCTCCTGCACATGCGGCGGCGTCGCGGAGCTCACGGCGCGGCGGGCTAAGCGCGCGCCGGCTCGGCAGGATTCTAGGGCGAGCGTGAGCGCCTTGCTGGGCACAGCGGCTGAAGGCGGCGCGCGGCAAGGCGCGACTGCAGCATGCCGCGCGGCCTGGCAGGCAGCATGTCCGCGCAGCAGAGGGGCCTGGGCGCGCACCATTGGTGTACTGCACCTCCGGAATCCACTCGCCTGGCCATCTGCGCCACACAGGGACAAGTCACACCTGGCGCACGTTCCTGCAGTCGAGCAAGGCCGCATGCGCGGCATGCACGCGTTTCTGGCACCTCCACAACAGCAGACGGTGACGACCGCGGCACCGCAGGGGTGCTCTCTCTCTGGCGCATGAGGCCGGCCGCTGCTCACGGTCCTCTTCTCAAACCTGGGTCCCGCCTGCGGAGCACACCTACGACGGGCAAATGAGCGGGACTGCAGGCCCTCCCTGCTTGACGCTCAGGGGCCAGCCTTGCACAGCGAGCCTGACAGGCGGCCACCGACCAGGCAGCCCCCGCGCCCATATGGTGCATGCCCTGCTGCTGCGAGCGCACGTCCGCGCAGCCGCACCGCTGCAGGATCTGGATGATCGGCGGGACGGCGGGAGCCTGGGGCGGCCTGCGGCCCGGCGCGGCCTGGCTCCCGGGCGGCGCGGCGTCAGCGGGCCCGCCCTCGGCGCCTTCAGGGTTTGCAGCGGCGGGCTTGCCGAGCAGCGACTCCACGTACTCCTGCGCGCAGGAC
>JAABUP010006332.1_pt1 | contig 16969 bp, 19 predicted proteins | sample 5559201 | NCBI WGS metagenome assembly JAABUP01 (sample SAMN10711887, study PRJNA513373) | rock metagenome | isolation source: Antarctica rocks | place: Antarctica
CAACACCTGGAACCCCAACACCCACTCAAAAGACCCTCCCGCAACCCTCTGGCAAGAAACCCTCGACCACCCCACCCCGTTCCAAGACCTCCAAGAAAACGCGAGAAACCACAACGCCAAAGAGCCTGCTAAACAAGAGCGTGCGCAACGTCTTCAAATCGCCCAACCTAGGTTCTCGTTCCCCCAGCCCTAAGAAAAACAATAATCTCGTCTCTGGGACGGCTCAGGACTTGCCAGGTGAAGTGATGAAGCGGGCAAAGAGCCATGAAGGGACTATTGCGGCCATAGCACGTACCAACCCCCAGGGAGGGAGCGCAGCAGGTATGCAGCGGACACAATCCCACGGTCAAATCGCGCAGGCCGTCGTCGTGCCGTCAAAGCGTCGTTCCGCAGAGAATGAGACAGTAAAAGAGTGTATGAGGGATGCATCACCATTGAAGAAAGCGAGGAGGGCGAGCGGAGGTGTTGGGATGATGGGCGAGTGTAGTCCAGGGGCGGTGGGGTTTATGTTTTGAGGGGTTTAGAATAGGGATGGAGAGGGCAGAGATATTGATGATAGTGTGAGGGTTCTTATGAACTTCCATTTCGAGGAGGATGGGTTTGGATAGGGTGGTCTGCTGAAGATTTGGATGTGGTTGCTCGATGGACGATTGCGTACGATATCGAGGACATAAAGGATAGCATGGTTGTCGTCGGGATATTGTGCCAGCGATGAAGGAGCAGGCATTGTACAATTTGAAGCCTTGAAGAGTGACACTGTCGGTCGTCAGTTCCTGAAAGTTGAAAATGATTTGGGAAGGCAATTACTCTATGTAATTGTGCCTTGGGCAGGCGAAAAGCAATATGGCGAAGTGTCCTCAGTCAGATGATAGGATTTGATGAGATTGATAGCATATTCGTATTTATACATGTCCTTCTACCCATGGTCACATTTCCTCATAGAAACATGTGGCAGATTTGACCGTCTCTGAATGTGAAAATTCCACAGGATATACAAGGCTTTCTGAGTATTCCAGCGCCAACCGCTTGACAACCAATCCCCAGAGTCCTCATATGACTTCGAAAACGCCACTGACGCCTTCAAATTGAACGATGTTCTCACTAACAGGCGTCTTACTCGCCCCAAAATACCGAATCCGATACCTCCCCCCCTCAACCTCATCCTCAATCTCCCACTCGACATCAACCTCACTAGTAGCAAGCACACTACTAGTGCGACGCCAACGGAAAATCACACTCCAGTCCGCATCATCCCTCACACGCACCCACACGCCATCACTCTCGCTCAGCTTTTCAACCGCAGCATACGTATCTTCGAGTCTTAGATCATTGCGCGGATTTGCGGCTACGAAGGTGGCTTTGGCGGTGGAGCCAGGATGGTAGGTGGACTCGACATCGGTGAGGACGTCGCCGAAGGATTTGAAGAAGGGGCTGCGGTCGAAGGCGACACCGGTGATGAAGCTGAGGGATGAGTTGATGTAAATTGGAGGGTCGGGACCTGGGGGTGGGGAGGTGGTGGATGAGGAGTGGAGGTAAGGGAGGTAGGATGTTGTGAGGCTGATGTGGGCGTTTAGTGTGTGGGGGCCGTAGAGTGTAGATGCGCCTTCGTAGCGCTGGATGCTGTATTCTTCTTCGGTGGCTATGTAGTGAGTATAGCTGTTTGCGGGGCCGCCGAGAACGACTATGGGGTCTACTCCATCGGTCAGGGAGGTTGCTCGGGCGGAATGGTGGATTGCTTCTTTCCAGCGACGGCCTGCCATGGTGGTTGCTTCGCCCGGGCTGACTATGATGAATAGTTGGCCCACGCGGAGGAGTTGGACGTCGACGATGTTGGGAGTCCAGAGGTAGGGGTTGGTGGTTTCGCCTACGTCAAGTAAGATTGGTTTGGAGTGATGGCATGCTTTTTGCTCTTCGCTTGGTTCGTGGATGAAGCCGCTGACTAGGGACCATACGGGGTTGGCGTTGGGTGAGCCGGTGTTGTTTTGCTTGAAGTCGAATGCGCCTGGACCATCGGTGGTACCAGCAGCGAACGAATAGCCTAAGGCAGCTGGACATGTGGACACTCTTGACCCGTTTGGGTGCTGGAAAGAGAAAGTCGAGAAATCTTGGAACGCATGAAACGATTTTACGGAAGGTCCTTGTGCGGAGGTGCCGGTCAGTTTCATTTCGATCATATCGTCGTAAAGCCTTTTAGCAGCGAGGAATTGCCTATTGCCGATCTCATAGCAGCTTGAGGCCCCTTGATCTTTTTCCCTGAATCGCGGTCCTCGCCCATGACAAGGCTCGTTCTTACCGCCGCATGTGCTGTCTTCGAAATTGCATTGTTCTCCAGACCCGTCCTCGCAGTACGCCCCAAGAACATTTGGAGAGGTATCACCTACATTCGCCTGAGAGAAGCCTGCAACGAAGCCATCATCTGCTCCTTCTGTATTCCGAATAGCTTTTTCTAGAAGCTGAGCAGCGACGCCTTTATTATCACCAGTTATGAGTGTATTATTACCAAGCATAGATGTTCCGTGTACGGGAAACCAGGTCAGAACCCCGAGACTTTTCCCAGTTTCGGCATCACTAAATGCGAGCATCGTCAAAGCTTTGTCAACATCCTCCTTGTATCTTCGTCTCTCCTCTTCCGGGTTCGCAAGGTACGCAAAAGGGCTTCGGTTGACATTGGCATCTTCAACATCAATACTGCCCACTTTGAGAAAACCAGGTCTCAGGCCCTCGTGTGCACGTTGGATTGACAGCAATGCTCCGTCCACGATTGCCTGATAGCTTTGCTTGTCGAAGCCTTTGCTCGTGATTTGTGGGAGAAGATAATTAAGCCAGGCTCCAGGTCCAGAGTGCGAATGTGTGCCTGTGACAGCAACGTTGGTTTGACTGTAAGCAGCATATTCTTCTCCTAGCTCCGCCAACCCTTCCAGGATGCCATATCTCACCGCCGTATCTCCAGACTGCGTGTCTAGCACCAAATACACAAAGCGATCTTCCAGCTTATCTATATCACCAACGATAAAGGCCCGTGAGTAGAGTCTTTGACGTAGCCCTGATCCAACTTGCTTCGGGTCCGCATAGCCCATCATGTTTATCTCCACCACCGGTCCTGTGATATCCGCCTTTCCCACTCCCAATAAGTACAGTTCTCCATCGTCAGATTCTGCATGTCCTTCAGAGGAAGTGAAGGGGTACTGATGGCGTATTGCTCCAAACCAGTCTCCTTCATGCCTTAGATCCAGAAAGTCGATATTGGGAAGGCCAAAGTTGGACAGCAGTTGGAAGGTTATCAATAATACGGCTGTCGCAGAGACCAAGGCGGCGGCGATATGGAGGCGTGCCATTGTTGGAGGCTTGGCTTCGGATTTGCGGAAATCATTGATGGTGACATGGCAGAGGAGACGCAGTGAGAGCAGCGTCAGTCGATGCGCCCCTCAGGATTGTTGCGAAGTTGGATTGCGGAGGAGGCGATCAAGTTCTTCTTGGCACTCCAGCTCTCTTGACATCTTGCCTCCAGGATTAGCTACCAAGACACATCACGTTGTGCTTTCTCATTCCTGTTCGCCCATGTATATCTCACAAGCTCATGCGCTCTTCCCTGTTCGACTGTCGAGGCCTACGATTCGCGTCTACTTCTAGCATGGCCGCCAACGTACTCGGTTCTAGCGCTTGAGCTTCGATGTCCCCAATATTTTCGTATTCCCAGTGAGCGGTGAAGGATCAGGCACATTTTCAGAATGTCAAGTTACGGACAGCACCCGTTTCCTCCAAATCCCAACCAGCCAAATTTCCAGCAAAATCCTTACGCCCACACGCCGCAAAATGGATATCAGTATCAAGGGACACCTGGCCAAGAACAGGGGGGTTACTTCCCACCCCAAGGCCAAACACCAATGGATGATCATAGTGGGATGGCCGGGTTGACTTCACAAATGGGAGGGATGGGGTTTGGAGGGGAGACTCCAGGGGTCAGCCGGCCGAACAAGAAGAAGAACAGGCATGCCTATCACAATCTTGACCAGCCGGTCGTGTCATCGCAATCGTACAATCAGAGTACTGGCAATGCCGCGCAGTATGTCAACCAAGATCCTTCTCAACAGATGGGTGGTGGCCATCCGTATCCCAGTCAGCCCGTGACGCCTGCTATGAACCAATTTCCCGCTCAAGCTAACCCAGCTTTCTCTCCTGGTCTCCAGACATCCAGTCCAGGTTTTCGAAATGCAAATACTCCGATGCCCCAAACTCAGTCAAGCGGCCCAGGCGTTTCTGCCCAGGGTCGAGTGGACCCCGAGCAAATACCAAGTATTCCAAGGGCTCGAGATGGAGCAACACAGTATTATTTAGATCATGTGTATCCCACGATGGAGCAGCACCTGCCTCCTCCTGGTTCTGTGCCTTTTGTAGCGATTGACCAGGGAAACTCGTCACCCAAGTTCGCCCGCCTCACACTTAATACTATTCCCTCGTCATCGGACGCCCTGACCTCGACGGGACTGCCGCTTGGCTTAGTCCTGCAACCATTAGCCCCTCTTCAGGCCGGAGAGTCTCCAATCCCTGTCCTTGACTTTGGAGAGCTCGGCCCCCCGCGGTGCAGAAGATGCAGAGCATATATCAATCCATTCATGACATTCCGTTCCGGTGGCAATAAACTTGTCTGCAATATGTGTACCTTTCCAAATGATGTCAGCCCTGAGTATTTTGCGCCCACAGACCCGACTGGCATTAGGGTTGATCGAGCACAGCGACCAGAATTGACTACGGGGACTGTAGAATACTTGGTCCCCAAAGAGTACTGGGCCAAGGAACCTGTGGGTCTGAGATGGCTCTTTGTCCTTGACGTGTCTCAAGATGCTGTGCAAAAAGGCTTCTTAGCGGCTTTCTGTGAGGGCATAATCGCGGCGTTATATAGCGAGGACGATTTCGAGGAGGATGGTCAAGACGAGAACAGCAACGGCGAAAATCAAGAGGAAAAGAGGAAGATACCGATAGGCTCAAAGGTTGGTTTTGTAACCTTTGACAAGGCTATGCATTTCTTTGATTGCAATGTAAGTGCTAGAATGCATTCAGCGGAGAGCCTTCTTAACTGGTGTAGGAGAAATTGGGCCAGGCACAGATGCTAGTAATGTCAGATGTGGAAGATCCATTTGTTCCATTGGGTAGCGACGGGCTCTTTGTTGACCCATACAAATCAAAGTATGCCTTTTCAGGACGAGTCTCTTAGCGTCTTTATGCTGACTTGCTAGATCCGTCATCACTGCCCTTCTAGGGCGACTGCCACAACTGTTCTCTCACGCCAGAAATCCAGAGCCTGTCTTGTTACCAACTTTAGAATCTGCGGTGTCTGCATTGGGCTCTACAGGCGGAAAGATTGTTTGCTCTTTAGCAACACTGCCAACGTTAGGTCCAGGTAGACTATTTCTGAGGGACAAGAACGACCTTCACGGGATGGAGACCGAAAAGAAGCTATTTCAAACAGAACATCCGGGCTTCAGGAAGCTCGCCGGCAAGATGGTTGAAGGTGGTGTGGGTATTGATTTTTTCATTGCTGCGCCGGCTGGCAAGTACATGGATATTGCTACTATCGGTTCGTTTTCAGATCCTTCCCCCTCCCATTGCATCAATTGTGGACTAAGATTGAATATCCAGGGCATCTTGGGGCTATCTCCGGCGGCGAAACATTCTTCTATCCTAATTACATTGCACCCCGGGACTCACTTCGACTTGTGCAAGAAATCAAGCGTACCGTAACCCGAGAGACGGGTTATCAAGCTTTGATGAAAGTTCGGTGCTCAAATGGCTTGCAAGTTTCATCGTACCACGGGAACTTCTTGCAGCACAACTTTGGCGCCGACCTTGAATTCGGAGTGATCGATGCGGATAAAGCAGTTGGGGTCATGTTCAGCTATGATGGCAAACTTGACTCCAAACTAGATGCTCACTTTCAATGTGCGTTGCTGTATACAACTGCAACCGGAGAGCGGCGCGTTCGTTGCACAAATACCGTTGCCGGTGTTAGCGAAGGCGCTGTGGAGAGTATGAGATTCATCGACCAAGATGCAGTAGTCAATTTGATTGCGAAAGAAGGTAGGTTTACGTATAAGTGTTTTCCAAAAGCCACTTCCCAAGTTACTGACTATCTCTATAGCCGCAACCAGAATGACAGAGCGTCCACTCAAGGATATTCGGAACGCGTTGACAGAAAAGACCATTGATATTCTTGCAGGCTATCGAAAGACTGGGTCAGGGTCTCATCCCCCAGGCCAGCTCGTCTTACCGGAGAACCTCAAGGAGTTCAGCATGTACATCCTTGGCTTAACGAAATCCCGGGCCTTCAAAGCTGGCCATGAACCCTCGGATCGTCGCACACATACCATGCGCCAATTAAAATCCATGTCTCCGTTAGAGCTGTCACTATTTCTCTACCCACGTATTCTCCCCTTGCACTCTCTACCACCGGACTCAGGCTTTCCAGATCCTAACACAGGACATTTAATCGTACCTCCGACCATCCGAGCTTCCTTCTCGCGTATCGAAGAAGGCGGCGCGTACCTCGTAGACGATGGCCAAGTCTGCATCCTCTGGCTACATGCGCATGTTTCTCCGAACCTCCTTGAGGATCTTTTCGGCGAAGGTATGACAAGTCTGCAGGCTCTCGATCCAATGACGTCTTCATTACCGGTGCTAGAAACGCATCTCAACGCGCAAGTACGGAACATACTTGCATATTGGAGTAGTGTTCGAGGAAGCAAAGCAATGTCGATTCAACTGGCTAGACAAGGCCTTGACGGCTCAGAATACGAGTTTGCAAGGCTACTGTTCGAAGATCGGAACAACGAGGCACAGAGCTACGTTGACTGGCTTGTCAATTTACATCGACATATTCAGATGGAGCTGACGGGACAGAGGAAGCGAGAGGATGGGGGTGGGGGTGGGATGTCGAGTATGGGCATGGAAAACGCTGTGGCTGGGATCACAAGCTTGTGGTCTGGAGGAGGTGACAGTTGAAGAGCCATTTGGGTAAGCTCACTGAAGCACGATTAGCGAAACACTAGTACGCGGGTCTTGAAGGGGCAAGAGCTTGCTTTGATGTCATCTCAGATACCCGGTCTCGGATGCAGGCCTCATTGCTCGCCAAACAAACAGAGGGAACTTTCCCAGGCTACACGCATTCCACAGGGAAAAGCAAGTCGTCCCATCTTCCTAGCAGTCTCTTTCACCCGCATGTCACGTGCTCACTTCTTCCCCGCCTTGCTTTGATGTCATCCTGCCTGAGCTTCCCCGTCTCCTCCCTATTTGGAGGGTTCGATGATTGGGATACTCCACTTGGATTGATATATGTTGCTCAATTTCTCTTAGCGATTTTCGTTTCTCCATCAATCATTCTTCGGTCATGGCAGCAGCAGACGCTCAACGACCCCCCATACCAGCTCACGAGCTGGGCCGTTCTACTGCAGAGTTGCCTATCCTCCGTTCCAACCGAGGCGAACATGTCGCCTCAGCAGCTACCGGTTGGATGCTACCCACCTCTCGTGATGCTCCGATCGCCGAGATGCGTGCGCGCTACGAGCGAGACGGCTACATCTGGGTGAAAAACATCATTCCTCGCTCCGATGTACTTGATATGAGGGAACAGTAAGTACTTGTTTTCCGCTGGAAATTTCCCTAAGCTTCCAGCACCCAACGGATTGGAATCTGTAAACCAACAACCTTTTAGCTACTTCGATCAATTGTCCTCCACTGGCATTCTCAAGCCCTCGACCTCGCCTCGCGACGGCATCTTCAATCCTCAAAATGACGCACTCGCTTTCCAGGGTATAGGCGGCACACCGGCCGACGAAATTTCTCGCCTGCTCGACGACATTCACGCCGACGATGGTTATCGGGAGTTTCTCAAACATCCAGCCTTGCGGAGTTTCGTTCGTGAATTCATGGGTTGGAAGGCCGAGACACTGGTCGAGCGTGCCATGCTGAGGCATAACGTTCCAGGCAGTCTGACCACCGGTATCCAGTGAGCTTCTTGCCCCTTACGTCTGACGTTTCATTCACTCAACGTAATAATTCACTCCATCGATCTATTAAGATAGTAGTTCGAATGTATTCATGTAATATCATAAATACAGTCTCTTCTCTCCATATGAAGAATCGTCTGATTTGGTAAGCATGCTAATCAGAGCAACCTAATCGCAACAGCTACGATAAATACTTCCTACGCGCCGGCCAAGCCGAATTTCTGACCGCCTGGGTCCCAATTGGCGACTGCGCACCCTCCGGCGGCGGACTAATGTATCTCGAAAACAGCAACCAAACCGGCGAAGCCATCGAAGCCGACTTCCTCCGCCAAGCCGCGCACCTATCCCCCGAAGAAAAAATCGACGCCTTCAACGTCTTCATGAACAAAGACGGATTCATGAGCCATGATGCTGAGGAATTTGCAAGACAGTATGCTGACGCGGAAGGAAAGCGAGCCAGGTGGCTAGTGGGGGATTACCAGGCTGGGGATGTGGTGTTTCATAACCCATATATGATCCATGCTGCGACTAGGAATGAGGATGTTGGGGGGAGGATTCGGTTGGCGAGCGATTTGAGGTTTTATGAGAGGGGGAGTGAGTTGGATGAGAGGTGGAGGAAGGTTTGGAGGCATGATGATGGTTTGTGAATGATCTGTGGATGGGTTCTTGGAGGGTTTTGTGATGTACGGATACAAGAGATACGTTAACGTATCAACAAACAGCTTAATGAGATCGCCGAGCCTTCGGCGCTCTTCGAATATCTAATGTCTGAGGAGTCAATCTTTTCTACGACAAGTTCCGACTCTTTCATCTCTGGGATGTCTTTTAAGTAAATTTCCCTTCTTTGGGAGATTTCTAGAAAAGCTAGAGACTGCTATGCGTTCTTTCATCGAAGCCTCAAAATTTCTGGTTATTCCGGGGAAAGCCATATAAGCCTTTGGTTAATTAATAGAGGAAGGTGAGAGAGGCTTATAGGCAATACTTACCTCCTCGTTTGCCTCAGTACCTCAGACGTGCCAAGCCACGAAAAAGTGGCTTTCTACTTACCTAACGGTCAGTGCGCAGCACGTCTAAGTGTAAAACCAGGTATTATTACTAGAAATACACTTACTATCGACGTATTTTTTCGACCTTTTTTTCTACGATAGCCTTACTCGAGATTATTCTTCTTAGCGCGAGATCTTCCGATTTTACGGGGGCTTTCTATATACGAATTTCTAAAATTCGTATAAGGGTTTCTAAATTTTTAACTATAGAAATCCGGAAAACCGTTAACGAAAATAACGTTTCGCTCGTATATTTACTTTACGCGTTATAAACCCTATACGCGTACGAAATCTTAGGCGGAAAAGTCGAAATATAGTAAGAGTCTCGATTCCCTAGCCTCGAGCGTCGAAAAATCGAAGAATTTCGATCGTTAAGTAGTAGTTTCTCGACTTCGAAATCTCGTCGTAAAAAAAGGTTAGTAATTATCTAACTATAATCTAGAGTTTTACACTTAGACGTGCTACAGGTGAGGTGTTAAGTCAGCCACCCACCTTAGCAGCTAGCCCGATAGGGCTAGCCAGGCAACTCCTCGTTAATCACAATCACACGCTGACTAAAGCTAGTCTCCACAGCCCTACGAGCGCCAAGACTCCTTGACACAATCTGCCTGCAACTCCCTCAACTTCTAGAGTACCTTGGGACAAATATTGGACTGGTCATGACGAGAGCCGCAGTCCTCCCGATCTGACACATCCTGACAATAAGTCCGCATCAATGTAGTGCGCCTACTGAAGTTTCGAGAACAGAACCAACCATCACCCTCCAAGCCTTCAATATGACATCAACGGTGGCAGCGGTGAGTAGTCCAGCATCTCCAGCTGACATTCCAGTGAGTCACAATCGCTACATAGCATATTACTTGCATTATGCAGGCAACCATCAAGAAAGGTCCAATCGCATCAGAAATGATCTATGCAGGTTTCGATTAGTCAAGCCGGACGGCAAGATGAAAGGAACAAGTCGGTATCAAATTTAATTTTGAAACTCATTCCAACTATCCGCAGGGACGGATTTGGAGAATACTTCTAAGCATAAGTGGCTAGGCGTCTGAGCCTGAAAGCGCCAGAAAAAAGCGCCTTGAACGCCGAAAGAGCTGCGCCTGCATTAAATGTCTCCATTACCTGTCCCTTGAATAGCATTTCTTGAAGAGAAATTCCCCGACATCTTTCAATTTGGCCGGGAAGATTCGGCAAAGTCCCAATAATGGTGTCGCTCCAACTATGTGACGAGACTCGTGTCTTATGTGCTAGCTCGTTGCGCTGACAGCAGCCAGCATGAATCGATCCAAGTTACGACACAATTAAATGCAGCCATCAGGGTGCACAAGGCTAGGAAATGCCTGAATCTAGGTTTTGCCTACCGCTGATTCCCCGCTCGATGTTTAGCTTTGGCTGAGCGTTCAGGGAAGTTGATTGGAATTGTAATCCTTGCTGGCTTATGTTACAGTGCATGAAGATCGGCATGACGAAGTAACGTATCTCACGCGCTTTAAAAAGATATTCAGCATTGGGAAATGCTTGCTATCAGTTAACAATACATAATTCCCCTAAATGTCTGCAGAACTTCTAAACTTTTCTTGTGGTTTTCTGAAATCTTCCAGCCTTTGTTTTCCATCTCATCAACCCACTTCTTCGCGCAGGATTGAGATATGGAGATCATCCCAGCTCGAAGCAGCATTCTCCATCTTAATGTCGCTATGATTGTTGTGACTGGGGTCGCGGTTTCTGTGCGCTTCCTGATACGAGCACGATCGAAAGCATCCTTTGCAGGAGACGATTGGTGGCTTCTTTCAAGTCTTGTCTCATTCTATGTATTTATGGGAATTCAAATCTGGTGTAAGTATGTATCTGGAACAATGTCTCCTCAAATTGACAACTCGAGCATAGGCATCGATAATGTTCACGCTAAAGGCACAACGCTTTCCTCGCTATTGCCACAGCTAGAGCTGCTCGCTAAGGTAATTACGCCTTGAGCAGTCGCTCTGTACTGATGATAATTGAAAAATCTAGATGTCTTACGTAGGTAATCCGTTCGCCATTTCCACCGTTGCGACTGCAAAGCTCTCCATTCTGTGTCTCTATCGCCGCCTTTTCTCCACGCCGTCCTTTCGCATTAACAGTCTTATTATCGGGCTATTTGTCGTAGCATATTGGATCACTTCTATGCTCGGTATGCTTCTACAATGCATACCTGTTCAAGGAATTTGGCAGAAGACTCCCTCGAGCAAGTGTATTGATAGCAACGCCTTTTTTCTGGGTCTTGAGCTCTTGAATTGCATTTTGGATGTTGCTATGCTCTGTCTGGCCCTCAAAGTAATCCGAGGACTTCAAGTGCCGATGAAACAGAAGATCGCATTGGCGATGGTTTTCCTCTTGGGAAGCTGGTCAGTCCTGGCCTAAACTCTAGAGCCAGAATTTGTCGCTCACGTGAATAGTACTTTGGTAGCAGGAATTGTGCGCATGGCGCTAGTATACCGAACTCATCCTGCAGCAGCCACAGTAACCGAGACGCAACCTACACCACTGACCGCAAACGTCATAACAGCGACGATAGAGAACGGCCTCGCTATCCTCTGTGCTTGTCTCCCAATCTACAAACCTATTCTCGATCGAGTCATGGCTTTATTTTCCAATATCAGAACATGGAATTCTTCACTCCTCGGCAGTGGTCGAGGGCAAGCGGGGATCTCAAAAACGACGCCCTCCTCGGAAGACTCCAGCACACGCCATGAAGCTAGTCAAAACAGCTATCAGAAGATCCAAGATGACCATACCTACACCGTAAAAGCACTTGGAGGATCAGACGCGAGGGAATGGATCCGTGAGCGATAGCGATTTTTCACTTCGCACCATTCAAGCCAAAAGAAGCTTCGACGCTGTCTGAGTCGACATTGTGAACAATCGAGAGGTTTAAGAGGTCCAAGCAAAATCTGCCAGCCAACAGAACATTCGTTAACGATGAAGAAGTTCAGAGGGCTGTGATATCTCTTCAGAAGTGTATGCGAAGCTATAGAGATCTATGTGATCCTCAGATGCATGGGAGATAGCAAACACCAAAGTTCAAGGGAGCAAGAACTTCCAAGTAGCGCTACCACTTTGAAATACTGGCTTGGCCAAGGAGCAGCTATCTATACACTTCTGCGAGGCCTTTGGCATTTCACCCCGATCCAGAGGAGCTAAGACCCATGATCCTCTCTCCTGGGTATTGGAGGCTGGCATACTCTGCTTCAAGCTTGGTCAGGGAAATCTAGTTCATCATTTCGTTTTCCTCACTCACGGATACACTCACAACGATTGTTCTGTCCGCACTTACCTCCCCGAACGAGATCGCTTTACCGCAATAATGTTCTCAGCTATGCCAAATCATTCCAAAAAATTGCAGAAATTCAATCAACGTCAATATATCACAAATACGGGCTCGAAAAGTATCATGGTGTCTGACTCAACATTGGTCCCCTGAACGCTATGAGAATTAGGTCTCGATCTACAATTCGAGGCAACTTGCTCGTCACACTGGTGAGAAGGGTCAAGCCAGAATCAGGCTCGTGAGACGAAGGCACAAGGAGCTGGAGCAAAAGAGATCCTTAAGTGCTTTGGCTTCGATAAAGAGAAGCCGTAGGAGACAGCAACAGGGCCGGGTTCGAGAGGTCCATAGCTCTTGGGGATGGCGGGGAATCCTCGAAAGACGCCAGGAGCAAGGAAGGTGATATGGTCAGCAATCTTGCAGGTCACCGGAATAGTGCCAGTGCTCGCATACCTATTGATAGGAAGAGGCGCTTTAGAAATGCTGATGGTCGGGTCTCTACTCAGAGTGACCTTCATCGTAAGAGAATTCGTAATTGGGGACGCAAGAAGTCGGACTATCATCCAAAAGGCGAATCAAACATGTGCTGGGTGTAACGTGAATCCTCACTAGCTACATTTCCTCACCACTAGACTGTGCAATGATTACCACTGTGTCTTGAAATGACACAAGTCGTGGCTGTAGCGCGTCAATGGTTTCAACATTAGTGTGATTGATTTTATACGATGATGAGGAAGGTAGCTGGCAAAAGATCCTGCCTCACAATAGTCTTGGATATGAAGCAATCCCATCTAAGGCCAGAATACAGGCCATCTCTTCCTCTTCTCCTGTATCCTTCTTATATACTACTTCTCTCTAGCAAATCCTTGCGGTAATGTGATACTACCAATCTCTTTGCCGACATAATCAATATACTGGTACGTGATTTGACTGATCTTGTTCGCCTTGTGTTTGTCTGGTTCCATCGAATTACCACTTGGAAGGTAAGTTGGTGCATCAATTTGGTGTCGCAACTGGGGGCTTTCGCTGTCGTTCATGTTTGGTATCATGCGAGTCATGATTGATTTCCTATCTTACATGAAGATTGATACCTCGGTCTTGGCACATGCAATCCCCGCTAACGTAAACCCCGAACCTTATCCCGGAAATTAGATGGAGAGGAAGTTTCTGGTGATCCATGTTTGAAGACAATTACATACTTCTTCACGGTACTACTACCTCATGCTACACTTGGGAAGCAATACTATCCTCCACTGCCGTCTCACCAGTCCCCACGATCCATATCACAGTTTCTTCGCTACCTACTCCCACCCCATCTCCTCCAAGACGAGAAGCCAATCTGTCTTCCTCCACGCAGTCTACCCCACGACCAGCAAGCCGACGAAGCAACATCTCAAGTCAGATCTACCGATTCGCGCTCGGGTACCCACAGACACCGCCTGAGACGAGCCCGATACTTGAGTCCCCTAGGCTCTCAGGAGAAGGCGACACTCCAGCCGTGGGGAACAGGATGGGAAGCTTCTTGTTCAAATGGTGCGTCTGGACACAAGGAAATAGCTTTTATACTATTGTATTGTTGGATCTGGAGGTGGTTGTGGCTGGATGTTGTATGGGGCGCTTTTGAATGTTGCATTTTGCACTTCGTACTGGGACACATGGCTAACAGGTGGACGTCTGCATTAGGGAACACCCGGCGACCGAAGTCTACGTAACGGGTACCTTCGATGACTGGGCGAGAAGTGTGAAGCTGGACAAGAAGGGAAAGCACTTTGAGAAGGTTGTAGAGTTACCGCTGGCGAACGAGAAGATATCTTACAAGGTGCGTGGGATTAGCTCTCAAATTCGCGCACGTACAATGGACTTCCTCCAGCCAAAAACGTACCAGCACGGAATGGCTTGACCAGACGAGGACTATCTGCGAGAAAGAGTGGCTCTAAACATTGTTTGGCTCCGTTTATACCTTCCCCTTCCCCAAAGTTAGCTCGAAACGCAAGCGCGACTCGAGGGTTGCACCGAGACACGGCAAGCCATCCTTGCGGACCCCCCCAACTCTAATCGTCTCTTTCCCCACCCAAGCAGCCTCCAGCCCAACAGGCCCCTCATACTTTACCATTATTGCCCCTGCGATATAGAGTACGGGAAATCAAATCATCCCTGATCACCTCCTGTGTCGAATCCGGAAGCTGACCATCAATTGATTGCCTTAGTTTGTCGTGGATGGTGACTGGACCGTTGACCACACGGCCCCCCAAGAGACCGACGAGTCGAACAACGTCAACAACATCCTGTTGCCTGAAAACATCGTTGGCCCACATTCATCCTCAGGTCCAGCAGCTGCAGGCATCATGTCAGGAGTGACCCCTCATTCTACAACTGTTGGCTTGGCAGCAAAGGTGCCGAAGGAGTCGGACAAGGGGAAACAAGAAGTCAGGCCAGGGTCAGCATCTTCCGACCTGCCTGGCAGCTTTCCCGAATCACCTTTCCACGACGCCAACGAATTCGCTGTAGACCCTATACCGGCAACTTCAGGTATGGGAAACCCTGTGGATCTCAAACCTGGAGAGAAGGTGCCTCACCCAAATACCTTGACCGACAATACCATACAATCGACGGTCCGCGATGATCCTTCGCTCAAGAAGGGTCCAGAAGACTCAGAGCAGACTTTCGGCGTGGCTCCTATCCCAGCAACATCTGGAACTGGCAACCCTATCTCGTTACAACCGGGGGACAAGGTGCCTCATCATAGCACATTCACGGATAACACCATTAATTCTAATGTGACGACCGACAAAGAATCATATGAGAAAGGAGGAGGAACCGGCTTTGCGGCTGCAAATAAAGCTGGTGGGGAGGCGGGAGATATACCCAGCATGCCGCCTGTCTTGGGCACCATGATCCCCGAGTCTAGCTTACCAATGGGTGAGAACTTTGGTTCATCAGACCCAGGCATACACATACAGTCTGCTGGAGCGAACAGTACCACGGCTGGACTTGCGGGACAGGTACCCTTAGAACCTCGAGGAGTTCCGACAGTCGTCTCGGAAAGTCAGCAAGAAGCTGGGGTCGGCCCGGAAGCCGGCGGCAGCAAAGAGGCTATTAAAGAAAAGGGCGCAGTGGAGAAAGAATTGGAGACCAAGGTTCCAAAAGAGCCCCCCACTTCGGAAGGCACTGGTGGCAAGGATGCTGGCATTGCAGCTGCAGCTGGAGCTGGAGGGGTCGCGGTTGGTGGGGTAGCCGTCCCCGCTGTTGCAGCATCTGGATCGAAGGGCCTCCCATCTTCCGTCCAGCCGTCAATCAACGAAATGAACGAGGGCAGCAGCGGCACCCCAATTGCGTCGACCGTCCCAGACGTCGTTCAAGAATCGATCGCCGAGTCACACCAGTCGCCTGAAGCAGCTGGCGACAAGATGATGGTTGGTGAGAAACAAGCAATGGAGAAAGAATTATTGAGCGAAGTTCCAAAGGAAAACGATATGGGCAAGCCGGCTCCATCATCTGCTGCTGCTCTGACTGAGACTGCCCCTACCGCCACGGGCTCTGACGCTGTCCCATCAAAAGATATTGCTCCTGCCGACAGCGCTACCGAGACTGCAAAAGACTCTACGCCCGCGACTACAGCTGCCGCACCTGCTCAGACGCCAGCGGCTCAGAATGCTATGAAGCAGGCCGTGCAATCAGAGCCAGACTCTCGAGACATCTCACCTATGTCGAAGCCAGTCACCTCAACCCAGACTCAACCCTCCGTCACCACCGGCGTCGGCTCAAGCGCCACCCCTCAAAAGTCGGAGACGCCTGCTCAGGCTGCTTCGGCTGCCAAGCCAAGTCCAGCGTCTACCAGTTCCGCTGCTAACGACAAAAAGTCGAAGCGATCGAGCGGATTCTTTGGGAAATTGAAATCGAAATTTAGCGACAAAGAAAAGAAGTAATTGAACGAGGAGTGAGACGGTAGTGTAGTAAGACGAGGCTTGGACAAGCCCTATCTATGGATGGACTAGCAGCCGAAGCGAGCATTTGATGGAACCTTTGTTGTTGGCTAGGGCGGTTTCATTGCATCTCATGTGATACCACTACCGTTCTGGATGTCGTGGCATGTGTTTTCTGTCCATCCTGGCTCTTCGTGTAGGTAATTGAGAGAATGTCTACATATTTAGTCTAATCATCCATTCATAGCAATTTCTCTGCTGTAAGTTAATGGTGATTGCCGGTGGCATGATTGATTCAGTGATATGAGCCACTAACGCTCAATATCCACCAACCCTGCCCAGTCTAATTCTGCCGCTTGAACCTTTTGTTTATATCCAGCAACCATGCCACTTATCACCCGATCTCACGATTCCCTTCCATGTACGAAACCGATGTCATCTGTAGAGCCCCACTGATGCATCTCCACAGACATTGACCGCCCTCCCACCCCAACCTCCACAGCCCGCGCCCACGCCCTCATAGCCTCTGCCCTCTCTCCAGAAGCGACCACAAAGACCCACCCTCTCCTCCCACCTCCCCCGTCCCCGAACTTCTCCCCCCTGATAGCCTCCGAGCTCGACCGCATCGCCTCCAAAACCCCCCTCACAGCCATCGACCTATCCCGCTACGAAGCATCTCCCACCCTAGATTCCACC
>JAABUP010006333.1_pt1 | contig 16969 bp, 14 predicted proteins | sample 5559201 | NCBI WGS metagenome assembly JAABUP01 (sample SAMN10711887, study PRJNA513373) | rock metagenome | isolation source: Antarctica rocks | place: Antarctica
AACCCTAAACCCTACACCCTACACCCTAAACCCTAAACCCTAAACCCTAAACCCTAAACCCTAAACCCTGAACCCTACACCCTAAACCCTAAACCCTAAACCCTAAAGCCTAAACCCTAAACCCTAAACCCTAAACCCTAAACCCTAAACCCTGAACCCTACACCCTAAACCCTAAACCCTAAACCCTACAGCCTAAACCCTAAACCCTAAACCCTAAACCCTAAACCCTAAACCCTAAACCCTAAACCCTAAAACCCTAAACCTTGAAAATTGCCGCACGGGTGCTACTACGGATCATAGTGTCGGTGGAAGTTGAATAATTATGAGGGGGGGGTACGCCTGTTTTTTTGGGTACGTTGGGTGCGTCTGGCGGGGTCGGGTGGATACGTTGTGCGCGGCAGCGGTGCGCGGGCAGATCAGCGGTGCGTGGCCATGTGCAGGTGCGGGAGGCCATGTGCAGGTGCGGATGTGCAGGTGCGGGAGCCATGTGCAGGTGCAGCGGCCACGTGGTGTGCGAGTGCGGATAGGCGCAGCCGTTATGCAGGCAGTAAGGGAGCACTGTTCACACCACGATGATTGGCTTAGCGCGTGTGAGCCCATAAGTGAAAAGCATGCAAGCACACCTAATGCCCAATGCCTCTTCAGAATTGCTTTGATTGCTGTGCATGCCAGCATACAAACTGCATGGACATGTCTGCCGACAGGTCCCTGCCATCCATGTTGAACACCCCATGGCACCTCGACTGCTATTAACAAAGTTGGTAAGGAAGCATCATGACAGTGTACCATAACCGGTGCATACGTCTATGAGCAGACGTACTGCGCAAGAACGTAGCGTGGAATTGTCTAACCTATGGCACGTCGAAGTACACAGCTGCTGACTGGATCAAAACTGAACAAGGCCTGACTCTACCTCTGGTGGAATTTTAGTGTGCTAAGCACAGAAAGAACCAAACAAAATTGCGAAACACACACTGAATGAAAACAAAGTTGCAAGGCTTGTGGCTCAAAGGTGCAATGGCTTATAAGGGTTCACCTGTAGGCTCATATCTGCAGACCGCAGTCTGCAGAAATGATTTTACCATAAGTTCATTTGAACTCATTGTTGCGTTTGAGAGTCCTAACAAGTGAGTCTTATTCTGGAGTATACATCATGTCGAGGTTGTGAAGCCCACAGTATATCAGTGACCATAGTTTCCACGGTGCGGCAGTTTCCGAAACTGGGTGCGGCGGTGCACGCACCGCGTGCTCGCAATCTAGTCGTAGCGCGGTAATAGCGTGACTACTAAACAGCAACAACCTTGTAACAAACGCATAAGTTGCGGGAACTACCGTAACCACCGTGATTGATGAACAGATGATGAGCATTAGCTTGCACTGAGCTTACCACAGTGTCAGATAAGCACAGAGCTTTCAAGGCCTCCAATCGCCTCAGAGCCAATTGCATCCGCTTGGATGAGGATCTCACTACCCAGCAGATGCAACAGCGCAAGGGCCTGTCCTCAGACTTCTTGGGCCTCAAGATCAGAGGCTTCAAGCCTTTCTTCAGGGGCACCACCCTGAAGTACAGGGATGGTGCCAGTGTGTCAAGGGAGGGGCTAACAAACATCAGGGCGCCAGCTTTTACAGTTCCGGGCCCTCGCCCGGCCCACAGGCCTCAGCATACAGGGCAGGTCCTGCAGCAGGCTGGTGTGTCAGTCAGCAGGGAATTTGATATTGGACCAGCCCTGCCTTTTACCATGGGGGCTGTGGGGTCTGACAGCGAGTTTCAGGACTGTGCAAGCCCCATAGCTTCAGCTTCTGGGCTTATGGGCGCCTTTTTCGATTGATTGTCTTGCGTTCTGTTGTCGCACGGTGCCGATACACGATGATGGTTGCTCTGCTTTTCATGTGCAGATGTGACCTTTGGATTAGGGGTTTGCTTTTGCTCTAGCCTTTGCTGAGGCTTATGGTGTTGGCAGAGCATCTCTATCTGGAGGTCACTGACATTTGGTTTGACATAAATGAAAGACGTTTGGCAGGGTTGCTGAGGCTCTGCCACGAGCGATCAGAATTGTTGGCTGGCCAAAGCTTTTCTTCTTCTTCTCCTGCTGGGTTTAGCAGGTGATGAAGAGTTTGTGCCAGCCTGTCAAATGGATGTAGATAGCGGTGCAGCTGCTGAGTCTGGTGTCTCTGATGAGGAGTAGGGTGGCTTTACAGTATGCCCAGTGTTTGCTGATTGTCAAACAAAGCAGTGCATTGTCATATGACATGAAGCCAATATATACACTTTGTCATAGTTGCACCGGTGCGGCAAATTTTGATTTTGGGTGCACCGGGTGCGCGCACCCGCTCCGTGCGGCCCGATGTGTCTGAAAGCGGCAATGGTATTGACCGTAACAAACAGTAACCCCTTACCAATATTAGCAAAAGCAGCTTGAATCGCTGCATTCACCCGGCACAACGTTCAAAATGTGCTGCAAATGCTTTGAACCACTCGACATAGCATGACTGTGACACGGACAGGCCGACTTCTCGTCAGGTTTTTGGCTGTGATGCTTGATGCTTGTGCGAGTGCAACTATGCACTTTGTTCAAGCACTGGCTGTCTTTGAACCCCATTAGCAAGTTGAGTAATAGGCAGAATACAGGAGTGTAATTATTCTTGCTAGTCCTGGCTCTTCTGCTGACTACTGTTGAGTACAAATAAATCACGACTTGAAATCAGCTAGTTGCTGCTGCCGCACCCACGCAGGCGATCATATATTGGGGAAATGAGCGTTCAGTGTGGTTCAGCTGTGAGCTCATCTCTGCAATTCCTGGTGCTGCCACAACGTGCTGGATCTTCTGCTGAAGAACAGTTGCCTTCACACTTGTTTGCCCCTCTGGCTGCATATCTGCTGCTGCAGATTCCAGTGGCGTTGCCTTGAGTTTGCTGTCATCAGGTGGCCAAACCTGCTGCTTGCTGAAACCCAAATATGGCTTCCCTGTGTTGCTGGGCTGCATACTACTCGGGGACGTAGTGCGCCTTGCAACGTCAGGAGCTGGGGCTGACCTACAAGAACTCCGTGTTTGCCTTTCTACTACTGCAGCCAGAGTACCCTTCAGTCAATTAATCATTATATCTAATGTCTTTGGGGGCAGGACCCAACAGACAGAAAGTTCAATTCAGTGAATTCATACAGTCAAAAATTGCTTCCTACATGCGAAGCATTCTCTAAGGAAATCACCACATGCATTTGGTTCACACAAAGACATAAAGTCTGCAATAGTACAACAGTGCTGCAAGAGGTCCAAATGGTGTGACTGTGATGGCTGTACGCTGGGCAATCAAAAACAAAGTGCTGCTCGTCCTCTACACAATCCAACGACTTGCACACGCAGCCTGTCCTATCTTGGTGAACACCGTCTGCGCAGCGGCCTGTGTCTACCGGCAGGCCATGGCATGCAACTCTAAACCTACTAATTAGCCTTCTGTTGAACACACACTTGACAGCAGACAGATACTCTGCAGATGTGTACTCAGGCTGCATTGTCCTATATAACATCAAGCTGCTGTGCTGAATATCTGCAAATTACTCAATCGCATGCTGATGCTTAGCCCTTTCTTTGACAGATGCAATGTCAAATTTATGAAAAAGCTGCTGCTGTCCTAAATGACCATGAAGAGAATCATCTAGATTATGCTGCCAACTGTTTTTGACTGCTGTCTGGTTCAGAGCAAAGCACCATTGCAACCATTGCAAGCTTAACAAGACGCATGTCTAATGCGATTGTCCTGGGATGATAACGCAGAATCTGCTGCCAAAAGTGAAGTTGCAATGGAAAGCGACCCAATTCAGCTAAGACGATGTGGTTTGCTGTAGACTTCCTGACGTCTCAGAAGTCCCGATGCAAAGCTTCTGCTGCCGCACCGCATTTGGTGTCTACTCCTCAGACTTGGCAACCATAGCTCAGGATGGGTAACAACAGAGTATCAAACAGTGCAGAGCTGGATCTCGTATGCCCAGACGTGCACGCCGCCGTCTCATAGCAAATAGAGCCTTTCTTGCCGTAACCACCAGAGCATCTGTCCCAAAGGTCAGTTCTTGGTGGCATGCAAGACAAACCCCAATATCTTGTAGCTCTCCACCCGTTCCACAACTGCACCACTGAGCACAAAGTCACACACGTCACTTTGCCGGGTTTCAAAGACCACCACTTTTATCTTGCTGAGATTGACTGTAACTTGATGCTGTTCACAGAAGCTTGCTAATGCAACAAGCTGCTTTTGAAGTCCTGATGCACTCTCAGACATCAGAATGAGGTCATACAAAAACAGCAGCACCATAACTCCCATGAGTGTAGGCGCGTCAATGTCAGCATTTTCAAGCAAGTGTTTCTCCAGCCCATCAATATATAAACCAAACAGAGTTGGGCTCAGCGGACACCCTTGCTTCACCCCCATGAGACATCTGAAGATGGCAGAAGTGCCTTGTGATGACCGCACTGCGGCGCTGTCGTGTGCGTACAGAGACTTGATGATGTCAAGGATTCTGCCGTGAACACCAACTTCCTCTAGCACCTGCCACAGCACAGCATGAGGTACAGTATCAAACGCTTTCCTGAAGTCCACAAGGCAGCAGTATAGCTTGCCAGCTTTCCCTTTCTGTCTAGACTGTCTCTGTTTATCAATCAGTGACCTCAGAATGAATATATTTGTCGGTCGTGCAGAAGTCTTTCCTGAAGCCTGCCTGCCCCTTGGCTTTGACAGCATGCTCCTCAGCCCAAGATGCAATTCTCTGCTCTAGTGTCATTGCGAGAAGCTTAGCAACCACAGAACCCACTGTGATGCCTCTGTAATTGCACATATCAAATTTGTCACCAGACTTGTACACCGCAGCAATCAGCCCAACAGACAGACGTTGAGGGAAGTGGCTGGCAAGCGTGCAATTGAACAGCCACAGCAGGCACTGCTGCACAAGACCACATCCATCTTTGATCATGTCTGCAAGGATGCCATCTATGCCAGGACTTTTGCCTTGTTTCAACCGCTTGATGCACTGACTCAGCTCATCAACAGTAATGTCTGCATTGGGCAAGACGTAGATACACCTGAGTCAGCAGGTCTCTGGGGAGCCGACTGAGCCTGCAACAAAGTTACATTCTAGATGTAGGAAATGGACTCATGGACATCTAGCGTACTTCTTAAAATCCTAGTATGAGAGGGAGTTGAGCAAGACTATATGTGCTAAGAGAGTAGTTACAAATCTCTTGCAAGCCAACAACTCTGATCACATTTGCCAGAGACACTTGATCATACACTCAGAAGATACAGACAATCCAATGAGGTTTTTGGTTTCACGTACATGCTAGCAAAAGTCCGATCAGTGCTCACCATGCTGACACGTGTATTCACAGACGCATCGATCAAATGCTATTCATTATTTTAGCAGAGTTTGGTTAGCGCCAATTTTGTGTGTATGTCGCGTTTGAAACAATACTGCAAACTTCACGAGTTTACCATATCCCGCCTACAAAGTTCGTAGATAACACCCTTGTGTCATCACAGTCACACTATAAAATTGCGGTTTTCACGTAATTCTGCACATGTTTGCGCGATGCAATCTAAAGAACAAGAAAGAGCATGCCTTGGTTCAGCGCTGCTATGCAAGTCCTGCATACATCACCTGTGGTTCAGCATAATCACAGCCCTAGTGTGTGACTGTACAGCTTTACAACCACCTACGCAACAGTATGCACAGTCGTTCCATAGCACTGACACTGTGAGCTCTTTCTTTACACAGAAGGATCACATGCAAGTGTCAACTTTGTTCTAACAGCACCTACACTCGTAATCATGTTTATGATCATTCCACCCAAAAAAAGCACATGCAGCATCACTGTGTAGCGCATGCGTGAAGTGCACACAAGTTAAGTCTCATCGTCCAAGTAGGTCCCTGTTCAAATGACCCCTCGCTTGTGATTTTTCATGATGCCCTGATGCTTGGCAGGCCGGGTTCATTCACCCATTATATTGACAGTCACGTATGACATGCCCTGCTGCTGAAACTGAAACCACTGCTGTCGCTCCAGTGAGCCGTACATTTTGATTGGATCCTTGGGAGCGCTGTAAGTGCCGGACATGCCTTCTGGATGCCCAACAAGACTCTTCACATGCATCATGACAAAGAAATCATTGGCTGAGTTTTTGCATACACCCATATGCTTTAGCACCTCAAGGTTGTTATCACCAGAAATGGGGGCAACCCTGATTGGGGCGTCGACCTTGTGTGTTGTCATGGCCAGCTATCTGCACACATCTTGCATCGATTCAGCTTGTATTGTTGTGAGGCAGTTGGGGCTCTGCACAGCATCCTCCCAGTGAGCCAGAGCTACCGACATCATCACTCTGTTGATAAGTATCTTGCAGTCCGTATTAGCGTCCCCTTGTGCGTCAAGGTGTGGAAGATTCCTGTTAAACCAGCATGACATCTGCGGTGCCTCCTCAGATCCTACATACGCATATAACGCCTCAATTGTGCAGGAACAACCCGAAATATGTTGGGACTCATTCTATCAATGTCATGACCACACTTTCAAACCTTTGCATACAAAGCACACACGAAGACACTGGTTGATGCAGATGGTGCGAGTACACCATTTTCAGAATGAAAGAATTCTTACCAATGTGCCTGTAGGTGAAGCGCCGCATGCTTTCACTGACACGGATGTACTCTTTCTGCCCGATGGTGAAGGGAAGCCAAAGGGCCTGCCTCCTGTCTTTGGCAGTGCTGCTGTGCATCAGTCTGGCGCAATTGTAGACACGTTTGGGAGCCAAAACTGCACAGGTGTAAGCACAGTGGCACAAGGCTGGTGTCAGCATGTTTTGCAGAACAGCAGTGAGCCAAAGGGCCTGTCTTCTGTCTTTAGCAGTACTGGTGGTGCAACAGCACATGTGTAGTGCAGCCAGACCGTCAGCCAGTGCAGACTTTTGCTCTCCATACAGGTGTGCAGCCACCCAACAGCCATAGGCTCACTGCATGCAGCATGTCACAGCACTGCAAGCACTACAAGAAATGTATGGTATACCTCCTGACACAAGTTAGCACACACTCATCAGGCACCGCCAAGGCAGGGCAGACAGCAACACTCCTATTAGACTGCCCTGCCCTGCTGTCATTACATGCCAAAGGCACTATGAGCCTGATGCAATTGATTCCAGCACACAGTAGCAGTGCAAACTGGGGACATGCAAATCAGCTTTCACATGTACAGGAACGTATAAATATTGCCAGCGCGAGAGCTGACTGCAGCTGCCCTCATGCCTGCCCTATTTTTTTGGGACTACTGTTGTTCTGTAGTGTCACTGAAAGTGCATGCAAAGAATACAAAGCACAGCACCAAGCAAACAAAGCAGGTCTGCAGCCTAGCCACTTGCTTTGCTGTTGTTGCGGTGTCTCCAGCAATGTGCAAGATTGACATTAAGGCCTATCTTTTTCTTGTTGCAGGGCTGCTGATGAATAAATGCCAGAGCCAAGTCTACTCTGCATGTGCCAAGGCTGATCTGTATTCACAGCCAAAACTTGAAACGTGGAGGTGTATTGGCAGTCACATCTTGCGCAGATGTTCTGCATGGTTGGCTTTCACAGTTGGGCATTGTGCAACACACATGTATCTGCTTCAGCAGCATCAGAACAGCAGCAATGTACCAGGGTGTTTGACTGTGTCAACCCAGCAGGCAGGGGATGCATGATCTGCACTGGTGATCAACAGATTCATCGTGCAGCCACCACAAAGGCTGGTGTGCACATGCACTGACAACTGCACTTCACTCTCATAAACGGCTGTTGCTGTGTTGTGTCACTAAAGGCACAATTACCAGCGGTACATGATTGAGGCAGTCATTTGATAGCTGAAGGCAGCAGCCTGTCCCTATGCTTGCAAGCGTGAAGCGGGTGCAGTGGTGACACACAACAACAACTTGAGGCTTGCTGCTGCAGGGCTGCTCATGAGTGCTGGTGCCAAGTTTACTCTGCATTCATCAAAACTATCTAACAGCACCTGTGTTACTTCAACTTTTTGATAGGTGAGAATTGAGCGCACTTCCAGCTTGCATGCATGTCTTCCACAGGCTTGTGAGTCCTTTTCAGACACATAATTAAAATTGTATAGTCCATCAGCTTTGAAACAGCAGCATTTAATCATAACTGTTCACTTTCTCATGACACACAGCCAGAGCTGCATGACCTGCTCTGAAGCGTCTTTGCGGTAAATGCCACAGCTCAGCATGTAGTCTCAAGGAGTGGTGTTTCTGCTTGCTGCTACACATTTCACTTTGAGCTGAAATATGTAACAGTATTGCCAGGGCTAGCTGCCTTGCTTGCTACCCATGTTCCAATGAGCAGCTGTTGTCTTGCGCTGCCACCGCTAGCTTAGTGGTGGGAATATGTAGCTCCGACTTTTCTGCTCTGCTGCTGCAGGCCCACAACACTGGTGGTCCATGGCACACAGCGGTCATCTCTGTGCTTGCATGCTCTCTAGACAATTTCTGCAAGGTGAGATCAGGTCTGTCATGTTGCATGTAGCGCTGCTGAGAGTTGATGCAAATGATACCAGCATGCATGGCAGCCTTATCTTGCTGCCCTGGTGCTGCTCATGCAATCCCATTAGCCTGCAACACAGGAGAACTGTAATCTCACTGCAAATGCCATAGGAACAGCATCACAAAATTCTGTCAAATGCACAGCTATGCACTGGGTTAGCTGCTGAGTGATGTGACTGCTGGTGCAGGCCTTGACAAGCTGTTTGCATTCAGCAGCAATGCAGCTGGTGGGCAGAGTACAGCCATGGGTATGGTGTGCCTGCCAGGAAATCATGTTAGGTACGACTGCTCACAGCGAAATGCTGGAAATACCTGTTTGATGCATATCTGCATGGTAGCTGCCCCTGTCATGCAGTTTGTCATTGCTGATTACCATGCTACCAGTCGAACACACAACTGCAATGATTGGCAAAAGCTGCAATGACTGTGGGGTGCATGTGTCAGCTGTTGAGCAGTCATTGCCTACCTGACTCCTGAGCTTGTCACTCAGGTGCTGACAGTCATTTCCCTTTCAGCGGCAGAAATTGCAGAGCTGCCCTGGCAGTGCTTTGGCTGAGTCTCAGGTAAGACCGCTGACAAGCGTACGCTGACAGGATTTGTATACATCAGTTGCAGCTTCTGTGCATCAGACCAGCCACTGTGTGTGCAGCTGCTGCTTGCTGTTGCAATGTCACAAAGGCTGCAGCTCACTCGGACCAATTGGCACTAGCTTGTGTGATTCTACAGCCTGATATGTTGCCGCTTGGTGCGTGTTCATGTAACATGGGGGAAGCTGAATGACCCACGTGAGTTGCTTTCTTGCTGCTTTGCTGGCAACCTATTGCTGCATTGCTGGTATCATGCCTGTGAAGATTGCTTGAGCTGAATGATGAACATTACACTGAAACTGTTGTTGTGACATGAAGCCTTGCTGCATGTAGCTGCAGGCCATTGCTTTCTGCTTCAATCACTGCTGGTGCACAAAGCTACTGCTGCTTCAACACAGCAGCTGAGACTTGGATGTTGGTCACTTACATGACCTGAATGGCAGTCATAGCAGGTTCCGGTCTGTGACTATCATTTACATTGGAAGTCAGGTGTTATGCTCAGTAGCAGCAGCAGCTGCAACAACAAAGTCAGTCACAGCAGCAGGCCTTTGACAGTGTTATAGCTACTTTGGCATGCACCACAGCTTGCATGTAGCGTCGTAGTGTTTACTGTCATGCTGAATTACACTGTGAGAACTTGCATGCAAACCAGCTTAGCTGTGCAGCACTGCATGTCTGCAGGCATAAGCTGTGTGTGCCTGTATGTCAATCATTGCATTGTAATGCTGGATGTGCATACCTGGAGGGCTGCACTTGTGTCAACTTCTGTGTGCCATGACTGCAGGTCATTGCTTGCAGCTCAGGCTTCTTGGTCACAGAGCATTGCAGCTCTGATCAGCATTTTCAGCTCGTCTTCGGTGACAGCAAGCAGTTGTGTTTCATGGTATGTATGCCAGCAAGCTCCCACCTGCAACCAGTCATTTGCTGGAAAAAAACTGCAAAACAGCTTGCATACTTGCTGCAAGCCTTGCATTGATGCATACAAGTTGCGCAGCTCTGGTATGACTTATAAACACTGCTGTCACTGAGTACTGTGCTACGCATATCAAAACACTGTGTGTATTGTGCAGCAGTCACCTGCCTACCTGGTAGATCAAACTCAAGTTCACTGCAGTAGGGTAGTGTTGCAGATGGATTCTGCATATTTGTTGCAATTCTGTAGCTCAACAGTGACTTGTTGTGACCATCAAAGGCAAGCTTGTCGCTGAAATATCGCTCTTTGCCAACTTGCAGGAAAAGGCATGCTATGATGGAGAGTCGGTTTATACAGTTTGTGCAATGCTGTACAGCTGAAATTCATGGCAGAGGTACGTGGGCATGTTATTTGCCGTACCTCCGGCTCCATCGCTGACACTGATTGCAACGAGTTGTCTTAGCTGTGCTGTCAGGTGTTGCATCTCATTGGCTCAGCTCGTCACATGTCAGATTTCAGCATCCCATCGTGCAGTATCAGACAGGTCTTATTGTGTTGCATCTATTAGTCAGATTAGTCAGACATCAGATAGGGTCTGCCTTGGGCTGGTCTACGTCTCAGACCTACTCTGAAACATGCAAATTCAGGCTGAAAGTTGGCTGCTGCACTGGTTACCCTGTAACTAAGGTTGACTGAACTGCATCTGCCCCTAGTCTGCAAATTTATGCTGATTCAGACACTGTACATGTGCATTCTGCATACATGCGGTGATGCACACTAAAAGGAAAGTATCAAGGCAAGTGCTGTCACAAGTACGTGTTCACTAACGCAAAAGCTGCAAGCAGCAGAAAGCAGCAAGCCTATAACACAGGACGCCTAGCTCGTACCACCAAACATCATAGCAAAAAGCTAGCCAAGCATGCCAGCCATGCCTGCTGAGTACATGATATACACATCCGCTTGATCAGGCCATAGCAAGCTTCCGATCTTCAGGGATGATGCCAAGGAAACCCTCACGCATACACCAGCCATCACCCACTGCACATCTCATCAATGCACAAAGCCTTGTCCATCTCAATCTTCATTCTACGCAGTAGAGAAGCACTTTGGTCCTCAGGTGGCAGCATCGCAAGCCAAATTTCAGGTCATAGACAACTCTGCCTTATACGTGCGTGCAATGTGTACAGATGTGCCCACAAGTGTGATACGTCTGAATGCCCCTGAACGTCAAGACTTTCTACATGTCAGTCAGCTGCTGTGCAAAGCACATTTGCCTAGCAGCTCACACACGTCTCTCACAGCTAGCAAGCAATCTCAGCTACATGCAACACAGACATGAGCCAATGGCTGTGACTGGCTTGAGTAACTCTCCAGGACCTGTACGTTGCAGGCCCCACTGTTCGTGTCAGAGTCTCCTGTTTCACCTATCTCAGCCTTCTGCTTAGCACCTGTCTTCCTTGTCTGCTTTCCCCCTTTCCTGGCCGCTTTGGCTGTACCCTGTTTTGGCATGCCAGCTTTGCTTGGGCTGACGAGCTAATGATAAAGCAGCCTTGGAGCCCCTTCTCCCTGTTGAGCTGGGCTTAGCCTTTGCCTTAGCTAGCTGCTTCGGGCGGTTTCCAGCTTTGGACGATGGGCCTTCGCACGGCTGCCTTTACCCTGGTTTGCAATGACACAAGTCTGCAGTCAGCCTCTTTTGCACAGCAACACTGACCAGTGGAGAGTGCATCCTGCCCTGAGCAGGGTTGCAGTGCCTTGATGTTGGGTCACTGCACACCTGTGTGAAGTGGTAATATTCATAGGTGTATTTGCAATGACACAAGCCTGCTGTCAGCTTGTTCTGCACCACAATGCTGACCAGTGGAGAACGCATCCTGCCCTGAGTAGTGCTGCAATGCCTGGGTGTTGGGTCATGCTGTATACATACTTGCGTCCCTCATGAATATCCATCCCCCTGCAAGCACCGGAAACAAGGGGGTGGCGGGTGTTACGTGATGGAGTTGGTCATGAGACTCACCTGAACATCTGCAAGTTCATGTGAATCATGTTTGCCATCAGCCAAAATCTCAAGCCCAAAGACACAAGTCCTTAGGCCCAGTGAAGACTTGTTGATTTGACCTAGTGAACCTAGATCACCCCTCTTTCGCAAGGCTCAAATAGTCACAGGGATGGGTAATGTGTAGGTGCCATGTGTGTTGACCTGCAGTTTTGCACATCACGGCTGCCAAAGGCTCCTGCAAAGCAAAACTGCTGGGACCACATTGTCACTAGTGGACAAATTCTAAGCACTCCACTTCCCTTCACAACACAACATTAACAGTGGAGCTGATACAGCGCAGCCTGCTAGCAACCTTGTGTTCATACTTACCGATCGCGGCACACGGACTGTTCACTGCCTTTTTCAGGCAACTTTCTGCGGTGTTCGCAAGCCAGGGTCCGTCGACAAGGCTTGAAAAGTGAGGGCTTTAGGTGGCACTTCGAACCAGCCCTGTCTGACACAGGCTGTCAGACACGCAAGTCTCGCTAAGTGCCGAATTAAGACGCGTCTCTGTGTTCCCGCCCTGAGGCTTCCGAGATCTCGTTCTTGCCCAGAGATAACATAGCAGCCGGCGTAGCCCTGACACACAGCTGGCAATGCCACGTCTAGCCTAAAATCACGAGGAAGTGAAGAAACCGGGCCCGACCAACAAGATATGAGCGATAGGAAGACAATCCTGATTGCATCGCTCCATCCAAGAATCTAAATCAGCTGCTGAGAAACACAGACGAGAGCCTTTGCCTATCAGCACACGCTTGCACAGCATGTCGAGCCAAAATTGTACAAAGAGACACGTACACTGGTCAGCGGAGACTTCCAAGTCTCCTCGCTGCCACGGTGACCAGTCCTGTTTCTCGGTTGCTTCGGGGAGAGGGCAACACACTGCTGCTGACGTCAGAGGCATAGATTTGGGCCTGGGTATACAGCTTGGGATTCGGCTGCTGCTGCGCCTGCAGCGGCTTCCTAACGGTAATTTGCCAGTAAGTTAAGGTATTTTGATGTGTGTTAAACAGAAAATACACCCCAGCTGCTGCTATTTCAGGAGTGTTTGATCTAGAGCTACAAAGTCGACACGGACGACAACAGACTGCGGGTCAAATTATTGCCCGCAGCATTTGTTTTTTGTTGACGCATCAATTAGAGGGACGCAAATGCCCACAGACCTCGCAAGCGATTGCTCGGTGCTATAGAGTACTCACCGAGTTGGAGGTAGCTTTGGGCGTACGGTGTCAAGGCATAAAAGCTGAAACAACAAGTGACGCTTGAATCTTGTGGCAAATGGTTGCGCTGTACAAAGGTGGGAGCGCGAAGTGAGGATTTGTTTTTCCAAGCCAGCTGTATGTGCCATTGCTGGCTTGCACTAACAAAATTTGCGCATCAAATTTTGAGACGCCAAGCCAAGTCGCTGTTTTGACTACCACGCTGTGACTTCTGTGGAATATATACTATATTTGTTTTTTGTGCTTGGGAAGTTGATAGCAGCACAAGGAATGCCTTGACTGCAAATGAAGCTGGCCTCGTCGCAGATAAGGAACAGCTCACCCCTGCACCATTGATATTCTACCAATCATTCTACCAACGACCTGAGGCCAAGACTTGGAGCCGGATGCCAGGAGGAAGCCTATTGCAATTTTCATATTTGCTCCAGTATCCTACACAAAACTCTGGGTGACAAGTCACAGAAGATGCAGGCTTCAGGCCACCTTTATAGCAACGATAATACATTGTGTCTACTTTGGTGGAAAACATTCAACTATCAAGTCTTCAGCAAGATGCATTGGCCTATGTCAATAGACAGTGCAATGGCAGGCATCTGTCTCAGCATATGCAAGTAGGATGCTCATTTTAAACAATACTGCTGTGCAAGAGTGTTGGAAACTGCAGATATAGTGAAACGTAAACTTCACAGCGTTGGAGTGATACCAGGCTGTTATAAGCCTGTCTTGCACAGCAGCAGACAGGTTCTTAGCATAGAATTGTGGCTGCAATTGCCTTGTGAAGATTTGCTAATCATGCAGGTTTGCTGTGGCTCAGTACCAATGCAATGCAGCACTGTCCAGGGCATGCTCTATTGCTCCATGCTGCTGTGCAGAACAAGTCAACAGCAGGTTTCTGTTATAACAATTACTTGTGTAAAGAACTGCTGTTCGTACAGCTGTGCAAGGACCAAACGTCAATGCAATACAGCACTTACCCAATGCATTGCAGCACTGCCCCCGGCAAATGCATGCTGTATTGCTGAGGCTTCCCGCGCAAACCATGTTTGACAGAAAACTTCTGTCATGTAGTTGCCCCTGTGCAGTGACCAAACAGAGGTGCAACAATGCTTGTGGCAAAACGCATTTCCCCTCTGCTCAGTGCTGCGTAGAACAGCTTAGAAGTAGATTTGTGTCACATTGCAAACACACCCCATAAAGCTTTGCTGTTCATATAGGTGTGCTGTGAAACCAGTTCACTGCAACACTGCCCAGGCAATTATGTAAAACAGGCCGACACAAGAGTCGTGCTGACAGCAGAGTGCCCCATTGCATTTTGCCCTAAGCAATGTTGCAATGCATGCAACACTGTGCAGTGCAGTGCAGAGCGTTATTTGCAGTGCGTGCAGCACCGCGCAGGGGTTGATGCATTATGCTCTAGGCAGTGATGCAGTGCAATGGTGTTGGGTCAGTGCGCAGCTGTGTGAACAGCACATGTTCATGGGTGGAATTGCAGCGACGCAGTGCCTGCTGTGAGCCTGTTTTGCAAAGCAGCACAATACATTCGGGACTGCGTTTTGCCCTGGGCAGTGCTGCAGTGCCATTGGTGTTGGATCCCTGCACACTTGTATGAACAGCGAATGTCTACAGGTGTATTTGAAGTGACAAGAGCTTGCTGTCATCAAATTCTGTACAACAGCACAGAGCAGTGAGGCATGGATTTGGCCATGAACAGTGCTGCGGTGCGTTGATGATAAGTTTGCACACCTGTATGAACAGCGGATCTCCATAGGTATATTTGCAGTGACAAGAGCTTGCTGTCGTCATGCTATGCACAGCAGCACAGAACAGTGGGGCATACAGTTTCCCCTTGGCAGTGCTGCGGTGTCTTGGTGTTAAGTCTTTGCACACCAGGCAAAACAGGTTGCCAACAGGCTTGTGTCACCACAAACACATCTGTGAAGATTTGCTGTTCATACAGCTGTGCAGTGACTCAACACCACTGCACTGCAACACTGTTCGTGGCAGAAAGCGATCACCATTGTCCAGTGCTGCTGTGCAAAACAGGTTGCCAGCAGGCTTGTGTCACTGCAAACACACCTGTGAAGACTTGCTGTTCATACAGCTGTGCAGTGACCCAACACCATGCACTGCAACACTGTTCTGCCAAGAACCACAACTGTCCAGTGCTGCTGTGCAAAACAGGTTGCCAGCAGGCTGTGCCACCACAATTACACCTGTGAAGGCTTGCTGTTCATACAGCTGTGCAGTGACCCAACACCAGTGCATTGCAACACTGTTCTTGGCAGAAAGCAACCACCGATGTCCAAGGCTGCTGTGCAAAATAGGTTGCCAGCAGGCTTGTGTCACTGCAAATACACCTGTGAAGATTTGCTTGCTTGCTGGTAGACAAGCTGACAGCAGGCTTGTATTACTGCAATGAAATCTATGAACATTTGCTGTTCACACAGCTGTGCATTGACCCATCACCATCGCACTGCAAAACTGTTCAGGGCAAAATGCTGTGCCCACTGCTCACTGCAGCTCTGCAAGAAAAGCTGACAGCAGGCTTGAATCACTGCAATGACACCTATGAAGATTTGCTTTTCATACAGCTGTGCCGTGCCCCAACACCACTGCACTGCAGCACTGTTCTTGGCAGAAAGCAACCACCGATGTCCAAGGCTGCTGTGCAAAATAGGTTGCTAGCAGGCCTGTGTCACTGCAAATACACCTGTGAAGATTTGCTGTTCATACAGCTGTGCAGTGACCCAACACCACTGCACTGCAACACTGTTCTTGGCAGAAAGCAACCACCGATGTCCAAGGCTGCTGTGCAAAATAGGTTGCCAGCAGGCTTGCGTCACTACAATTACACCTGTGAAGACTTGCTTGCTTGCTGGTAGACAAGCTGACAGCAGGCTTGTATCATTGCAATGAAATCTATGAACATTTGCTGTTCACACAGCTGTGCATTGACCCATCACCATCGCACTGCAAAACTGTTCAGGGCAAAATGCTGTGCCCACTGCTCACTGCAGCTCTGCAAGAAAAGCTGACAGCAGGCTTGTATCACTGCAATGACACCTATGAAGATTTGCTGTTCACACAGGTGTGCAGTGACCCAACACCAGTTCACTGCACTACTGTTCTAGGCAAAATGCAGTCCTTGATGCTCAATGCTGCTCTGCAAGACAGGCTTGCAGCAGGCTTGTATCACTGCAATTGCACCTATGAAAATTTGCTGTTCATACAGATGTGCAGTGACCCAACACCAGTGCACTGCAAAACTGTTCAGGGCAAAGTGCAGACCCCACTGCTCAGTGCAGTTCTGCAAGACAGGCTTGCAGCAGGCTCGTATCACTGCAATTACACCTATGAAGATCTGCTGTTCATACAGGTGTGCAGTGACCCAACACCGGTGCACTGCACTACTGTTCTTTGCAAAATGCAGTGCCCACAGCTCATTGCTGCTCTGCAAGAAAAGCTGACAGCAGGCTTGTATCACTGCATTTACACCTGTGGAGATTTGCTGTTTATCTATATTTGCAGTGACCAACACCAGTTCACTGCACTACTGTTCTAGGCAAAATGCAGTCCTTGATGCTCAGTGCTGCTCTGCAAGACAGGCTTGCAGCAGGCTTGTATCACTGCAATTGCACCTATGAAAATTTG
>JAABUP010006334.1_pt1 | contig 16967 bp, 8 predicted proteins | sample 5559201 | NCBI WGS metagenome assembly JAABUP01 (sample SAMN10711887, study PRJNA513373) | rock metagenome | isolation source: Antarctica rocks | place: Antarctica
AATCCTGCACCGCCGGCGCCTGGACCCCATCCGGCACCCTCCTCGCCACCGTATCTGAAGACGGCAGCCTCTACGTCTGGGACGTCTTCGGCGAAGCCTCCGCCGCCGGCATAGCAGGTAGCGCAGGCAGCCAAGCGGTCGTCGGCCTCACGACATCAGACCAGCGCTTCGCAGTCGACGGCGGGCTCTTCAGCGTGGCGATCGCGCCGTCCGGCGCCTTCGCCGTCGTGGGCGGAGCCGGCGGTATGGTTCGCGTGGTTGGGCTACCCAGATTAGGCGGGGCCGCGAAGAATAAGAGCCGGGGTGGCAAGAAGGCTGGTGGGACGGAGGGCGCGAGCGCTGGGCAGGCGGGTCAAATATTGGCTAGTTTGCAAGCCCAAAGCGAGAGCGTCGAAACACTCGCATTCAGCGCACCGCCGCTCACACTACTGGCCGCCGGCAGCGTCGACGGCTCGATCGTGCTCTTCGACATAGCCCATCGGTTCGCGGTCCGGCGGCATATCCGAGACGCCCATGAAGAATTCGCGGTCGTGAAAGTGGAATTTGCGCCTGGGCCGGACGGCCATGTCCTGACGAGTTGTGGCTTTGATGGCGTGGTGAGGAGGTGGGATACGAGGGGTGGGACTGCTGCTGGGGGGCAGGGGCTTCTGAGGGAATGGCGGGGGCATCGGGGTGAGGGGGAGAAGGGAGGGGTGTTGGGGTTTGTGCAGGGAGGGGGGAAGAGGATTGTGACGGCTGGGGATGATGGGGTGAGCTTGGTTTTTGATACGGTGGCATGAGAGAGACGTTTTGGCTGGGAAGGGTGCATAGCGATGGCGCAGAAAGGAGTTAAGATATAGATTAGATAGTGTGAGTCTATTGCATGATGCGAATTCTTGAAGGATGCATATGAGGTATGACTCTCTTGAGACTTTCCAATGCGATTCTTGAGGCCTGCATTCGATCTGCCATGTACATCTCTATGATCGTCAGTGATGGCGGTCGCCTCGGCTGTACATGCTTGGAGAGGCGCATCCTCTCCCTCTGAAGGCCGTTCGCGACACCTTCCCTTACCGAGCTGCCATACGCAATGAGGCTCAAGAGATCTGGAAGCCGCCAATCACGGCTTCCCCCCCTTCAATTGCGCTCCGCCCTCATTTTAACGTCATCTCGTTTTCCCCGGTCAAGAGAAAGGCCACATCAACGCGCCCCCCTTCCTTCACCGCTCGGGCGCTAGTGCTTCATTGAGATATCCGGTGGGAGAATTCCCAATGAAGGCAGTGCGGCAGTGAAAGAAGTGGCGGGCAGGCAGCATCTCGGTGAAGCGGAGTGTGGGAAATTGGCATGGGGAGCAGTGATGAGGGAAGGGTGGCAAGCAGATTGACACATGGCAGTGGGTGCAGGGCGCATGCGCCTTCTTCTTTGTGAAGTGTGGGTTGCAGTGTCAACGCGCAGGAACGAGGGAGTGAAACAGGTAACCATAACGGCCACATGGCATGCACATGGCAGTGATGTAAGATGCAAGACGGGAGTTTTTCCATGCCAATGATCGAAATTTCAGCTGCAACGGCCGTGTAGAAGAGGGTGTCATGCGTAAACCTTGTGAGCCCCATCACTCATGCAGCCTGTTTGGCATCAGCCTTCCTCCTTGGGTCGGAGCGAATCAAATTTGAGCGCTTGGCCCGAAAGCATAATCAAGGGTGAGATGTACGAGCTTGCCTTTGTCACATCATACGGCCATCGAAATTTGGAGGCTGTGACATGGGAGAATGAAGGTCGACGACTAGGTCGAGCATTGAGCGTCGGGGGGATGACGGCACGCCTCTCGGTGGTTGGATTAAGTGGATTGCATGGGTGAGAAATCGTGGCATTGATGAGCAACAGAGACAATGATCTGAAATGCTGAGGTAGGGTGGTAAACTTTCTCTTGCCTTATCTGTCTAATTTCCACACGAGCTTTGGTAGAGGCTTGAGATGGCCGTTATTGGTCCCGTGAAGATGTTTGCGATTGCTCGCGTTCTATTCTAACCCCCTCGTGCAGCAAAAAATGAACAATTATAGCGAATGTATAGTGCGAGATCGTGTTGGAGAGGGATGTGAGGGTGCGTCGTCCGAGAAGATCAAGGAAAGGGGAAGCTAGAGTATTTTGGCGATGGTGTGTGAGGGCTGCGTGAAACGTGCGGGGGTGTGCATCTGTTATCGTTTCTGTCAGAGACGATGTCCTGCAATGGGTATGTAAAATACTTACCTGATCTAGTCTGGTTCACGGCTTGGCTTCCTGCTCCCTTGCAGAATACACAAAAAGTAGTGGTTGCGCAGGGAGATCAGGCGGTGTCAAAAGCCTCGGTTTAGCGTGGAGGAGGTGGGCTTGAATAGGTATCCCTGGCTCTCCCGCAGTAGATGCATTGCTTGTGAATGCCGATGGTCATTGGACCATTGTTGGGTCTTGGACACCAGCCGCACCACCATGACGGACGCGGTCTGTATGGGTCATAAGTGGAAGGCATGATGCTCTGAAAGTAATATACTGCTGTTGCTGAAATCGAGAAGCGAAGGTCACTCTGAGAACGAAGACTGCTCCAGGATATCTCCAAAATATATTGACAAGGTAGGATGAGCTTTGGGGAAACGACTTATATGGTGAATCGTTAGGGGAATGGCTGCAGGTTCTTATAAGAATGAAGTCAGGCGGGGGGTCTTTCTCTTTTCGTAGAGCGATCTCAGTGGAGATTTACCGGCTTCGGGTACAGCGTCCTCGGTGAAGGTAGCATCGCCCCTTGAGGGCGGCCATTTGTCGCTCCTGTCCGTCGGAAGGGCGACCAAGACGACAAGCATCATTTCAAAAATCCTGCATTTTCCGATTGTCGTTACAGAGCGGGCAATAAGGAGGTCGTAATCACTCAGATTTCATGATGGCTGAGCCAGATGGGACGAGCTTCACCAGCCTGTTGCTGGGCGTTTCATGTGCTCCGTATCTCCGTGTGTGATCCATTGGCCCTACTTGATCGGAGAGGACCTCTGTGGATCTCACATGGGGCAGTGAGTCAAGCGAATAATGACACAAAGTCTGATAAACCTGTGCGTCTCATAAGGACAGGTCCAAGCGAGACACCTAGGCAACATCAGCATCAATCTCCGTTTATCAAATGGTAGGACTGCAGGTGGAAGTCGCCGTCTAGGATTTCGTCCGTTCGTACAGGTCTCAATGTAGAGGTACGATGGGTGAGATTGGTATGATTTTAGTGTAATCGTCCCTGACTCATGAACATCTCTTCCCCTTCACCGGATATGAATACATGGGCAGCCAATTGTCGACGAAGCATTTTTGCAAGATGACTCATGACCTCAGTATGACAAAATTCAAGTATCTAGCAGCGGTGTGGCCGTGCAGTGAAGCTTAAGTGTATTTGTATCGTGCAGAATGTGAGCTTGCAGCCTTGTTGTTCCCCAGGCGCTCCTTCCCACTGTGTCGGGCTCAGACACCATCACGTGGTGTAAGATCGAAGCGCACTACAGGCTTCCAACACCTCTGAAACTAAGCATGCGCAAGGTAAGGAACTGCAAATCGTTTCTACTTGGCTGGTTGAAAAGACCATCGTTGCTGGATTTGGTGGTTTAGCGTAGGCAAAACGGCAGGCCGTGCACGGCCTCAGTGAACGACTCACATGCAAGTTGAAAGCATTTGGTGACATGAAACTCTCGGAAGGGAGCCCTTCACTAGTGTTCGGAAATGCTTGATCAAATGCCTAATTTCGCTCTCCCATGCTACTCGCAGTGAAAACATATGAAACCTCTGGTGATGTTGAACTCCAGATTCAAGCCAGTAGCGCACACAGTCCCTGCTCGGATCTGGTATCCCCTTGCCCTTAGAGCCAAAATCTCACATGCACCACGCTCAAAGCAACAGTCCTCATACACAGATTTCTCCTGTCTGCCACAAGCCAGTCTGCGACTGGACAGAAGTCACTATTCTTCGGTGCAAAGAGGGCATTTTGGGTGGCCACAAATTCCAGCTGATGTCATACCAGTACAGCTGGGTACCAGCGCAATGTTGTGTGGACCATTGCAGCACATGTGACAAAACCATCTCGTTGGTCGTGCGGTAGGACCTCCTGCCGTGGGAATATCTTCCATCGGGGCATAGTCCAGATCTGGCGAATTGGCCTGGAATTGTGGATTCTCCGCCAATGAAGGATCGCTCGCTGCGGTTTGGGGCAAGGCTGTCAATAGATCGGAAGGGTGGTTCCTGATGTCGCCTAAGATTCCCTGGCCGCTACCGGCAGAAAATGAGCCGTGTTGAACAGGGGCTTCATGAGCGGCTTCAGCTGGGGTAACGCTTATCCCAAGATTCGGGAACCCTTGTGGAATTGGAGGAGCTGAGCGAGCGGTGGATGACTCGTTGGGAATAGGATACAAAGGGTAATCGTTTGAGGATGTAGGAGCTGTTCGTCTCGCTTTTCTGCGTGTGAAGACGAGAGGGCACATCTCTGCGTTCTTTCTGCGGGTCGAAAGATCGAGAATGTGCTACCGAAATAGAAAAAGAAAAATATAAATTGCTCAGATCCAAGATGTAATTATTGTCAAGACAATCATATTCCAGAATTTGTATAGTAGTGAAGACATGAACAAGCCTTCCATAGCCCATATTTATGTATGACCTACCCATGGTTGAAAATGCGCCTGTGACGAATGATGGGAGCTCAAGACCTCCATCCAAATCACAAATTGCCCGAGAAGCAGGCGGTGAGACTTTGCTAATGAGGCAGGGTCATAGTATAATCAGCAATCAAGGCGAACTACAACGGTCAGTGCCTAAATCATGACCCGTCGTCGTATACTTGACCAATACTCCTCACTTAGAATTGATTCAAATCGGCATGATATCAGTCTTTAGTGACAATCGGGGAGAACGAACGGGCGAAGCAAAGGATTGCGGGCCTGTGATAGAATCGAGGCTTCGTCAGGCTTCGGAGAAGCTTCCATCGACCAAGTGAAAGGCCTAGAGGAGACAAGTAAAATATACTGGGTGACATCGTGGGCACAGGGCTGAACGGTATCATTGGCTTCATAGATGACAGCAAACGGTTTGCACCCTAGGGCGTGGAGACTGTGAGGGGCCGCATAACCGGTCGAGCAGTTACACCGTCTGCAAATCCTTGCCACCGTCAGCCCTGCTGCAACGGCGGCCGTCGCATGTGGGTATCTTTCCAGGAGCGGGAACAAGCTCTTATGCTAGTTAGAAATATAGGTTCCATTGCCACGGGACCCCCGATGAGATCACCACCAATTGCCCAACATCTAGAGCATCGTTACCGGCTTGACTGATACTACAAGAGAGGCTGTAAGTAGGAACGGATTGTTTTGAGGCGCCCTTACAGGCTTACTTCGACACACAGTCTAAAACCCAAGAAGCTCGGAGCGACGGCAGATTCTGGTATAGCTCGAGAGTCATGCCAGACGCAATTTAAAAAACGCGGTCGAGTTCAGCTGCGTTTCATGGGATGGCGATCCTAGCAAAATGGTTTGCAGCTTTTATCTGAGCATTTGAATGAAACATTCCACCTGAGCACAGGGCACAGTGTGGTCGAAGCTCTTTTGCGTCGCATTCGAGTGTGTCTTCCGTCGTCGTGACTGTGTTTCGGTAGTTGTCAATCGCCTGGTTTGCCTCTTCGGAGGACTCGCAGGCTGTGCAATCTACTCCCCACAGGACTGGGCATGCCAGGTTTTGCGATGCTGTCATTATCGTCGGAAAGACTTAGGGGTCTGGATCTCTTCACACGCGCTTTGATCTTGTGTGGGAGACAGAAAGAAAGGAGATGAGGAGGTAGCCTTACGACCCTTGATACTTTTCTTGGCGCCCGCGTTAAAGCCATGCGCCACATGTGGCTGGTGTGGCACGGCCTTGGGTCCGAGACAGCCTCGTCATCTCGTGTCCGTAAGCTGAGAGCTACACGGTCATGAGTATATCCTTTTCACATATTTTCGCTTGGGACGTTTGACAGTCTGTGGCTTCGTGTTTCTGACATGGGTTGTTGACGACGTGGGGCCAATATCAGGCCCCAAACACTGCAAACCTAAATGGCCCAGACATCTATCAATCAAAAGGCAGTCAACCTTTGGGTATCACGAATCATTCCACTGGTCCTTGTAGGGATCGTGGGGTATGTCACTTGGGTGGTGGTAGTGCATTTATGCGGTAAGCAAGATGATCAATCCAACAGAATCGGCATAGCATAGCTAATCAGCTAATCAATCAGCCCATTATCTCGTCAACCCTGCCAAAGACCTATATGCTCCGCGCCATGGAGCAGCGATCACTATCCTCATTCTATATGCCGTCCTTCTTCTGCTCATGGGCCTTACGTACTTCCGGCTTCTCTACGTTGTCACAGTTGACCCGGGCTACGTACCCCTAGGATCCCGATTACACGCAGATCGAACGAAAGAATCAAAGACCAGGCGCCCACGTAGAAAGGATGAAGAGAATATAGATGGCGGAGCGATAGAGAAGCCGGGAAACACTGTTGCAAGGAATGGCGCGGACAGAAGATCTACGAAGGATTCTTACACGAGTGGAGGATTCCTTGCGCACGGCACCCCAGAGCCAGCCCCTGGTTTGCAGGATTTCTACAACAGAGACGTCTTCGTTTGCCAAGGAGATGGGCGGCCAATATGGTGTACTGCGTGCGAAAATTGGAAGCCAGACAGGGCTCACCATTGTCGTGAGATCGAACGCTGCGTGAGAAAAATGGATCACTTTTGCCCCTGGTAGGTGCTCCAATGCTGTAAAAGAAAATACCTTAGCTGGTCAAATATGACTACAGGAGTCCACCTCTTGCTATCATCATATCTGTGCCTCAGTGAAATCACACTAACAATTCCAGGGTTGGAGGTGTGGTATCGGAGACATCGTTCAAATTCTTCCTCCAATTCGTGGCTTGGACTTCAGTGTACTGCATCTTCAACCTTATCGTTATGGCATACTTCTTGGCAGAATATCGAAGAAAGGTCAGTCCCTTGTTTGCCTGCTTTCATGTCAGCCCCACGAGGCCCCTCACCTACAAGGCTCTGCAACGTGCCAGAAGTGACAAGGGTGAAGCCTGTTAGAATGGCGGTTTGATCTCGCGCTAAACATTTTATTTGAATGCTTGATTCGACTTCAGCAAGACATCTTGCTGAAACTTCCTGAGTAATAGACAGACACTTATGACGTCCACTGGCTCGTCACTTTGTGCTTGTAAGTAGCCCCTCTTCTTCAAAACGTATGCTAAGCTGACAACATCTCAGAGGCGCTCTCTTCGGGTTATTCACGATGGGTATGACTGGTAGCTCCCTTCAATTTACTCTCCTCAACTCTACAACCATCGAAAACCTATCGAGGAAAAATGTTGTCTGGACCTTGGCTATATACATGCCAAAGCCTCCGGACGTGTCCTCTGGATTCCGAACAATTTCCTTTTCTAACACACAAAATGCTCCAGACAATCAACCAAACTCCGTGCAGTCAGATGCGATAAGAACATTTGCGATCTTACATACGAGGCCAGGCGAGAATCCTTTCGACTTAGGCCCATTCGGGAACTTTAAATCTGTGATGGGTGATCACTGGTACGATTGGCTCTTCCCTCTACGATACAGCCCGTGTTGTGACCATGACCGAGAAGACAGCCAATTCGCAATGGGACCGCTAGTGCAGCGGATGCGGAAAGATGCTGGTATTTCTCCTCCGATACATGGTGATGACGAAAAGTCACATAGGAGGCACAGGCGTAGAAGGCGGCGGCATCGGGGTGATCCTGGTGATGCTAGACACCATAGATCGGAGAAATCGCATGGGTCGGATAGGCATCAGGGCGTTGATACCGGACATGATAGAGATGACATTGACTTGGAAAGCGGTCTTAGGCGTACAAATGGCTCTCTGCATTGATCATACTTTATGTCATTTTGGTTTAGCATTAGCATTACCGTTGCATCTACAAAGGGCAAAAATACATTTATCTTTCACATCTATGCACCATTTATTGGGGTGGTAATGTTACAGCCTCCACAGGAGGCATTGCTCTAGTTCTTAGAAAAATCAACTTTCAACAGACAAAGTTTGATGTAGCATGCAGCATTCAGACGTGACATTCATTTCGAGTAAAGAAACCCTATCTAAGCAGCCCAAAAAACGACCCATTTCAATCTACCAAGACGCAAGGCCCAAAGCCCAAAACCCAAAACCAAGCTCACGCTCCAGCTCCTAGCAATGCCCGATGTTGCCATCGCCCAGTCTAAAAAACCATCGCTATGCCGCTCTCCCCCAAAAAGAATGAACACCCAGAAACACTACTGCGACAAAGCTCTCTTGATCACCTCCCACAGAACAAAAATCTCCAAAAACAATCAATCTGTCAATCTATGATGGCCTTCCCCATGATATCCAGGTGTCTCCTCCTTCGGTCCGATTTGCCCGTCTCTTCCCATGTCCCTCAGACATTCCTGCAATGGCCACACCTAGGGTGAGAGCAGCCGACACATCTAACGCTAAGTGCTGTGTTATTGAGGTGGTGACAGTTGTGACAAGACCACATTCCAGGACGCGTGGAGCAAGTTAGATCATTCGTGAAAGCTTCAGAGTGCTCTGCTGATAGGGATGTTTGGAGCGTTGATGAAATGATGGTTTGACTTGGGATGGGGTAGCTCGACGTAGCGAGGGTTTGGTAGATGGATTGGTCCATGTTTGAGTGGTTGATTCTTTTGCACTTTGTGTTCGGATGTGTTCCTGAATATGTGTCTTTGGTTGTATATCTCGGAGAATACTTGAGGGCTGGGAGGAGAACGTGATAGTTTGGAATGATAAGAGAGAGTATGGAGGGACAATCATTGCACTTATACAGCTGTGACATCGGTACATCAGACAATGAAGCTGCCACTCACCGTAGAAATGCTTTAGCAAACGCCCTTTTGCTTGCAGCTTACCGTGCTGAAGGATTCTAGCAATGCCACGATGACGAAAACAAATCAAGTGACCATTAAAGACAATATACCTTCACGGTGTATACCAACCAAAGTTGAAAAGACGAACGTATACGCCTGAATTTGAGCTGTGAGAAATCTGATTGATTCCTTGGAACACATCGTGATGATACGATTGTATTGCCAACGGCGTCAGACCTAGGTAGCATCAGAATGTCGCCCGTCTGTGCTTAATCAACTCAGACCGAACGTAAATTTCGGCCCCACCGTGTAAAGGATTCCATAATGGCCTCACAGTGCCAGAATACAGCCAGCGAATGCAAACATCACCGAAACATAGTCCTCGCCCTGCCTTTGGGAGGGGAAGCTATTCGAGCGCGTCGCCTGAATACGGCGACGGAGATGTACCTGCAAGCTCAACAGCTGCGCCATCGTCAAAACCATATTTCATCATACACAGTAAAACTTCGGTCTCCTCCGATAATCAAGGCAGCCATGTGTAAAAAGCATCTTGCTGGGACATTGTCAAGCGCGCCTTGACGTAGTTGCTGCCTTCAGTAATGCCAAGCAGAGCAGCCACGACGCCGTCTGAGACGAGAGTACGCCCACGAGTATGCGAAAACCATTTGTAACACTCACACCGGGCCAAAAGCCTCTCAAAACCTGCTGTTCCGAAATAATTTGACAGAGGTGTTGCAATTTCAATGGGTACATTTCTTACCGACTAATCGTTCGCCCTGTTCCCAAGGTTTTGGAGGGGCGCAGCGCGCTGACCGCTCTTTGCGACATCACTACACAAGTCATGTGGATAATTTTGAAGTTTTTCTGAATTATTACGAAACATACATGGGAAGATATCTCAAATGCTTGATGCCATGTAGTTGTCGCGAGTCCACACTAAACTGGATACGGCGATGGATGATCTTGCGGTCACAATTCTACTGCGTACTACGAGTCACATAGTCCATTCCTCAGGTGTCATTGTCAAGGGGCACAAGCGATGAGCGTGAATGTTTTGATTTCGTGATCCTATGTACTCCACTGCTCGTTTGGATCTGTATGTCCATCGAAGTCGACCCTGCACTGCCAGATTCGCGAATTGAAGTATGAAAAGAGAACATCCACCCTACCACTTTCACCCTCCCCACGATACCCGATTACCCCAGAAGGAGTAACGAGTATCGAAAGGAGGCGTCCTCGTATCATCCGAGCCACTCCGAAGAGCAACCAAGTGAGTGACGTCGACAGAAAGGAAGGCGAGGAGTCTCATGATCATTTTATACAACGCTCATCCACCCTGCGACTTTCACCCTCCCCACGATATCCGATTACCCCAGAAGGAGTAACAAGTATCGAAAGGAGGTGTCCTCGTATCATCCGAGCCACTCCGAAGAGTGACCAAGTGAGTGACGTCGACAGAAAGCAAGGAGAGGACTCTCGTGATTCCAGATCACTGCCACGAACTCATCCCACAAGGAGCCAATAAGTCAAGATCATCCGACCACCCTAATGGGCAGCAAGTGAGAGCCTGACAGATCGACTCAACCCGAGGGAGAGTAAGTGGACAGCAAAACGGTAGAGATATGCGGAGAACGGGAAGAAAGGTGTGATTGATGCTGCTGGCAGGCATAGACAACGGGAAAAAAAGACAAGGTATGTATGCGCACGCTTTCTCATCCCAAGCAGCCCACGCCGGTAGCTGCAAGGTCTGAGCACAAGAAAAAAACCCCCAACTCCAATTATGCACAATGAAGGCCGTTCAATATGGATAGGACGCCCCAGGCACGAATTTGTTCGCTCGTATTGGAATTTGCATCCCCGCCACCTTTCCTGCCGACAGCCACCCAAGAGATTCTCGCTTTGCGGTCGCCTGCAGCACGTAGATGGCTTGTCGACGGATCGTTTCGGCGCCTAGGGGATCAGCTCGATCATTGGCTAGCATCCACATATTTCGCTCCTGTGATGCCAAAGACCCCTGCCTCCATGCCCAGCACGATGCCATGACCAGTGTGAACAACATAACGATGGCACCCACAACAATGGTGTGCTTGCTAAAACGGTTAAAGATCCAGTGGTCTTCGTCTCGTTGGGTTTGAGTCCCAGAATTGACGAGCACTACGGGCTCAGATGGTGTGGGGACTCGAATAATTGGGGCAAAATCCCCGGGTTCTGGCTGGATTACGGTCTCCATTATAGGGGAGACTTCCAAAATTGGGGCCAACCGCCTGATTTCTGGCTGGTTGATGGACTCCATGATAGGGGACACTTCCCAGACTGGGGCCAAACGCCTGGATTCTGGCTGATTGATGATCTCCATTATGGGGGAAACCTCCAAAATTGGGGCCGAACCCCTGGAGTCTGGCTGGTTTATAGTCTCCATTATGGGGGAAACCTCTAAGATTGGGGCAGAACCCCGGGAGTCTGGCTGGTTTATGGATTCCATGATAGGGGATACTTCCCAGATTGGGGCCAAGCCCCTGGAATCTGGCTGGTTGATGGACTCCGTAACCGGGGGAACTTCCAAAGTTGGGGCCAAGTCCCCTTCTTCCTCCTCATCCTCCGGGCCTTTTCCCTTCTTAGACCTATGCTTTCGTCTTCTCTTCTTCTTTTGCGATGGTTGTAACTCCAAATCCCGAAGTTGTTGGTTCAAGGATGGTTGATTTTCCACAGACTTGGCATCTCCGTCGGAATCCTCCAAATCCCCAAGGTCGGGATTCTCTGAATTGCGAAGTTCTTGGTTCAAGGATGGTTGATTTTCCATAGACTTGGTATTTCCGTCGGAATTCTCCCCCTCATCAACGGTCTTCAAGCGAAATCGACGCATCTCTTCTTCTGATGCTTTGATAGTGTAGTCTTTCTCTTCAATCAAAGCTTGACATTTCCCGACATCTTCCCGGAGCCCCATTGTGGCCTCTTTCCAAGCATTCACGGCTTCTTCAAGTTCCGCAACGTATGCATGAGTCTCTCTGACATCACCATCTGCTGTTTTGACGAGGTCTCCACCGTCTTTGAGATACTTTTCCATTTCTGCATTGACACGGTCGACTTTCATCCTGGACTCAGTGACCCTTCTCTCGGCGCTCTTTACTTGTCCTTCTTGTTGTTTAAGCGCGGTGATGGCTTCCTTGTTTTCCCTGCGCTCCGATTCAGCCTTTGAGGCAAGTTGGGCGTGTTCCGACTTGAGTTTGCCGTTTCTTGACATGAGTGATTCATACTCTCCTTCAACGTGTTTGATATGTCTCACAAGTTGTGCATTCTTTGTTTCCAAGCCAGTCTTCGATTTCAAGTCACCCTGTAATACCCCGATTTTGAGTTTGGAGTATTCGAAAGCCTCTTCGACCTGTCGGATATGGGCCTCCCTCGATTTTGCATCATCCTGAGCCTTCTTGATCTCCACTTGTATGCGCTGAGTATGCTTGCATAGCTCCATCAATCTCGCGTTTTCCGTGCCTAATTTGTCGTTGCTATTTTCGCGCTCCTCCAGGCGATGCATTAGATGTTTGACAATCCTGTCATATTCGCGTTTGTTGTAGACAGAAGCATCTTGGAGATGTTTGATCTGGGCGTGGTTGGATTTTGCTTGATCCTGAGCCTTCTGCTGAGTATGCTTGCATTGCTCAGATAATCTCGCATTTTCCGTATGTAATGTTTTGTTGCTATGTTCGCACTCCTGGAGGCGATGCAGTAGATTCTCAACATCCTCTTCCTTGTCTTTCAGCTGTTTTGTCAACTTTACTTCGCTATCCGCCTTTTTGGTAAGCTCTGATGCGGACAAAGATTTAGCGTGGTGTGTGAGTGGCATGTCTTGAGGTGAGTTGGAGGCTTCGTTGGAAGGACTCGCCTCAGAGGCTTGCGTATCCGACATGTTGCAGGTGAGTCTAGTGTGTTGGTAAGTTGGATGCGTCAGATGTTTTGGTGATCGCGGTCGGTAGTCTAGCGTAGATTGCCTCAACACACGGATGACCGGATCCGGAATGCTCAACACTCGTTTCCGCAGTCCTTGAACAATTTGAACAATGCTTGAAGGAGCGATGTGCTTTGTACTGATATCACCGTCGTAGCTCAGGGTACTCAGACCCGAATGGTCTCGTGAGATATGTGCTCAACTCGGATTGAAATGGGTAGCAGCTTGCAAGCGCTGTAGGGAGTGATTTTGGCAGAGTCCTTCCGGGTTTGGTGCTGCCCGCCCTGACATAGAGAATCACGAGATGATTGGACTCTTGAGTAGGAGATGATCAGATAGATGTAAATGGTAACAGTTTGAACGTTTCAAGAGGTGTGAGTGTTGCACTGAGGTAAAAACTTGAGAAGTGAGATGTTCACAAGTGATTTGAAATAGGGCAAAGTGGGCTAAACAGAAAGTGAAACATCTATTGATACCTTCCTTCACTCTTCTGGCTGCCTCGCCGCGGAACCACACCGTGAAGTCATTTTTCATTGGGCACAACGGAGCCGCATGTTACTCTCGGTATCAGGCTTGTGGATTCGGGGGGCGAAATTCCATGATGTCCCAACTCCACCTAGCAGCTGCTGTGTATACTACATCACGATAACAGAGTCTACTTGTAAGGGAAGTTATTCGGAGCTTTGGGTATAGCTCTCAGAATAAATTCTCTCGGGCCTTGAACCTACCTGATTGGGTGCTGTGAAATCCCACCCAATTTGATGCCTAGGACACCGGGCTCGACAGAGCTGGAGCCTCGAGCAGCAGCCATGGAGCACGAGGCATCCGCAGATAACATTGCCATATTGTTTGCCGCTGGGCTCAGTTATGAAATGATAGGAGGAGGACATGTACAAAGTTCATAGGGCACTCGATTTTCATCCTGATCATGACAGCGACCAGGATAGAAATTGATGGGTTAAGGGGGCTGATGTGGAGATGGAAGGAGATGTTCCAAGGTGGAAGAGGATGTCGTTGCGTGGAGAACAAGGATGGTGATGGCCGCGCTAGGGCTGAAGGTGGCATAGCTGTACTGCATGATTTATGATATCTACCTATCCTAGTGACAGATTCGTTCCTGCAAGCTTACGACTTCGCTGGGCATTGTCGTTGTCGGTCAAGCGATGTTTGCTACTCAGGAGGCCCTTGTCCCAGCCAAAGAATCTCCCCTGGGATTTGGCCTTCTCCAGACCTGCATGGCTTAGCTATGTTCACATTCAATTCGCTCGTTCAAAAGGCTCAGTCACTTATCGATCCCTCTGCATTACCTTTCCCTAAACCCAGCGATGGTAGTCCTTCTAAAGCCGCCCTCTTTCGCCTGCAATTTCGGCTGCCCGACTCGCAGACGCCAATACATGAGATTACCGCCGAGTTATTATTGTCTGCAGCTCACAGCTCAAGAGCCCCCAATGGAGCGAATGGAGAGAAGCAAAAACCTCAAGAGCGAGAAAACACATACGTTGGGAAGCTACACCTGAGTGAATCCTTTTTGTGCTTTTCTACGCAGCCAACAAGCTTCCACCCCAGCGCGACTACGCAGGCTTCAAGCGCATTCACAGGCCTGACTCAAGGTGCGGGACCAGCTGGCAATGGATTCACCCTCCCATTGTGCGCTATCCGAAGGGTGGAGAGGCTGCAGACTCCAAACAGCTTGTTTGCGCTGGCCATAACAACCTGGAATGGCTTCACGGCATTGTCTGGAAAACAGGGTAAGAAAAGCGATGCACAGCGATTCACGGTGCAGCTTGCAGGTAGTAGGCAAGCTTCCGAGCGCTTTTGCGATGGCCTAAAGAAAGGGCTAAGAGATGGTGTGAAGGAAGTAGAAAATCTCAAGGCAGTCATCAGCGAATGTTATTCCGAATACCTCCTTTCCGGAACTACCAAGGCGGAGAGAGATAATGCTTTGATATACAATGGCGTCAATAAATCGCCAGACGCTGGTCTCGGGATGGTTTTCAGATACCCAGGTGATGCGAAGAAGCTGAGGGAGCAGAGCAAGATGAGGTTGTGGAGGGAATATTTTCGAGGTAAATGCTACGCTATATACCTTGTAGTAGGCTTTGACTGGCAGACAGACAATGGGCGGAACGCTACGCTTGTTCGACAACCTACCTTCCACAAGCTCATTCGAGTCGGCCTCCCAAATCGTTTGCGAGGAGAGATGTGGGAGCTCACATCTGGGTCCTTGTTCATCCGTCTTGAACAACCCAAGCTGTTCATCGAAACCCTCTCCAAATTCAAAGGTCGCGAGTCTTTGGCCATCGACGAGATCGAGAAGGACCTAAATCGGAGCCTACCTGAATATCCGGGCTTCCAGAGTGAAGAAGGTATTGGACGGCTGCGGAGAGTATTGACAGCCTACAGCTGGATCAATGAGGAAGTGGGATATTGCCAGGCCATGAACATTGTGGTTGCAGCTCTGCTCATGTAAGAAAACACGGGATGCAGTCTTCGTAATTACTGACAGCCGTAGCTACATGTCGGAGTCACAAGCCTTCTTCCTCCTCTCTGTCATGTGTGATCGCCTACTCCCTGGCTACTACTCCATAACCATGTATGGCACGCTTCTGGATCAACGTGTCTTTGAATCCCTTGTTGAAAAGACCATGCCAATACTCTGGGAACATCTGGTGAAGTCTGATGTGCAACTATCTGTCGTGTCGTTACCTTGGTTTCTCTCCTTGTATATCAATTCCATGCCTCTGATATTCGCATTCCGCGTGCTCGATGTCTTCTTTCTTGAGGGTCCAAAGGTCCTCTTTCAAGTCGGCCTTGCTATCCTCAGGATCAATGGCGAAGAGCTCCTGGATATCACTGACGATGGCACATTCATATCTATACTCAAAACGTACTTCTCACGTCTTGACGAGTCGGCGCATCCAAAATCAGAAAACGAAAAACTCCGTGCGGTGACCAAATTTCAGGAACTTATGGTCGTGGCTTTCAAGGAATTCGCAGGCATCACTCAGAGTACGATATCTGAACAGCGAGTCAAGCACAAGGACGCAGTTCTAGACAGCATCGAAAGCTTCGCGAAGAGGACTTCGATACGAAATCTGGGACCTGACAGTAAGCGTCTAAGCCTAGACGATCTAGGCTTCCTCTACGACAGATTCTATGGCATCCTGTATGAAAGAGAGCAGCGTATGCAAGTCATGCGTGAAGAGTCTGATAGAAGAGCCAAAAGTGGTCGGACTAAGGCTACAGAGCCTGTCACTGGCCTCCCTGGTAATTCGAGCATTGAGATAGGCAGAGTAGGAATGGGACCAAGCCCAACACTGATGAATTATGATGGCTTTCGAGAATTTTTGGCGGGTATCACCCGATGGGCTATCACCGATTCCCCAAGTGCACACAAGGACTCCGTTTCCGAGAGTAGTAGCATATACTCAGGCCACAGCGGAAGAATTCGAAGTGTTTCCATATCTCCTTGGGGTGCGGGCAACTCTGAGCCTGCAGATCACGACTTTATGCAACGGCTGTATGGGAAATGGAACAAGGACGACAATGATGGCTTAAGCTTGCAAAATGTTGTATCTGGGCTGGCTCATGTCAAAGGGACAATAGACATCATGACGAGCATCGGATATTTCTTCGACTTATATGATGACGACCATGATGGCAAGGTCGACCGAGAAGGTATCTTGCGTATCTCAGAAGCCCTCCTCTTTCTTACGCGCCGCGGGCTTGGAGGCAGCCCAACTCCATCCTCAGCCTCCATACCATCTACCTCAGAAGATGGTCTTGACCTCAGGAACTCGACTACCGACGAACGATTTCTCAGTAGCGTCAGCGCCTTCATCCGACGCTGCTTCGAATATGCCGACCCTGACCACCCACAGAATCAAGCCAACAACAGCGCGTCCCCAGACGACACCCTCAACGCCAGCATGGACAACTTCACAGTCGGCGACTCCGACTCCGAAGAAGATCTCCTCGACCTCGAGCCCAAAGCTTCCTCCCCAAAAGCCCCCTCTCCATCTCCCAACCCTCCACCCCCATCTCTCCCCCGCCGCACCTCCTCCCTCAACCACCCCATCACCAAACCCCCACAAAAACACTCCGCCAACCTGGCCCTCGACCC
>JAABUP010006335.1_pt1 | contig 16962 bp, 19 predicted proteins | sample 5559201 | NCBI WGS metagenome assembly JAABUP01 (sample SAMN10711887, study PRJNA513373) | rock metagenome | isolation source: Antarctica rocks | place: Antarctica
TTGCAGTGAAAAGGCGCAGACAAAAGTACAAGATTAGGCGGAAGGCGTCATTCCAGAAGCTTTTGCTCTGATCGAGAGAATGGGGACTACACAGCTCACCTTATCACTTAAGGGTCTCTAAATGGCAGGCTCAAGGTTGGGCTTGTCTGGCGAGTGGTATGGTTGAGACAATGTAAGCGAGCTGGGATCGGCTGCATCCATGCCTTCTCAAGCCTATACTGGTCCGTTTCAATGCCTTCAGAGGCTGAAATCGACCGGACTTAGGGGGAATTTGAGCTCATGATGGCACGATGAATCCAAGGTCGTGGAACGCATCAAGGTTGATACACCAAGTTCTTTCTTCGTCGAAGCCATCGACGGAGGGGTTTGAGCTGCCGTGGACAGGCAGTGGCCAAGCTCGCCAGAGCACACTACCGCGACGATTTACCCAGACCCTTCTACTGGAAAACGTTGAGCCGATGTGGCCAAAATGCCAGGATCAATGCCCAAGCGGTTCTGCAGCGTTCTGTTCTCACACTTCGGTTTTCGCAAAGGCCGATATCCTATTAGACTTCGACTGAATTGTTGCACCACTTATAGTAGATTTTTCATCAGCTGGATGTGAGATAGAGAGCAAGATTTTTTGTGGCACTGGGTAGCGGGGCTGTGCTTGCAGTGAATGCATTGTCCAACTACACTTCGTTGGTTACGTCCACTAGCCCATGATACATGGTTTCTTTGTGTTCACCTGCTGTTCTGTGACTCATCGCCACCGCTGCAACGTCAAGTCATATGATGGCAACAGTGTTGCACAACCGGTAAACACTGGCATATGTCGGAATACTTCTCCTCCAATTCTTCTTTCCTTAATATTACTTCTCTAGCCAATTCCTGTTTGCCAAACGACAAAAGTAACGTCGTCGCGAGAAGAGCGTTCAGAACTAGATTATTCTAGTCACCCTGTTGCCAGCCATGTCTTACCACACAGCCCGTCTAAATCCTTGAAAAACCCTATCCACGTACAATACCTTCTCGGCCCTAAACGACCATTTCAACACACAGATAGAGATCCACCCTCGTACGCTGCTACCCAGAAGGACACCCCCGAACCAATGCCAATGCCGGAACTAATCGATGAGCTGTTTCGCATCTCTCAATCAGCGTTGGGCAAAATAGGCAAGACCAAGCCGGGCCAGAAGTACAACACAGAGCTTACAATCCAGAGGAATGCATTCTGGTGGGATGGCAACATCAGTGTCTTCGAGCTTGATTATTCGAAGGTACAATACGAGGGTTCTGCTAAGGAAATCATGAAGCATGGAGGCTGCAAGCATCTGTACGCTGTGATATTCAGGTGTCTGGCAGAGGCTATCTTCCATGCCTGTAAGTCCCCACTGCATTTCCACCTTCACGTACCAAGCTTAGCTGACACACAAAATTCCCAGACAAAGTTGTCCGCTCCGTCAAAGACGCAACCAATTTCAAGACCTCCTCCGACTCGACCCTCTGGGCCTGGCAGCGCATCCAGCAGGATGACGCTCTTTTCGCCGAGATTCACCACGGCATGGGCCTGATCCGATCTTATGCACCAATGTTCGGCTTCTCCTTCGAAGGTTATGACCTCTGGATACAGCGCAAGAGCGAGGAGGATTACTCTGTACTGTTTCAAGATGAGAGATACAAGAACAAGTTATTTGTGGCGATGGACCAGGCAATCAATGCGGACTCTGAGAGATGGGGCAAGAAGATGGGTGATATGGATAGGGAGTTTACCTCTTTGAGGCTGCGGGCTCAACGATCCGGTCCCCAGAAGGATCAGCTGCCAGCGTATAGCGAAGAGAGACAGACGAAGGAGGGGTATGAAGTCAAGGAGCGATATTATGCCTGAGGAGATTGAGTCTTGTTGCATGCAGAGGTTTTTTCCGTGGATCTCGAGCGCATTGGTAGATAGGAGGTTACAAGCTTGAAATTTAATGCATGCGTCTACTGACATTGAGCGGTCTGCCGACAATGCTGGCTTCATAACAAGAGATAGCATCACCCTCACCTATCAGGCCTTCCGGGTCATATGATAGTAGGAGTGATGCACAGATGGTTGATATCAGCATCTACCTCTAGGGTTTCGACACTTTCTCCATCTCTAAACACACCCTTCTCCAAACATAGGACCCTTCCTCATCCAAATAGACATCTTGAATTCATGAACGTCCACTTCAGGTCTATGTTTCCGCTTATGTCTCCCTTCAGTTGTTCAACTTCCTCAAATTCTGTCGTGCAACATCCTCTCTAAGTCGACGATCATGACCCCAGGAAGCCACCTCCATACTAACAGAAACAAAAAAGCGGCTCCGAGCCTCCAGCCTCATTTCAACCTCTTTTATCTTAGATGCTTCAATTCACCTAACCTTCATGGAATCCTCACCACCACCCTCCCCTTAACCCGATACTCCACCAACCTCCTCAGCACCTCATCCAACCCCTCAAACTCCCTCACCTCTATAATCGGCCTCACCTTCGTCTCTACAGCCATCTCCCACAGCCCCTCCAAATGCTCCAGCGTCCCAACACTCGACCCCACGACCTTGATTGCCCAGTTCAACATTTCAAACGGACTCACAGGTGGCATCTCCCTGACCAAACCTACGCAAACCAACGTCCCACACCTCCTCAGACATTTCAACCAGTTGTTTCATTCATGTTTCTGACCTAGATGGTAGTCTTCCAGAGCGAGTGTTGAAAAATCTACTGTCCGTTATCATTGACTCCATTGCGATTACGAAAATGATCGTCATCATGGGGAGTTGATTAGCGAAAATTAGGTACGGCTGATGTTTGTATGTGGAAGGCGCTAAGATGCTATTCACAACCGTCTCAAATACAAAGACCTAGCCAAAGAGCATGGTACAGCCAGATCTACGCCACGCTGAGATGGGCATCGATGATCCAGCCCCAAATCTTTCTCCGTATCATGGTAAGAAAATCATTCAAACTCCACCCTCTTCGCTTCCTTCGCCTGCTTCGCCTGCGCTCTCTCCGCCCTCCTCCGTCTCCGATTATTAGCATAATCCGCACTCGCCTCTGTCGTATTCCCATCATAAGTCCCAGGACTCCCCACACTCAACGCCGACGGCCCCGGCCGCATCGCCGACGAAGTCTCCGGTATAGGTGGCGGCGCAGGCACATTTGGTGGCATATTCAGGTTCGATTGCGCCTGAGCTTGCGCTCGTGCAGCAGCTAGTCGCTCGCTTTCGATTCGCATTGCTTCGGCTTGTTGGCGTTCTTGGGCTTGATTGCGCCGGAAACGCTGGGTACTGCCGTCGCTGCCGCCAAGGGAGCTGGCGCTGTCGCCTCTGTTTCTACCGGCGCGGTCTCGAGAGCGTCGTCGTGCTTCTCGTTCGGCGGCTGCTTCGGCTTCGGGTAGCCTTCGTAGGGTGACGTGACGGCCGTCATTGTGCATTTTGACCTTCACGCTGACGGGTGTTCCTGCGCTTTCCTCTCCGCTTGCGGAGGTACGGTGCTCTTTTCGTCGACTGGATCCTGCTTCAGCGGCTGAAAGGGGTGAGGGAGATTCTTGTCGATCTCGTCGTCTGTTACTCATTTCGTGTGCTGCAAGACCGCCAGCTGCTGCGCCTGTGAGGCCGCCTGCTGCTGCACCTCGCCCAGCGCTGTGCCGCCAGTGGTTTCTGCCGTCGGCTCCGATATAGACTTCCGAGCCTGACGAATCGGGATGGAAGAGTCCACCATGTCGATCTGGTGGTATCTCCGGCATTGGCACCTGTCCGTGTCTGGGTATGCCACCGAGAGGAAGCTCTTCCACTGTATTTCTACCACTACGGCCAGGAGCAGCAGCGCCCGCTACAGCAGCACCAGGGGGATATGCACCAGCCGGGAGTGGAGGTATGCCAGGAGCAGTACTGGGATGGCCAGCAATCGAGCTCGAGTCAGTAGTCAAAGTTGACTCTCCATCTCCGGGAGGGCGATTACGGTGCGGACGGCCATCTCCCGTGAGATGATGGCCGTGGGCCCGAGCTTCTTGCTCTTCATTGAGTCGACGATCTCCCTTGCGCTCTTTCCGCTTGTTCCAAATACTGCGTGCCAAGCCAAAGGCCCCGAGAGTTGCGATACCGTCTCGCAAGCCATGGCCACCTGTACGCCGTTGATTGCTGGCACTATTATAACTCGAATAGCTTATTGAGCTGGGTGGACGGTTCAAAGGACGCTGACCCGGTGGTAGACCGGGTTGGAAGCCAGGCGGTGGGAGATCCTGTTGGAAAGCAGGTGGTGGAGGTTGGTTGAGTGGATGCTGGCTCATCGGCAGAGGTTGATTGAGAGGAACGGATCCACCAATTGGAGGCCGACCACCCGCTCCATCATATCTGCCATCATTCGTCGGGATTGGTCCTCCATGTGGGGGACTATAATCTCCATCGTCACTATATCGATCCCGCTGCCGTCGGTTCAAAAACCATGTTACCAATCCCGCTACTCCCAGGGGTGCAGCGATCTTGAACAATCTGTCCTCCCATATATTTCCTCGGTCATCGTGTCGCCCATAATCCGAGTATTTCTCATCCTCAACATAAGACCCCGAATGTCTCCTCGACCCAACAACCTCCGGCCCGTCATTTCTCCCGCTCGACCTCCGTCGAAAACGATCTGCGAGCGCATAGAGGCCCGCACCTGCTATAGCACCTTTGACCGCATTGCCTGTCCGGCTTTTCCTCCGCTCCGGGGTCCGCTGATCCACCACACTTCCCGTGCCGTAGCTGTATCTGCTGTCGTAATCGCTTCCACCACGTCGTCCTCGTAGATGTTCTAGAATGAAATAAAGAACAAGAAGTGCAAATGCTGCCAATGCGTATAATACAAATAGCGCAACAGGGGATCCGTAGAGGGCGAGTCCTAGGGGTATTTGTGCAAGGCCTAGAAGAGCAATCAGGCGACCGATCCAGTGGTGGAACTAGTCATAGGACTGTCAGTAATGGTCATTGCAGTAACTGTGATATTCGAAAAGAGGCAAGCATACCATAACCTTCAACGGCTCATACACCCTCCTCTTCATCTTCTCCCTCTTATGCACCCACCACCCCCCAATAGCCTGAAAGAGCACCAACACATAAATCGCCAAGCCAATCCCATGATGCGGATTCGTCAGACTCCTCCCCGGCCCAACCGCAAACCAGCCCAAGACGAACACAGCCGTCGTAAGCAGTACTGTCAATATTTGTAGCCATATATGAAACCTCAGCGCCCATCTCGGATTCCTTCCATAAAACCGTAGTATGAAGATCGCAGCAGGCACTATGCCGAGGAATGTGATGGCGGCGATGATGCCGTGAGCGCGAATTAGGTCGTGATATCGAGGTTGTTCGCGGAAACGGTTTCCCATGCCTTTTTTGTCTCTGTCAGTAACGTTCCCACGTGGGGTACTGGAATGTGCACATAACTTACCATTGTATTGGGTCGTGGCTAGGTTGAACCCTACGAGATTGGGGAGGATGAATGTGTTTCGAGTCGCATCCCATGTGCCATCCCCCACTGTCATGGTGTTTGACGAGTAGGAGCTGCTGCCGGCGGGGGAGAGTCCTGCCATGGCGCTGGTGGGAGTTTCCCGGGTCGAGCTCAGCGCTGGGTGGAGATGCTAAGACCTCCTATGTAGCGCCCATGCGACAGCTCATGTAACACAGATCCCTGGAATGCTGTTTATATTATCTCATGAATTAGCCCGAAAGTGCTCGATTGCGTATGCTACCGGTTGAGAGAATCTCGGTAGATATCTTTGCTCTTTTCTGGTGCTAAGGAGGTACGCGATTCTTAGGAAGATTCGTAACAGATGTGAGAGTAATGAAGCTTCTCGAGGTGTACAATGATCTTGACTATTTCTTGATCGAACCCAGCCCGGTTCTGCTGCAAGCTCGATCGTAGGGATCGCCACGCCTTAGCTGCTACGGCAACACTGCCAAGCAAACAAACCAGGAATTGTATCGATAAGGTGATTAGATTGCTGCAACTAGCCGCAATTCGGGGTGAAGCTGAAACATCCTTCATCCAATCGCCCGGTATTACCTATAACCTCTACAATATGGGAGATGGTAAGGAAATGCGCCTATGCTCACAAAGAAAGTCGTCTTGAAATAATGTTGGTCAAATGGTAGCTAAGGCCGAACGATATATCCGGAGCATTTGGTCAAAATGAATTCTATGTTGCTTCTACATCCGCATGCAATCGAAAGCAAAATTCGTTTCTTCAAGTACCTAAGACTTCTCTTTTCCCTTCCACTCACTCGTCTCAGGACCAGTCACCTTCCCCTCCAGGTGGCTCTCGTAGCTAGGCGGCGGACCCTGCGTCCACGCTCACTTTCGCCAGCACATCCACCAGCTCTGACATAGTATCAAACCATTTCTCAACATAAGCCCGTACTGCCGCTTGAATCGCCTTGGATTTCCTGCTTGGCGAAGAGTCATCGTATATGATGCTGTAATCCTCTTCGGCCTTTCCCTCCTCTATCCACGGATCGTGTGCATCGGCGGTGAAACCCAATGGTGGAGCATTGTCTCTAATCAATTTCATGGCATGCGTGAGTGCTGCCTCGAGCCTCACATCTTGTGTGAATAGCGGCCATCCGAATCCTGGTGGTCTCCTCTTGTTGTTCGTTTCTAGCCTTTTAGCATCTAAGACGGATCCAAGCAACTTATCTGCAGAAGAAGCGTTAGTCCAGTAAGATACTTTGGCTAGCTTCTAATCAATATTGCCTGATGGGGACAACATACAAGCTAAGAATACCATCTCTGACAGATTCCTGAACACCTCGGCGTATAAAGTATCCAAGTTGGTACTCCTCAACATATCTTCGATCGCTCCGAGATCCACTTCGCGGACCGAAATCTTTGTTTGGAGACATGAGGCACTTCTTTCCATCTCATAGCCGACGTATGTTGACTTCTTCCCTTTGAAGGGGCCGATGCTCTCGAGAGCGGATATCGCAGTGTCGTACAATTCCTTGATGAGTGTTGAACGTCGAAAGGGTCTGTACTCGGCAGCCTCAATCGAGGAGAAAGATGGCAGGATACCGTTTGGACCTTCTTTGGATAGCGGTTTGTGATGCAGAAGCTGTTGCAGGAAGAAGCCCTCTGAATCCTGGGAGCCGAGGCTGAATTTGTTCAACTTTTTGACGAAGGCCATATTGGTAATACTTGGAAAATGTTGAATTAATTGGCGACCTCGGTGGCTTTGAGATAGACCGAGCCGACAGAGGACGTTTGGTCCAGCTGATAATCCAACAAAGGGTTTGAGGTAATGAGCGAGGAGGGGTGTCCTTTGACTGAAACACCAAATTCTTTGTGTCACCCTTGAGAGTGACAACAAAGAAGCCACAGCGTTGTGGGTGAAGTACGGAGTGTGGCGTTGTGCGCTAAATCCCACGTGTTGTGCGATGCCGTCGTTAGATCGCTGGGATAGAGACAATGGCTGTGTCAAGGTCAACCTTTGTGTCACCTCTCGCCCGTACGATTATTGTAGTATGAAGTGCACTGTCGGCCTTGGTGCTCTACACTGGGAAGCTTCCCAATCCGAGAGAACAAAATTCGCGCCTCACACAAAAATAGTCCCAAGCTTGCCACCGCAGTGTCTCAATCCACGTCGGTCGAAATGCCCGTCCACAATCATGGATTCCGGTCTTCCCACGGTCCTCCTCGCTGCAGACGCTCTGAAGCATCAATCATCTGCGCCTACGTTGCGCACGTGTCTCTGTATATTCTTGCCGATATAGCCCAGCTTCTTAATATATTGCACCAATTGAGCAGGTTCATGTCTTACACGCTCCAAGGCTTCTTCGAGATTTGCATTGGTCGTTCAAGTCTCTCACTTTTGGCCCCAGGTGGGTTGGAGACGATTACGGTGCAAGATCAAGAGCCCCATCACCTGTCTCATTCAATGTGCCAAATCCATCACGAATAGGAGGCGCAAGGCCACTGTAAGTCTTCCTTAGCAAACGCACCTCGGATCTCAGCGTTGTAATAGTCTGCTGTATAACCCCCGTGTCTCTCACCCACTGATCTTTCTCAGAATTCCGCTGCTGTGCATCAGCAGTTGCTTGAATCTGTAGCCTACTCGACATCTCTACAATCTGCGAGTATTGGGTGTCTTTCGCCACACTATGTCGTTGAGAGTGCTCGATACTGTTCTGCAGCTCCTCGCTTTCCGCCTCGAGGACGTCAGTTTTGGCTTTGAGGCTCTGTCGTTCTTTGATCAGCTTGTTGAATTCGAGACTGGAGGCTAGGACCGTCTTGTTGAGATCGGCGGTTTAATGTTTGGCGTTGGCGTAGGCGGAGACTAGGTCTGCGTTGTCGCGTGGGAGGTTCTGGAGGGTAATGTCGTTTGTGGTAGCTTCCCGGGATAGCTTGTGGAAGGGTGGAGTAATTGATGTGGAGGTTCGCGTAGCAAGGGATAGTGACGGCAGTGTGTACATGGCAGACCCGGATTTCGAGGAGGGTGGAGTTAATGAGAATGCTGCAGTAGGCTGTATGGACGACGGGGTATATGCCAAGGTAAGATTGCCTTCGGATGGGCTTTGAGTCTGGATTGATTGCCGCTCAAAGGCCTTAAGCAGGCGGCTTTCTTGAGAGCTTTGAGGGCTTTGAGAGTCTTCTGGGGAGCGCGAGGTGTGCAGTGGTCGAGGAGATGGCGTGGTGTAGCCTCCAGGCCAATCTTCGTCTGTGGATCCGTACCGCCTTTTCGAGCCTGATGGTGTGCGGTTGAAGTGGCTCATCATTCATGGAGGTCTATTCCTCGGCAATTTGATTTGGGACTGCTTTAGCGTATACGCCTTCAAAGTGTGAACGATGCTTGAATTCTTCTTTTATGTGTGAATGAGCCTTGCGTGTGGTTGAGCAGTTACAAGGCAATGCTGGGCGCTTACTGTCATCGCTGATATACTGAGAGGACAAGCGGCCGAAGCCATGGTAGGAAATGGCATCTCGTCAAAGCCTGATTAAAAATATGGAGTCAGCATTGAAAATAAATAGCGCACAATTATCAAGAGCGGGAGTCAGACTTACGACAGTGATGTCGCGTGGTCAAAGCCATAGATAGTCCAAGACTGCCTCAAACGAGCAATATTAATGTGACAAATATCTGCCTATTGCAACAGTGGCCCCTTTCATCTTGCAATTCGAATTACTCAGCTTCGGGGCTCTCGCTGTGAAGACACCATAGACCCAATGTCACCACTAACGTTCTCAGCCAAGTTGTGAATCGTTCTCTCAACCCAACCTGTTTCTTGAACCATGATCTCGTTCTCAACCCACTGTACCACGTCAAGTTCCTCGATAAGGCCGGCTATGAGCTTATGGTAAAGCTCTAGTATCTTCCCCAAACTGGACCCTCCCGCCACGCTACCAAACCCCTTGACCTCACGCAAGCAATAAGTCAAATCCCTCTCCAGCACCATAGCCTCAGCCTTCCAGCCATCTCCAATGCCTTCAATAAACTCCAATGCCCTCCCAATGTTCTGACCCTTAGTCTGGGACTCACGTTGCTCCCGTATTTTCAGGGCTTGAGCGAACCAAGATTTAGAGATCTCGAGGATACGAGTGTACTTCCCTTCCGTATCCAGAAGATTACAGAGGGCTGTAATATTGCGTGACAGTATCTGCACCTTTTCGACAATCTGAGGGGCGGTTTTGCCGTGAGACCACTGGACTAATGCCAGCTGATTTATTAGCGTTTGCTGTTGCTGTGCAATTTCCTTCAGTTCGACATGGCGCTCACAAAGAGCGGTGAATTGGTGCTGGAAATGCGTTTTAGCACTTTGTTCCCATTGGGTCTGAGTGGTGGAAGCGGAGCGGTGCAGTAGGTGGAGTTGGGTGAGTTCCATTTGGACTCGGAAGATATCGGCTGAAGGTATCTCGTCCTTGCTTTCGGACTGTGAAGTTGGAGTAGGTTCTTGTCGCTTGGCAGGCTTCTTCGGGGTGAAATGCTGTTGCAAGGTTGAAAAGGCGGGCTTTTGGCTTCGCAGCGAGGACTGCCTAGGAAGTGGTGTCCTTAGAGACGAGGTGCCTGGGACAACAGTCTTTGGCACCTGCTGATTGACCGATCGTCCATGAAGTGAAGCTCTACTACTTGCTTGGATATTGGAACCTCGAGAACTAGTCCTTGTAGAGGAAGTGTCTGGTACCGCGGTCTTCGGTACCTGATGGCTGACGGATCGACCATGAAACGAAGCTTTACCAGTCGTCGGCGCATTCAGACCAACAGAGCTAGTCCTCGGTGGTGCAGGTAACGCTAATGACTCCTGAGCAGCCTGAGTAGATGGTCTGGCAGCGCTCGGCCTTCGCGTTGTTGAAGTCATAGATTGGAGCTTGGTCGTCCCAGTATTAGAGGGCTCTCGAGTTGAGTTTGACCTTCCCAAGCTTGGAGGTGGAGGCATCGACCTCGCCTCAATTTGGTGCGACTTGGTAGTTGTTGAAAAATGAGGCGCTTGGAGCGTAGTAGATGGTTGTGGAATATTGACGTTCTCTTGCTCGCTGAGACTGGCTAGACGCATCGAGCTTGGTTTGGAATTTGCTCTCTGGAGTAACATACGCCTTCGACGAGATGAGCCGTCTATTTTAGGCTTGTCCATATTGTTCAATCAGAGCTTCACAGAAAAGCAACGTAGTAGGGAATGTAGAGTAAGATTAGACGAAGTCATATCATAATTACACCTCTTACGAGAGACGTAGAATATGAAGGGTATGAAGCAATGTTGGTTGATTGAACGGATCAAACAATCGCTATGGTACTCAGGTAGTGGAATATTTCTATTGTTGGAAAGGAAGCAGGTCGAGTTCCTTCAGTGACTCTTAGCGCGTCGATAACTACCGGCAAATCATTCTCCGTTGAGAGCCTTTGAGTTGTTTGTCCCATCTAAATTTTTTGTTTTGACTGATAAAGATTCGCTACGTATTTTGGTTGGCCAGGAAACCAAAGGGAGGATCATGTCCGTCACTCTCACGGTCGAGGGATACATATGACAAAAAAGAAATTCGGGTTTAAAGTCATAAAAATTGATTGTTAAAGAGCAATTGAAATATCTAAGCCATTATCCAGCGGCATTTGTACCATTCAAGCGCAAGTAGCCGTAACCCTGAAGAAGAGACACAACACTAAGCGCGTCGTTGACGCAGCATTCTCCCCAACCAGATCCAAGCGCAGACACGTGTATAAGCTTGCGTAGCATCCCCGATCACTTTGATGCCCTATATACATTCGAATAGGAGGTGGCAAACCCCAGGCTCTGTGGAGGGTGACTTGTCGGATTCGTAACGGTAGAGGGAGAAGTCGGGTGGGCGCGAAGCCGCGGATCTGCTTGGTATAGGTCGGGACCGGATCATGGAGGGTACGAAACGTGAAGGAACGGATGCCAACGGGCGTAGCCTCGAGGGTTTCTTAGGTCATAATCGTGTGGTGTAATCGTGAAGACATGCCGTGTAGGGCCGTTATCATGAGTCCGTAACGTAGTGTAGTGATCCAATGCCCTTGAGCGAAGTACATGTAGGTATTTCACTTGTTCCAGCCGGCCACTGTCGCACATCGATTGCAGTAGGTACTCACACCAATCTTGGCTCCAGGAAGTTTCTCATCCATAGTCACAAATCGATGGCAGCGCGAACAGCGTTCGGAGGTCATTGACAGTGCTGATGATGAGTCAAGCGATGACCGCGCTGAGGATGTGGAGGTGGAGGAAGCCTGTGAGCTCTGGGAGTTGGTGTGTAGAGAGTCTTGCGCACGCTGGACTGACGGTCTTCGTGATGGGTGTGCTGCACGAGTTTGTAGTTGGAGGAAGCTTGAGGCGTTCATGGTGAGGAGACGTATCCGTGATAGAGTGGAGATGTGTCCGCAGTAGCAAGGAGGATTGGGGGCCTTTCAAGGTGGGCGTTGTGGAGGAAGGTTTTGATAGATTCTTGCAACCTTGCCGGGAAGATACTGCTACAGAGATGGGAATTGGTTTTATGGCCGGATTTGTAGGTTTTCGTAGAGAACAGCGTTGGAGAATGAAATTAGGAACGGCGTAGGGGTTCGAAGTACGTATAGCAGTGTTTCTGATATTATGATTCCGTCACAAATCCTGATCTCTCGATGCTGTGGACGAGCTACGACCAAAGCCTGAAGCAGCCATTTCGGCGTTCGAGGGCTATTTCTATTTTCCAATCAAACCTTTGCTAAAGCTGAAGTAAAACGAACCGAGAATAAGAGTCCTGATCCGTGATTGCCATCTACTCGATCCATCGTCTTCTCCCATGAACCTGATTCATCGAACCTCTCGAACACCTCTCTTGCCATTGCAACTACGAGTACTCCGTATATGCCGTCGATGTCACTTTGGAACAGGTTACGTCACTTTGGAATTGGACAAATTTGTCTCGCCTTTAGGTTCTGTCTCCGACTTCGCAAACTTTCCATTCTCGGCCTTTTTGGCATAAACCCACGCCGGGAGGCTGCAGGTGTTCTAGAACCTCACACTACTTTGCCCACAATTAGCATGGGTATGGGCATCTGGATTTGACGCATTGATATGACGTGGCATGGTGAGAAAGTGGAGTGGAGTGATGCTCGGTCGGTAGCGAGCAGAGAGAACCGATCTCACGGAGAGTTCACCGGCAGCAAAGGAAAGGGTACGATACGAATGCGAGCTTTTCCCCACACTTGTGTTCGAAGGACGTAGAACTATGCAAAACGTATGACTGCAACGATAACATCATGAATACGGAGGAAGCAATGCTCTAGCGTTAAGTATCGACTACAATCGGGCACGCCGTCGCCAAAACGGCATTCAATGAGAGCCCTAAAGCTACCCTGGAGCCTCCCCGGGAGACCCCCGTGCCAGTGCCTAAGACCACTTTTGGGGGCCCTTTAAGGGCTCGCTTAGGGGGCCTTTCATTGAATTCCATTTTGGCTGGTTTTAAATAATGATCCTCATACCCGCGAATCTTGGCGCTAGAACGACAGTTTTGACGCAGCCTAATCGGCTTATAACTCTCTAAGGTAATAAGCTATCTTGAGAAAAAACTTTCTATGAGATAATGAGAGTATATCATAAGAGTTTAGACTTTGTCACTCAGAACTTCTTCATCGGGGCGTTTGTTGCGGAGGTATTGTGGCTCTACCAGATTTCCACGAGGATAATTATTCGATAGTATTATCAATCAACATTTCTTTATACTTCATCTAGCTCCATGATCTGGCTTTCCTGCGTCTACTAAGCTTGTGAAAGGGAACGATCGGACACTACTCGCTTTGCAAGGAAACGACCCAGTCAGCCAATCTCTTTCCTTGATCTTCTGGCTTTCGAAGCTCCGTGACAAACACCGAATATCAGCAACAGAATGCGGAGCAGTGGCAGCTTCTCTTTCACCAATTTGGGGTGTGAACAAATCGTAAATAACATTATGTGTAGCGAGAAGCTTTCAATTTCCTTCCAATGGACCCTAGGGTTGGCAGCTAACGAGGAACGACTGCATCAAGGACAACGCCTTGTCCATATTCAGGACTCCTAGTATCCCTTTTCAAGGTGTCCCCGTCCAATAGCTGGTCCATTTCCAACAGAGACCTGAAACGCACATTCCTGATTCGCACAATACCTGGCCACCCCATCCAGCAGATCTTTGATATTCGCCCAAGTGAGCTTCTGCGGCGGAAGATTTCTTATCGGAGTCAGAATTACTCTATGCGGCTACAGCATGAGTCGTGAGACATATTTCGTGAGTTTCATGAAGCGAAGACTCCCAAACATGTCTTGCGACTCAAGATGAGAATATAATGACTCCGAAAGTACGAACCTGACCGCAATGCCAAAATGGTTCACAATATTCTTGAACGCCTGCTTGCCCTCGTGATCGACAAGAAGCTGCGTATTCGCGCCGCGCTCTTTGATCTGCTGATTGACGATAGTTTCTGACGCAATAATGACCGCGCTGACTTTGTCTCTTGTCACTGGTATGGGACGGAATCTGAGGTTCATCGTCATATCCGTTTCGGGGATCTTGCGAGTGTATGGCCAGAAACCTGCGGTGAGCGTGCTGAGGTCAATTGTGTCGTTCTGGATCACAAACCCGATGGGCAAAATACTCCTACCAGGTCAGGAGGATCTGATGTCGCAGGACGCTCCAATTTACCTCGTCGCATTCACCATGGGTTCTGGTACGATACTCAGGGAATCAGGAGGTAGGGCCGGAAGCGATCTAGCGACTCGCAACAAGCAAAACGCGAGTACGCATGGTAAATGAATTACGAGGTACATCGTGCTAGCGGGAACGGAAACGGTCTTCGATCATGGATGCTTGGAGGAAAGCTTCTATCAACTTCGAGCGGCCCGCCCCCCCAATTGATGCAGAAAAGCAAGCAACGATGGTCGTGTGCTTTTATAGAAGCACAGTAGGAGTCGTTGTGTATGATTGTCGGCAGCAGGTAAGCGAAAGAAGAACTTACCACTCTGTGCATGGAAACACTTGTATACCCTTAATTCGCGCCAGCCGATAGCCGATGCAAGGCAACTATACGATCTGCAATAATAGCAGCGCAGGATAGCTGACTTCCTTCGTGCTGAGCCCTGCATATACGGCTTTGGCATTCATTCAGCTTATGCTGCTCAAGTTTACTATATACGAGATGTTTGACAAGCTCCGAGGTGGGCAGAACGGCTAAACAAGGCTATGGGATTACGGAACCTGGACCCCTTTTAATTGGTCAAAATCGTTGTATTCGTAGAGTAGTATGAATGTCAAAGTGCAACATCTGGGCTGGATGGATTACATAATCGCTAACAGCATAGGATACCGAAGTTTACCCGAAGTGGGAGTGACATCGAGAGCTGGTCGAGCTGACGGAACCTGACTTCCAAGCGCTCATGTACCCCGTAACTAGGAGTCATTGGCTGTTCACACGCAATTAGGACGCCGGAATCTTGGTGTAAGGTCTAAATGGAACAGCATCTTGAAAGAGAACCAATTGAGCAGTATTCCAGTGTCAAGCTGCCCCCTCGCTGCTGCTGCTACTATGGGGCCTGACTGAACTGATACGATCCCTGGTCTTCCATTGCTGTTCCAAATCAACATGAACCTCACCTTGCAGGACCGTCTTTTGCGGAGAGAGCTCGGAAATACCTCTAGATATTCCACGATCAAAGGAATATATGGGGACAGGTCTTGGGTCGATGACTTGGACATCGTCAATGAGCTTGGTGGTCATTCAGGATGCGTCAACGCTTTGAGGTAGAACAGTCCTCGAATAGTAAGCAGTGAAGAAGTAGGAAGCTAATAGAGTCCCTTGCAGCTGGTCTTCATCGGGAAGGCTCCTGGCTTCCGGCAGCGATGACCAGCATCTCAATATCCACTCTTACCAGCCAGATTCCTCCGTCTCACCATTCTCTCTCACTACAACGGTCGCCACTGGTCATACTGCCAACATCTTCTCTGTAAAGTTTATGCCCCACTCCAATGATCGAACATTAGTCACGGCTGCAGGAGATGCCGAAGTCCGGGTGTTTGACATCGAGTATAGTGGTGGCTCTACAGAGTCCTCTATGGGTGCCAACATTGCTACAACAGGACGGGGACAACGTTTTCATAATATGTACAGAGGAATTAGATATTTGAGCGACGGAAACACGAATGCTAGGGTCTACAGGTCGCATGCCGATCGAGTGAAAAGGATTGTGACGGAGTCTTCGCCCAATCTATTCCTGACATGCTCAGAAGATGGCGAGGTTAGACCATAGATATGTCCATACATATCACATGCTGAAGGCTGTGACAGGTGCGCCAATTCGATCTGCGCCTTCCCTCCTCAGCCTACCCTCCTCCAAGAGGTGGGCGCGGCTTCCTAGCCCACAGAGCAGATCATGACAATACAAACGTTCCTCCGCCCCTGATTTCCTACAAGCGTTTCAATCTCGATCTAAATACGATGTCGTGCTCAGCAAGCCAACCCCATTACATTGCTTTAGGTGGCGCACATCTCCACTGCTTCCTCCATGATCGTAGAATGCTCGGGAGGAACATTGAAGAAGAGCACGGCAAGCCTGGCAGGTCATCTCCCGCTAAAAGTATGTCTTCCCATGAGAATGAAGTGATGGGACAAGCTACGAGATGCGTCCGCAAATTCGCTCCGGAAGGACGCAACAAGATGCGAAGGACGGACGACGGCCACATCACCGCTTGTAAGATCAGTGATGCCAACCCTAATGAAATGATAGCAAGCTGGTCCGGTAACCATATCTACAGCTTTGACCTGGTTAGATCCCCCGATGCGAAGGAGAACCAGCCAATAAGTGCCAGTGCCTCGATCACTGGACGGGGAAAGGGCAAGATAAAAGAGTCAGGAGATCGAAAGCGAAAGCGGAAGCAAGCAGCTTCCGCGACCTCTCCTGAGGGTAGAAGAAGAAGTCCAAAGCCTAGACGGGCAAAGGAAGGAGCTGATGAAGATGGGGACTTGGCACTGCGCGTGAGATACGAAAATGGACAAAGTGAGGACATTGCCATGGGCGATGCTGTACCAAGACTCCCACCAACAATGCTTGAAGAGGCGCGGGAATCCATGCTCAATGAACCCCAAAAAAGAAGCATGCAGATTGCTAAGAGCCTCGTCAAGATACGGAAGATGCTGTTCTCACTGGAAGCCTCGAGCCGTGCTTCAGACTCCCAAGACCCTTCGGATCACGTATCATGCTTCACTTCCGCACTTGGCCTTGCTGCAACCTGTCTCCCTGAGATGGATGAGATCTCACGCTCCTGGCGATACCCAGTCAACCCCCTTCAAGAGGACATTCATTTCCAGAGAACGTTGCGGGCCAATCGAGATTCATCACACCGCTTCGTACAAGCTGCCGGCACATTGGCAAGATTGCTCGGTGGTAAGATCCAAACCGCCAGCCGAGTCGGGAGCCCTGCTCTCGATGCTTTTCGAGGAATAATTGCTGGGCCACACGAAGGGTCTATTGCTGAGAT
>JAABUP010006336.1_pt1 | contig 16961 bp, 24 predicted proteins | sample 5559201 | NCBI WGS metagenome assembly JAABUP01 (sample SAMN10711887, study PRJNA513373) | rock metagenome | isolation source: Antarctica rocks | place: Antarctica
CAGGTGCGCCTGCTGCTCTTGATATCTGTGGTGAAGATTCGCACTTAGCTTGCAATGCTGACACTTGTGAACCCAGCTGTAACTGTAACTGCAACTGCAACTGCAACTGCAACTGCAACTGCAACTGCAACTGTAATTGTAACTGTAAAGCCAGCTGCGCTAGGCAATGTTCTGTATTCTGCTATGGGCGCTGCAAAGCAGCACGTAGAATCCTCAGCACATGTTACTGCTGTAAGTTGACTGCTACAACAGAACCTCACACAGGAAGTTACTCAGTGCTGTACGTACATGACCATAAGGGAACACACGTGTCTGATGAATGAATGCATGAACAACACTGTCAGCGGTGCAAATGCTGACGGCCCACCAGCAGCATCATAACAACCTGCAAGGCTGTTAGCTGACAGCTGCACAGGGGAATGCAGCAGCTCACAGATGTGTTGGTTTGCTGATTCCTGACCTCTGTGCTGTCTGATGTTGTGCAGAAAGCACAGCAGTGCTATGACTGACCATGGGATGGTAGCAGCATGGCAAGGCCATTCAGCAGCTGGAAGAGTATGGGGGTTTGCTCAGTTTCAATTCATGTGCTGTTTGCTGCTGTGCAGAAGTCGCAGCAAAGGCAAAGGGCTGGGCAAAGCTCAGCAAGGATTTGCTCAGTTCCCAATAATCGCCTGTACAGAAAGCTGTACATAGTAATGCAATGACTGAGCAAGATCTGGCCGACAACTTCGCAAGGCTGCTCAGTAGCTCAAAGAGTGTGTTTGAACTGCCAAGTTCTGAGCACTGTGCGGTTTGGTGCTGCGCAGAAAGCACAGCAGTGCGATGACTGATCAAGGGCTGGCCAACAGCTCGGCAAGGCTGTTCAGTAACCCAGCTGGTGACTACGGCAGTATGGTGAATGAGCGAGTGGGCAGCAGCCAATGGGAGAATGGCAGCGAGCTGGGGGACACGTGGGCCTCCAGGAATGCCTTCTCCTATGGCAGGTGTGGACCTGCTCCTCCTTGCTGTTGTGACTGTGTGTACCTGACGCTAGGGTTAGTTATGTACCTGACGCTAGGGTTAGACACATGTTTATTGGATGGAGGTTTGAATGAGTGAATGAGTGAGTGAGTGAGTGAGTGAGTGAGTGAGTGAATGATGTCATGCTGTCATGCTGTCATGCTGTCATGCTGTCATGCTGTTGCCCTGCAAATCTTGCAGAGTGCATGCACACAGACATACAAACAGAGTTTTATGTTTGAAGTTATGGTTCAGACACCAAACTTACATGGCACTGGCAACGAAACAAGAATTGTAACATGCAACAAGAACTGTGACGCAAAGCATGCAGTGCATTGATGCAGTGCAGTACTGCAGGGGCTCGGAAAGGGGAACAGCTCGGCCTGAGGTCCTAGAAGCTTTGCTTGGTACCACAGACCGCGTGGTTCAAGAGATTGACAGCGTGGAGTATGGCCTGACAGACATCCAGGAGTACTACGCTAACACAGGTGAGCATCTCATATGCATGAACAAACGATTGACTGGCTGAATGAGTGAACGTGTTGAGCTCATTGTAACACCAAACAGCGTACAGTATCTTGTAGTGTCAAACTCAGGCATATCGTTTATTCGTTCATTGATTCATTCATGCATGAGATTTTAAAGGTCGTTGGGGCCAACCATGACCATTTGACCAGCACCTGTTGACAGCTGTTCTACTCTTGTCTCCTTCTTTTCCTTCCTCTTGCCCTGCAGAATGGTCTCAGAGGTCCATATGTGGCCATCTGTTGGTCTTCTTCCTGGTACCTTCCCTTTCTTTTCTTGTTTTTCCCTCGTTGTGCGACGCAAACTTTAAGTAAGTAGGAAGTAAGTAGGTTTGTGTCCACTTCATTTTCATCTCTTTGGTGAGGAGCCTTCTGCCATGGAAGCTAGTGATGTGTGCAGGGGCACTGAAGAAAGCTGCAGAGAATGCACGCAAGGATGGCAAGCCAGTCGGTTGCTCCATAGTCGAAACCTTTGGCAAGGATGCTGCGCCACAGGAGCTGTCAGATGTGCTGAGGCTTGAGTACAGGAGCAAGCTGCTAAACCCTAAATGGGCCAAGGTAAGCAAACCCTTTCCACCCATACTTTGATTGATTGACCCACAGTTCCTTACCAGCTGTCAGACGCCAGAGTCAAAACAAGCAGCTAGCTGCTCAATTGCAAATTGGCAGTACAGGTCAGCAGTGTGTTGCAAGAAGTATGGAATGCTACTGTCTGGAAGGCTTTGTCAGGGCCTCTGAGTTTGGGTGGGTGACCCACATGGGGCCCCTGCAGAGCGGAGGGCATGCTCTGTTTTGCCCTTGTGAACGGCGCTTGAGTCCGATATATAGCCTGACTTGGGAGGGCTGGACGGGGGCATGGCCCTTGCCTGCGCTGGTTGTAGGTTGCCTTGGTTACTCCAGTCACAGAAGCCGCAAATGGTGTGCATAATCTTCTCAGTCATGGTCTTGTGTGAATGTGATGTTGTTTTGCGATCCACAATTTGTCTGAGGAACTTGCAATATGGTTGGAGGGAAGACAGCAACTCTTGTGATGACAAGACATGGCAGGTCAGATGTCAGTAGGGACCTTTGAGATCTTTCCGATGCATGACTGCTGTTCTTGGCCTTGACAGTACAACAGGACACTCCAAGAAGCAGTGTCTTTGCGTCCATTCCAAGGCGCAAGTATGTCTGTCATCTTCCAAAGGGTGAAAACATGTTTTGATCATTTCACCAGGCTCTGCAGATCGGTGCATCCTTGGGACATGCTTCCACATCCAACAATTCAGGGATATATTCTGGTGTGAGGCAACAAAGCAATGCCTTGTGATGCAGGCCATGGCAGATCAGGGGTCAGGAGGGGCTTTTGAAATCTCCCAACGCATGACCGCCATGATTGGGTGGGGGGCTACCACTGGCTTTGCTGAGAAATGGGTCTTTGATCAAGCTGCCGACATATACGCGCTGGACCAAAACATGGCAGAAAAGCTTCGCAAGTAAGCACATCAGCCTTTGAAGCTGATTCTGGTCTTTTTGGGGTGCAGCCACTGCATGGCGGTCATTGGTTGCTGCACCCTGTAATTGTGGATCTATCTGTTTGATTGATAGCCCACCTTTTTTATTAAACATATGTGAAGCTGTGACATGCATTCATGGACTTGGAGGAGTCAATGCACAATCACGATCTGTGCAGATGTGAACAGATTGCATGCTGCATTGCCTGGACACCTACTTAACGCGCATGAGCGTGTTCACAGATGCTGCCCTGTGCCATTGCCTTGCATGTTGCAGTGCCATGGCTTCATGGTTCAACTTGGAAGTTCCTAAGCAAAACGTCACAGGTTGGTCTTATTTGCTGACTGCCAAACTGGTGGCTGATGACACATCACTGCTGCAGGAACAACCCTGAAGCATTCAGTAACCTGCTGAAAAGAATGCTGGAGGCATCAGGTAGAGGCATGTGGAAAGCTGACGATGCAACACTGGAGCAGTTGAAGAACATGTACTCAGATATGGATGCGCAGCTAGAGGGCATCAAGTAATGGATGGATCACAGGTGCTCCAACACATTCACTTGCCAATATGCCTGCCAGGCAGCTCTGACTCTGACCAGCAGCTGATAAGCTGGTGTAACTCCATTACAAACCATTCTTCAGCTAGTACATATGGCACAGCTAGTACATATGGCACAACAGGGACGCATACTTTTCAGGATGGTATGGTTTTTCATGCATGTTTGCACCTTGAGGGGCAGGTCAACCAGGTCTTTTCTGGAGTATGTCTTGCATCTAGCCAGTGGTGGTGCTATTCGAGTTGTGGATGCTCCCCACAGATAAAGCATTTCTGCACCGCAACACATTGATGGATTTTGTCTTGAGATGACGCTATTTCATGCTGTGATTGGTGTTGCTTGAAGGAAGCAGAATAGCGTTTGACCTTCGCCTGACAGCATACCATAAGGACAAAAGCAGCTGACGTTTTTGTTTGCAGCTCCAATTGTAAACTGGAACAGAGCTTGCAATACCGTAGACACTCTAGCCCTCGTGTCAAACAATTGCATGATGTGCGACACTTCACAGGCCGTCCATGTTCCGCTGTAACAGTAGGCTAGACACCGTCAGCTTCAGCACTGACTGCTTGGCATCCTTCGAGACCTCTTGATCTGTTACTCGCCCATAGCTGGTATATTCTGTACCAATCAAGCCAACTTTGCAACTGCTGAATTTGTAGTTTGACTTCCTCGACGCTACTGCCACCCTGGCAAACAAGACACTGTGCTGGCTGAGCTTGCTGTGCTGGCTGGCATAGCAAACACTGATGCTGAGGTAAGTCTGGCTGGAGCAGTGGTTCCGCTTCATTGTCTACATTTCCGGCTCCACCAGTATGGATAGCTTGTATGACGTCCGCAAGCTCCCGCTCAGAAAGCTGCAAGTCGGACAGCTCGCGCAGCTGATGCAACGACATGGCAGCTAGATCCTGCGGTGTGTAGACGTGACTGTCTTTCCGACCATTTGCAGCAAGGTTGCGAGACATGGTCAGCGCAGGTCTCGAGCAAACTTTCAGGCCCTGTGCTACAAATTGTAGCCTACAATGCAGAAACAGGGAGCAGCATGACGGACAGGATGACTGGATGTTAAAAATCTGAGATTATGAAATGCTGCCTGCCGTGACCTTCCAGGATACACTATGTTCAGAGCCATTGCTCAGCCTCTCGGAAAATCTGATTGAACGTACTCTTACAGGCTGTCAAGTTGATTTGCTAGCATTGTCTGGCTTACATTAGCGTGTTGGCCGATGTTAAGTCATTGGGCCAAGTGAAATCAAGGATAATACTACTCTGAGGTAAAGCAAGTTTTGGCTTTGAGAGAGAGGGGGGCATCCATGATCTAGCCTACATGTATGCGAAAGTAAGAGAGAGTGTGACAGAGTTTTACATCCGTTACATGCGAGCATTTCCAAGACCTGACTTGGACTCAGACTCAGACGCTTTGACTGTAGAGCAGCTTTCAGCACTCAGCCAACAAGCTAGCAGCAACTGGCCTGGGTGGATGAGGGGCTCAAACAGCGCCTGATAGAAGACAACAATTGCCCAGTCTGCTGTGCAAATGCAAGTTGGCAGACATCTCAGCTGTGACTGTGCATGCCTGTGGCAAACAGCCCCTTCCACTAACCCAACAGTTCAGACCTGAGCTAGACAGCAAGACATTGAGCATAGAGGAGTTGTGTGCTGACTGCACTGTACAGGCAAGAAGGCTGGGAGACGTCTCGTGGTGAGGAGGATGAAGAGGACGAGGAAGATGACAACGGTCAGCCTGGGGGCAGCAATCCTTTTGCTGCCCCCAGGCTGTCCCCAGGTGCTGTCAATGCCACTGATTTCGTACCTCATAGGTGTGCTTGCTTCTCCACACCTGCCTTCCTGTCCACACCTGTTCTCTTGTCCACAGCCGCTCTCTGCATAGCAGGTTATGTTGTGCCCTGTGATACTGCTACTGCCATCTTGGTGGGTTTCTTTGTCTGTAAGCCAGTCTATTATGCATGCATTGCTGTATGCACTGCAGAACATCAATGCATACAGGCTGCACAACTTACCTGTTGGACAGAGCTGCCAGGTGTTGGCCGAACAGAGGCCCCATCAGTCACTGTGTCTAGCAAGTGACACTATTCACCACACTTAATTTGAGTCACATTTGTTGGCTGCTGATCAGGTTGAAGCAGTATCACCTGGACAGTGTGGAAGCCTTTGAGGCATACAAGCAGATGTACACAGATGAGGTGATGCCCTTGCTGGCAGGCCAGAAGCCTGTTGAGGCCACTTTGCAGGAGGCTGAGCCAAGAGCAGCCCTTGATGCAGAGGTGATGCATTGCTTCATGTATGATGCACTCTCAGACCTTGATATACAGCTGTATGCAAACACCTGTCAAGCACCTAAACGAAGGCGTGGACATAGGCCCTTCACGATTTGTCTGACACTGAGAAATGTATTGCCAGTTAGCTGCACAAGTGTTTGCGCTGATACCTTGTTGTTTATTGCAGCCTTGACCCTTGCTGTCAGATGCAATGGACATTGCAAGCATGCTTGACATCCGCTTTGCAGGCAAGACCATCCAGCCTTTCCCACGGCAGTGACCTTGTCTTGAATCCAGTATTAGCTTGGATGTTCCACCAACCATTGGCCTGGATGGTATGGTCCAGCTGGTCTGTGCAGTGTGGTGTAGAGAACCTGTCTTGGGGCTTCACCTCAAGGCACTCAAGCACAAACTCTCTCAGAGCTGGATCAGCCACAGGCAGCTCCACCTGCACTAGGCAGCGCATTTTGACAAGTGTTGCTCAACAGGCCATGATTTCTCATTCTACTAGCAGTAGCATTTCATGTTGTAAGTCCTGCTTAAGCACGCAGATTTGCACTGTAAGGAGCTGCATTGCAAGCATGAGAACTGCATTTACCGGGTCCTTTTAGGGAGTACACCCAGCAGCAGCAGCCCAAAGGCAAACATGTCATGGGCTGGCTTTGGGCAAGTACAGGTTGCCAGCTGCTCAGTCATCTCCGGGCCCCCGCCCCACCCTGTTCATCTCCGGGCCCCCGCCCCACCCTGTTCATCAAAACATGCTATCAGTCAACATATGCACAAGCTCAAAAAAGAACGAAACTGGTCAGTGCTGTAAACATCCATAATTCTTGCATCTGATTGCAGAGCAAGTTTGCAAAACATGCATTTAACCAACAGCTGCCCACACATGCCTGCAACTGTGTGGAATCATGCCAAATGTACACTCTCGTTCTCACGTCGTGATTGACCAGGGCAGAAGTGACATGCCTGGACTCATGTTGCCAGTTGGCTTGGTCTTGGGACTTGGTAAAGACAGCATTGCCACAGTCAGCAAGGACCCAGTTGCTGCCCCAGTCTTGCAGCACATTGCCTGGATGCAAGTCCAAGTGCACAATGCTATTGTGGTGCATAGTTGTGAGTGCAGCAGCCAAACTACAGCCTTGAATCACCACCTGTCTCACCTCCAGCACCTCTGCACAGCCCCTGCACACGCACTTGCAGCCATGAAAACCCCAGCTCTAATCATGTGCCACCATGTCAGAGCTGCTGCTTGGTTTTCGCTGTATCCACAAGGCTGACATGATGAGACATGCTTCTACACCAGAGTCTGCAGGTTGTCTTGACAGCAGTCAACTGGTATGCATTGGCTGCAGAGGCCGCACAGCTCCTAGTCATTCAGTTGGCCTCACAAGCTTCTGCCCTGCCTGTGTCTGAAGTGGCAAGCCTTTCCAGCCGCAGGTATGCCTGCTGCCCTGCTCCTCATGTGCAGCTTGCTCTGCACTGCAGCGCACTGGTCGCAATGCCAACCATCTGTGCTCAAGCTCTTGTTTTGAACAACAAACCAGTTGACATAACTGACTGCGTCAACGGCCAACTGAAGGCTTGACATCACTGCATGCTGCCCAGATCAGCAGGTGCGCCTGTCAGGGTGAGTCCTGACAAAGCACGCTTTTATGTGCAGACAGCATTGAAGCCATGCACCAGACATAGTGACAGCTCAGAAGGAAAAGCTGTGGCCCAGATGCTGACATGCAAGGATGATGTGTCACCTCTCCTGCCAGGCTGACCTCAGCCCTAGAGGGCCATGCTGCTGAAGCTGCTACCAGCATAGCAGAATTACCATGTGAGGCTGCTGCCTGTCAAGATCACCTGTCCTGCAACCAGGCAGTGAGTACAAGAGGGAATTGGCAATCATGATACATGTCAGGTTGAAATGCAAGCCATCTAGGTCTGCAGGAACTTTCAGCTTGCAACTGACTGCACAATCAGCAAACTTACCCTTAACCCTTTACAGCTGCTTAGCAGAAATCATGTGTTGTGGTGATGCATGTGTCTCTATATTGTTGCAGAGTTGTGATATGTACAGAATCTTCAAACAATGCTCATCTTGCCTGAGCCTTGACATAGTGGTGCAAACATACAGGGAAGTCATTTGGCTCCACAGCATCCAGTGTGGTAGACAGGCGTGGTGCTTTGGATCCAGCCGTGAGGAGGGCAGGCTGTGCTGACGAAAAACTGTCCTGGGCAGTCCCATGGAGCGGCACATGCCAAATCTTGCAGTTGTGATGCTGCGAAGCTGCCTGTGGCCTTTCCAAGTTGTGTGCAATACCATTATTGTGCAAGTTTGCTGTGTAGCTGTGGTTGTAAACACTCTCATAGAGAGTACTGTCAGTTTTGCCTTGCTGTTTCATGTTATTGAAGTGCAATGTGATTTGTTCTGATCCCTGCCTGATCATGATGCACATGATGAATGTGTGACGGCAAGAAACCACAGTGGCATGCACAGTGCAGTTGCATTTCACTGTTGCATGTAATTTTGACTCAGTCTTCTGCCACTGCACGCAGGTGCTGTTTAGACGTTTCAGGCTGTCTGCTGTTTTCAAAGTTCACGCTGAAGCATTGCCCCAGGCTCTGTGAGAGAACATATGGCCATCCCCATGGAACAAGCAGCCACTGTAGCTGTCAGTTCTCTGTCCTTCAGGGGCTGGACACATCAGAGTCGCAAATGGGCACAGTCATTCACAACGGAGGTAAATGATCACCACCTGCCTGCTCACTGTGACACCTGCAATGCAGTCTTGCTGTGACTTCTGTCCCTAGACTTGAAAGCCATCTTTGCATACTCAGTCCTGACATGGGAGAACCAAGACACCTCATTAACATCAGCAACGACGAGATTTGATCTGTGGTACAAAGCATCGCCTGTTTGGTATGGCTCTGGTATGCATCAGCAGATGTTTGTTATGCCAGAATGCTGCCAGCGTATGTCAGGAATTGAGCAGAGTTATCAGCAGCGATGATATCTGTCCATGCCCGAAGTTTGCATGTGAACAGGCTGTCTGCTTGTTGATCATGATGACAAAGGAGTGGACAAGAGGCACAGCGAGGCACAGTGCAAGGATGTTACATAGCACACTTCAATCGCACTTTGACCTCTTGCATTTGTCATCATTAGTACTGGTGAAAGCATCAGCATGTCAGGCTGCAGTAGCACTGCTTTCATCAGCTGTACACAGATCCCATCACCTAATGAATGAGCAAGATACATACAGCTGCACATGCATATCACAACCTGACTTGTTTTCTGCTGTTGAGTCTTCACTCGTGTATTGTGACATGAATCACAATATCGCATTTGGCTGCGTGTACAGGTGCTTTGTCCGACCCACAGATGATGCTGCACTGATAGCACCAAATGACAACGGCATGGGCTCAGCAGTGGCGGAACTGCTACATGGTTGTCTTGCTTGTGGAGCAGTGCTGGTGGCTACAGCTATTTGACGAGTCTGGCACAATCTCCTTTATAGGTCACAGGCGGTCTATGACTGTCATGCTTTCATAGGGGCCACCATAGTAATTAGCAAAGCGTTTGCCACCTGGAGTGCACTTGCAATCGTGGCATCTCTGTGCCATCTGTTTTGCTGTGTCAATCATTGCCGCAGCAAGACAATGCTCAGATTACATTTGACTGCCCACTTGAACCCACTTTTAATTACGCTGGACAAAGCTGTGACAAAGCTGTGCAGCGAAAATTAGGGAGCTGGTTTCGGAGCTTATACCCTCACCTGGTGCCAATGGAGGACGTCATACTTTAAGAAAAAATGTATAAATGTTTTTTAAAAGGCCCAGCGTTACATCTCATCGGTTCTCATCATTAGGGTGTTTGGAAGCCCTGACAATTTTTAAACTGTCAATTTTGCTAGGGGTTGTAGGGGTTAGGGTTTTGAAACCGATGAAATCTTGCGTTTTTCGTCTTTAGGGTTTGTGAACCGATGAGAGGCCAGAACCTTGGTCTTAGCGCCATTCAGGACCTCATCGGTGCCGCGTTCGCAGCATCGTTTTACAGTGGCAGCTCGTGCACATACGGGACGCAAGCATGGTGACGGCACTTGTGGACCCGTCACGTTGCCGAACGCTGTGGCAGCAGCCCCAGATGAGGTACGGAGCGACCTGCCAAATGCTGACCCTATCGGCGCATTTCTTCAGGTCCAGAAAACTGAAATCGCCTTATGCAGGCTGGGGGGTATCCACTCACATAGTTGTTGTGTTCCCCAACGTTTCCGCAAGGTTTACGTTCGTGACCTACAATGGTCACAAAGCGGTGAGCAGACTTGATATCGATTCACGATGTGCTGCTGCACAAGCGTGCAAAATGATACGAAGTGAACACATGGTCGGTGCAGTGCAGCATTGTATGGACAACGCATCAAGCACTAAGCATGCCCTAATGGTGCTCTGCAGCTGGGTGCCAGACAATGTTTTGTGCTGCACTAGAGCAAGAGCATTCAGCAAAGCAGAATGGGCCAGATATCAGTCTATTGAAGCTAGAGCTACAGAAGGAATGGCATCACACCAAGAACTGCCACATGGGGGACCGGGTCATTCGGCCAAGCAGTCAACTGAGTGTGTGGTGGACATGCAATAAGTGTCCGTGTGGGCAGCCACATGAGTGGAGAGCCAGGGTTGACACCAGGCAGAACATGAACAGCCAGTGCCCCTTCTGCACCAATCGGAGACTTTGCGAGCATAACAAGCTTTCTGTTGCAGCCCCTGGCGTTGCAATGTATTGGGATGAAGCCAAAAACGAAATGGCTGCAGATCAAATCACGGCCTCCAGTACTACAAGGAGACACTGGCTGTGCCCCAGATGCGGGCATTGCTGGCAAGCCAAGGTGGTCGTGAAGACCAGCGCTGATAGTGGTTGTCCACAGTGCTCGGCGCTATCAAAGCCATACACTAAGCATCCCAGCTTGACAAAGAGCAAACACCCCGCAATGGCTGAGTTTGATGTCACAAAGAACAAGGCAGCAGGCCTTGACCCCGATAGGATCAGCTGTAGAAGCAGTAAAAAGGTTCATTGGATCTGTCGCAAATGTCCAAAAGGCCAACTACATCTGTTTGAGTCTTCGCCGGACAGACGCATTGGCGGCAACATAGGCTGCCCATATTGCAGTAGCAATAAGGCTTGCATTTGCAACTCGCTGCAGTCACTGTATCCTGCCTTGGCAAAGGCATGGGATGCTGCAAAGAATGATGTAGGTGCAGATCAAGTTTTGGCTAGGTCTCGCAAGAGTGCATACTGGAAGGACGCAGCTGGGCAGCAGTCTCCCTTTGATCGCACAAAACTCAGCAGCCTTCGGGTTAAAAGAGCAACCCTAAAAGAACAATCACTGAGGGAGAGCAAGCAGGATTAAAAGCAGTCATGAGCTACTTGTTGCGCTGTTTTAAACCTTGCTGCTTTTGTAACTTCTGTTTGAAATTGTGCTTTGCATCTCTGATTGCTCTGTGTAGACCAGTAGCACATATCATTTTACAGAACAACTGAGTGGTGTTCATAATGTTTTCTTGCTGTGGCAAGAGAGGAGTATAGCAAGTCTATGCTACTATCAATTTAATGTTTGTCAGGGTAGTGACAAAGCTTGGTGGACTTGTAAGCTTTGTATATTTTGAAAGTGAAACTTATACTGCAGATGTGAGCTTGATGCACGTATATGCTCTTGATTATATTTAGCCAGAACTGTTAAATTATAATTTCAACAAGAACATGCAACTCAGGGCTTCCAAGGTGATAGTCACAAACATCCGCAACAATGATAATTTCAAAAAGAAACTTATACAGTTTTGACAAAACCGCAGTAAACCCGTGTGAAGTAGCTAACCTTGAGGGCACAGACCATGCCAGCCAATTCTGCAGGTTCAGACAGTCGTAGGCACAGGCCATCTCAGTGATACTGGCCAGACTTGCTTGGCAAAACATGTTGGCCTACCCACATGACTTATCCTGCAGGGAGTACCAACAGAGAGAGAGGTACACACCATTGACAATTCGTCTCCAGTGTATCGTGTCCTTTTGACAGCTACCCGGTGATATTTGCTGGAGCGACGTGACAAACAAAGCGACTGTGGAAAAGTGTACTTGGCCCGGCTTGGGCAAAAGCTTTTCTTGGGAATGAATCCGATGATCAACTTCCAGCTTTGCTGAAGCCTATCCTTGACTTTACAAATCTTTTGATCTGACAAATAGAGTGCCCTCTTGTGCCTACACAAGCGGCAGCACAGCAGACAAAAACCTGTACAAGCTGACTCTTACTCAACTGCAATAGCAAGCTTGTCCGGGCAGCAAAGTTTTGGTTTCGCTCTTGCTAGTTGCATGTGCTGCACAAAATGGCTACAGCTGCATCACCAACAGCAAGACTAGTCAAGTGGTGGCCAATCTGGTTTCGGAGCCTCTGTTTCATCGTATCTCACGGGCAGGTGGGGGCATCGAGGTCGCGCGTTGGCTTACGCTCCCTGTGTTCTCTGTGTGGTTGATTGAAGCTCAAGTAGCGAGTGAGAGACGTCGGATTCGGAAGCATGGCTACGCGAATGTGCTGCGCGACCTGGGTCGGGCAACCACCCCACCGCAGGTAAGTGCACTATGTAGTTGTGTACAGATACTACACGGCGGTTCTGCTGCGTCGTCAGCCATGACCTGTACGCAGGCACCCCAGGACTCCGCGCCCACATCACGTGCTGGGTCTTGGTTCCTTCCTTCACGGAAGAGTACCACAGCTAAGGAACAACAGGCAGGCATCTGGTGCGGAACTGCGCCTCCGATCTTGACTTTGAAATCGGCTGCAAATGTATTCGATGCGAAAGTCAGACTCTGTGTGGTGCTGTCACCAGGAGATCCAAGCTTGCGCTACTGCAACGAGACACTGCAGACACCAGCAGGCCCAGACATCAGCCTGTTGAGGCCAGAGTTGCAGCAGCAATGGCATCATGCCAAGAACGAGCACTTGGGAGATAGGCAAATCACGACCAGCAGTGATCTGCGTGTGTGGTGGAGCTGTGACCAGTGTCCGAGTGGGCTTCTGCACGAATGGTTGGCCACCATCGACAGCAGGCAGAACATGGACCATCAGTGCCCTTTTTGCACTAACCACCGGATGTGTCAACACAACACGCTGTTGACTATGGCCCCAGCTGTGGCAGTCTACTGGGACTCAGCCAAGAATGCGCTGACTCCATATCAGGTCATGGCACACAGTGCCACACGCCGGCATTGGCTCTGCCCATCGTGTGGTCACAGCTGGCAAGCCCCGATATTCAGTAAAGTCAGGGACAGGAGTGGGTGTCCAAAGTGCTCGAGCAAACATAAAGCTATCAACAAAAAGCCAACTTTGACACAGAGCCAACACCCAGCAATGATGGAATTTGACTTTGTGAAGAACCGGAAAGCAGGTCTGGATCCTGACAACATAACGGCAGGAAGCGGCAAGATGGTGCACTGGATCTGTACGAACTGCCCTAAAGGTCAACCACACCTCTTCATGGCAAAACCAGCCGGCCGGATTGGCCTCAGCCGTGGTTGCCCCTATTGTGCAAGCAGAAAGGCTTGCATCTGCAATTCATTGCAGTCTTTGTACCCTTCGCTAGCTGCAGAGTATGACTCTGCCAAGAATGGTGTTGGGCCTGGGCAGGTTCTGCCAAGGTCCCACAAAAAGGCCTTCTGGAAGGATGCAAGTGGGCACACCTGGGAACAGTCTCCTTGTCAGCGCACAGAGCCAGAACATCAAAGGATAAAAAGAGCATCCATCAAGTCTAGGCTTGAGAAGCAGGCATAAGCTGACTTATTTGATACGTATCTTGATGACGGTGTAGCTGCCGTCTGTACATGTTGAGCCTGTACATGTGACAGCTGATATCTTTGTTTCAAGGTGTTCAATCATAATAGCTGTTATGTTGACTGGTAGTTTTACGTCTCTCCGCAAGCTGTTCTTGATGTGCATTCGACTTCTACTTGTGTTTTCTGCTGTTTTTGCATCAAGCATGTGTCAGGTCCTGACGCGGACAGTATGCTCAAAGTGTGTTCACAATGCTGTCTGGAATGCTTGGAAGCGTGACAACCTGATCTTGTGGTTTAGGGTACATTTTGATCATGCACACATGTGAGCCAGAGCAGTGTCGTTCTGCTGTGAAGTTCTTGTGTATGGTGTACGAAACAGCTTATGACGGTGTGAGTTCAGATATGCATCATTTGCTTTGCTGGGTCATGCCTAAGTTGGTTGGTGTGCCTGAAGCTTGAGGTGTTTCCCTGGGTCATTCAGTACGGGTCAGTATACAAAGCTCTGCAAGGGCAGTCTACGCCTGTCAGCTTATGTGAGCTTCACTCAAGATTTGGCTTATTGAGCTGCGCTTTGCTCTGACAATACAGACATACTCTTTGTGGTTGTGCATGCAATGTGCCTTGGTCCCCATGCAATGCTGTGAGGTTTATCTGATGCTCGCGCATTTGACTATTGCCAATAATTTCTGTTGCAGGGTCATGCAGGTTGTCTGGGCAGCATTTAGCCCGCATGCTTTGACCGCAGAGCTTGGAGCACGGTCATTCAGCTGGCTTGTCTAATTCCTGCCATGCTTGTACCTGGGCTGGGAAATGTGCTCATCCTAACAGGTACGCCTGCTAGCTTGCTGGCAGCCCTGGTCCTCATGCGCAGCTTGCTCTGCACTGCAGCACAAGCTACAATGTCATGTTTTTGTGCTTGAATTCTCGAGCAGCAGAGCAGCTGACATTGCATTCATGGCTGACTGAAGACTTGATGTTGCTGCCTACGTGCTGCCGGAGTCAACAGGTGTTGCATGTGAAGTTGGGTCTTAGAGAAGCACGCTGTAACGTGCAGATGGCATTGGTGCCATGCTCAAGACACAATAATTCAGATTGCTGACATGCAATGATGTCTTTCAGCTCCCCAGACCACAGCCCCAGAGGGCCATGCTGCTGTCGGTACCACTGCTGAGGGGAGGGTTTCACAAGCCAGCAAGCCTGCAGAGGACTCATGTAGTGACATATCCAGGTCAGTAGGCAACATCATTTTGCCCTAGTGTGCACGCTGCTCAGCATGACATGCGACGGCACAGCACAGCACAGCACAGCACAGCACAGCACAGCACAGCACAGCACAGCACAGCACAGCACAGCACAGCACAGCACAGCTTGACATGGCATGTTCATCTTGTAGTCGTCAACTGAGCAGCAGTGTGGACTTTTGCACAATCGTACACAACTGCATACCTGCTGGTGGGCATAACGTGCTCTTTCTGACCTGTTGTCCACCTCAAAATATGCATGGTCCAGAACACGCCGTGCTTGCAGCCTCTGTCTCAGCAGCTTTGCAACCATGCAACCCTGCTTATGGCAGGGTTGCCTTGGCGACTGAGGTCCTGCAATATGCATTTGATGCAGGGATGCTACAGTGAGGAGGAGTAGAACGGGAGCACCTGGCAAGCTGGGTTTGTCCATTGTTGGTGAGCCTCTCAGCCCCAGTCTGTCCACACAGAAGATCACAGTAGATACGTTGTGCTGACATGATGCAACATGATGCATGCATACAGCAGGACTCCGCTCCAGAGATACATGCTATACTGCTGCATCTTCAATTGTTACAGTGAGATTTGTGCCATTGCTGTGTAAAAGTGTACAATATATTGCTCATATTATGCGCATACGCAATGAGCTGCACATGTGTGTATGTCTGAGCATCGCTACTTGCAGGTAAGCTGGCTCCAAATGGCGTTAAGTTGGCTGCAGGTGAAAAACAGGCGACATATTGTGATTCAGGAGTGAGCACCACAGTGTGCTCAGTACATCCAGGAGCCAGCTGCAAGTGCTGATGCTTACTGCGATGGCATATGATTGCACAATTTCCTAGGAAGCGTTTGCTAGATGACTGACGGGTCAAGACGCAAACAGCGCCGTGCTGATGTGCATCGCATTTTCTTCATCATATTGTCACGGATACTGGAGAGTACATCATTTTCAGCCCTAGGTGGGGCAGACAGAAGTATAATTCCCAAAGCATGAAATTTTGTTACAACTGTCATCCATGATGTTCACATCAATCAGTGGAGTCACACAAAAAATAACCGCACAATAACTATAGAGGAGGAACGTAAAGAGGAAGGATGACGAACGATCGAATGCGTGCATGTGGGCGATGTCCTTGGCAATAGCGTTCTTTGGTCTAAATAACGCCCTAGTCAGTATAAGCAGCGTGCGCTTTAAACACGGTTTTAGCGCTGCTCCAGCCGCTTCAGCCGTGCGCGACGCTACACAAGCAATCTGTATTGACCAGAGCACCTGTTGTAAGCTTCGCAGGCTTGGACGTACGCCCGTGCTGTTGTGGGTGAGATCATATAGTGTATTAGCTGTGACACGTTAAAGCGCGCGCGGCCGTGTAGTGACATTCACCAGCCTTGACGGACTTGACGCGACGTACAAACGGCTTGTCAATTTTGCTATTGATTAGGAGCACTTTGTCTGCCCGCGGGCAGACAAAGGCAATCACACATGCAGTCAACAGCTATAACAAGGCGTGCGGTGGGCCGCACAAAGACAAAAAGTCGCATATGGGGTGGCATAGAAACTTGCACTCGCAGTTCGGTTGCATTACAGGAGCCAGGTAATGGCTGTAGCACCTGCTTGACAACCTAGCAGCTGATCACAACTTGAAGATGTCTGTGTGTTGCAGAGCTACAGCAGTATGCAGAGACCAAAGGCATTTTTAAGGAAGGTGCGCTGCTCATCATCCTAATGTATCCTGCCCTGTACACTCATATCTGCTGCAGGCTGCCAATTGAGTGTTTCAAAGCCTTCTCAAACCTGTTGGTTTCTTGCAGCTGCATTGGCCTGGGTCAGGGGCAAGAGCTCAAGGACAAGTGCTGTCTACAAGAAGAGTAGGCAGTGGTGTCCACAATTCAAAAAAGAGCTGAACCCATTATTCCTTACAATGCAAGTTGCTGTGTTGAGCCAACAGGTCAGCGCACTTACTGCAGCGTCTGCTGGTTTTCCTGTGCAGTTGCAATTCTTTGTCTGTATGACATCTTTGCAACTGTGCTGTGGCATGCAGGGCAAAGACTGGAGCTACCAAG